>Ga0209102_1000160_pt1 | contig 45798 bp, 35 predicted proteins | sample ConPoolayeHmetaG_FD_185483 | JGI IMG/M metagenome (GOLD analysis project Ga0209102, IMG submission 185483) | Hot spring microbial mat communities from California, USA to study Microbial Dark Matter (Phase II) - Cone Pool mat layer H metaG... ...
GATATCTTTCTGAGGAATGTCCTCGCTTCTGGAGTTATTCCCCAGATTTCTGCCATCATGGGACCTTGTGCAGGTGGGGCAGTCTATTCCCCTGCTCTTACAGATTTTATAATCATGACTAAAGAGACGAGCAACATGTTCATCACTGGTCCTGATGTAATTAGGGCCGTCACCCATGAAGAAGTGACAATGGAAGAGCTGGGAGGAGCCGAGGCTCATAACACCTTAAGCGGAGTTGCCCATTTTGCTGCAGAGAATGAGGAGCATGCACTGGCTCTCATCCGTGAGCTTCTTTCCTTTATTCCCAGCAATAACATGGAGGACCCTCCAGAGAAGTCGACCTCAGACCCTTCTGAGCGCATTAATGAGGAATTAAATTATATGGTTCCTGATGACCCCAATCAGCCCTATGATATAAGGAACATCATCAAGGCTGTCCTGGATGATAATTATTTCTTTGAAGTCCAGGCACAATATGCCAAGAATATTGTCATCGGATTTGGTCGTCTTGGGGGCAAATCAGTGGGAATTGTTGCTAACCAGCCTGACCACCTGGCTGGAGCTCTTGATATAAATGCATCAGTTAAAGCAGCAAGATTTGTCCGCTTCTGCGACTGTTTCAACATTCCGCTCATAACTTTTGAGGATGTTCCTGGATTTCTGCCTGGTGTTTCTCAAGAGCATGGAGGAATAATTCGCCACGGTGCAAAGCTTCTCTATGCTTTCTCTGAAGCGACCGTGCCCAAAATAACTGTCATCACGAGGAAAGCCTATGGTGGAGCTTACTGCGTGATGGCCTCAAAACATATCAGGGCTGACATAAATTACGCCTACCCCACAGCCGAGATAGCCGTCATGGGACCGGAGGGGGCGGTAAACATAGTCTACAAGAGTGAGTTAGAACGGGCTCAGGAGACAGAAGCGCTCAGGCTTAAGAAGATTGAGGAGTTTCGTGAAAAATTTGCAAACCCTTACATTGCTTGTGAGAAAGGGTATCTGGATGAGGTGATCGAGCCAAAACTCACGCGTCCAAAACTCATCAACGCCCTGAAGCTGCTGGAAAATAAAAGTGATAAAAATCCACCTAAGAAACACGGAAACATTCCGCTCTGATTTCATCCAACTCAAAGGTTTAAAAGTATGGTTCATAACCAATGATTTGGTTCTCCTGGCTTCTCAATCGAGAGGGTAGATGACTAAGTGGATTGATTTGTTTTAAAATAGATTAGAAAATTAAAATAAAATGGATTATTTAGAGCTGAAGCTAAAAGGACAAGAATGTTTAAGAAGATTCTGATTGCGAATAGAGGAGAGATTGCGGTGCGCATCATGCGCACATGTCGCGAGATGGGGATTACTTCAGTGGCTGTTTTTTCAGAGGTTGACCGCAAGGCACTTCATGTTAGATTTGCAGATGAGGCTTATTTTCTTGGGGAAGCAAAGCCTTCTGAAAGCTACCTCAATATTCAGAAGATAATAGATATAGCTAAGAAAAGTAGGGCTGAAGCGATTCATCCTGGTTATGGATTTCTGGCAGAGAACTCAGAATTCGTAAGGCGTTGTGAGGAAGAAGGGATCGTATTCATCGGGCCTCCCTCTTTGCCCATGGAGCTTATGGGAAAAAAAACAACCTCCCGGAGGATAATGGCTGAGGCTGGAATTCCTATAATTCCGGGGACGATTGAATCCATAAAAAGCGAAAAGGAGCTTAGAGAGAAGGCAAAAGAATTGGGTTTTCCCTTGCTTTTAAAAGCATCGGCCGGAGGGGGAGGCAAAGGTTTGAGGCTTGTGACAAGGGAGGAAGACCTACTTTCTTCATATAGATTGGCTCAATCAGAAGCGAAATCAAGCTTCGCTGACCCTTCAGTTTATGTTGAAAAATATATAGAGGAACCCCATCATATCGAAATTCAAGTGCTAGCTGATAATTTTGGTAACACTGTTTATCTTGGAGAAAGGGAATGTTCGATTCAGAGACGTTATCAGAAGGTCATTGAAGAGACCCCCTCTCCTTTTTTAGATGAGAAGACAAGAAAGGAAATGGGAGAAGTTGCGGTGAGAGCGGTGGCAGCCGTAGGCTACAGAAACGCAGGAACTGTGGAATTTGTAGTTGATAAGAATCGGAAATTTTATTTTCTCGAAATGAATACAAGGCTTCAAGTTGAGCACCCTGTCACTGAGATGGTGACTGGAATAGACCTTGTTAAAGCCCAGATTGAGATTGCTTCAGGAATGCCCCTCCCCTTCACTCAGGATGAGATTAAGCCTCGTGGATTTTCAATGGAATGCAGAATTTATGCCGAAGACCCTGATAATGATTTTGCTCCTTCTCCTGGAAGGATAACTTACCTGAGGGCTCCTTCAGGGGGCCTTGGAATAAGAGAGGATAGCGGAATATACGAAGGATATGTTGTTCCCCTCGATTATGACCCCTTGCTTGCTAAACTCATCAGCTGGGGAGCCTCTCGGCAGGAATGCATTCAGCGCATGTTAAGAGCTCTTTCTGAATATCAAATCTTAGGGATAAAAACAACCATTCCTTTCTTCAAAAGAATACTTCTTCATCCAAAGTTCTATCGAGGTGATTACAATACCCATTTTATTTCCAACCTTGAGAAAGAGAAGGATGGAGAGGAAAGAGAAGAGAGGAGGGTGGCTTTGATCGCAGCAGGGATAAAGGCTTACATGGAGCGAAAAGAAAATTTTATTCCCTCCTCAAAGACAGAGTTAAACAGCTGGAAATTACGGGGAAGAATGCAAAATTTTATGAACAGGTTATAGGATGAGGTTTTCTTTCTGGATAGAGGATAAACCTTTTGAGCTTAAGGTTGAAGAAAAGCAAAGGAACGAAATTCTTGTCTCTTTTGGCGGGGAGGAATATCGTGTGGGAGCTGAATTTTTGAATGCAAAAGAAGTTCTGTTGAACATAAAAGGGAGAGTATATGACATAATCATCGATTCTAATTCTTCATCTTATTCTGTCTACGTCAAGGGAAAGTTTTTTTTGGTGGAGAGAAAGACACAGCTTCAAGCTGCAGAAATAAGAGGGAGCAAGTCGAAAAAGAAAGAGGTAAGAACCTCGATGCCCGGTAAAGTTATCAAGGTTCTCGTAAAGGAAGGGGAAAGGGTGGAGGAAGGACAACCCATTCTGGTTCTTGAGGCAATGAAGATGCAAAACGAAATAAAATCTCCAGGCTCAGGAACCATCACCAGAATAAATCCTAAAGCCGGGGATTCTGTTGAGACCGGTGCCCTTCTTTTTCAAGTGGAATAAAAGAGGGAATTCAATTTTCTTTCAGCAAGCAAAGGATTAAATTTATTTAGAAGATAAGAATGAAAAAATTAAAAAGGTACAAACCCTGGATAACTCTCTTTCTCATCCTCCTTATCTTATTCTGTGCCGGAATCATTTTAAAAAACATCTTACTCTTTCAGCTTAAAAAAAGAATAGAAGCTGATTTTGATTACAATAAATTACATTTTTCGCTTTTCCCTCCTCTTCTCGTCATCGAGGAGATGCGGACACTTTCTCTTTCCCCCTTTTTTTCAGCTAAAAAGGTAGCGTTGAGCATCTCTTATAAATCATTGTTAAGTAAGGAAAAACCTCTTGTTATCTTTATTGAACAACCTGTGCTGAGGGTCTATGGGTCCTCTTCCCCAAAAAAAGGAGTCGGTAAAGTAATTTCCTTTCCCTTTGAAATTGAGAAAGGTGTGATAAGAGGGGCTGAAGTCTTTTTCTTTGGAAGAGATAATCGTCTTCAAGGGAGAAAGATAAATGCCTCTTTTACCCAAAAAAGAGGTTCCTTTTCCTGTAAACTAGAGGCAGATGATGTTGTTTGTTCTCTGAAGAGGATAAAAAAGGAGATTGAAGGAAAAGCAGAAATTTATATTGAAGGTGAAGGGAGGAAGATTTTCATAAAAAAAGCCACCATCCAGAGCCCTGAAGGGATCTTGAAGGCTGATGGGCTAGTGAGTGACCTCTTCAATCCTTTCCTCCAGGTGAGGAGTTCTTTCAAAATCGACTTTCCGCTTATTGCCGATTATTTCAACCTCCCTTTCGAGTGGAAGGGTCGGGCTGAAGGGAAGGCAGAGCTTATAAGGAGAGAGGGGAAAATAAATATTAAGGCAGACTTTTTGAGCGGGCGTCTTTTCCTCAACGAAATTTTAGCTGGAAATGTAAGGGGGAATTTAGATTTTGACCAGGAAAAGGGAGGTGTAATTGAATTAAATATTCAGAAAAAGAACATGGCTCGTGAATACTTGAGAATTATGTTTTCAGAGAAAGGACTTTCTGGAGAAGCCAGAGGATTCTTTCTTGACCCTTTAATCAATGATTTCAAGCTACCCTGGCCAGTTGGCTCTCCTTTCTGGGGAAAATTTACCCTTGTTAATAAGAAGCTGAGTGCAGAAGGAGAATTCAGGGATGAATATCTTAATCAAGGCTCCGATAAATTTCCCTTTCGAGGGATGGTTAAATTTGAATGGAATGGAGTAGATAAAATTTCACTCCATTCTCAAGAACTTGGCACAGGTTTTGGCCTTTTCAGCCTCCAGGGAGAGATAAACCTTAAACAGGATGTTGAGTTTTTCATCGAGGGAGAAATTAAAGACCTCAGTGAGGCGAGGAGGTTCACCTCGATTTCACTCAACAAAGATTTTTCGTTCCCTGAAATAAGAGGGAAAGGGAAGATAAAGCTAAGGATATTTGGTTCTTATTTTAATCCAAAAGTTCAGACAGAATTTTCGTTCTCTCCAGGTGGATTCATGAATTTTGATTCAGCCTCAGTTCAGGGAGAAGCAAAAATTGAAGACGATGTTTTTAAAGGAGAATTTATGATAGAGGACCCATCAATGAGAGGGAGGGTTTTTCTCTCCTCAATTGGAGATAGGGTGAGAGTCATGATCCAGGCTGAAAGTGCTTCTCTTGAGAGAGTTTTTTCAGAGCTTGGGCTTCGATTTCCCTTAAAGGGTGAAGCTTCAGGGAATGTAGAATACTTACAGGAAGGGAAAGAAGGCTCGTTAAAGGGCGAATTCTTCAGCAACAGGGTCATTCTTGAAGGTCAACAGTTTGATGGCCTAAGAGGGAAACTTAGCTGGAATGAGGATGAGATTTACCTTCAGGACCTCAGTTTCTCATTTTACAAGGGTTTGGCGAGAGGACATTTTTATCTTAATAATTCAAGCCGTGAATTTGATATAGCCTTTAGCGGTGAAGGACTCGATATTTCTTGTTTTCTACCCAGGGTAAAAGGCGAGCTCAAGCTGGGATTAAAGGGTAAAGGAAGGTTAGACCAAGACTTCGCTCAAGGAGAGTTTGAGGTTAGAGGTCTTCAGTATGGTCAATTTGAGAGAATAGAATCAAAAGGTGTGTTTAAGCTTGGATATTCAGAGGATAAGTTTCTGGGAAGTGTTGAGGGGCTTATATTTCCTGGAGAAAATGAGGCAAGAGTAAGGTTTGAGTTTAATCCTAAAAGTCAGTACTTAAGCGGAGAATTGAGGGGTTTTTTTAACAACCTTGACCTTTTACTTCCTCTAAGAGGAACAAAAGGAAGGCTGAATTATCTCTTAGAGCTTAAGCAGAACCGATCTTTGCCCGAAGTAAAGGGCGTGATTGATTTTCAGGGAACTTTGTTTGTCATCCCCGGTTTTGCTCATGCCCTGAGAGACTACTCTGCTTTGGTTTTTATCGAGAATCACGAACTTTCACTCCGTTCTTTTCATGCAAAGCTTGGGGGAGGTGATGTCCAGGGAGCAGGCTGGGCAAGAATAGGAAGAGGTTCTCTGGAAAAACTCGAGATCAGAATGGAAGGGAAGAATTTATTAATCTCCCCCCTTGAAAGAGCAAGGGCGCTCGCAGATGGGTCTTTGAAATTGGTTAAGGATGGCGAGCAATTAAAGGCAGAAGGAGAGATTACTTTTAAGAGCGTTTCTTGGCGGAGGGAAATATTTGAAAAATTTACTTTTTCTACCCTCTCTCTTTTACAGCCCCAGAGAAAGCCAGGAATATTTGATAACCTGATTCTTGATATCAGATTGAGAGCGGATGATAACGCCTGGATAGAAAATTCTTTGGGAAAGGCAAGGGGAAGGTTTGACCTTAAGGTTACGGGGAGTGTGTTAGCCCCCATACTCCTTGGTGAAATAGAGCTTCTGGAAGGGAAGGCTTTTTTCCAGGACAGGGAATTCGAGATTTTGAAAGGAAAACTGAGTTTCTTCAATCCTTCGACAATCGAACCTTATTTAAGTTTTAAAGGCGAAACATATGTAAAAGATTACAGGGTAAGTTTCTCTCTTGAAGGATTCATAGATCGTCTGAGACCCGAATTCAGCTCTTCCCCACCCTTGCCCCCAGAAGATGTTTTAGCCCTTCTTGCTATGGGAGAAGCTTTTAAAAGAACTTACTCCTACGATAGAAGCACCCAATTGAGCACAGCCTCGCTCATTTCATTTCAACTCTCTGAAGAAGCAAAAAAGCGAGCCGAGAAGCTTTTCAGTTTAGACCGGTTTAGGATAGATCCCTTTGTCTTAGGTTCATCCGCTGAGATGACTGCAAGACTGACAGTGGGGAAAAAACTATCAAGGAATTTTTCTTTGCTTTATTCGACAAACCTTGCTTCTTTAAGGGAAGAAATAACCCGCCTGGAATGGGAGCTGGGAAGAGATATCTCGATTGTCGGAACCCGTAATGAAGAGGGAAGGATCAGCATCGATGTCAAGGTTCATAAGAGGTTTTGAAAAAATATCTTTAATCTCTCTCTTACTTTCATCTATCTTACTTTCAATCATAATCTTTTTTGCTGATGACTTTTATGGGTCGTCTCCAGGATGCGAAAACAAGGACGTTAACTTAACTCACGTTCATAAAATTGTGGTAGTCATGGATGGAGTTCAGAAAGAAGAAGATACCAAGCAAATAATTCCTCTCAAAGAAGGGGAACCATTTTCACCATACAGAGTCTCGCAGAGCATAAAACAACTCTTTAAAACCGGTCTTTTTTCTGATATTAAGGTTCAAAAAGAGGGAGAGAGGGAGGTACGGCTGACCTATATTTTATCCAGAAATTTCTTCGTCAGGAAGATTTCATTCCTGACCTCGCTCAAAGTCTCCCCTGAGTCGCTCAAAAGAGGGATATCAAGCTTGCGCGAAGGCGGCTCTTTTTCTGAACATAAATTGAAGAGAGCTACTGAAGAGCTTGTCAAGGTCTTAAATGAGCAGGGCTATTTCGACCCAAAGATAGACACCTTAGTCAATAAGGACCATCAAGCTTTTACGCTGGATATAGTCTTCAATATCCTTTTTGCCAAGGTATTTGCGGTTGAGAAAATCTTTTTTTCAGGAGAGATATTGGTTAGAGAAGAGGAGCTCAAGAGAAAGATGGAAACCAGAGAGGGAAGTTCTTATGTACCCTCAGTCGTGGAGGAAGATCTTCAAAGACTCAGGGATTTCTATAATGAAATGAATTTCCGCAGGGCGGAGATTAGGAAGGAGAAGGTTGAATTTGATGAAGAGGCCTCGACTGTCATCTTAAATTTAAGAGTTATTCCCCATGAAAAAATAGAGTTTATAATCAGCGGAGCAGAGATTCCTCTTAATCTTCTTGCTCCTATCTGGGAAGAAAGAATCTTCGAAGAATGGGGTTTAGACGAGGGAGAGGCAAAAATTATTAATTATTTGAGGAAAAAAGGTTATTTATTTGTCAGGGTAGAATCATCTCTGGAGAGAAAAGAACAGACAATATACGTGAGGTATAAAATTTCAAAGGGCGATAAATATGTCATCGAAGATATTGTTTTTGAAGGTTTGGAATACTTTTCTGCTTCAGATTTGAAAGAGCTCTTGGGAATAAAAAAGAAGATTCCCTTTTTTAGCTGGATAGATGGAGCTCGAGTCTTTGAACTTCCTGGAGAAATAGTGGCGTTTTATAAGACGAGAGGGTTTCCCGGGGCAAGAGTGAATATGAGGTTCGAAAAAGAAAAAAAGGGAGTGAGAGTAATCTATTCAATCCACGAAGGATTACAGCAAAAGATAGGGAAATTAAAATTTGAAGGAGCTAAGCTCTTCACTTCAACTAAGCTCTTGGAGCAGATAAACAGTGTCGAAGGGGGTCCCTTTTTTCAGCCTGAAATAGAAAAAGATGTGGGGAGGCTTGAGAATTTCTATTTAAACCAGGGTTTGAGAGGCTCAAACATAAAGGCGAGGGTTGAAGAGGTCGGGGAAGGGGTGTACTCTGTGACTTTTGATATCAGAGAAGGAAATAGAGTAAAGGTTGAGAAAATAATCGTCATGGGAAATTCTGTCACCAGGAAGGGTACCATACTCAAGGAGCTAAGAGTGAAGGAGGGGGATTATGCCTTTCAGGATTTAATCAGAGAAACGAAAAGGAGGCTTGAGAATCTTGGTGTGTTTGAAGAAGTAAAGATTGAAGAAATTCTTCTCTCATCCGAGAGAGAAAATTTAATCATTCAGGTAAGAGAGGGGAAAAGAAATTATGCAAGCCTTGGCGTGGGATTGGAGACTAAGAACGAACCGCAGGTGTTGTCGTTCTGGAACAATGTCATCAGACCGCGTTTAACCGCAGAATTGATTAGAAGCAATTCCTTTGGGCGAGCCTCCAACCTTAGTCTTATTGCCCAGGTAAGTCTTAAAGAGAAAAGAGGGGTAGTTTCTTTTGAGCAGCCTTATTTCTTCGGATTACCTTTACAAACATTTTTAAATGCCTGGATAGAAAGAGAGGAAAGGAAGAGTTATAGCTATGACCGAAGAGGAATAAGCATGACCACGATCAAATCCTTCTCCAAAGATATTCGACTATTTTCAACCTTGAGATACACGAGCACGACTCTTCTCGACCTTCGCATCAAAGAATCTGAGATTGACCGCCAGCATTTTCCTTTCTCTACCTCTTCCATATCTGGGAGTTTCATCTGGGACACGCGTGATGACCCCTTCAATCCTCAAATAGGCTCTTTTTTTTCTAGCAATGTCGAGTGGGCCTATCCTCTCTTTCAAACTGAATCCAACTATCTTAAAATTTTTTTAAAATATCAGAATTATATTTCTTTATTTTCAAGGGTGACATTAAGCTCTACAGCAAGGCTAGGCCTTGGAAGGGGAAGGATGCCTATTCACGAAAGGTTTTTCGCTGGGGGAAGCCACTCTTTCCGAGGCAATAATTTTGATGAGTTAGGGCCAAGAGATCCCGATTCTTTGAAACCAATAGGGGGAAAATCCCTTTGTCTAATTAACTTAGAATTTACCTTCCCCATCCTTTCTGCTTACAGGGACCTCTTGGGAGCTGTGTTTTACGATAAGGGAAACGTCTTTGCCAAGAGAAAAGATTTCAGCTTTAAGGCTCTCCATGATGCTTTGGGGTTTGGGCTCCGTTACCGAACACCCCTCGGGCCAATTCGCCTGGAGCTTGGCTGGAATCTTGATGCTCCCAAGGGTGAGGATAGAATCTTGGTCTTTGTCACTCTCGGGAATGTATTTTAAGCGAGGATGATAAAAATTTTTAAGGGCCGCAATGCCATATGCCTAATCTTGGGACTTATTGTCTTTAAAGGCTTTCTTAAGGGTGAAATTGTGGATAGAATTGTCTCAGTTGTGAATGGAGAGGTGATTACTCTGCTCGATGTCAAGGTTGTTCAAAGATTTTCACTTTTCACAGAGGAGGGAAATGAGCCCTCTGAGGACACCTATCAAGAGAGTCTCGAATATCTTATTAACCTAAAGATTGTGATGACCATGGTGGCAGAAAAAGTCGTGGTTTCTAATGAGGAGGTTGATTCTTTATTTCAAAAGATAACGATGGAAATTGGGCTTGAAGAAATGGAGAAAAGGATGTTTGAGCTTGGCTTGGATGAAGAGGCATTGAAATTATATCTTAGAGAGAAGATTTTTTATGAAAAAATTATTTCTCAAAGATTCAGTGGTGGAATCAGGATAGCCTTGAGTGAACTTGAAGATTATTATAGAGAAAAATACATTCCTCAAAGAAAAGAGCTTGATCTTGAAGTGTTACCCCTGGTCGATGTTCTGGATGAGGTTGAAGCCTTAATAAGAAAAGATAAAATCTCAAAGCTCAAGGCTGAATGGCTGGCGATTCTCAGAAAACAAGCTGATATTATGGTGAACAAATAGGTGAACATTAATATAATTTTAATTCACAAGGTTTTCATTTTCTGGATAAATGAGGAAAGAGGAGTTGAAATGAAAAAAGTAGGATTTTTATTTCCTGGCCAGGGTTCTCAGCAAGTAGGTATGGGAAAGGATTTCTATGAGAATTTTTCTCTTGCTCAAGAGATCTTTTCTAGGGCTGATGAAGCTTTAGGATATAAGATTTCTAAAATATGTTTTGAGGGGCCTGAAGAGGATTTAAAGCTCACTCAAAACACACAGCCTGCTTTACTTGTAGTGAGTTACATTGCCTATCTCCTTTTAGACGAGAAACCTTGGATAGCAGCAGGTCACAGTCTGGGAGAATATTCTTCATTAGTGGCGGCAGGGTCTTTAACTTTTGAAGATGGGATAGTTCTAGTGCATAAAAGAGGGAAATATATGCAGGAAGCAGTTCCGGTAGGTGAAGGAGCGATGGCTGCTCTTTTAGGTGTGGAGTATAAAACAATCGAGAATGAACTTTCCAAGGTGAAAAGTGGAATTGTTGAAATCGCTAACTGGAACAGTAGAGAACAGATAGTGATTGCCGGGCAAAAGCAGGCAGTGGAAGAAGCCATAAGTTTGATAAGCCCGCCTCGTTCAGTTATTCTCCCTGTGAGTGCACCGTTCCATTGTCGGCTCATGAAGAGTGCTGAAGAAAAGCTTTCCCTTGATTTAGATAAGATTGAATTTAAAGATTTATCTTTTCCCATCGTCACTAATGTTGATGCCAGAATAATAACTAAGGGAGAGGAAGCAAGGGATGCCCTCAAAAGACAGGTAAGCCGTCCTGTACTATGGTATAAAACTATGGAGATATTGAATGATGAAAGAGTTGAAATCTATGTAGAATTGGGGCCAGGAAAAGTTCTCTCGGGGCTGCTTAAAAAAACGGCAAGAAATTGGGATTCATCTCCTGCGGTACTTAACGTGGAGGATGTTTCGAGCCTAAGAGAGGCTAAAGAAAAGCTCTCAGGAGCTTTTTGAAAGAATGCGAGGGCCAAATTTTTTATAGTATTCAGCTGCTGAGAGAATGGCAGTTACGATTACTAACCAAAGCCCTAAGTGAGCTAAGAAGTAAAATCTTCCCATATATTTCTTTCCCAGAATAAGAAGACAGATTGTTACTGTTTCAACATTCATTTTTAGCTTGCCCAAGAAGGAGGGGGGTATTGAGATTCCCTTTGCAGAAGCAATGGCTCTAAATCCTGAAATTGAAAGCTCCCGTCCCACGATGATGATAACCATCCATGAAGAGACTGCTCCGAGTTCTACGAGGCAGATAAAGGCAGAGGATACAAGGAGCTTATCTGCAATGGGGTCAAGAAGCTGACCTAGAGGAGAAGTTTGCTTTTTTTTTCTTGCCCAAAAACCGTCGAGCATATCTGTTGTCGCTGCTGTCAAAAAGACAAAGAAAGCAAGTATTTCCTTTCCTTCAAATCGAGAGAGGAGAAAAAAAATAAGAAGGGGGATAAAAAGAACTCTGAGAGTAGTCAAACTATTGGGAATATTCATTTAAGCACATATACTATACCCTTAACCTGATGTCAAAACTTTTTATATGAGAAATCCTTTTCTCCTCTTTTCCCTATTCAGGCTATCCTTAACTTTTCGCAAACTCCTCTTTCTCTCTTTCATGTCCCCTTCTTGTAATAAATCTCCCAATTACCGGGTGTCAAATCACTCCACACCACATGGAGGTTATTATTTGAATCGATGGCTATGGCTGGGCAGTAGGACGAGCCAGAATTCCAGGTAAGCCTCTTCGTAGCGCCCCAGTCTGAAAAACAGATGCCTGAAGGATAACTTAGCACGATTGCAAGCAAAATAATTAAAAAGAAGTTCTTTCTCATACCCCCCTCCTCGCTCTAAGTTTGATTGAGATTATAAGATTCAGCCTTAGTTAAAAATAGAATCATTATCTCTAAAGCTTATTCCCACATTATCTTAAATTTAAAATTTCATGCTTATTTAAATAGGATAAAGATTATCTTCTCTCCCCAATGTTTTTTACCTCCCGGCTAATTTGCTTAAAATTTAAATCAAATTTAAATAATTTGTTAATTTACTTACTTCAACACTTTTCATAAGAATATGATTCTCTATTGAAGGTGTCAAGATTTTTTAGGGGGTGAGGACATTGGTGATATTTGGGCTCTCTGATTTCTTTTCCCTCGGCAATATATTCATCTAGGTCGTGAGGTAGTCCAGAGCATGATGGGAGCTGATGTAATTTAAGCATATGTCCACCGTCGAGCCAGAGATTCTTCTTCCCTCCCACCACAATAAAAAAGCCAACTTATCTTTCCCCCCCATGGAGCGAATTGTTCCCGAAGCCCGCAAACCTTCTCCACCGCGGGTCACTCTTTAAAGAACAGCAAAACCTGTGCAGAAATCTCGGTTCCTCCTCCAGAGCAGCCAGGTCACAGGGATCAAATCGATTCTTCCACCTCTAGAACGCCTGGGATGAGATACAAAAATGCCGGCATGTCTTCCACACATTGCCAAAGCCACGATAATAATCAAATTACTTCAGCCTCGTGGACGCTTCCTTAGTGATTGTCTCCTGGCACAAAAGAGTGCGAATAAACTCTGAACCGGGAATCATGAACCTGTATAGCCGAATTTGATGTTAATACATAATGATACCTGACTTAACCCAGAGTGTCACTGATGTATCTGACCCAGCACAAATTCATCTTATTTTTCAGGCTAAAGTCCCGAAAAGTGGAGAAATATGCGAAGGTGAAAAAGAAAAGAAATGGAAATCTTCTTTTAATCTAATAGTGGGTCTTCTCCAAATTAGTTGGTAAAGTCTCATAAGAAAAAAGAATTACATATCTTCTTTCAATTTTGGGGTTTAAGATTAAAATTAGGAGGAACGCAAAAAGGTCCTTCTTTGATTCTCCAGCATATACTGCGGATCTTATTCCTTCGGTTTCCTCGAAGATATCTTCCTATTACTCGGGCGAAGATTAACATTTTATCAATAAGTCTGAAGATTAACCTTACATTATCTTGTTAGAATTTTGGCCCATTCTCCTCAATTTGCCTCGAGGGGATCTTTCATGCAGCCACTCGATAATTAACATTATTTTTATCAACTTTCAGGGAGATGAACCTTTTTTAATTACTCTGAATTTGGCAAAAAAAGCATTAACTTTGAGGAGATTTTTTATAATTTAAAAAAGCATAAATTATGCTCTTTTCAGTAAGCAGTCATCTTGAAAAAACAGACAGTGACGAGTATAGTTTACATAAGATGATGAAAAGAAGAGAATTCTCAACCCCAATGATGGAGCAATACGCCCGGATTAAGAAAGAGCACCAAGATGCCTTATTGTTCTTCAGGCTCGGAGATTTTTATGAAATGTTTTTTGAAGATGCAAAGATAGCCTCTTCAGTGCTTGATATTACCCTGACTTCCAGACAGAAAGTACCGATGTGTGGTGTACCTTATCACGCTGCTGATTCTTACATTTCGAAACTTCTCAAGAATGGTTTCAGGGTTGCTATCTGTGAACAGGTTGAGGACTCCAAGGAAGCTAAGGGAGTAGTAAGAAGGGAAGTGGTTAAGGTTCTAACACCTGGGACGGCTGTTGAGCTTGGAGAGGATGGAGAAAAAGAAAGCACCTACATTGCAAGCCTCTACTGGGAAAGCGATGACTGGGGAATGGCCCTGCTTGACCTTGGCGCGGGGACTATGAAAGTAGCCCAGAGCGATTCTCAAGAGAAGAGGAGCCTGGTTGATGAGGTCTTCAAGTTTTCTCCAAAAGAAATAGTTTTTCCTGAAGGGGAAGAGGAGAGAGTTGAAAAGTTGTTGCTATTGAACAGCATGTCTTCTGTGCTCAAGAGTCCTGTTGAAGAGTGGGTTTTTGACCTTATTCAAACAAGAGAGCTTCTCTTGAACCATTTTAAAGTAAAGACTCTTGAAGGGTTCGGGCTCATTCAAAAAGAGCTCGCTACCCGGGCTGCAGGAGCATTAATTCATTACCTAAAGAAAATTAGAAAAGATTCCCTCACCTTGGTCTCTAAGCTTTCGTATCTTCCCTCCAGAGAATATCTGAGGTTAGATGCCACGGCGATAAGGAACCTGGAGCTCGTGAGAAACTTAAGAGATGGAAGCGTGAAGGGCTCGTTGCTCGGAATTTTAGATGAAACAGTGACTCCCATGGGTTCTCGCCTCTTGAGGTCATGGGTGATTCAGCCTCTTCAAGATTTTTTTACTATAAAAAGAAGACTTGATTCAATTGAAGAATTTTTAAAGAAGACCATCGAAAGGTCTGAAATTAGGGAAAAGCTGAAAGGGATATATGACCTCCAGAGACTAACGGGTAAGATTTCTCTTGGAGTTGCCCATCCTAAAGACCTTGTCCTCTTGAAAAAGTCGCTCCGTTTGTTACCAGAAGTTCTGTCCTTAATTTCTTCTTTCGAATCAGAACCGATCAAAGAGATGGTCAATGAATGGGATTTGGCAGAAGATATAGCAAATATAATAGAAAATTCAATTCTTGATGAGCCTGCCTTTCTCCTTACTGAAGGGGGAATCATTAGGGATGGTTATGACGATGAACTAGATGAATTGAGGAAGATAAGCCACTCAGGGAAGTCCTTCATTTCATCTCTTGAAAAAAAAGAAAGGGAAAGAACAGGTATAAATTCCTTGAAGGTTGGATTCAATAAAGTTTTTGGTTATTACCTTGAGGTGACAAGACCAAATCTTCATCTTGTACCAGAAAGTTACATCCGTAAGCAGACGCTGGCTAATGCCGAGCGCTTCATTACTCTAGAGCTGAAGGAATATGAAGAGAAAGTTTTGCATGCAGAGGAACGTATTGCTGAGCTTGAGCACAGACTATTTATTCAGGTGAGAGAAGAAGTTTCAAAATCCACTCCAAGACTCCAGAAAATTGCTTCATCCCTCGCTTATCTGGATGTCATTTCTTCCCTTGCAGAAGTAGCTGCAAAAAGAAATTACTCTCGTCCAGAAGTCTTTGAGGGGGATGTGATTGAGATTAAAGAGGGGAGACACCCTGTGATCGAGGAGATGATTGAAGAACCGTTCATACCCAATGATGCTCTCCTCGATACCGAAAACAATCAAATTCTGATTGTCACTGGACCCAACATGGGAGGGAAATCCACTTATTTGAGGCAAATCGCTTTGATCACGATTCTTGCTCAAATGGGTAGTTTCGTCCCTGCCAAAAAAGCCAAGATAGGAGTAATAGATCGAATTTTCACCAGAATTGGAGCCATGGATTTTCTCACCTCGGGTCAATCGACTTTCATGGTAGAGATGATTGAAACGGCGAACATTTTAAATAATGCTACTCCAAAGAGTCTCATTCTTCTCGATGAAATTGGTAGAGGAACGAGTACCTTTGACGGACTCAGCATAGCTTGGGCTGTGGCAGAATATTTAAGCGAGAAAGAAGATGTTCGAGCCAAGACTCTTTTTGCCACCCATTATCACGAACTGACAGAACTTGCTTTAACCCAGCCGCGCATCAAGAATTATCATGTCTCAGTGAAAGAATGGAAGGATGACATAATTTTCTTAAGAAAGATTTCCCCCGGTCCTTCTGATCAGAGCTATGGAATTCATGTGGCTAAGCTGGCTGGGATTCCTCAAGAAGTAGTGGAGAGAGCAAAAGAGGTTCTCTTCAACTTGGAAAAAAAGGAACTGGATGAGTGGGGATTACCCAGAATATCTTATAGCGATTCAAAAAGAAGGGATAAGGCTCAGCTTCTTCTTTTTGAAGAAGATAGAGAGAGAGAAATCTTAAAAGAGATCAGGGATGAGATTGAAGCTCTTAACATTCAGAACATGACCCCTCTTGAAGCGCTTAATCTTCTAAATGAACTTAAACAAAAAGTCCAGAATTCAAGACTGAGAAAGTAGTTTTACTTCTTAGATTAACGATATTTTAAAGCCGGTTATCTTGTGAATGGAAGCGGAGGAGAAGGAAAATTAGGTTTTAATCATCTTCAAGATTGAAATCGCCTTCAATCTCTTCTTCCTCAAATTCCTCTTCCCCGAAGCTTTCATCATATGAAGACTCTCCTTCTTCTTCTTTCCGCTTCTCTATAGCTAGTTCAAATTCTTCTTTATCCTCATAACGACGGAGATAATTAGATTCCACATCGCTGTAACAAAGCTCAAGGAAGTCTTCTTCTATTACACAGAAGACAGACATGTAATGGCCTGATTGGAGGTCACCAACTTTTTCTATAATCTTTGCTTTTTTCTTTATGGCATCTAAGGTTAGCCAAGAAGTTATTTCTATTTCTTCCATTGAAATCTCTCAAAAGAAAAATAACAATTTTTATTAAATTGTCAAGAAGAAATCAGAAAAAAATGAAAATTATTTGGGAAACGCTCTGTTTCTTTTCTTGACATTGAAAGGGGGCAATATTTAAATAAATGAGGAGGTAAAAATGCGTTGGGATAAGTTTACTCTGATGAGCCAGCAGGCAGTCCAACTTGCTCAAATGAAGGCAGAAGAACTCGGTCACCAGGAGCTAGCTCCTGAACATCTTCTGTGGGCTTTCTTGTCTCAAGAAGAAAATGTGGTGAGTTCAATTCTGGCAAAGATCGGAATAAATCCAGCTCAAAAGAAGAGAGAGATAGAGGAGGTTTTAGAAAAACTTCCTAAAGTTACAGGAGGAGAAGTATATCTTTCGTCAACTCTAAGAAAGATATTAACCGATGCAGAGAAAGAAGCAGAAAAACTCAGAGATGAATACATCTCCACAGAACATATTTTCCTTGCGTTACTTAAAGAGGGGAGCTCAGCGGCTTCAAGAGTTCTCAAGGAAAATGGAGTTAAAGAGGATTTAGCCCTCAAGGCCTTGAGGACCATAAGGGGAACCCAGAGGGTTACAGACCAACAGCCTGAGGTAAAGTATCGAGTCCTCGAACGCTTCGCTCGGGATTTGACAGAGCTTGCTAGGCAGGGGAAACTGGACCCTGTGATAGGAAGAGAAGATGAAATCAGGCGAGTGATACAGGTACTCTCGCGAAGGACAAAGAACAATCCAGTTTTAATTGGAGAAGCAGGGGTGGGGAAAACGGCCATTGTGGAAGGCCTTGCGCAAAGAATAGCCAATGGCGATGTACCCCAATCTCTAAAGGATAAAAGGCTTATCGCGCTTGATATCGGAGCTTTGATTGCAGGAACAAAATATAGAGGAGAATTTGAGGACAGGCTGAAAGCCGTGTTAAAGGAGATAAAAGAGGCTGAAGGGAATATAATTCTATTCATTGATGAACTTCATACGATTATTGGCGCTGGAGCTGCTGAAGGTGCAGTAGATGCATCAAACATGCTCAAGCCCCCCCTCGCAAGGGGTGAACTTCGTTGTGTGGGAGCCACAACTCTCAATGAATATAAAAAATATATTGAGCGAGATGCTGCACTTGAAAGAAGGTTCCAGCAGGTCTACGTCGGAGAGCCTTCTGTTGAAGAAACGATTTCTATTCTGCGGGGACTGAAGGAAAAATATGAAATCCATCATGGAGTGAAAATCAAGGATTCTGCCCTCGTTGCAGCAGCGACTCTTTCCAATCGATATATAACTGACAGATATTTGCCTGATAAGGCAATCGATTTAATCGATGAAGCAGCTTCACGCATTCGGATTGAAATCGATAGCATGCCCGAGGAAATTGATGAGCTTGAGAGAAGGATAATCCAGATAGAAATAGAGAAACAGGCTCTGAAGAAAGAAAAAGACGAGAGTGCCAGGGAAAAACTAAAATCTTTGAACAGGGAATTAGCAGAACTGAAAGAAAAGAGTGATTTTCTGAAGGCACGCTGGAAAGAGGAGAAAGAACTCATCGACTCGATGAATAAATTGAAAGAGGAGATAGATAATCTCAAGATAGAGGAACAGAATGCAGAGAGAAGGGGAAATCTGGAAAGGGTTGCAGAGATTCGGTATGGAATTTTGTTGGAGAAACAGAAGGAATTGAATAAGATTGCAGAAAAACTGGCTGAAATCCAGAAAAAAGGAAAGATGCTTAAAGAGGAAGTGGATGAAGAGGATGTGGCATTGATTGTTTCCAAATGGACTGGGATCCCTGTTTCTAAGATGCTCGAAGGAGAACTTGAGAAGTTGGTGAACATGGAGAAAAACCTGCAGAAGAGGGTGATAGGTCAGGACCATGCTTTACGGATTGTTTCAGACACTATCAGAAGAGCTCGGGCAGGACTCCAAGATGCTTCAAGACCTTTGGGCTCTTTTATTTTTTTAGGTCCAACTGGGGTTGGGAAAACAGAGCTTGCGCGTGCCCTTGCAGAATTTCTTTTCGATGATGAAAGAGCAATGGTAAGGCTTGATATGTCTGAATACATGGAGAAGCACACAGTTTCTCGTTTGATTGGCGCTCCTCCAGGATATGTGGGTTATGAAGAGGGTGGTCAGCTAACCGAAGCAGTAAAGAGAAGGCCTTATTCAATCATTCTTCTTGATGAAATTGAAAAGGCACATCCTGATGTTTTCAACATTCTTCTTCAAATTCTAGACGAGGGGAGGTTGACAGATGGGAAAGGCAGGACGATCGATTTCAAAAACACCATCATCATCATGACCTCTAACCTCGGGAGTCAGGTTATAAAAGAGTTAAGTCAGGATTTTGAAAGGATGGAGAAGGAAGTCAAGATTATCCTGGAGGAACATTTTCGGCCGGAATTTCTTAACAGAATTGATGAAGTCATAATCTTTAAAGCCCTCCCCTTTGAAGTTATTCTTCAGATTGTTGAGCTTCAGATCGAGGAACTTAAAAAGAGAATGAGAGAGAAGAAGATGGAAATTGAACTCAGTGAAAAGGCCAAGAGATTGCTTGCCGAACGTGGATATGACCCTGTCTATGGAGCTAGACCTCTCAAGAGGGTAATTCAGAGAGAAATTCAAAATCCTTTAGCCATGAAGATTCTGGAGGGAGCGTTTATTGAGGGAGATATTGTTAGAATCGATGTTAACAAGGATGGGAATTTTTTCTTCATCAGAAAAGATAGAGAAATCATAGAAAAGGAGCTTAGATGATAGAAGAGGTTAAGAAAGCAATTGAAGAAATAAGACCACATCTTCAAGCCGATGGTGGAGATGTAGAATTCATTGAAGTGACGGATGAAGGAGTGGTCAAAATCAGGCTTTTGGGTGCTTGTGAAGGGTGCCCGATGAGACAAATGACTCTGGCTCATGGTATTTCTCAATTCATAAAAAAGAAAGTCCCTCAAGTAAAAGAGGTCCAGGCTATTTAGGAAAAGAGTCATAATCAAGAAGCTAAGTGGTTAAAAAAATAGAAAAATAGTAAAGGTAATGAAAATCGTTACCCAAAATTTCGGGGAGAAAGAAAGGAAAGGCGACTTTAATTTCTACTTTGGTGAGAATCCTTCTTTTTAGGGTGTGAGCAATTTTTTTCCTGAAGTGAACCTGAATCAAATCATTTTCTCTACATAAGAATAATTTTCAAACTCAAAGTCCAGGATCTCTTCTAAAAGACTTTAAAATAATTTTATTTATTTTTTGGGGTTCTTCTCCTAATTAATTGGTAAACTCTCATATGGGAAGAGAAAAAGAAATACGTATCTTATTTTAATATGAGGCTTAAGATTATGAGGTGTACAAAAGAGTTTATCTTTCATTCTCCAGCTCACATCGTGGCTCTCATTCCTACACTTTCCTCAACGATAATTTTCTATTACATGTGCGAAGATTAAAATTTTTATCAACTAATCGGGAGATGAATTTTTTTGCTAACAACAACCAAGAGGAATAACTAACAAGATCTCAAAAAAGGAGGGACTTTTTAGAAAAATCAAATAAATTGAGACGTCATGAGATCAAGCTCTAAAGGTAGGTAATTTAACTTTTTTGGATGAGGCACTATATACATTTAGCTAGAAATCCTTTCCAATGGTGAGAATAAATTATCACGCTTTTGGAAGATGATTCTCCTGACTTCTTATTGAAAAAAAATCGGGAATAAGATAAACATATAAGGACGAAGCAAGTAAAAGGAGGTTAGGATGATAGAGAAAAGAAAAATATTGGTCTTTATGGGTTTAAGCTTCCTTCTCTGGAGTATTTGTTCTGCTAATGGCTTAAATCTCAACAGCCTCGGATCAAGGGCTCTGGCTATGGGAGGAGCCTTCGTAGGTTTAGCAGATGATTTCAGCGCTCTCCATTGGAATCCAGCAGGAATTGCTCAATTTGATAGCTTTTATTTTGGCTTCTATGGAGTGGATATTATTCCTTCAGGAGAATACAAGATGGACATTCCGACAATCATCGGACCTATCACTTTAGTCGATGCCCAGACTCAGAGAATGAATTACCTCGCAGGCATGGGGGCCTTCTATTTCCCTCTGAGCAATAATCTGGTTGCTGGGGTGGGAATTTACGTTCCTTCAGGGCTTGGTTCAAAGTGGGATGGTGAGGATTTCAAGCTTCTTTCTATGAATAAAACCTATGAGTGGGAAAGCAGGATAGGGATGGTTACCATTGCCCCCGCCCTTGCTTTAAAGCTCAGCGAGAAATTACTTTTGGGCGCTTCTTTGAACATTAATTATGCCCAGTTCAAAGTTAAGACTCACGCAGGTAGCGAAGACCTCGGGATTGATATTGGTCAGTACGAAGAAAGCCTTTCAGGATGGGGGTATGGTGCTACTTTGGGGATTCTTCTTAAACCAAACGATATGCTCAGTCTTGGTGGGACATTGCGCACTTCAAGTACCATAAGCTTTAGCGGAGATATTTCTATCTCCAAGATCAACATCCTGAGCATGATTCCCGGGACACCACTTTATGGGGCAAATATACCTACGACCTCAAGCGTTGAGCGGGAAGTTACTTGGCCGATGTGGCTTGCAGGTGGAATTGCCTTAAAGCCTTTTAAGGAGCTAACAATTACAGCTGATGCGCAATGGACTCAGTGGTCGAAGATAGATGTTTTCAAGACTGAGTATGAAGACCCTATCTGGAACCTGCTCATTGATAAGGAAAGACCGATGCACTGGGATGATGTGCTGCAGATAAGGGTAGGCGCAGAATACAGAATCAATAATTTTGCCGTTCGGGGTGGATATTACTGGGACCCTTCTCCTGCTCCTGACAAGACTATGAATGTTCTCCTTCCTAATTATGATTTCAATGTCTTCACTGCAGGAATAGGCTATAATTTGGATGGATTGCAGATCGATATAGGATTTGAATATCTGAAGGGAAAAGATAGGGATATTCAGTTTGAAAAGAAACTTACCGACCCAGAATATGAAACTGCCATGCCCGGGATTTATAAGATGGTTATGATTGTGCCCAATATCTCCATAGGTTATAGATTCTGAAAAATTTGAGATTTTAATCGAGAATGGGGATGTTGATTAAAGAAAGTAAATTTTGGTAAAAGGGTGAGAATCAAGAAGGCGATCATTCCTGCGGCTGGTTTTGGAACTCGCTTCCTGCCTGCCACTAAATCCCAGCCAAAGGAAATGCTTCCCATAATTGATAAGCCACTGATCCAATATGGAGTAGAGGAGGCTGTTTCGGCTGGAATTGAATCCATCGCTATCATAACTTCAAGAGGAAAATCATCTTTGGAAGATTATTTTGATAGAAACCCTGAACTCGAGCGGTTTTTAGAGGAGAAAGGGAAGACTGAACTTCTGAAAGAGATAGAATGCATCTCAAGCCTTGCTGAAATGTGTTACATCCGACAGCAAAAACCCCTTGGTCTTGGTCATGCTATTCTTTTGGGTGAAAGTTTTGTGAATAACGAGCCTTTTTCGGTTTTGCTTCCTGATGATATCTTTGATTGTGACCCTCCCTGTATTAAACAACTTATGGATGCCTTTTTTGAGCTTGAGAGCCCAGTCATCGCCTTGGGGAGAGTGGATGAAGAAGGCACCAAGAAATATGGAATCATCAAACCCAAGAAGATAAAAGAAAAGATTTTTCAAATTGAAGATGTGATTGAAAAACCAGGCCCAGAGGAGGCCTTATCAGACCTCGGGATTTTTGGAAGATATATTTTTACGCCAGAAATCTTTGACGCTATTAAAAGGACGGCTCCTGACCATAGAGGCGAGGTTCAAATTACAGATGCAATAAGACTCTTGATTAAAAATAGGCCTGTCTATGGGTATGTTTTTGAAGGAAAAAGATATGATGCAGGGGACAAATTGGGATTTATCGAGGCCACAATCGAGCTTGCACTTAAGAGAGAGCAGTTCAAAGAGAAGCTGGAAGAAATTCTGAAAAAGCTTATTCAGCATTAACCCAGAAAATTTATCTTCTATTTGTTCAAAAAGAAGAAGGATTCTTCCTTTCTCCCTCAGGTCTTTTAGAGGAAAGTAGGAATTAACTCTTTTTAGAAACTATCCATTTTTGTTCCCTTTTAATTCTTCTAATATTCTATTTGCGAAGAGTGAAAGAATTATTTTCAAGAAAGTTTTTAAAAGCTTTATTTAAAATTTTCAGAACGTTCATTTTATTTAAAGGATAAATATGACTTTTATCTATGAGAATAAAAAAATTCGTTTCTTCTTTTGATTTTTCCGATTTTAGAGGATGGAGTGGCGAGGGACGGAATCGAACCGCCGACGCAGGGATTTTCAGTCCCTCGCTCTACCGACTGAGCTACCTCGCCTTTCTTTAGAGTTTTTTAGTATAATTTTCCTTTAAAAGAAAGTCAATTACTTCTTAAGGCCAGAGTTCTTGACTAATTTATTATCACCGCAATAGGTTCACTAAAGATGAAGCTTGCGGCAGTTCTTCCCCATTTTGAAGTTTTTGGTGGAGTGCGACGATATATAGAAATAGGAAACGAGCTTTCGAAAAGAGGGCATGATTTTGTGATTTTTACTCCTGATGGTCTTCCCCCTCGATGGCTTGATTTTAAAGGGAAAACTTCTCCATTTTCCCATTTAGAAGAAGAGATCTTCGATGCCTGTTTCTGTAGCGAATACTCTGTCTTGGATCAATTCGAAAGGCTTAAAGCAAAACAAAAATTTTTCTATTTTTTGCTTGAGGGACACAAGAAAGAAAGAGAAGTGATGCGGAAAGACTTTGTTTTCTTAGGAAATTCAGAAGGAATTTGCAGACGAATTGAGAAGAGGTATGGAGTTCGCTGTCTAAAGCTAGCAGGAGGCGTTAATCTTCTAACATTCTACCCATCTCAAAGAGAGGGCTCGAAAGATGAGTTTCGCATCCTCTGTTATGGAAGACTTTCCAGAAAAAGAAAAGGTATTTCTCATGTCATCCGTGCTGCAGAAAGTCTTTATAAAAAGCACCCGAATTTAAAGCTTATCCTTTTCGATAGCCTCGTGGGGAGAGGAAGAATCGACTCGCCACCAGTGCTCCCGATTAAGATTCCCTATGAATTTCATCTTAATCTTCCTCAAGAAAAAATGGCATGGCTATATTCCCAGGCAGACGTTTTCGTCAGTGCAGAAAGAAGGGCGGGCTGGTCAAACACGACAGCAGAGGCAATGGCATGTAAAATTCCAGTGATTTGTACTAAGAGTGGCACTCAGGACTTTGCTTTTCATCAAAAGACTGCATTAGTAGTCAGGTTCCCTTATTCTTTTTTTCTCAAACGTGCGATAAAGAAGCTTCTTTATAATGAGAATCTTCGCCATCGTCTTGCTTGCGCCGGTTATGAAAGGATTAAAAGTTTTACCTGGTCTTCTCTTGTCGATCGACTGGAAGAGATTCTGGGCCTGAGGTAAAATTGAAATAGGCTCAAAAATTGTGATATTCTTTCACATGGAGGTAAGCTGGAATGGAAGAAAAGGAACTTAAAGAGATTTTGTTGAAGGAAAACGAAGAATTCAAAAAGCTCTATCTCCAGCATCAGGAATGTGAGAATAAACTTGAAAAATTCAAGAATAAAAATTTCCTTACCGAGAAGGAAAAGCTTGAGGAAAAAGAGCTCAAGAAAAAGAAGCTTGCTCTCAAAGACAGAATGTATTTGATTTTAACTGAATACAAGAAATCTTTTAAATGATTGGCTTTAAAGATCATGAAAAATAGAAGGAAGCCTAGGCTTGCCTTAATAGGAACTGATTCTCTTAGGGGAAAGGAAATTAAGGATATCTTAGAACGAGAAAAATTTCCTATTCAGAGCATGGAGTTCTATGATCCTGATGTGGAAGAAGAATACAGCAAACTCACTCAATTTCGAGGTGAACCCAAGGTAATTCATCATTTGGCAGAAGATTCTCTCTTCGGCATAGACCTTGCCTTTTTAGCAGCCGAGAGGAAGGTGAGTAAAAAATATGGTGAGATTGCCCAGAAAGAAAAGATTCATGCTATTGACCTGAGTGAGGCATTTAACACGAGTGAGAAGATTCCTATCATTGTGGCTGGAGTTAACGATGAGTTGTTAGTGAAGGAAATGCCCTTTCTCATTGCTAACCCTCATCCCGTAACCATAATCCTTTCGCATATTTTCCGGATCATGCTCGAAGTTTTTGGGCTGAGGCGCGCAATTGCTTTCGTGCTCCAGCCTGTGTCTGCTTTTGATGAACAGGGAATAGAGGAACTGGTCTCTCAAAGTTTTGCTATGTTAAGTAGCTCTTCGATGAAGAAGAAAGTCTTTAAGGACCAGATTGCATTCAATCTCCTTTCCCATACTGAGCCAATGGATGAAAATGGGTTTTCTCCCGTTGAAAAACAGATTATAAAAGAAATAAAAAGGGTATTAGCTCCGCAGGAAATTTGCCTGATGCTTTCTCTCATTCAAGTTCCTGTTTTTCACACCTACTCCATAATGACTCATGTAGAAATAGAAAAAAAGGCAGAGATTCAAGATTTGAGGGAAGCTTTCAAACAGTCTCCTTATTTTAAACTCTCTTCCTCCACTCTTTCATGCCCTGTTTCTTCAATATCGGTTGCGGGGAAAGATAAAATTTTCATAGGGCAGATCAAGAAGGAAGAGGCTGATCCAAGAAATTTCTGGATTTGGGCAGTTGCTGACAATCTTACCTTAGGTTCAGCTTCAAACGCTCTGGAGATAGCAAAGGTTCTTTTTCCTGGTGAAGATGATTCGGCATGAAAGAAATTTTCCGGCTTCTCAAACTTACTCTTGATCAGAAGCAAAGGCTCCTACTTTTCTTCCTATTTTCGCTCTTAGTGGCATTTTTTACCTATGCTTTTGTAAATTTAGTTCAGCCTATAATCGATGAGATGTTTCAACTTGCCCCGTACTCATCCTCTCAAAAAACGAGTTTGATCGCCTTCGTTTTTAGATTCTTCCATGTAACAAAAGAACAACTGATGTGGTTTATACCTTTGATTTTGGTAATCGTCATTCTGGGCAAGGGGATCTCCACATTTTTATCTTCTTATTTCATGAAATCAATAGGACACAAAACTGTCAAAAGGTTGAGAGATGAGCTCTTTGAGCACCTTATTTACCAATCCTCCAGCTTTTTCGATCACAGATCCACTGGTGAGCTAATGTCGCGTGTGACGAGTGATGTGGAGAAGATACAGCAGGCTGTTTCAAATAATATGGCAGATTTCGTTGAATCTCTTTTCATTCTCTTTTCGCTTTTAATTTTCGTGTTCGTCACAAATTGGAGGCTTGCCCTTGCTTCATTTGTTATGGCGCCACTTGCAGTGATTCCTCTTGTTGCCTTTAGCAAACAGCTCAAGAAAAAAAGTTTACAAAATCAGAGAAAAATGGCTCAAATTTATACCCTTCTATTTGAATCCATAACAGGAAATAAAATCATAAAGGCATTCACTACGGAAAGATTCGAGATAAAGAAATTTTTAAATGCGACTCAGGAGTTTTTCAAATCGAGCATGAAGTTGGCCTGGATAGGAAGCCTTTCTTCCCCATTCATGGAATTCATTGGGGGGCTACTTGGAGCTTTTATCCTGGTTGTGGGAACAAAAAACATCGCTCAGGGATACATAAGCCCAGGTGATTTCGGTTCATTCATTGTGGCCATATTTTATTCTTATACTCCTATACGAAGGTTGAGTCGTGCCAATAACGTCATCCAGCACGGAGTGGCTTGCTATCAGAGAATTCAAGAAATTTTGCGAAGTCGACCTAAAATAGTTGATAACCCTCAAGCTTATCCCCTTCCTCCTGTAAAAGGTCATGTAAGGTATGAGAATGTCTCATTTAGTTACAATGAATCCACACCCGTCCTCAGAGACATAAGTTTCGAAGTCTTGCCTTCTGAGACAGTGGCCATAGTTGGGCTGAGCGGCGCAGGAAAGACCACAATTGTCAACCTTCTTTCTCGGTTTTATGAGGCAACATCAGGAAGGATAACCATTGATGGTGTTGATATTCGAAAGGTTACCCTTGCTTCTCTGCGCTCTCAGATTGGACTTGTGACTCAGGAAACAATCCTCTTCAATGACACTGTGCGGAGGAATATAGCCTATGGATTGGAAGATGTCCCATTGGAGAAGATAATAGAGGCTGCCAGGGCAGCTAAGGCCCATGAATTTATCATGGAACTTTCACAAGGATACGAGACACAAATTGGAGAGAGAGGGGTCCTTCTTTCGAGTGGGCAGAGACAGAGGATTTCGATTGCAAGAGCCCTGCTCAAGAATCCTCCCATCCTTATTCTGGATGAAGCAACTTCAGCAATTGATAGTGAATCAGAAAGATTGATTCAGATTGCTCTCTCAAATCTTATGAAAAATAGGACTACTCTTATCATAGCTCATCGGCTCTCAACGGTCAGGAATGCAGATAAGATTCTGGTTATAGATAAAGGAAAATTAGTAGAAGTTGGTACCCACAGGGAGCTCTTAAGAAAGAACGGAGTTTATAAAAGATTGTATGATCTTCAGTTTCCTGAGGAGGAGGAATCATTCTCATGATGCAGAGCATGACGGGTTACGCAGAGAGGATATCAAACTTAAAGAGCTTAAAAGCCAAAATAAGCATAAGAACTCTGAATCACCGTTTTTTTGACTGGTATTACAAGGGAAATAACATAGGTTGGATTGAAGACAGATTGAGGATGCTCTGTCAAAAGAAGATTCATCGCGGGAGGGTAGAGGTGTCTGTGGAGTTGAATTTTTTAAATTCTTCAAGCTATGAGCTTAAGATTAACGAGAAAATGCTCTTAAGTCTTCTCACCAAACTGGAGAGAATATCGAGGAAATTAAAAAAGAAAATTGAGTTCTCAATTGATAATCTTTTTGTCATTCCGCAGATGATAGATATCAAGAGAAAGGATTTCTCCCGGGAGGAAATAGCCTTCTTAGAAAGAAGCTTTGAAGAAACCCTTGATGAGCTTATAAGAAAGAGAATGGAGGAAGGAAAAGAGATTTGTAAGGCTATTCAAAAACATCTGCAAAGGATGAAGAAGATGTTGAATAGGGTGGAAAGGCTGGCTTACAAACAACCCCTTCTCCTCAAGGAGAAATTGATAAAAAGAGTGAGTGATTTAAGTCATGAAGGTTCATATTCGCAAGAAAAACTTCTTGAAGAGATAATTTCTCTGGCGCAGAAATGTGACCTTTCTGAGGAAGTGGCGAGGTTGAGGATTCATCTCAAGCATGTAGATGAGCTTCTCTGCGGAGAAGGCCAAGAGCCTGTGGGAAAGAGATTAGATTTTCTGATGCAAGAACTCTACAGAGAAGCAAACACAATCAATTCAAAGGCACAGGATGTTAAAATAATAAAAGAAATTCTATCCTTCAAGGGAGAAGTGGAGAATATTCGTCAACAAATTCAAAATTTGGAATGATCATTTGATTGAGAGAGGCGAGAGGTGCTGTTTGTAATCACAGGACCTTCCGGGTGTGGAAAAACTACCCTAATCAGACGAATCTTGAAAGAGGTCAAGAATACAACTTTCTCCGTCTCCCACACTACGAGGAAGATGAGAAAAGGTGAGAAGGAGGGAAAAGATTACTATTTTGTCTCTAGGTCTGAGTTTCAGCAGATGATTAGGGAAAATAAGTTTATAGAGTGGGCAGTAGTGCATGGGAATTATTATGGAACATCTAAGAGTGAGCTTAAGAAAAGATGTGGTAGTGATGATCTTATCTTTGATATCGATGTCCAAGGAGCACGACAGATGAAGGAGAAGCTCAAAAAAGCTGTATTCATTTTCATCCTTCCTCCCATGTTTGAAGAACTTCGCCGAAGATTAAAGAAAAGAGGAGAGGAAAGCGAGGAGGCAATCGAGAAAAGGATGGAGGTTGCCAAGAAAGAAATCAGCCATTACCCAAACTTTGATTTCATCGTCATCAATGACCAACTTGAGAGGGCTGTAGAAGAATTGAAGTCAATCATTATCTGCATGCGGTGCCAAATTGAAGCCCGGAAAAAGGAGATAATTCCTATCCTTCAGAGTTTTTCTAGAGGAGATTGAAGGAGGCAAGTATGGGAAGAGTTGTCCTTGGAGTAAGTTCTTCAATCAGCGTATATAAATCGTGTGAAATCATCCGGGAATTTCAGAAAAGAGGTTACCGAGTTCAAGTGATTATGACCAAGAACGCCTCAAAGTTGATTTCACCTCTGCTTTTAAGCTCACTTTCGGGGGAGAAGGCTCTGGTTGACCTCTTCGAAGAGCGAGATTCGGCTCAGATAGCGCATGTTGCCCTGGCCAGCGAGGCAGAGCTGTTTGTTGTTGCCCCGGCGACTGCAAACATTATCGCCAAATTTGCTTCCGGGATTGCCGACGATTTTCTTTCGACTTTTTATACTGTGGTTAAATGTCCTGTGGTTGTGGCCCCGGCCATGAATGAGGCCATGTATTTTCATCCTCAGACACAAAAAAACCTAAAGAAACTGAAAGAAGACGGGGTGAAAATTGTTGAACCCGAAAAGGGGTATCTAGCTTGTCAGGAAGAGGGCTGGGGGAGATTGGCTACACCCGAGAAGATTGTTGAGGAAGGATTGGTCTTGATTAAAAAAAGAGAGAGCCTGGTGGGTCGGAAGATAATGGTCTCAGCAGGTCCCACACGAGAGTTTATGGACCCTGTTAGGTTCATTAGCAATCGCTCCTCAGGGAAGATGGGTTATGAGCTTGCCCTGGAGGCATGGAGAAGAGGAGCAGATGTAATTTTGGTCTCTGGGCCCTCCTTGCTTCAACCTCCGCGAGAAGTGAGGGTGGAAAGAGTTCAATCTGCGGAAGAAATGGGCAAGAAGATGTTCGAGCATCTTGAAGAAGTTGAAGTGGTAATCATGGCAGCTGCAGTTTCTGACTATAAATTCGCAGAAAAATCCTCTCAAAAGATAAAGAAAGGAACCTCACCCCGTAGACTCCAATTGGTGCCGACAGAGGATATTCTGGAAAAGATAGGAAGTAGTAAGGGTTCAAGGGTTGTTGTAGGTTTTGCTGCAGAAACAGAAAACATGGTAGAAAATGCGCTGAAAAAGATAAAACAAAAAAACCTCGATTTCATCGTGGCCAATAATATACTCAGGGAAGGAGTTGGCTTTGAATCAGATTTTAATCAGGTTTCAATAATCTTTCCCGACGGTCAGGTGATTGAAACTGAAAAAATGAGTAAGAGGGAAATTAGTCAAGTCATCCTGGACAAGATTGAGGAAATAATTGGAAAGAAAACTCGAGAAAATTCTCTCTGATCTTGAGGAGAGATTAAGGTATTTTTCAGAACTCGAGTTAGAATTCGTATTAAAGAAACGGGGCCCCCTGAGTTTAATTAATTTAAATGAAAAAATCCTCAAATGCGAAAGATGCGGTCTTTCTTTAACCAGGAAAAATGCTGTTCCTGGAGAAGGAAATCCAAAAGCAGAACTGATGTTTGTGGGGGAAGCTCCGGGTAGGGATGAAGATTTCGAGGGCAGACCTTTTGTTGGAAAAGCAGGTCAGCTTTTAACAAAAATAATCAAGGCAATGCAATTAGAGAGAAGCGAGGTTTTCATAACTAATGTTGTTAAATGCAGGCCTCCTGAAAACAGAACCCCTTTAAAGGATGAAATTGAAAGATGTAAAGAATATCTCCTGGAGCAAATAGAAATTATAAAGCCAAGGGTCATAATTGCCTTGGGGAAAGTAGCCGCAGATTTTTTTATTCCCTCTGAGCAGGGGATAATGAGTTTGAGGGGAAATTTCCATGAATTTAGAGGTATCAAGGTGATGCCTACCTTCCATCCTTCCTACCTCATCCGGAATGAAGGAAATAAGGAGATTCGTAAGATTGTCTGGGAAGATATGAAAAAAGTCATGGCTTTCTTGAGCAAGAAATGACTCTCTATGCAGATGTGATTGTCCCTCTTTCGCTTAACCAGCCATTTTCATATCGAATACCCCCACATCTCGAGGAGAAGGCAGCAGTAGGAAGCCGTGCGGTGGTCCCTTTTCAGAAGAGAACATTGACTGGATTCATGGTAAAAATAAAAAAGAAGAGTAAATACTCTGGATTAAGACTCAAGGAAGTCATAGAGATTTTAGACGATCGGCCAATTTTTTCTGCTTCCTTTCTCTCCTTTACTCGAAAACTGAGCGAACTTTTTTTCTCGTCATGGGGAGAGATACTCGAAGCCTCACTCCCTCCCCCTTTTAGAACAATGATTAATGCAGAGGTCATTCTCACTGAAGAAGGCAGAATGCATCTCGAAAACGAAGAGGTCTTGGAAGAAGAAAAGGCCCTTCTTAAAGAGCTCCAATTAGGGAAGATGAGTTTAAATTTTCTAAAAAAGAGAATAAGAAAAAAGAATCTTCCGAGTATTCTTGCAAAAATGGAAAAAAGAGGTTGGATAAGAATTTTCGCTAAGCACAAGAGGTGGATTTCAGAAAAAGAAGATTTCAACGTGTCATGTTCAAGACAATTAGAGCTTAATTTCTCGATTGATAAGGAAACCCTGCGCACAGCAGAAAAAATAGGAGCTCACATTGGAGAAAATGAGTTTAAGCCGTTCTTTGTGTATGGTCCAAGAGAAAAAAGGGTATCATTGTATATATATTTGATAAAAAAAATATTAGAAAAAAAAAAGAAGATTCTCTTTCTTGTTCCCGAAATTTCCCTTACGGAACGTTTAATCCAGGAATTCGAGAATTATCTTGGCGAAAGAGCCGTAATTTATCATAGTCGAATTCCCCTGAGAAAAAGAGAGATAGAATGGGGAAAAATCAACACAGGAAGGTCAGCAATTGCAGTGGGATCAAAATCTATGATTTTGTTACCCCTAGATGAAGTGGGGCTCATAATTGTGGATGAAGAGCAGGATGAATCTTATTATCAAAGGGAAAATCCCTGTTACGATGCAAGAAAGGCAGCATGGCTAAGGGCGAAAGAAGAAGGTTCTGTTCTTGTTTACGGTTCTTCTGCTCCAACGATCGAGTCTTTTTATAGAGCGAAAAGAGGTAAATATCTTTTCACCCTAAAAACTTTTGAGAGTCAAACTAAGTGTTATCTCTGGGAACATAAATTTCGGAAGAGGTCTATTTCTCGGAAGGTGCTGGACAAGATAAAATCTAAGTTAGAGGCAAAAGAACAAGTTCTTATCTTCATCAACCGTAGAGGTTATGGAGGCTTTCTCTTTTGTCCCCAATGCGACTATACACCCCGATGCAAAAATTGTGATGTTGCTTTGAGTTATCACAGTAAAGGAGAGAAACTGATCTGTCATTATTGTGGCTATGAACTCCCCTCAAAACCTGATTGCCCTGAATGCGGCTCTAAGATAATTAGGAGGAGAGGAATCGGGATCGAAACAATCGAAGAGGAATTGAAGAAAGCATTTCCTCAAAGCAAAGTCAGGTCTTTTGACATCGATAGGATTAAAAGCTTGAGGGAAGAGAAAACAATCATAGAAAACTTTGGCAGAAGGAAGATAGATATTCTGGTGGGAACTCAATTTTTAGCCTATAGAACTGAATTGCCTTGTGTCTCCCTTGTTGTCATCCTTTACCCAGAAATAATCCTGACCCATTCTGACTTCAGAGCCAGCCAAAGAGCTTATCAAACTTTGGTTCAGATGATGAAATTTGCTGGAGACTTGCCAAATGCAGAAATAATCATCCAGACAGGATTTCCAAACCATCATAGCATTCGACACGCAGCTTTCTCAGATTATGAATCTTTTTTTAAGGAAGAGATTGGATACAGGCGGCTAATGAAATATCCGCCGTATTCTTTTCTGTATGAGGTTTCTCTTCAGGGGAAAAACTTGAGGGCTCTCGCTAGAAAGTCAAGGGAGATGGCCTTATTCTTGAAGCGAGAGTTGGATAAAGTTGAGGTTTTGGGTCCTTCCCTTGCCCGCATCTCAAGATTAAGGGGGAAATATAGAATTGAAGTCCTCGTAAAATCTAAGAAAGAAACCGCAGCTACTCTTCTTCGTGAGTTTTTAAAAAAGACAAACATAAAATTTAATGTTTCTCTCTTAACCTAAGAGCAAATTGAATCAATCTTTCCACTCTTATTCACCCAAGAGTTCGAGGAGAAGGCGAGAGCTTTTTCATCTCTTCTCATTCTGAAAAAAGCACAATCTCTCATCTTAAATTTGAGTTAAATTTTCACTTGCTTAAATTTATACTTTGCCTTCAGTTTTTTGATGACTAAATGGGGCAAAATACCCCCTTGAGGAAGAAATGAGTGGTTTTTTCGTTGCTAGATGAGAGGGATTGGATTTATCTCCTTGAAAGACTTAAGTTTGGTCACTCTAGGAGTTCACACTCTGGTTTTTAGGTCTCATTTCGAATCCAAATTACTCTCATTATTATTGATAAAAATTTCAAATGAGAACTCTTATCATTCTTTCCTCATGAAAAAACAGAAGCCCTTTTTCCTCACGGGAAGAAGGGCTTCATCTTTAGCCAGGAGTGAAGTTAAAGGGTTAGTTTGTTCCCTTTTTAAGCCTGATTTTCAGTTCTTTGTGGAGGTAGTAAAGGTTATTTTCATAGTCAATCCAGTAGGTCTCGGGTTGGCCTCGAATCTCTACCCAGTCCTCGGCCTTTGTCATTTCTGTGTTTTTAGGTCCAACATATTCTATAGAAGCTATCCCCTCACTGTTGGTGATCCTGTAAGTCTTGGTTTTTCCATCTTCGAATTCTCCAAGACCTGAGAGGATTTCAAAGAAGACTTTCCTGCCCACAATTGGATTTCCATCTTCTCTAGCAAATACACCCATTATTACAGAGCGTGGCCTCTTCGAGGTGCACCAGAGGACGTTTGGATCAGCCCAGAGCTCAAAGGTGAGGTCAGGGTCATAGAAGTCGCGGACGATGTAAATGGGGGTAAGCTCTGATATCTCCTCCTTACCTTCCCATGCAAGGTGAGCGAAAATGTAAAGGGTTGTGTTGTCGACCAGTTCTTGGGCCAGCGGGCCAAAATAGGTGAGAGTAACATTTCCAGCCCCATCCGTTTGCCTTGAAGTCACATATTGATTTCCCTCGAAAAACCCACAATTGACTTTTATCCCTAAAGAATCTCTTATTTCGAAGATGATTGTTTCTCCTGAAAGCGCCATTCCATCGTATTTTTTAAGACGAGCAGTTATGGTTGCAGACTCTCTTGCCTGTGTTCCTGCAAAAAGAGCATTAGGAGTTGCAGAAAGGTCAAGGACTATGGATAAGCCGGAGGGACCGAGAGGATTTGGTTCTTGAACAGCTTCTCTTTTACACGAAGTCGAAAGGATGAGGGTCATCCCCGCCAAAATTATTATCAAGAAGACAAAGTTTTTTTTCTTCATGGCTATCATCCTTATTTCTTAGTTATTCATTGACATAATTAGCAAAGAAGATAGTCAGGTAACCTGTTGCCTTTACTCTTCTATTTGACAAATCACGTCCATAAAATTCAACTTTTGCTTTAACTTCCAACACTCCTTCACCTCGTCCCTCATGGAGGTTTATCAGGGGAGGCTCAAGCTTCGCCACCTCTCTAACGATGATGAAGGATGCCTCTGATTCTTCATCAATGTTGACCAGCACAGAAAGTGAACCTTCGAATGAGTAGGGAACATCCACTCCTTCTGTGCTTTTTCCGTCAGATCTGATGTATGAAACGATATACCGTTCAACAAGGATGGAGTTGTAATGAGAATCAATTGCCAATGGGTCGAGAAGCTTTGCCGTAAAAGTTACCTTTGCTTCATCAGCCGTGACATATGTTTGTCCTGTGTCTGGGTCTTCAAAGAGAACATCAGACTGGAGGTAATTGACCTCGTTATCTTCTAAGTCTTTTCCAGTTAATTTAACGATGATGAGCATGCTATCAGATTCTGTTTCATTTTCGATAGGATTACAGGAGAGGAGAAAGGTAATTACTGAAAAGATGACCATTATCTTTAAAGTGCATTTTGCTCTCTTCATTTTTCCCATCCTATTATTTGATGATTCGGGGAGTTATAAAAATAAGGAGCTCCCGATTCTGTTTTGTCCTTGCAAATGATTTAAACAGATTACCCAGTATGGGAATTCTGTGGAAGAAAGGAATTCTTTCACGAGTTATAGAATCCTCGGTTCTATAGATTCCCCCAATGACTGTAGTTCCTCCGTCGGGGACCATGACCGTTGTCTTTGCGCTCTGGGTTATAATGGGTGGAATTCCTTGGACTAAGTTTGCAAAATCAGCAGCATCATTCTTGACCTGAATGTACATGATGATTGTTCCCTCTGCCGTTATTTGGGGAGTGGCCGTAAGTTCCAGAGCTGCGTTCACGTATCTTGTTGTTACCGTGAAATTGGCAACAGTCTGGACGGGAATCTGTCTTCCCTGGAGGATCTGGGCTTCCTGGTTATTCTGCGTGGTTACCGAAGGTGTAGAAATTATGCGTCCTTCTCCGGATGTCTCCAAGGCTGAGATAGCCATGTCGAGCCTGAAAGTATCAAGCACATTGGCGAAAGAAATGCCCATTGCTCCGGAGAAGGCAGGAGCAGGAAGATTTACGGCATAACCGCCTAAAGGACCTCCAATCCCTTTGGTAACAATTCCTTCTGGAATTATTGCGCCATCAACGAGAATTTTATGAGGGAATTGGAGAGAGGTAGGGTTACCATAGAAAGGATCAGCAATTCCGCGGAAGCCCCATTGAATTCCTAAGTTGCGCACAAAGTTTGATGTGGCTTCGACGATCCTGGCTTCGATTGAAACTTGAGGGGTGGGTGTATCGAAAACACCGATAAGCCTCTCGATGAGGTCCACTCTATCCTTCACATCTTCTATGATCAGAGTGTTAGTTCTCCCATCTACGATTACCTTCCCCCTCTGGGAAAGCTTGTCGCGAAGAAGTTCCTGGACATCTTGAGCCTTTGAATAAGAGAGAGTGAAGGTTTTGATTACAGTTGGGCCTGCGAGTTCTTTAATTTCCTGAAGCCTCCGGAGTTCCTCTTCTTCTCTGGTGAGAACCGAGATGGGAGCAATGCGAAGTATGTTTCCTTCGATTGTTCTTCCCATTTTGTTCACCTTGAGAATAACATCCAGAGCTTGATCCCAGGGAACATCTTGGAGGTCGACTGTCACCACTCCTCTTACCTCAGGATCAAAGACAACATTTAAACCCGCAAATTCACCAAGATAGAAGATAACATCTCTCAAGTCCGCATCTTTAAATTTTAAACTGATAAGTTCCCCTGTGTATTTTTCCTCAGGAGCAGCAATCGTCTTCGGTTTAAATTGCTCTTCCTGAGTTTCTTCCTGCGTGAGATTTTTATTCTCAGGAATTTCAGCTCTTAGGGGAGCGGTATGATTTTCTTTCTTAGGAGAATCCAGCGCTTGTTTTTTTTGTTCAGGTTTGGACAGCTCTTGTGAAGCAGGATGTTGGGGAAGATTGGAAAGAAGTGAGGATCCCATTTTTGAGGACGGTTCATTCTGGGAATAAGGTTGTGTTTTAGAGAAAGAAATGATGAGTTCATTTTTAGATGAGCAAAGAGAATAGAGCACCGGTTCTTTGAGGTCAAAAACTATCCTGGTAATGGTATAGGGATTTTCGAGCTGAAATTGGGCTGCTCTAACTTTTTCGATACCAAATTTACCCACTTCGCGTGAGATTGCGCGGTTTGAGAAAATCGTGTCATAGAGGTCTACTACTAGGCGCAGCGGGTCATCTAGAGCAAAAACCTTAGTAACAGGTTCTTCGCTGAGTTTAGCGATTACGCTTATACTCTCATTTTCTTCAGCAATATCTATCTTTTTTAAGATAACTGTGGTTTCGGCCTTATTCATAAGGGCATTTTTAGTCTGTGGGTCAATTTCGTATCCTTCTGCGTTGCGCACCATGTTATTGAACTCTAGGATTGTGTTCTTATCTTCAGCGAAAATTCTGTAAGGGACCCTCTTCTTTAAGTCAATAAACAGATGAAGGTTATCATTTCCATTTTTTTTGAATCTTATTCCGGAGATTATTGAGGACTCCTTATGGATGACTTGAGGCATTTCGTCTGTGTTTACCCTTTCCAGGTCTAGAACTATTGTTGACTGATTCTCTTGAGAGTAATATGTCCTCGGGGTGGGAAGAGGAGAGTTAGGTTCAAGAATGACTCTTGTAGTCAAGTTATCAGGGAGAATGGTTATTTTGTTTAAATTAATCAGAGAATGATTTTCATCTGCATATCCCATGAGGAAGATTGAAATGCTTATGAACAGAGGAATTCGCCAGTAATTTTTGCTTTTCATTTTATCTCTCCTCAGGCTTAATTTCTTTGACAATATCTCTTGGCTTAATTAAAGGTATGCTTCTCTGTTTAGTCTGCCGAAAAATGACCTTGTCTTCGGTAATGGAGAGGACAAATCCATCCTCGAATTTGTCACCAACCTTGATGAAGAACGGGAACCCTTGAGGTCCGGAGATGATAGCAGTATATTTGCCCTTGGTTTTAGCGATTCCAACAAGGTTAATATCGTTTATGGAGATTTGAGGAACTCCTCCTGCCCCTGTCTTCTCTTTCACCTCTCTTCCCGCAAGGAGGTCGCGAAAAGGGTCTCTCCTTCCTCCAGGGTCATAAACAGCATAGGTTCTCTTAGGAATATCTTTCTTTAGCTCCTCCTGAGTTTCTTCCTCTTGAGGAAAAAGAAAAAGGAGGGAGCCATACAAGATTAAGAGTAGAATCGTTAAGAAAATTATTCTTTTCATTCTTTTTTACTCTCTTTTTGAGTTATGCTTTCTTCATGAAAGATGTATGTTTTAGCTGTGAATTCAGCCACAATCGTTGAAGCATCTGTTTGTTGGGGAAGGGCTTTTATCATAAAATTTTCTATGTTGAAAAGACGTGCAAAACGGCTCAATCTATCGAAGAATATTCCCAAATTATGGTAACTTCCCGTGATTTCTATAGGGATTGGCCATTCTGAATAAAATTCTTTATTTATTTCTCCCTTTGGCGCGAATTTTGTTATGTTCAGCCTCGAATCATACGCAAGCTGTTGAATTCTTCTCAGGATATCGCTTATTTCTTTCTTCTGGGGGATTATTGCTTCAAGCTCTTCAAGAGTAGAAGCCATTCCCTTAAGTTCTGCTTCAATTTTATCCATTTGGTCTTTTTTCTGCCTGAGTTTCATTACTTCTAATTCGACATTTTCTCTCTCTTGTTTGATGCTTTTTAGCTCGTCGTTCTTCGGCTTGAAGTAAAGAAAATAGAGAAGACCAAAGACGATAAGCACTAAAAATAAATAGCCATACCAAGGCCAGTTTCTCATTTCTTATCCTTTTCACCTGGAGTTTGTACCCCCGGCTGGGGTTCGCTCTGAGGGATTATATATCTTGCCGTCAGAGAGAATTCTAAGAACTGGTCATTTCCAATCATTCTTTGAGTGGAGGAAATTAAGTTCACATTGTCAAAGTAAGGGCTGTTTTCGAGATTGAAGATATAATCGGCAATGAGGCTGTTGGAGAGTGCATTCCCTTTTATTTCCAAATTCTGGTCCTTGAAGGTTGCCTCTGTTAGCCAAACCCATTCAGGTATGTTTTTACTCAGTTCATCCATTATCCTCACAGGTATTTCTTGTTGAATCATAAGCTTATTGATCAGGTCAATCTTACTGGAAAAAAGACTCTTTTTTTTCTCCAGTTCTTCCAATTTAACTATTACATACTGGAGCTCATTTCTTTCTTGTTCTGCTTTTCTAAGAAGTTCTCTTTCTTTCTCTAGAGCTTTCCTTTGGAAAAGGAAGAGGGCAACGATAGCTACAATGAAGAGAAAGAATATTAAAAAGGAAAGTGAAGGTGTTTTTTTGACTTTTTTTTCTGTTACAGGAATGACCGGAGTTTCCCTTAATTCTTTCTTCTCTGGCTTTAATAAGTTTATCTTAATCATGGCTTATTTCTCCACTCTTCGTGTGGCTAGACCAGTGGCGACTGCGAAGAAGGGAGCAATTTCCTGGAAATATGCTACATCAAATTTCTTCTCGTCAATCAAAATTCTACGGAAAGGATTGAAAATATCTGTCTTTATGTCGAATTTCTTTTCGAAGAACAAGGATAGTTCTTTAAGCTTGGAGAGCCCCCCACTTAGGAAGATTTGTTCAATCTTTTTCTCTCTTTTTTCACCTGCTTCATAAAAAGAGAATGTTTTCTCAAGCTCTTCCAGGAGGTTTTCGATGTTCATGGTCAGTACTGCTTCAATTTGACGAGATGAAATATCTTTTACGGGAATATCTTTGAGTATTTTTTCTGCATCATCGAAACTTATATCCAGGTCTTTACTGATGTTCTCTGTAAAGAAGAAGCCTCCAAGAGATAGGTCTCTGAAGAGTTGTGGGATTCCTTTTTCGATGATGATGACATTTGTGATATTGGCTCCTAGATTTATCATGGCAATTGTTTTTTGGTTGTACATTTCGGGGTAGTTTACTTCTAATGCGTTTTGAAGAGAGAAGACATCCACGTCAATCATTTCTAAATTCTTCTTTGCCTGATGAACGACGTTGCTGTAGTTTGATATTTTATCCTTTTTCGCCGCCACCAATAAAATTTCGAGATTCTTAGAATCCGAATGTGGAGGTGGTTTCAAGATAGCGTAATCTACGTTTGTCTCTTCATAAGGGTAGGGGATGTTGTGCTTCGCCTCCCAGATAATAGACTCAGCGAGTTCTTCTGTGTCCATTGCAGGGAGAGAGATTTTTTTAATGATTACTGAATTGCCAGAAATTGAAATAGCGATGTTTTTGTTTTTTATTTTGTTTTCCTCGAAAATCATCTTTATCGTTTCGACGACCGCAGGCGCATCTATGATTGTTCCTTCAACTATAGCATCGCGAGGAAGAATCTCGTAACCAATCTTCTTGACTTCATACCTTTCTTCGCCTTCTTTTTTCTTAGATTTCAGTTCAAGAGCTTTTATGGAATAGGAGCCTATATCCAGACCAACCACTCCTTTTTCTGTACCTAAACCAAACATTGTGAAATAATCCTTCTCTTTATTAATTTCTTGATGCCTTCAATTTTCCTCTAAACTTCTCCTTTAGCCTCCTTTCTACTGCTTCTGGTACGAGACCTTTAAGACACCCTCCAAGCATGTATATTTCTTTAACCAATCCTGAGCTGAGAAAGGAGAAGCTTACATTGGGCATCATGAAGAAAGTCTCAATTTCAGGATCGAGCTTTCGATTCATCAAAGCCATCTGAAATTCATATTCAAAATCAGAAATTGCCCTCAAGCCTCGGATGACAACCCTTGAGTTATGTTTCTTTGCAAATTCAACCAGAAGACCATTGAATCCTTTTACCTCCACATTTTTCTCCTCTGCGAAGGTTTCTTCAATCATTTCTATCCTTTCTTTAGTCGAGAAAAGAGGTTCCTTTTTAGGATTTTCGAGAACCGCTATCAGGATGCTTTCAAATATTTTCAACCCCCTTTTGATGATATCTACATGACCGTTAGTGATAGGATCGAATGATCCTGGATATATTGCTTTTTTCTTTCCTGCACTCTTATTCACTCTTTTGCTCGATTATTGTTCCTCATATCAAAAAAATTTGCATTTGTCAAACTAAAATTATTTTTTTATCTTATTCACCTTTTATATAAAAAAATTTTAAAGCGTCAAGTCAATCACCTAAAAAGATGGTATAAGAGGTGAAATTCGGCTTGATTGGCTAATCTTCTAGGGTGAGAGAAGATCTCAATGATATTCATTTATTTTTCCTGGAGATAAAAAAGACTTCAGGGTTGAAATATAAATCTCAATATAAAGAGAAAATAGTGGCTCTTTCCTCAGGCATCCTTGGAGATAAAAATAGGGGACGTTGAGGTGAGTGACGATGATTAACTTCAGTATTTTAAATTAGTAAATTAGCTGAATTTAAATTTTCATCGAGATGCATAAAGCTCTCCTTCTGCCTTCTCTTTTATTATGGTCAATAAACGGTGTTTTCTCTTTCGTGCGGTGTATAAATGTGCTTTGTCCATTTATTCACCAAAAAGTGGGAAGAGCCAAGATTATCAAGATTATTTTTTTAGGTAGAGAAATGTTGATTTATTTCCTCCTGTGTTGGAAAATAAAAAAAAGATGAAATTTAGGGAAAAAATTGGAATCCTATCATTACTTTTTTTTCAAGCTTTCTTTTCTTTTTTTTCTCTGGCTGAGGAAGAAGAGGTTTTCGCCAGGAAGCGAAGAGAAATGGTTCTTTATCAACTGAAGCGAAGGGATATAACTGATGAGAAAGTCCTAGATGCCATGGAGAAGGTTCCTCGGCATCTTTTCGTGAGCCCGAGATACAGAAAACAAGCGTACGAAGATCACCCTCTTCCCATAGAGGAAGGGCAAACGATTTCCCAGCCTTATATCGTGGCCTTGATGACCCAGTATGCTTCGCTTAAGCCGGGCGATAGAGTTTTAGAAATCGGAACGGGTTCTGGTTATCAGGCGGCTGTTCTAGCCCATTTAACAGACGAAGTTTATTCAGTGGAGATAAGAGAGAATCTCGCCAGGAGTGCTCAGGAGACCTTGAAAAATTTGGGGTATGATAAAATTCGAGTGAAATGGGCGGATGGGTATTTTGGATGGGAGGAGTATGCACCTTTTGATGCGATACTGGTTACCTGTGCTGCAAATCATGTTCCTCCGCCGCTTCTCCAGCAACTCAAGGAAGGGGGAAGGCTTGTAATTCCTTTAGGCAGCACTCTTTATTTCCAAACTCTTACTTTGATAACAAAAACAAAGGGAAAACCTAAGGTTGAGCACCTCTTAAGCGTGAGTTTTGTTCCTATGGTTGGAGAAATTGAGAAAAGAAGATGAGATTAAATAACCTGCCGCCGCAAGAGAAAGCACAAACATATAACCAGTGAAAAAAGCGATGAGCAGAGCTGCAACAGAATTGATTACCGAAGAGAAGGCATTGATGGCCCACGCCCAGGGAATAAGTTTTTTGTTCTGCTTTTCGAGAAGTCTAATTCCTGTTGGGAAAGGGAAACCCATCATAAAGCCTAGAGGAAGAATAAAGAAAAAGGTAAGAAAGACCTTAAGAGAGAAATTGGCGCTTATTAAATGCCTAAAAATTAGAGGAAGAAAGTATAGATAAAGGATGATGATGAGGGTAGTAGCGCAGAGAGAAAGGCGGAGTCTTATCTTTAAATTATCTTCTTGAATTAAAAACCTCCTGGAAAAAAGACTCCCTATTCCTGAAGAAATCAGGAGGGAGGAAAGTATTACTGAAATTGAATAGAGCGGATGTCCTAAAAAGAGAATAAATTTTTGGATTAAAATTATTTCAACAAACATGAAGGACATCCCTATTAGTCCAAAATAGAGGAGGACAGAGAAGAATAAATTTTTATTCATTATTATTCTGTTTCTTTTTTTCAGCAAATGAGGCATAAGGATAAGGATAAAGGCTATTAGAAGCGCTTGGAAAAAAAGGAGGGGGACAAGAAATTCTCCTTGAAGAAAGGGTAATAATTTTTGCCCAAAGGCATCATAGGTTGCTTTTAATTTTTCAGGCTTAAAGAAATTATAGAAAAAAGGTCGATTATCTGTTACAGGGCTTATCTTGAAAAGATAAGCAGATAAAAAATTTTCTCTTTCTGAGGAAGAAAGAAGCTTGAGAGTGTAATTATAGTAAAGCGGTTTATCAAACCTGTTATAAAGGTTAACTTCGTCCTCTTTTATTCCTTCATAGAAAATGAGGTCAAAGAGGCATTTCTTAGAAAATTCTTTTAAAGCCTTGATATCTGCCGTGGAAAAGGGGCTATTTTTGATGAAATAACTGATTGTCCCCCAGCTTCTAATAGCGATGAGATGAGAAGCAGGATTTTTGTTTTTTCCCTCCAATGCCTCAATCCAGGTGGCAAGAAGCCTTAACTCCTGACGTGGGGGAGGGAGTAAATAAAGAGTCATGCTGATTAATCCACGAGGAGAGAGTAAGTCGAGAATGGTGGCGAATGAATCCAGTGTGTAAAGATAATTCTCTCCAAATCCATAAAGTCCTGTGTGAGATGAGCCAAAAACGTCTGAAAGAGGAAACACTATCAAGTCATATTTTTTTTTCTCATTTTTTAAAGCCACGCGACTCTGGGTAGAGATGATTGAAATATTTTCCTTTTCATAAATATGGCCTGAAAAGGAGGCAAGTTCATTTTGCACGATATACTTGATGAGGGGGTTACTTTCGATTACCTTTATAGAATTTGCCTTGAAGAAATGGGCCGCAAGAACATCGAGGCTTCCTTTGGGTTCGATGATTAAAACATCGGGATTTTTGACAAAATGGTAAGCAAGGGAAGAAGGGAGAAAAGAGAGAAATTCTAAGGATTGTTCATCTAAATTTTTAACATTGGTGATGGCAGTTAATTCTCCGCCATCCACAGAGAGTCCAAGTTGATGAGGCAGGCTTTTTTCGTAGATTAGGCTCAAACCAGGGGCAAACCTTATAGCCCCTGATTCGATGATGTCAATTCGAGAGATCGAATTCCACTTGGTAAAGAGAAGTCTTGCTTGAGGATATTTTAAAGCCAAGGGAAGGGATTTATAAGGAGAGATTCTGAAGCTCAAAAATGGAGGAGAAATTAAGAAGAGGGTTACTTCGAAGCTTATGAGAAGTGCCACAATCAAAATGAAGAGACGGGAAGAGCGACCGGCTCTGAAAAGTATAGAAGCCCAGAGAACTATGAAGGAGATTATGAGCATCACTCCTCGATCTCCCCGAGGAAGGAAGGTTGCTGTGGCAAGCAAGGATCCTGTGCCTGCGCCTAAGAGGTCTGCAAAATAGAGCTTGTTTACCATCCAGGAGGTAGAAGTGATGGCAAAAGAAATCGTCAGACCTGCAAACAAAAAAGGAAGGCTGAGGAGGAAATAAAACAGAAAGATGAAAAATATCTGATTTTTATCCCAGGAAAGTTTGAAGAAGTCAAAAGGTAAAATATTACAGAAGATAAAGCATATAAGGATGCTTAGAGAGTAAAGAAGTGAAGTTGAAGAAAGGAAGAGAGCGGGCTTAATTTCAAGCAGTCGGGGGAAAAGACTTAACAAAGAACCGCTTGCCCCATATCCTAAAAAAGAGATGCTCACCACAAGGAATGCAAAATGGTAATGTTGAGAGATCGAAAAATATCTGGTTAGAGATATTTCTAGACAGAGTGTAACAGAAGAAATGATGAAAATTCCTGTGAGTAAAGGAATTTCCCGCTTATTCACCGCAGATAAATTAAATTAGATTCTAGGAGCTGTCAATCTCAATTTAGATACTAGTTACTCAGGTTGCTTTTAATCCAGGCTTATGTTAATTTTAAAAAAAAGAAGATGATTCGATTTGGGACTTCTGGATGGCGAGCCATAATGGGAGAAGAGTTCACCTTTCAGAATGTCAGAATTGTGGTTCAAGCCATATCCAATTATCTCAAGAATCGATTCAAAGATGAGAATATTTCTTTAATCGTAAATTATGATACACGCTTTCTCTCTGAAAAATTTGCTTTTGAAGCAGCGAAAGTCCTCTCCCACAACATGATTCATGTGTATCTGGCTGAAAGAGATGCTCCTTCTCAAGCTCAGGCATATCAGATAATCAAGAAAAGAGCCAAGGGTGGCATTAATTTCACAGCCTCCTTCAATCCCCCTGAATACAACGGCCTCAAGTTTAATACAGAAACAGGGGCTCCTGCCATGCCTGAAGTAACTGAAAAGATTGAAGAAGAAATAAAGAATCTGGAAAGTGGATTTTCTTTCTGTCCCTATTACCCAAAAGTTGGCTTCATCGAGAAGATAGACCTGCAGCATGATTATTTGAATTTTATTCAGGGAAAAATTGATTTTGAATTGATAAGGAAGTCAGGAATAAAAGTCGCACTTGACCTTCTCTACGGCACGAGCCGCGAATATCTCGATGAGATTATAGAAGAAAATAAAATCCCTCTTGAAGAAATCCACGGATTTATAGACCCTTATTTTGGAGGAATTACTCCTTCCTGTACGGAAGAGAACCTGCAGGAGTTAAAAAGACTAGTCAAAGAAAAGAAGTGCGATTTAGGGATTGCAACAGATGCCGACGGAGATAGGTTTGGGGTTGTTGATGAAAAGGGAAACTTCATTGATCAAAACATAATCATCTCTCTCATCCTGGACTATCTTGTCAATGTTAAGAAATGGAGGGGAGGGGTGGCACGTTCTGTAGCAACTACCCATATGGTTGATAGGATAGCTCGCAGGTTTAACCTTCAGCTCTACAAGACACCTGTAGGGTTTAAATACCTGGCCGATCTTTTACTGAAAAATAAGATTATTTTTGGAGGAGAAGAGAGCGCATGTATGGCTCTTAAAGACCATCTTCCTGAAAAGGATGGAATTTTTGCCGGACTCCTGGTCATTGAAATGATGGCAACAAGGGGAGAGCCCCTTTCCAAAATAATAGATGGGCTTTTCCAGGAGTACGGAAAAAGGATAGGAAAACAGAAGAGCATTCCCTTAACAGTGGAAAGAGCCCGCAGATTAAAGCAATTAAGGAGGCATCCTCCTTCTCGACTGGCTAACAGAAAAGTCATTCATGTAGAGACAATTGATGGAGTTAAGCTTGATTTTGAGGATGATGACTGGATTCTTCTTCGCCAATCAGGAACAGAACCAATCATCAGATGTTATGCTGAGTCAGGGTCAGATAAAGAGTTGAAAAGGTTAATGAAAGCTGGGCTGGAGAAACTGGGTTGAAGAGACAAAAAAATTCTGAATCTTTGCGTCGGAAGATAATCCTCACAGGAATCGGATTCCTTTTAGTTATCTTTCTGATAGCCTCTATTTTTGGGAAAAAGGGGTTGATAGAAGTCAAACAAGGAATCAATGAAGAGCGAATCCTCCTTCAGGAAATAAATCGCCTCAAGGAAGAAAAGCTGAAGTTGCAAAGAGAAGTCGAAGAGCTTGAGAAAAATCCTCAAGCCGTAGAGAAGAAGGCACGCGAGAAGCTCTGGTACATAAAACCAGATGAGATTGTGATTCTCAAAAAAGACCAATAGGGCTGATTCCTTTCGAAGAATGACCTTATGTCTAAAGAAAGAGAGTTTGCTTATCTTCTAAATGGCCTTAATGCCTCCCAGAAAAGGGCTGTAACCTACGGAAGAGGCCCCCTACTCATAATTGCAGGAGCGGGCACAGGAAAGACAAAAGTCATTACCCACCGAATTGCTTATTTAATTGCATCGAAACTAGCTTCTCCAGAACAAATTCTGGCTGTGACTTTCACCGAAAAGGCAGCTAACGAAATGGAGGAGAGAGTAGATCGGCTTATCCCCTATGGCTACTCTTTCGTTGAGATA
>Ga0209102_1000162_pt1 | contig 45462 bp, 41 predicted proteins | sample ConPoolayeHmetaG_FD_185483 | JGI IMG/M metagenome (GOLD analysis project Ga0209102, IMG submission 185483) | Hot spring microbial mat communities from California, USA to study Microbial Dark Matter (Phase II) - Cone Pool mat layer H metaG... ...
CCCTCAGGCTTTGGAAGAAATTATTAGTCGAAGACTAAAGCACCAGGAGTGGGTATATCCCCAATTAATTTTAGTAGATGGCGGAAAACCCCAACTATCGGCAGCATTTTCCGCTCTTAGAAAAGCTAATTTATCTTCTCAAATTCCTCTTTTCGGCATAGAAAAAGGAAAAGAAACAATTATTATTCCCTTAATTGAGAAGGAAGAAATAAAAGGATACAAGAAGATTAAAAATTCTTCAAAGGCAGTAGGTTTGTCTATTTTACAATTTGCTCGCGATGAGGCTCATCGTTTTGCCCAGCGATATTACAAAAAACTTCACCGGAAGCTTATTTTTTCTGGGCAAGAATAAAAATCGAAGGCCCCCAAAATCTTAACAAAGAAAATTTAGAGGAGGCAGAAGAAAATAATGATTCTAATTTGAGAAGAATTTTTAGGGGGATTATTTTTTTAATAAGTGGGCTTCGAAAGTTAGAGACAGAAAAAGTTTTAAGAATCTTAAAACTTTCTGACAAAAGAATAGTTTTTATTTGATTTGGATGGTAACTATAGAAAGGAATTTTACTTTTCCCAATTTTTTCCGGTTTATGCTCAACTAAAAGATTAGAGTCCAATTTTAAAATAGCCTTCAAAATATTTTTAAAGCGAACTTTATTGGCAAATTCTAAAATTAAAAAACCCTTGGGTTTTAAAACCCGGTGAATTTCTTTAATTGCCTGGTGGGGATTTTCAAGATGATGAAAAGTTCTAACACATAAAACCACATCAAAACTTTCGTCTTTCTGGAGTATTTTTTCAATTATTCCCTTTTGTAAAGAAATGTTTTTATATTTAAGGCAAAATTTTTTTGCCTGAGATAAAAGTTTTTCTGAAGGATCAATTATTAAACAATTTTTGAAGTTTTTGACATATTCAGGAGTTAATCTACCATAACCGCCGCCAATATCCAAAAGCTTTTCTTTTTTACCAATAATTTTAAGAAGTCTTTTTAAAGCAATTCTTTCAGCGGCATCTTCGTATTCTCTTCCTTGCCAGTATTTTTGGTAATCAAAAGAAGGATCATCGTAGAAATTGTTCATTATTCTACTTTTCCGTACTCTAATTCATCAATAAATTGTCTGACACATTTTGCCCATGGTCCGCCTTTTTCTACCGAAGGAGGTGCGTACTTAGGCATAATTTCTTCTGGGGTGGTTAGACCTTGATCTAAATATCTTGTTCTTAAGGTTTTAGCAACGCTTTCAAAAGCTTCTTCCCAGGAAGAAAATTTTGTCGCCCCATTTTCGAAACCCCAGCAGTTGTGAGAATTTGGAGGGGCTCTTTTGCAAAGATTTGACTCGCATTGAGCAATGGCAACAATTAGGCGGTAATCAACATTATATTTTTCAGCGGCAGTTAAAAGCTGGCGGGTATAAGGAAGAAGAGGAGATTTATGTTTTTGAAGATATTTTTCGATGATTACCGGTCGGGCATCTTCTTTTTTAAATTCTCCTAAAACTTCACCTGAAGATTGAGGGACGGCGGCAAAAAGACTTGAAGATGCCTGAATAGGAAAATGGGGAATAAAATTATTTACCTGGATTTGGGTAAGGGTAAATAAACTTATTCCCAAAGTAAGAGGGGTAAAAATAAGAAAAATTCCTAAAAACACTATTTTTTTCATCGGCAGGATATCAATTAAAAGAATGACATATTTTGATAGAGTTGTCAAGGGGAAAAGAAAGTTGGTGAGTCCGGGAGGATTCGAACCTCCGACCAACTGCTTAAGAGGCAGCTGCTCTACCACTGAGCTACGGACCCATTTTATCAGTCGCTCTTTGCGGGTTTACCACTAAATTACTTTGGGTGCGCCAGGAGGGATTCGAACCCCCAACCCTCTGCTCCGAAGGCAGATGCTCTAGTCCGTTGAGCTACTGGCGCTTAGTCTTATTTTAACAAAAAGATGGTAAAATATGAAGCAAATGGATGTTTTTCAACAAATTGTCGAATTAGAGGAAAAAATTAGAAATACTCCTTATCATAAAGGAACAGAACATCAAGTCGGTCGTTGGCGAGCGCGAATTGCCAAATTAAAAGAAGAAATTTTGGAAAAAGAAAGTAAAAAAGGCGGAGGAAAAACTTTTGGTATAAGAAAAAGTGGTGATGCCACGGTAGTTTTGGTTGGTCCTCCTTCGGTAGGAAAATCAAGTTTAATTAATTGTCTTACTTCGGCGGAATCTCGGGTGGGAAGTTATGATTTTACTACTTTAACTACTATTCCGGGAATGATGGGATACCGAGGGGCAAAAATTCAAATTTTAGATTTGCCGGGATTAATATCCGGAGCGGCTAAAGGAAAAGGCCGGGGAAAAGAAGTTCTTTCCAATGTAAGAATGGCGGATTTAATTTTAGTAGTGGTAGACATTAATCGTTTGGGAATGGTTGAGCAAATTAAAAAAGAGCTTTCTGATTTTGGCGTTCGTTTAGACCAAACCCCTCCTTTGGTAACAATTAAGAAAACTAATCGGGGGGGGATAAAAATTACTTCCACCACTCCCCTAACCCATCTTAATTTAAAAACAGTTCAAGAACTTGCTTCAGAATTTAGAATTCATAACGGAGAGATTATTATAAAGGAGGATATCACTTTGGAAAGATTAATTGATGCTTTTTTAGGAAACAGGGTTTATTTACCTTATTTGGTAGTAGTAAATAAAGCTGATTTAATTTCTGAAAATAAAAATTTAGAATTACAAGATTATTTCATTTTGGTAAGCGCTCTTAAAAAACAAGGGATTGAGGCGTTAAAATCTGCAATTTGGGATAAGTTGAGGCTTATTAGAGTTTATCTTAAACCTCCAGAAAAACAACCAGATTTTTCTTCGCCGGTAATTATTAAAAAAGGAGAAAATCTTAAGAATTTGCTAGAAAAAATTACTCTTCCTAAAAAAGAATTGATTTCCCGAGCGAAAATTTTTGGTCCGGGGGCAAAATTTCCTGGGCAAAGAGTAAGTTTAGAATTTCAACCTCAGGAAGGTACAATTGTTAGTTTTTTGGGTGGCTGACCGGATTCGAACCGGCAACTTCCTGCTCCACAGGCAGGCGCTCTAACCATTGAGCTACAGCCACCATCCACTTTACGCTTTCGAATCGGTAACTTTCTACTCCACAGTCCGCCAACTGGCGGATCTAGCTATTGAGCTATAGCTAACTTGTGCCCCTGGAGGGAGTCGAACCCCCAACCTTGTGTTTAGAACACACCTGCTCTATCCATTGAGCTACAGGGGCTCTGAGCGGGAGACGGGATTTGAACCCGCGGCCTTCTCCTTGGAAGGGAGACGCTCTACCAACTGAGCTACTCCCGCTTGGTGTCGGAGAGGCGGGGCTCGAACCCGCGACCTCATGGTCCCAAACCATGCGCGCTAAGCCAACTGCGCCACTCTCCGGTGCCGAGGGTGGGATTCGAACCCGCACGATAGTTGGCTATCAAGGGATTTTAAGTCCCTCGCGTCTACCAATTCCGCCACCTCGGCTAGGTGCTGCGAGGCCAGGATTCGAACCTGGATTAACGACTCCAAAGGCCGCTGTCCTACCGTTAGACGACCTCGCAATGGAGCGGGTGATGGGATTCGCACCCACGGCCTTCTCGTTGGCAACGAGACGTTCTACTCCTGAACTACACCCGCATTAATTTTACTGTTATCTTGTGAGTTTGCGAGTTTATTTTCGATTTTTCAAATGTGCCGAGGGGCAGAGTCGAACTGCCATCTCATGTTTTTCAGACACGCGCCGTGACCTCCTTGGCTACCTCGGCTTAGTGGACGGAAGAGGATTTGAACCTCTGACCTCCTCTGTGTAAGAGAGGCGCTCTAGACCAGCTGAGCTATCCGTCCTTGGTGCGCTCGGGGGGACTCGAACCCCCACGCTCTTACGAGCATAGCTCCTCAAGCTATCGCGTATGCCAATTCCGCCACGAGCGCTTAAGTGCCGAAGGTGGGATTTGAACCCACACCCCAGGAAAATCGGGACACGGTCCTGAACCGTGCGCGTCTACCAATTCCGCCACTTCGGCTTTATTTTATTAATTATACATTAAAAAGTGAATTGATTTCTTTTTTAACGTGCCTTAATTTTGTAGTGAATAATTTATAGTTGTATTTAATTTTCTTTCAAATTATATCAAATTTTTGAAATAGTATAAACACTTGGGTGAAAAAGAAATATAGCAGGTACCTCTTCGACAAGAGATTTTTGAAAATCCTGATAAATCTCTTTTCTTTTTTCTTCCTCAAAAGTTTTTCTTCCCTCTTCAAGTAATTTATCAATTTTTGGGCTTTTGTATTTAGTGATGTTTAATTCTTGTGTTGAATGCCAAAAAATATATTGATCTGGGTCTATAGGAATTTCTTGGGTGGCTAAAATTACTTCAAAAGACTCGTTTAAATTATTTATGATTTTAATTTTACAAATGATCCCAAGTTTTTCCCAATCGTTTTTTATTTCCTCAGCTACATATATCAAAGAAGGAATCGTAGATAATTCTATTTCTTTGATTTTCTGATTATTATTTTTTGTTTTTTCCAGAAGTTTTTTAGCATTTTCTAAATCAAAATTATATGGTTTGACATTAGGATTGTATGCCCAAGAATAGGGATTGATTGGTGTTAATGCGCGGTATGGCCATTTTTTTTGAATAGCATAAGCGAGGGCTTGCCTAACAGATTTTTCGGAAAATTTAGGATTAAGAGTGTTAAAAAATATAGCGACAAAGCGATTATATTTTACTTCCGGAGTTATTTTTATTCCTGGCCAAGAAGAAAGTTCGTTAAGATGAGTAATTTCTTTGATAGTGTCTATTTCTCCTAGTTTAAATGCTATTTTTAATGCTTCCTCATTGGGATAAAATTTAAAAATAATTTTTTTCCTCTCCTTTTTAGAAACTAAATAAACTTGGTGAATAATTTTTCCACTTCTTTTAATTTTACTGATTTTATATTCCCCTACCCCCATTAAGCCCTTCTTAAATATTGGTTGGGAGACAACAGAAAGAAAAGGAGAAAAAGGCTCTTTTAATTCAAATTTAATCCTTTTTTCGTCTAAAACAGTTGTTGCCACATCACTAAAGTTATAATTAATATCTTGAGCCTTGAGTGGTTTACCGTCTTGCCAGAAAAAACCATCTTTAAGAGTAAAAATATATTCTTTTCCCTCTTTATTTATTTCCCAAGAATCGGCAAGCTGGGAAGAAATATGCCCATCCGAGGAAATGCTTGTTAGTCCCATACTTATTTTTTCTTGAATTTCTAAAGGAAATTTGTCGTAATTAAATTTTCCTACGTATCCAATTTTTTCAACTTCTTGAAGAAAAAAAGTTTTATAGATTCTAGGAAATATCAAAAAACTTAGGAATCCTAAAATAAAGCCTAAAAATAGTAAATTTTGGTGTTTTTTGAAAAATGCCAAAATTAAAATAAACGAAAAGTAAATTTTTTTAAAAAACCTTTTCATTTTAAAGAAATAAGTGCGTTAAGAATGGCTCCAAGAAGAAAAAGAATTACTAACCCCCCAGTTATTATAAAGACCATCTTTTCTGTTCCTGTTTTGGAAGAACGAAACTCTCCGCCCCCAAAAGAGGTTCCCAATCCTCCCCCCTTAGGTTGAAGAAAAATAAAAGTAATTAAAAATACCGAAATTAAAATTTGTAATACAAGAAGAACTTTTTCCATATTATTTATTTAGCCATATCAAAAATGATATTACAAAGCTAATAATAAAAGAAGCAATCACTAAGACCCAAAATCTTGGCAAATATATTGGGGGAATAATGAAACCTTGATAAGAAAATCCCGAAAAATTGAAACCAGAAACCTCAAATTCAGGAATAATTATTGATACTAAATGTAGAGCTATTACGCCTGTTATCCAACGGAAAAAACCCAAAGTCAAAAGATTTAATGGTAATAAAAGAAGGTTTATTAAGGGTTTAATTAAAATATTAATTAATGTTAGGGCTAGGGCTGTTAATGCTAGTGTTTTATATTTTTCCCCAAGATTAATTCCTGCTAAAACATTGGCTGCTAGCCATAAAGAGATAAAATTATATAAGTATAGACGAAGATATCTTTTCATTACTCTTTTCTAACATAAAATAATCTTTTTGTCAAAAAAATCACCAGGATTAAAAATAAAAATGAAGACAAAAGTAAAAAAAATAAATTTTCTTGAAAAATCCCATTTTTGAGTGAATGACTAAAACGAAGGTCATCTAAAGAAACTTCAATACTGGGATTTATTGAATTTTTAAATCCTTTTGGGTTTAATTCTAATTCGATCTCCTCAGTTCCAAAGGGAGGAAAAATAGCCAACTCAAAAGGAAAAGATTTTGAAGATTTTAGATCAACTCCGCTTGATTCTATTTTTACTTTAAGATTATAAGTAGCTGTTGGCCCATAATTTTTAATTACTATTTTGCCCTTATTTTTAACTCCCCAATAAATTTTTTCTGGTAAATTAAAATTTACTTTTAAGTCTGGCGATTTATCTTCCCCATATTCTCCAAAGACCACATTAATATTTTTACCCTGGATTTCATTATTTTTATAACTTCCAACAGGGAAGGGCAATTCGCTACTTTCTCCATGAATTACAAAGGCAAAATGATTAAGATCTGTTTTGGTAAAATAATCGATTCCTCCCGTAGTTTTTTCCCAAGTGGGATCCACCGGTATCCAAAAATTTTTCTCTGAATCATAATATTCGGGCCAAGAATGGAGAATATCGGTATCTAGACTTAGGGGTTTAAGCTTCTCATTCGTAGTATAGGCAAAACCATTTATTTCTCTTGCTGGAATTCCTGCAGCCCTGGCTAAAGCTATAAAAAGATCTGTAAATTCTGTACAAATTGCATTGTTCGGATTATTTAGTGATTCTAAAGCTCCTATTCTTTTTGGATTTTCTTCTATTTTTTTAAAATTATAATTTAGGGTTTTGACTACAAAATTATAGATTGCTTGAGGAGTTTTTAGTTCTTTGGCTTTTTGGTAAATAATTGGGTTATCTACTTCCCAATACTTTTTCGGTAAAAGATTATTTTTAAGGTTTTCTGGAGTTGGAGAGGGAAAAAAACTTTGGGGTTGGTTAAAAATTTTTACCTTTCCCTGGAGGTTTACTATTATTTTTTGTTTAGGATTTAAAAAATATTTTGCTAACCAATTACCGTTAGTATCAACGCGAACATTTAATGGTTGGGGGTCAATTTTTTGATAGTTTATTTTTTGAAAAGCAGTGTCGGGAGGAAGAGCAATTTCAATTTCTCCTCCAGAAGAATTTGGATTATCTAAATAATAATAAAGATTAAAATCAAAAACTTGAAAAACACCAAAGGCAGCGTTTACTCCAGAAAGAAGTAATTGATTTTTAGTAAAACGAAAAATATTATAATTTTCATTTTCTTGATGCGCGACAGGCTGAGGCTTAATATATGCAGGCATTCCAAAACTTTTTGGTACTTTTAATGTAAGAGTATAGTTGTCAATTTCTTTTTCTCCTAAACGGGGAATATTAATTTCCCAGATTTGTCCTCTCTTCTTAGCCAAATCTAGAGCATCATACTTTAAAGTGAACTTTAAAGTTTTTCCTGTTCCTACTACTTGTTGGTTGAAGCTTAAAATAATGGTAGTTTCTTCGTTATTTTCTTTAATCTCTAACTTGAGTGGTCCCACTTCGTCACTTGCCTGAACATTCTCTATCTTAGCCCCCTTGATTACAAGGGAATATTGGGTCGCATAAATATTAGAAAATTTATTAGTTAAAGAAATTTCTTGAACTACAATTATTTTACCCGAAGACAATAATTCATAATTTACATTGTAATTAGTTTCAAATTCTGGAGAACCAAAAACAGAAGGAGTATGCCTGGTGAATAGTAAAAAGAAAAATATTAAAAATAGAAATTTTTTCTTCACTCTTACAATTTTAGGGAAAATTTTAGCTCTTGACAAGAATCTTTTTATTTGGGTATTATTAGGGTAATGCCGGTGACTTTATATCCAAGACAAAAACAAATTTTAAGTTTTGTTTACCAATACATCCAAAGATGGGGATATGCTCCGACGTTAAAAGAAATTGCTGACGCCTTAGAAGTTACTTCGGTAGCGACTATCGCTGAACATATTAGCTCAATGGAGGAAAAGGGTGTTCTCCGTCGAACTCATGGTAGAAGAAGAGGAATAGAAATTCTTGCTAAATATATAGAAAATACTCAAAGGGAAATTGCTGTTCCGGTTTTGGGTTTTATTGCCGCTGGTCAGCCACTTGAGCCCTATACAGATCCAAATGCTATTCTTGCTATTCCTCAATATTTGATCTCTGGGAAAAGAAGAGCATTTGCTCTTCAGGTAAAAGGGACTTCAATGGTTGAAGAGGGAATTTTAGATGGAGACTATGTCATAATAGAAGAACAAGAAACAGCTAAAAATGGTGATTTAGTAGTTGCTTTATTGGATAACGGCTTTGCCACCCTTAAAAAATTTTTTAAAGAAGCAACGCGAGTTCGCTTGGAGCCAGCAAATAGTAAAATGGCGCCAATTTTTGCCAAAAACGTGAGAATTCAAGGGAAAGTGGTTGGATTATTAAGGCGTTATTAAGAACTTTTTAATGAGAGGGATACTTTATATTGTCGCCACTCCCATTGGTAACCTTCAAGATATTACTCTTCGAGCAATTCAAATTTTAGAAAATGTGGATATTATTGCTTGTGAAGATACCCGAAAAACTGGTTTCTTACTCCAAAAGTTAAAAATTCCTAAAAAAGCAATGTTGGTTTCTTATTACGAAGAAAATGAACTAAAAAGAATTCCAGAAATTATAAATTATCTTAAAAACGGGAAAAATGTTGCTTTAGTAAGTAATGCTGGTACTCCTACTGTTTCTGACCCCGGTTTCAAGTTAGTCCGAGAGTGTGTATTTCAAGATATAAAGGTTATTCCTATTCCTGGTCCCTCCGCAATTCTAACGGCGCTAGTCGCTTCTGGTTTTCCTACCGATAAGTTTCTTTTTTTAGGATATTTACCCAGGAAAGATTTAAAAAGAAAAAAATTACTCGAAAATATTAAAAAATTAAATTTTTCCTGCACTTTAATACTTTTTGAATCGCCAAAAAGAGTAATAAAATTACTCGGAGAAATCGAAAGTATTTTTGGTAATGTTAATATTGTTTTAGCAAAAGAATTGACAAAAATATTTGAAGAATTTTTTCGGGGTAAAGTGAGGGAGTTTATAAAGATCTTCGAAAAAAGTCCCCCCAGGGGAGAAATTACGGTTTTGTTTAATATTCCTCCAAAGTAGAGGTATCTCCAACTGGCAAACCCAACTCTTTTGCCCTTAAAATTCTTCTAACAATTTTTCCCGAACGATTTTTGGGAAGTTTATTAACAAACTCAATCTCCCGGGGGTAAGCATGACCGGCAAGGTGAGTTTTAACAAAGTTTTGAAGTTCTTCCTTTAGTTTTTCTGATGGTTTTTGATTTGATTTTAGGACCACAAAGGCCTTAATAATTTCTCCCCTAATGGGATCTGGTTTTCCTATTACTCCTGTTTCTACTACCGCCGGATGCTCTAGAAGGCAGGATTCTACTTCAAATGGCCCTATTCTTTCTCCTGAAGTTTTAATTACATCATTAGCTCTTCCAACAAACCAAAAATAGCCATCTTTATCTTTATAGGCTTTATCCCCACTTAAATACCAACCATTTTTGAAATATGAGCGATATCTTTTTTTATTTCTCCAAACCCCAATCATCATTGATGGCCAATTTGGTTTAAAGGCAAGATTTCCTTCTTTATTTGGTCCTAATTCTTTGCCTTTTTCATTTATAATTACTGCTTTAATTCCTGGAATTGGTTTTCCCATTGATCCTGGTTTAATATCTAAAGAAGGAAAATTGGCGATCATTATTGCTCCTGTTTCCGTTTGCCACCAAGTATCATGGGCAGGAGTATTTAGTTTTTTCATAGTCCAATATACAGATTGAGGATCTAGGGGTTCACCAACACTAACAATATGTCTTATAGAAGAAAGGTCATATTTTTTAATTAACCCTTCTTCTTTTTTAAGCATTCTAATTGCCGTCGGGGCGGTATATAAAACTGAGACTTTATATTTTTCAATTATTGAATACCACTTTTGTGGACTAAATCTTCCTTCAAAAATAACCTGAGAAACTCCTAAAGACCAAGGAGCCAATATTCCATATACAGTGCCAGTAATCCAGGCAGGGTCTCCCGTACACCAATAAATATCATTTTCTTTAAGATCCAATACCCACTTGGCAGTTATGTGTTGTTGGCTAAGTGCTTTATGAGGAATAACAATTCCACAAACAGGAGTATTACCTGTGGCAGAAGTATAAAGCATAAAAGCAGGGTCAGATGGTGTCATTGGTCGACAACGAATTTTAGAAGAAAAACGCTTTAAAAGATGAGAAAGATTATCAGCTAAGACTATTTTTTTTAATTCTGGAAGTTCTTTTTCTATTTTTTTCAGTCGGGGATATAATTGTTTTGTTGTGATTACTATTTTTGCTCCAGAATTTTTGAGTCGTTCGCACAAAGCTTGCGGTCCAAAAGCAGCAAATAAAATGCCGGCAATTGCTCCAATTTTTAAAGTTCCTAAAAAACCCCAATAAAGCACTGGGATTCTTGGAAGAAAGAAGAAAACTCTTTCTCCTGGTTTTACTCCCAAAGATTTTAAAAAATTCCCAAATCTGTTAGAAAGAACAAAAAGGTCGCTAAAGGTAAAACTTTCTTTTTCACCATTTTCTCCTTCCCAATAAAGGGCAACTTTATTCCCATTTTCGCCCAAAACCTGGCGGTCTAAAGCATTATAGGCGGCATTTATTTTTTTTCCTTTAAACCAAAAAATCTCTTTTTCTGCCTCATTCCACCAGAAAGACTTGGCAGTTTTCGAATAATCTTTCAGATTCGGTGGTAGCTTTAATAATTTTTTAGTTTTTTTAATAATTTTGGAAGCCATTGATTAAACTTTTTCCCATCATTAACTGGGGTTTTTCAATTCCTAATAAGTTTAAAATTGTTGGGGAAACATCGGCTAAAATTCCCCTTGGTAAAATTCTTCCGCCCTGATTATGTCTCTTATCAACAATAATAAAAGGCACCGGATTATTAGAGTGTTCGGTATCAATTTCTCCCGTGTTTAAATTTATCATTTCTTCAACATTTCCGTGATCCGCGGTAATAATGCACGCTCCTTCTAAATTCAAAACAGTGTTTACAATTTCTCCTAAGCATTTATCAACCGCTTCACAAGCTCTTATTCCGGCAGAAATTACTCCCGTATGACCAACCATATCTGGATTAGCAAAATTTACTAAAATAAAATCGTAAATATTACTCTTTAATCTTTTTAATAGCTGTTCTGTTAATTCATAAGCGGCCATTTCCGGTTTTAGATCATAAGTAGCTACTTTAGGTGAAGAGATTTCTACCCAGTCTTCAGCGACAAAAGGTTTTTCTCTTCCCCCATCAAAAAATACTGTTACATGGGGATATTTTTCGCTTTCGGCAATATGAAGTTGACGCAAGCCTTGTTCTGAAAGAACTCTGGCTAGAGGTAATCTTACTGGTTCTGGAGGAAAAGCAATTGCCACCGGAAGATTTTTTTCATATTCTGTCATCGTCACGAAAAATAAATTATTTAAAACTTTTTCTCTCTTAAAGGTAGTTGTTCCCTGGGGAATTTCGTAAATTTTTAAGCCATAGCGCTCGGCGTAAGGATCAAAAGAGGCTTTTTTAATCTCTAACCTTTCAAAATTGGGCAAAACAAACGCTTTAGTAAGCTGGCGGGGTCTATCAATTCGGAAATTAAAAAAAACAACCGCGTCGTTATCTCTAATAATTCCTTGGCTATCCAAAACAATTGGTTCAATAAACTCATCGGTTTTTCCAGCAGCGTAAGATTTTTTAATTGCCTCCACTGGGTTTGTTGAAGCTTCTCCCCTTCCTAAAACTAGCAAATCATAGGCTTTTTGGGTTCTTTCCCAGCGACTGTCTCTGTCCATAGCATAATACCTTCCAATTAGGGTGGCGATTTTTCCTATCTCCAAATTTTTTAATTCCTCCTCTACTTTTAAAATATAATTTACTGCTGAAGTTGGTGGTGAATCTCGTCCATCGGTGAAAAGATGAAGGTAAAGGTTAGCAATATTTTGATTTTTAGAAAAATGAAGCAGAGCTAAAAGATGTTCCAAGCTTGAGTGGACGCCGCCGGCGCCAATTAGACCCAAAAGATGCAAACGGCTTTGATATTTTTTAACATGAGCTACTGCTTGAAGAAAAGCCTCTTTTTGGAAAAATGTCCCATCGGCAATTGCCATGTCAATTCTTGGTAAGTCTTGAAAAACAATTTGTCCCGCTCCTAAATTTAAATGTCCAGCCTCAGAATTTCCTTTTTCTCCTTTGGGTAGCCCAGCGGCATCACCTGAGGCTAAAAGTTGAGTTTTAGGATAAACTGCCCAATATTTTCTAAAATTAGGGGTTTTTGCTTGGGAGATAGCGTTTCCTGGTCCTGCCGGTGCTAATCCCCAACCATCAAGAATGATAAGAACTACCGGTTTTATCATAAATTAGTCATTAGAAATTAGGAATTAGAAATTTTACCCAGCTCTTCCTGAATTTTTAGTAGCCTGTTGTATTTCGCTACTCTTTCTCCTCTTGCCGGTGCTCCAAATTTAACATAATCTGCTCCCACTCCAACGGCAAAATCGGCAATGAAATCATCATTTGTTTCCCCGCTGCGATGAGACACAATAATTTTCCATCCCACCTGCCGGGCAATTTTAATAACTTCAATTGTTTCTGCTACTGTCCCTATTTGATTTGGTTTGACTAAAATTGCCGAACAGGCTTTTTTCTCAATAGCTTCCCCAACTCTCTTTTTATTTGTCGCCAGCAAATCATCGCCGACAATCATTATTTGGGAAAATTCTTCAGTAATTTTTTGCCAGCTTTTCCAATCATCTTCCCAAAATGGATCCTCCAGGCTTAATAAGGGATATTGAATTAAAAGCTCTCGGTAAAAATCAATTAATTCTTCAGGTCCACAAGGACTAGTTTTATCTTTTATTTTATATTTTCCCTCTTGATAAAAATAACCGGCGGCAACATCTAGTCCTAAAAATACATCTTGTTTAAAAACATAGCCTGCTTCTTGGATTGCTGTTACCAATACTTCTAAAGCGTCTAAATTAGTAAATAAATTTGGAGCAAACCCCCCTTCGTCTCCAACTGAATGAATTGCTCCGTGGCGAATTAAAACTTTCTTCACTGCCTGATATATTTCCTCGCCAATTCTTAAGCTTTCAGAATAAATTTTTTGTCCTGAGGGAATAATATGAAACTCTTGAAAATCCAAATTTCCCGCGCCATGTTTTCCACCGTTTATAAGATTAAAAATTGGTGTGGGTATTTTCATTTGTTTTGGTTGCAAACCATAAAGATGACCAACATGAATAAAAAGAGGAACATTTTCCTCCAAAGCCGCCGCTTTACAAACTGCTTGAGAAACAGAAAGAATGGCATTTGCCCCCAACTTTGATTTATTTTCCGTTCCATCGAGATTAATTAAAGTTTTATCAATTTCCAGCTGATTTCTTACTTCCATTCCTAAAATTTTTGGTTTAATTATTTCCTTAATATTAGCGACTGCTTTTAGCACCCCCATTTTGTTATAACGAGCAGGGTCATTATCCCTTAATTCTACTGCTTCGTATTTTCCCACCGACGCTCCAGAAGGGACAGAAGAAGTTGCGCTTCTACCATCTTCTAAAATAACGGTAGTTTCTATAGTCGGATTTCCCCGAGAATCAAGAATCTCTTGAGCTTCAAAATCTTTAATTTTCATTTTTTAATCTTCCTCCTTTCTGCTTCGTAAATTGCCAATCGCGTAGATTCAATAACATCGGGATTAACAGAAACACTGGTAATTCCCCAATCAACGAGTTTATCTACTAAAGCAGGATAAGAAGATGGCGCCTGGCCACAAATTGAGGAGGTAATTTTTAATTTTTGACAGGTTTTGATAGTTTTTTCCAAAGCCCACAAGACTGCCGGATTCATTTCATTAAAAACATTTGCTAAATCAGGATTATCTCTGTCCGCTCCCAAAATCAACATTGTTAAATCATTCGAACCAATAGAAATACCGTCAATTCCTACTTTTACAAATTCTTCCAAAAGAATGACATTTGAAGGAATTTCTACCATCAACCAAAGCTTAAAGCTTGGACTACGAATCAAACCAGCGCCGGCAATAATTTTTTTTACTTCTTGTAGTTCTTGAGGAGTGCGGCAGAAAGGAATCATTAACCATAGGTTATTATATTTTTTTCTTACCTCTTTTATTGCTTTAATTTCTAGTTCAAATACTTCTGAATTGGTAATATAACGAAAGGCGCCGCGAAAACCCAATAAAGGATTTTCCTCTTCAGGTTCAAAGGCATTTCCGCCAACCAGATTTCGATATTCATTGGTTTTAAAATCTGTTGCTCGATAAACTACCGGTCTAGGGTAGAAATTTTCGCAAAAAATTGAAATATTTGATGACAATTTGTTAACGAACAACTTTTGTTTTCTATCTTTAATAATTTTCTTTGGATGAACACCTATTTGAGCTATCATAAATTCTGCCCTCAACAAACCAACGCCATCAACATTTCGCTGGGCAATTTCCTTTGCCAACTCCGGCTCCCCCAAATTTACATAAACCTTCGTCGCCGTTTTTATTAACCTTGGAGATAAAGCACTCATCTCCGTAGATTTGGAATTTGGAATTTGGAATTTATTTGGAATTTGTCCGCCAGCTGGTGGATTGGAATTTGGAATTTTATTTATATTTATAATCCCTCCTTCATACACTTCTCCTTTAGTCCCATTTACAGTCACAATTTGCCCATTTTTTAAAATTTTGGTCGCTTTTTCGGTACCGACAACACACGGCACTCCCAATTCACGGCTGACAATGGCGGCATGGGAAGTTTGTCCTCCCCTATCAGTAACAATTGCTACCGCTTTTTTCATTGCCGGTACAAAATCGGGATTAGTCATTGAAGCGACTAAAACATCACCATTGTCTATTTTGCCTATTTCTTTTGCCGAAGAAATAATTTTTACCGGTCCGCTAGCTAATCCCGGACTTGCCCCCTGCCCCCTTAACAAAACTTTTCTAGATTTTAATTTTGGATTTTGGATTTTGGATTTTGGATTTTTTATGGTGGTTACTGGTCTTGCCTGAACAATCCAAAATTTACCCTTATAAAAAGTCCACTCTATATCTTGGGGAAAGAAATAATGCTGATGAATTTTTTTACCAATTTTTGCCAATTCAATAATTTGTTTATCAGTAAGCTTTCTTTTATTTTGAAGTTTTTTAGGAACAGCTGTTTGTTTGTTTAAACTTCCTACTTTAATTAATTGGATAGTTTGTTTAGCTAATTGTTTTTCTAAAATTTCCAATGAATTTTTATCTAAAACATATAAATCCGGCGTTACTTTTCCCTGAACAATATATTCTCCCAATCCCCAAACTGCTTCTATTACAATTCTATTTTTTTGATTAGTTACCGGATCACAGGTAAACATTACTCCGGAAACTTCTGCTGGAACCATTTTTTGAATCACTACGGCCAACCCAACTTTTAGATGTCCAAAGCCTTTTTCTTGGCGATAAAAAATTGCCCGTGGTTCAAATAAAGAAGCCCAACATTCTTTTACTTTCTCTACTACATTTGCCTCTCCTTTAATATTTAAAAAACTTGCTTGCTGACCGGCAAAAGAAGCAGTTGGTAAGTCCTCAGCTGTTGCCGAGGAACGAATAGCCACCAAAGCATTTTTTAGTAATCCCCCCAACCTTAAATAACTATCAACAATCTCTTTTGCCAACGATGGAGAAATTTTTCCTCCTAAAATTAATTTTTTAATTTTCTGGGAGGCCTCATTAAAAGATTGGGGATCTTGGGGATTTATTTTTTCAAGGATATCTTTAATTTTTACTTCTAGTTTATTTTCTTTTAAAAAATCAAAATAAGCCTTGGAAGTAATCACAAACCCATCAGGGACAGGAATATCAAAACTAGCCATTTCGCCTAGGTTTGCACCTTTTCCTCCCACTAAAGCAATATCCTCTTTATCTATTTGGTTAAACCATAAAATGTTTTTTTGGTCTTTTTGGGCAGTCATCTTTTCCAACCACGATTGGGTAGTTTTCTTAATTCCTCGGTTTCTGTTGGTCGATGATAATCATCTTCAAGCCTGACAGTATTTCCTTCTTCTTTAGTTGATGCTTCTAAAATATCACAATCGCTAATTGCCCAGCAACGGTGTTTCATCATTGGCGGAATAAAATAGCCTTTCAATAAACTCATCTTCTTTGTTTTTCCATCAATAATTATTTTTGCCTCCCCACACAAAAGACATAAAGTCTCTGTTTTTTTATCATGGTATTGATAACTAAATCTTTTTCCCGCATCTAAATGAAGAATTTTTCCTACTACTGGGGAGTCTGAAGGAGTAAAGATTAATTCATATCCCCACGGTTTAGGTATTTTTTGAGCATAAGGTTTCATAGTTTCATTTTAAAGAGAAGCGATTAAAAGGTCAAGAGAGGAAATTAAAGAAAAAGGGGTTTGGCCAGTTTTTTGCTGGTAATCTATTTCTAAAAGTTTTTGATAAAGATTTATTAGTTTTTCCAAGCCAAAAGCCTTTGCCTGTCTTATCAACTTTTCCTTTTGCCAATCTTTAAGGTTTTCTAATCCCTTTTTTCCTAAATCAGCAACAATTATTAATTGTTCTACTCGTCGACAAAGGTAATAAAAAATTCTTTCGGGAACTTCTTTTTTTAAGCATTGATGAAAAAGCAAAAGAGAAGTTTTTTTATTTGTGGGAAATAAAGAATCAAGAAATTTAAAAATTATTGCCGGTAAATCAAAAAATTCAATTCTTGCTTTCCTAAATTTATTAAGAACCCTTCTCTCTATTTTTTTCTCTTCCCAGACAATTAAATTTTGCGGATTCTGTTTTTGACAGTAGTTTAGAAGTTTTTCTTTTTCCCTGCTTGGTTTTCTGGAAAAAAGCCTAAAAATAACAACTAATTTATCCGCCCCAAAAATACTTTTACTTTCTACCGCTTGCTGAAGTTCAGTAAGAGTAAGTCTTTCTCCCTCAAGTTTAATGACTTCGCCTTTAAATTTTCCAATTTCTTCGTTTAGCCGCTGGCGGCTTAAAACTATATTTTCGCCGTGAATAATTACCATTTTTACTCAACTTTATAAACTTCGTCTCCTTCTTTGACTGGTTGGTCAACTTTCATTCCTACCGTTTGCCCCTTTTGTGCCTCTTGAACTTGCTGGTGCTCAATTTGCATTGAGGTTACTTCTTGGGTAAATTCATTTCCATGGCCGCTGATTTTTATTTGGTCTCCAACTTTAATGGGAGCCAAAACTTCCACGACGGCAACCCCAATTTTGTCAAAATAATGAGTAATTTTTCCCACCAGGGTGTCAGTCATTTTTCTCACCTCCTTTTTTAAATTTTATCATTTTTTAATTTCCAATGACAAATTGCTACTGCCAAAGCATCAGCGGCATGAGTTGGTCGGGGAATTTTTTTTAGCTTTAAAATTTTTCTTACCGATTTCTGAATATAATTTTTCTTTGCCCGGCCATTTTCGGTTAAAACCATTTTAATTTTTAGGGGGGGGTATTCAACTACTTCAACTTTTTTCTTTGCCGCTGCCAATTTTATTACTCCCATTGCCTGACCAACCGCCAAGGCTGATTTGGCATTAGAATTAAAGAATAAACTTTCTATTGCCAAAACTTGAGGTTTATATTCTCGGATAATCTGGCTTATTTGACAGTAAATTAAGTCTAGTCTTTTGGATGAAGAAAGTGATTTAGAAGTTTTGATGCTTCCAAGGGAAACTAATTTTGTTTTTTCAGAAAGACAATTAATTATTCCGTATCCAGTTACCGCTGTTCCTGGATCAATTCCTAAAATAATCATAAGTTGATTGTAGCACAAATTCTTTGTTATAATAAAACAATGCCGCCATCGTCTAGCGGCCTAGGACGTCGGGTTTTCAGCCCGAAAATCGGGGGTTCAAATCCCCCTGGCGGCACAGACTTTATTTAAGTATATTTCTAAAAAGCGAATAGGCGTGAATAACCTCTTTTTCCTTTAATATTATGGTAAATTCAGAAAAAGTAGAAACAACCTCAACTACATTTATTCCTTCCCAGGCAAGTACTTTCAAAATCGAGTAATAAACTCCCGGGGTTAAAGCAGTTTCTTTTGGTAATTGAAGGGTAATGGAAGAAAGATTTTCAAACTGGGAAATAATTTTATCTTTTTTTAAAATTTTTTCAATTTTTTCTTTCAAATCTTGACTAGCAATAACTGTTGTTTCAAAAACTCCTTGGGTTATGGTTAAAAAATATTTTTTGCTTTTTTCTGCCGTTTCAATAATTTTTTTATGTTTTTCAGAAGAAAAATCTGAGTTAAAAATGGTAAATTCAATTAAATTTGATCGAGTAATTAAATCAAATTTTTCTTTTAAAACCCTTTTTTCCAATAATAAAGCCCCAATATTTTTTGATTTTCTTTTTAGGGCCATAACAATAGCACTTGTTTTTACTTTTTTAAGCGTTAATTTTTCAACCTCAGGAACGATTAAACGCGCTAAAGAAGATAAATTAATAATTTTTTGAGAAAGAGCTTCTTCTAAGAATGGTTTCCTTCTAATTATTTTCTCAACTGCTGTAGCAATCGTAATCATGTTATATATTTAACATTTTGTTAATATTTTGTCAATAATTTTAATAAATTTGACAATAGATTAATAATAGTTAAAATCTCTAATATAAGAAAGGAGAAAAAATGAAAAAACAAAATGCTACTTGTCCAATTTGTGATGCTTCTATGAGTATCTCTAAAAATACTGAAGTTTCAGAGATACTCATTTGTCCCGACTGCCATTCAAAAATAGTGGTAGAAGAAATCGGAAAAGAAAAAATAGTTCTTAGTCAAGCTCCGGAAATAGAAGAGGATTGGGGCGAATAAAAAGATGGCAACAATTGGAATATTCCACTCAACAATTAGGGCTGATGAAAAATTAATTATTGCCTCAGCAAAGAAAAAAGGAATTAAATTAAAACTCATTGACATAAGGAATGAAATTTTTGATATTAAGCAATATAAACCAAATTTTGACCTTGCCCTAATAAGGTCTGTTTCAACAACAAAAGGAATGTATGCGGCTTACTTTTTAGAATCTCTTGGTGTTCCTGTAGTTAACTCTTTTGAAGTGGGAAAAATTTGCGAAGATAAGTTTTTGACTTCTTTAGTCTTATTTAAATCAGGAGTGCCAACGCCAAAATTTGCTCTTGCTTTTAGTTTTGAAGAAGCCAAAAAAGCTGTTAATCAACTAGGGGGTTTTCCAATAGTGGTAAAACCCGTTCTTGGTTCATGGGGAAGATTACTAGCAAAAATAAATGATATCGATTCTCTAGAAGCAGTTATTGAGCATAAAAATGTCTTAGGCTCGCCCCAGCAAAAAATTTTTTATCTCCAAGAATATATTCCCAAGCCCGGCCGTGATATTCGTTCTTTTGTAATTGGTGGTCGGGTTATTTGCGCCATCTATCGCTATTCTTCCCATTGGATTACCAATACTGCCCAAGGAGGAAAAGCAGTTAATTGTCCCCTAACTAAAGATATAAAGGAAATTTCAGAATTAGCCTCTAAGGCAATAGGGGGAGGAATTTTAGCTCTTGATATTTTTGAAACAAAAGATGGTCTTAAAGTAAATGAAGTAAATCATACAATGGAATTTAAAAATTCACAAAAGCCAACTAAAAAAGATATTGCCAGTAGTATCCTTGATTATTGTTTGGAAGTAATTAAAAAACATGATTAAAGTTTCTGTTATTGGCGGCTCTGGTTATGCCGGAGGAGAGCTTTTAAGGCTTATTTTAAACCATCCAAAATTAAAAATTGAGCAGGTTACAAGTCAGCAGTATGACGGAGAACCAATAGCAATAATTCATCCAAATTTAAGAAACCTTACTAATTTATATTTTTCTAAAATCAGCGAATTAAAACCCTGTGATCTTGTATTTGTTGCCTTACCCAATGGTAAATCAATGTCGCTAATGAAAAATATAAGAAAACTTGCTCCTCGAATAATTGATTTGGGAGCTGATTTTCGTCTTTTAAAAGCAAAGGTTTGGGAAAAATATTACGGCCTTCCTCACGCTGCTCCTCAAATGTTAAAAGAATTTGTTTATGGTATTCCTGAAATTTATCCAGATAAAATAAAAAAAGCAAAATTAATCGCCTCTCCGGGGTGCGAAGCAATAGTCTCAATTTTAGCCCTTTATCCTTTTATCAAAAATAAATTAATTAGGGAAGATCAAATTATTATTGATGCCAAAATGGGAAGCTCCCAGTCAGGTAATAAGCCCACTTCTTCTTCTCATCATCCAGAAAGAGCGGGAGTAGTCAGATCCTATCAACCAACAAACCATCGCCATACAGCAGAAATCCAGCAGGTTCTTAACCAGTTTTCTTCTTATAAAGTTACCGTTAGTATTTCCGCTACAGCAATTGAAATGGTTAGAGGAATTTTAGTTACAATTCACACTTTTTTAAAAAAAAATATCGGGGAAAAAGATATTTGGAATATTTTAAGAAAAGAATATAAAAATAAGCCGTTTATAAGAATTATTAAAGAAAAAAGGGGTCTTTATCGTTTCCCTGAACCAAAAATTCTTCAGGGAACAAATTTTTGCGATATTGGCTTTGAAAAAGAAAAACAAGGAAATCGTCTTGTTTTAATTGGGGCTATTGATAATTTAGTCAAAGGAACCGCAGGAAACGCTATTCAATGTTTAAATCTAATGATGGGATATCGGGAAGATTTGGGTTTAGATTTTCCCGGTCTTCATCCAATATAACTATTTATTTTAAGCTATAAAATGAAAAAAAATTATAATTTTAAAGGTTTTATTGATACAACTTTAAGAGATGGTCAGGCCTCGCCATTGCTTTATGAAACTTCCAAATATCATTTCTCATTGGAAGAAGAAAAAAAGATAATTAGTAGCCTATTAAAACTTGGTGTCCGTTATTTTGAATTTTTTTCTCCGGTGGTAAATGAGCAAGAAAGGAGAAATTTTTCCGCTATTAAAAAATATTTTAAACCAGGAAAAAATATTTATTTCCTTGCCCACTGCCGCTGCCGGCTTTTGGATATCAATGCCTCTCTTAAAGCTGGTTTTAATGGCTTAAATCTTTATATGGGAGTTTCTAACACCGCTCAAGAAATTTATGGCAAAAGTTTACCCCAATTAATTGATTTATTAAAAAGAACCGTTATTTCGATAAGAAAGAAAAATTCTTCTATTTGGCTAAGATATAGTGTCGAAGACGCTTTTCGCACTCCCCTCAAAGATATTTTTTTAGTTTATGATCAGGTAGCAAAATATGTTAATGCTTTTGGTATGCCTGATACTACTGGTAGCGCTTTGCCCAACGAGGTAGAAAGAAGAGTAAGGGCTTTCAAAAAACGCTATCCTAAAATTAGTTTAGAATGCCATTTCCATAATGACCGCGGTATGTCTTTAATCAATGCCATAACGGCAGTTAAAAATGGAGCAGAATTTATTGATTCTTCAATTTGGGGAATGGCAGAGCGCTCGGGAATAACTTCAATCACTGCCGCCTTGCTTAACCTTTACGAAACAGATAAAAATTTAGTGAAAGATTTTAATATTCACTTATCTTATTCTTTAAACTCATTAATGGCTTCAATTTTAGGTTTAAAAATTCCTTGGACTGAACCAGTTTCTCCTATCAATCGGACTCATATTGCTGGTGTTCATCAAAATGGCGTATTGAAAAACGGAAGTTATGAAGCTCATCAACTAGATAAATTCGGAATAACTAAAAAAAACTTATTTTTTGGTCCCCTTAATGGTTGGAATTTTATTTATTATTTTCTTAAAAAAGAAGGCTATGCGATAACTCCCAAAAAGGCAAAAATGATAACTTTTGAGTTTAAAAATCAAATAATTAAAATGAGTAGGAAAAAAAATCCGGAAAAAATAATAAAAAACCTAGCAAAAGTTTATTGTTTAAAAAAAAGATAAAAATAATTTTATGATTCTTATAAAAGTTGGTGGGGGAAAAAATATTAATTGGGATTTTATTGCCCAAGATTTGCTTAATCTAATAAAAAAGGAAAAATTAATCCTTGTTCATGGGGCGAGTAGTAAGCGAGATGAAATAGCAGCCAAACTAAAATGTCCTTCCCAAACAGTAGTTTCTCCCCAAGGAATCAGCAGTGTTTATAGCAACCAAAAAGCTTTAGAAATTATGCTTATGGTTTATGCTGGTTTGGTTAATAAGCAAATTGTGGCTAAACTACAGCAATATGGTTTAAAAGCAGTTGGTTTATCCGGAGTTGATGGTGGCCTTTGGCGGGCAAAGAAAAAGGGGGAAATATATATTAAGGAAAACGGCAAAATTAAACTTCTAAAAAATAATCTCACCGGAAGGGTAGAAATTATCAACTATAATCTTATAAATTTACTTTTAAAAAATGATTATCTGCCTGTTTTATGTCCGCCGGCGATAACTTATGAGGGAGAAATAGTCAATACCGACAACGACTGGGCTATATCAATAATGGCAGGATTTTTAGGTATTAGTAAAATTGTCGTTTTGTTTGAAGCGCCTGGCTTGTTAAAAAATCCAAAAGACGAAAAAACCACAATTCGCCGTATAAAAAAAGAAAAAATTAATGATTATTTATTATATGCTCAAGGAAGAATGAAAAAAAAGATTTTAGGAGCAAAAAAGGCATTTGAATTAGGGATAAAAACTATTTACTGGGGAGACGGAAGAGTCAAAAGGCCAATTACTAAAGCTTTAGCTGGAAAGGGAACAATAATAAATTAAAAATGAAAGATTATTCTTATTTACAGCAGAAATATTTGGTAAACACTTATCAAAACAGAAGCCTAACCCTAAAAAAAGGGAAGGGAATTTATCTTTATGATTCTTTTGGGGAAAAATTTTTAGATATGATGACCAACTACGGGGTTAATATTTTTGGCCACAATCACCCGCTTATTTTAAAAGAATTAACAAACAATCTTAAAAAGCTGCCAATCCTCCATTGTAGTTTTGCCAATAAAATTAGAGCAATGGCTGCCGAACAATTAATTTTAAGGTCTGGCGGAGGTTTGGCCCAGATTTATTTTGCCAACTCAGGTACAGAAGCAGTTGAGGCAGCATTAAAATTTGCTGTTTTAGCAAAAAGAAAAAAAGAGTTCATTGCCTGTGAAAACGGTTATCATGGAAAAACTTTAGGATCTCTTTCAGCAACCTTTGGAGAAAAATATAAAAAACAATTCCAGCCCCTTCTTTGGAAATTTAAGCATATTCCCTTCAATAATATTCAGGCTTTAAAAAAGGCAATCAGTGAAAAAACAGCCGCTTTTATTGTTGAGCCAATTCAAGGAGAGGCTGGCATAATCATTCCTTCAAAAGGATACCTCCAAAAGGTAAGAGAGGTTTGTGATAAAAACAAAATTTTATTGATTTTAGACGAAATTCAAACCGGAGGAGGAAGAACTGGATATTTTTTAGCCTCAAATGAAGAAAAAATCAATTATGATATTGTTTGTTTAGGAAAAGGTTTGGGGGGAGGAATACCTTTTGGAGCTACCCTAGTAAATAAAGAAATTTCCCAGTCAATACCCAAAGCAATTCATAGCTCAACTTTTGGGGGCAATCCCCTTGCCTGCTCAGGAGTTTTAGCAGTTTTGAAATTATTAGATAAAAAAAGGCTTATTTATATAAGAAAAACAGGAGAATATTTTATAACAAAGTTAAAAACAATAAAATCTAAATTAATTAAAGAAGTTCGGGGAAAGGGATTAATAATAGGAATTGAAACAAACAATAAAGACAGAGATAATATTTTAAGGCTTTTGCAGTTAAAAAAAATTTTAGCTGCCCCCGCTGGGGAAAATGTTATTCGCTTTTTGCCTCCATATATAATAACCAAAAAAGAGATTGATTTTGTCGTTGAAACCTTAAGAACTATTTTAAACAGCAATGTGTCGCTTTTTATTAGTAAAATTTAAAAATCCCGATCGTCCAAACAGATATTTAGAGATATTTTCCTCAATATGCCAAAAAAGCCGAGCCTATGATGGAAAACGTCAAGGCGACGGTTGGGGGATATCTTTTCTAATTAACAACCAATGGAAAACCGAAAAATCACTTTTACCTATTTGGAGGCAAAAAGAAATTTTTTCAAGTTTTCCCAAAACTAAAATTTTTTCTGTCCATGCCAGAAGCGCTTCTTTTCCTTTCCAAAAAGGGATAATTGAATATAATCAGCCTTTTGTAGAAGAACCTTATATTTTCGTATTTAACGGCTTTTTAAAGGGTATTTCTTTAAGCAATTTACCGGGAAAAATAGGGGCAGAAAAAATATGGTTTTTATTAAAAAAAATGCTTAAAAAAATGGACCCTAAAGATGCTTTAATCCGAACAAGAGATATTATTTTAAAAAACTGTCGCCAAGTTCAGGCATTAAATATCGGTCTTTCAGATAAAAAAAATATTTACGGATTAAATTTTTTTTCAAAATATGCCCGCTATTATCAAATGTATTATTTTAAAAATAATTCTAAAAAAATAATTTGTTCAGAAAAGTTTGAAAAAAAAGGAGGATGGGAAAAAGCAGAATATAATAAAATTTTTAAATTTTAAACTCTTTCCCATGACCAGGATAAATTAAAGTATTTGCTGGCAGTTTTAAGATTTTTTTGATTGATTTTTGAAGTTCCTCTTTTGAAGAATAGGCAAAATCTGTTCTTCCTTCTCCTTCGGCAAAAATTAAATCTCCGGAAAAAAGAAATCCAGGAGAATAAAAACTTACGCTTCCTGGAGTATGGCCAGGAGTTTCTATTACCCTTAAACTTTCTTTTCCAAAAATAATTTTATCGCCTTTTTCTATAAATTTATCCGGTGGCAAAATCGGTTCTTCTTCTCCTCCCGTAAAAAATTTGGCTGTTTTTTCCGCTCTTTTTAGCAAAAACAAATCATTTTTGTGAATTAAAAAAGGAATATTTAAGGCTAATTTTAGCTCTGTTACTCCCAAAATATGGTCAAAATGGCCATGGGTAGCTAAAATAAAACAGGGGGAAAGATTAAAATCTCCAATTCGGCGAATAATATAATCTCCATCATCTCCGGGATCAATTATTATCGCTTCCAAACTTTCTTCATCCCAAACCAAATAACAATTAGTGGATAATTGGCCAACAACAACCTTTTCAACTTTCATGAAAATTAAACAGCCTTGATTCTAGTTGCTTTTTTTGTTGTTTTTTGGCGAAGATAATAAAGTTTTGCCCGGCGGACTTTCCCCTTTTTCTTTACCGTTATCTTGGTTATCCACGGAGAAGAAAGTGGCCAAATTCTTTCTACCCCTACTCCCCCGACGGCAATTTTCCTTACGGTAAAAGTTTTGTTTTCTCCCTGTCCGCGAATTGCGATGACAATTCCTTCAAAATTTTGCGTTCTTGTTTTTCCTCCCTCAATTATTTTTTGGGAGACAACGACCGTATCGCCAACGTTAAAAGTAGTTTCTCCAAATTTTGCCTGATTTCCCATAGACCAATTTTAACAAATTCTTAATTATTTCTCAAATAGTTTTTCAGATTTTTTAATCTACTACTCCTAAAGAATAGTCAAAGACATTAATTTTAGAATCTTTGTTTAAGTCATATTCTGACAGACTTGAAGGATTATTAAAATTAAGCAAAATCTGTTTTAAAAGAGCAATATCAGCTGTTTTTTGTTTTAGTAAAATAATTGCTGTTAAGGGAGGAATTGTTAAACTGTCGATATTTCTTTGACCATTATTGATAGTTGGATCCTGAACTCCTATTATTTTTTGCCATTTTAACTCCCCTCCCCTACTCAAATTACTAATCGTTCTTTCCTGATCCTTATGGGTATTAACCAAAACCAGCCCATTTTCAAATTCCCGGACTAAAACTCTATTTTTAAGATCATCACCGTCATTAACCATCGCTGTTATATTTTTATTTGTGTAAAAACCATAAGCTTCATTTAGGGCTCGACCTAAATAATTTTTGTAGAAACCAAAGCCCTGATAAACGCTTGCTCCTTGCTGATGGTTTTTTGCCTTAGCCGTATCATATTTATCAGTATACCAGCGATTAAGACCGCGCACTAAATCATAAAAATGAGTGTCATCTTTTCGCCCATAATAAATAAATTCACTATCTACATAAATATTTCCTTCTTCTTCAAAGCCCTGAGTAGAGACTACCTCTAAACTATTAGTTTCACTAGCAGAAATACTTTTAGTTGTTTGTGTTTTAACTGCTGTTGCTTTAGCAGTTTGGGGGTTAACAGAAAATTCATCTAGCCAATAAATTTTATTGTGTCCCCATCCTCCTTCAGACTGGTCCATTATAAAATAACCATTACCCAAAAGAGCTAAGCCAAAAGCAAAGCGAAAAAGATTTAAATTTTCCATTACTGGTAGGTTGAGAGCAGAAAAATTCCAAACAGGCAGGGTTTTAGAATTTTGATCTTTATAGCTCCATCTTATATAATCATGAAGCAAATTTTGCCAAACATCACCTTCAATATTTGCCTCTTCAAAATATCGACCATTTAAATAGGGATAGAGAAACTTAGTATCAAAGTTAATATTTCTGTTCCAAATATTGCCCAATAGAATATAATTAAAACTCTCAGTTTCATTTCTGAAATCAGATAACATCTTTATTATTCCTTGTTTTTCTTCTTCATTTTCCCAATTTAATTCGTCCAGAAAAAAACCATCCCATATTTTTTGACATAATCGGCTTTTTAACATAAAGTTAAAGAAATCTAACCAACGCCAGCCATTATAAGTGGGACAGGAAACCTTTTTATTAAGAGAAACAACACTCCCATTTGGCCAAACTTCTATTTCAATTTGACCATTATCTAAGCGTTTAAACCAATCATTTTTATCTTCAGCAGGGGGAGGAATTTCTTTGTAAAAAAAATCATAGCAAAAAGAACCAGGAGAGGGAGAGGGATTATCTGGCCAGGGAACACAATTAAGCATCGCTTTGTAAGAAGCAAGAGTTCCCAATATAAGCATTTGGGGATTTGTTCTTTTTAGATATTCGATATCAAAAAATTGGTCATAATGAATTTCTGTGCTTGTTATATAAAGGTCAAAATTTTTAGCCTGCCAGCCGCGATACTTAGGGTCTATAATTGTTCTTGGGTCTTGCTGTTCATCTCTTTTAGCATTAATTCCAGGAAAATGAAGAATTCCTATTTTTGGAAATTCTTCTTTAATTTCTTTTGGTTGATTCCAAAAATCAAAAGAGCATTTATCTTCGGCAATAATTGTTAAAGAACTACTTTTAGTAAGAGAAAAAACCTTTCTTTCTCCGTCTTGGATAATTGGCTTTTGAGGTTGAACCTGGCGTTGGAATATATATCTTACTCTTTTATCTTCTGCTTCTATCCATTTGTCTTCTAATTTAATCTTGTCAATATAAACTCCCCTAAAACCGTTTTCAGTTTGTTTTCCGTTAGTTAAATAAAAAGCAATTCCCCTTTTAACTTCGATAGGATTAGTTAAAGATAAAGTTTGAGTAATATATTCTCCTGATGAGAAGGGGATAACAAAATCACCAAATGCCTGGTTATCTTGAAAAATTCTTAAAACTGGAGAAATTCCATCGTCTAAGACAAAGCTTTTGACTTCTAAAACTAATTGATTTGAAGTTTGGGCCTCGGCAAAAGGAACAAATAGAAAGGATAAAAAGAATAATATAATAAACATCATTATTTTTTTCATTTTCCTAACCAACAGTATAAACAAAGATCTTTCTTGGGTAAACCAATTGCTTTTATCATTTGCCTTATGCTTTGAAATTTCAGCGAAGTTACTCCCAACTCTTTGCGCATTGCTTCCACCATTTTTTTATAATAAACACTCTCCTTATCAGTAAATTTAGTGATATCTATTTTTTTCTCACCAAAAATCTTTTTAATTGCTCGCCGAGCAGCAAGTTCTTTTTTTGTCCTTGTAGAAAAAGTATAGCGGCAAGGGAAAAGCAATGGCGGGCAGGCAATACGAACATGAATTTCTTTTGCTCCGCAATTCCAAAGTTTATTAATCCCCTGGTTTTTTAATTGCGTTCCCCGAACAATCGAATCATCACAAACAATAATTTTTTTATCTTTAATAATTTCTCTAATGGGAATCAATTTCATTTGGGCAACTTGATTTCTTATCTTTTGGGAAGGAGGAATATAACTTCGGCCATAACCGGCAGTATATTTTATTAAAGGGGTTTTATAGGGAATTTTTGAGGCTTTAGCATAACCTAAAGCATGAATTACCCCCGAATCAGGAACCCCGGTAACAAAATCGGCTTTTATTTTGTCCTTTTTTACTAAATTCATTCCGCACCCTTCTCTTACCGTTGCGACATTAATTCCTTCATAGGAAGAAGCCGGATCGCCGGTATAAATCCATAAAAAAGCACAAATTTTTCTTTTTTCTGTTCCTTTTCTTTTTACTTCCAATCCATTTTTAGACAATAAAACTACTTCTCCTGGTTTTAATTCTTTTTTAGGGGCAAAGCCTAAATTTGGAAAAGCGCAAGTTTCTGAAGTCACTGCTAAATCACTTTCCTTTTGTCCTATTACTAAAGTTGTTCTTCCAAATTGGTCTCGCACGGCATAAATTCCTTCTTTGGTAAGAATTAAAGCCGAGCAGGCTCCCTTAATTTTCTCAAACATATACTCAATTCCCGTCAAAATATTTTTTTCTTGAGAAATCAGTCTACCAACCAACTCTACCCAATTGATTTCCCCATTACTTAATTCGGTAAAACTACTTCCTTTAGCGATTAATTCTTTTGCCAGTTTATCTTTATTTTCCACAAAACCATTAGCCACTAAAGCAAAAGTTCCAAAAGCAGAACAAATAATAATTGGCTGGGGATCCGAATCACTTATTACTCCTATCCCCATTTTCCCTTTTAACTTTGGCAATTCGTTAACAAATCTTGATTTAAATTGGGCCGTAGAAATATTATGAACTTTTTGTTTAAAAAAATGATTTCCAACGGCTAATCCTCCCACCTGGGAACCCAAATGGGAGTGATAATCAGTCCCGTAAAAAAGAGTTTGACTACAATCTTTTTTACTAACAATTCCAAAAATTCCGCTCATGTTTTACCGTCTAAATTATTAATTAGCCACCCTTTTTAACGAAATGGCTGTCTTAATAAATTCTACAAATAACGGATGGGGTTGTAAGGGCCGAGATTTATATTCTGGATGAAATTGGGTACCCACAAAAAATGGATGGCTTGGTAGCTCAATTGCTTCAACTAACTTTCCATCGGGTGAAAGACCACTAAATCTCATTCCTGCTTTCTCAAATAATTTTCGGTATTTATTATTAAATTCATAGCGGTGACGGTGTCGTTCAAAAATCAATTGCGAATTACGAATTACGAATTGCGAATTTTTATAAGCTTGCCAAATTAAACCTCCCTTTGTCAGTTTACACGGCCAGCTTCCCAAACGAATTGTTCCTCCATAGTGGTGTTTTTTAAGATATTTTTCCTGCTCAGGCATAATATGAATTACCGGATGGTGGGTTTGGGGATTAACTTCAGTTGAATTTGCTCTTTTCAGTCCCAAAACATTTCTTCCAAATTCAATTACTGCCATTTGCATTCCAAAACACAAGCCTAAAAAGGGGACTTTATTTTCCCTGGCATATTTCACCGCCATAATTTTTCCTTCTACTCCCCGACTTCCCCAACCCTGAGGGACAATAATTCCCTGAGCTTCTTTAAGTTTTTCCGGAATTCCCTCTTTTTCGATTTTTTCCGAATCAAACCAAAGAATTTTTGGTTTTACCCCATTAGCCCAAGCTCCATGTTTTATTGCCTCAACTACACTTACATAAGAGTCTTCCAACGAAAAATCTCCTGAAGTATAGTATTTGCCAATAATAGCAACTTTTACCTCCTTTTTAATTTTTTTAATCTTTTTAATTAGGTGCCGCCATTCAAATAGATTTTTTCTCCGGGGCCTTGATTTTAATTTTTCCAAAATTCTTTTGGTAATTCTTTGTTTCTCTAATATAAGAGGTACCTCGTAGATTGTTTCCAGGTCAGGGTTAGCAAAAATATCCTGAGACTCTAAAGAACCGGCAAAAGCAATTTTCTCCCGTCGGCGTTGATCAACTTCTTTTTCCGCCCGACAAACAATAATATCAGGTTGAATTCCTAAAGAATTTAAAACCCATAATGATTGCTGAAGGGGTTTAGTTTTCATCTCTCCCAAAAAGCCAGGAGTAGGTAAATAGCCAACATGAACAAAAAGAACATTTTCTTTATATTTAATTTTCATCCGCCGCGCTGCCTCGAAAAACATAATGTTTTGATATTCCCCTACTGTTCCTCCAAATTCGACAACAACAATTTCCGCCTTTTTTCCTACCAATTCCATTCGGCGAATAATCTCCTGGGGAATATATAAATAAGCATCAACGCATTTCCCCTCATATTCTAATGCCCTTTCTTTATCCAAAACTGCTTTATAAATTTGCCCCCCGGTGATATAACTTTCTTTGGTTAAATTTACCCCCAAAAACCTCTCATAATGTCCCAAGTCTTGATCGCACTCCATTCCATCATCCAAAACAAAAATTTCCCCGTGTTCCAGAGGATTCATTGTTCCCGCATCTAAATTTAAATACATATCACACTTTACCGGTAAAACCTCAAAACCCCGAGCTTTTAAAAGAAGAGAAATTGAGGCGGTAGTAATCCCCTTTCCTAAACCGGAAATTACTCCTCCAGAGACAAAAATAAACTTAGTTTTCATTTTTTGATTATCCTTTTTATTTCCTCTGTTAATTGAGCAGTATAATTTATCCCAAAAGGTAAAACCATTCTCTTGCCTTCTCCCATATTATTAACAAACACCAAGGCAACTCTTTTTTCTCCCTGATTTGCTCTTAAGATTTTATTTAATTCTACTAACTTTTGGGGAGAAATTCTTGCTGGGAGGGTAATTTCAAAATCAACTTCCTCCTTTTTTTCCTCTTTTTTTGTTGCTTCTTCCAATGATTGAGCGTTTTCTATCAAAATAGAAATTCTTTCCTCTCTGGGCTCTACCACCCCCTCGGCAATTACCAAGGATTCTTTTTGCCAACAAGAGCGGGTTTTTTTAAAGACCTTGGGAAAAACAACCACCTCTACCGTTCCACTATCGTCTTCGATTCTTACAAAAGCCATCTCCTCGTTGGTGTTTCTAGTTAAAACAATTCTTAAATCAGAAATGATACCGGCAATTTTTACTTTCTGCCCCCGATTTTCCTCTTTATCAAGCTGAAGAATTTTATGACTCCGATAATTATCAATTTTTGCTAAAACCGGCGTTAGAGGATGCTCTGTAAGATAAAAACCTAAAAGGTCTTTTTCCAAGGCCAAAAGTTCTTCTCGAGAGAATTCTTCAATATTCGGTAAATCATCTTCAAAGCTAATACTTATACTTATTCCCGGATTGTCGTCAAATAAACTCGCCTGCCCATTTGCCTTTTGTTTCTGAAAATTTGCCCCTTTTTCTCTAATTTTATCTAATGCCGAGAGTATTGCTGCTCTTTTTCCAAAAGAGTTCATTGCTCCCACCTTAATTAAACTTTCCAAAACTTTTTTATTAACCTTTTGGCTATCAACCCGTTGGCAAAAATCACTTAAAGATTTAAATTCTCCTCCAAAATTTCTTGCTTCCAAAATTGCCTTTATTGCCGCCTCGCCTACATTTTTAATTGCCGAAAGTCCAAAACGAATGGCTTTACCATTTAAAGAACTTGGTTCATTTTCGATAGTAAAACTTGCCGATGATTTATTAATATCTGGCGGCAAAACAACAATTCCCATTTTTCGGCATTCCTCAACTGCCAGAGTAACTTTAGCGTCCCTTGTCGGTCCCGAAGCGCCAACAGATTCTGCTGTTAGTAGGGCAGCCATAAATTCAACTGGAAAATGGGCTTTCATCCAGGCAGTTTGGTAAGCAATCATGGCGTAGGAAGTTGAATGAGCTTTATTAAAGCCGTAACTAGCAAATCTTTCGATCAAGGCAAAAACATTTTCTGCCACTTCTTTTTTATATCCAAGTTTTACTGCTCCCTCAATAAACTTTTTCTTCTCTTTTTCCATAATGTCCTTTTTCTTCTTACCAATTGCCCGGCGTAACATATCCGCTTCGCCCAAACTATAACCCGCCATTTTGTTGGCAATTTGCAAACATTGCTCCTGATAGACAGCAATTCCGTAGGTTTCCTCCAAAATTGGTTTTAAGTCTGGATGGGGATAATGAACACTAGCGGGATTTTTCTTACCGGCAATAAACTCATCAATAAACTGCATTGGGCCCGGTCTAAATAAAGCAACCATAGCGGCAATATCGGAAAATTTATTTGGCTTTAGTTTCAAAGCTAATCTTCTCATTCCCGCACTTTCCAATTGAAAAATTCCCGTTGTTTCTCCCATAGCGATTACTTTTAAAGCACTCTTATCATTTAAAGGAATTTCCGAAAGGTCAATTTCTTTTCCTTGAGTATCTTTTACATATTCCAAAGCTCTTTCTAAAATGGTCAAATTTCTCAAGCCCAAAAAATCCATTTTCAAAAGTCCAATTGCCTTTTCCGAAGCATTTAAATCCAAACAATACATATCATATTGCGTCATTAATCTTTCTCCTCTTGTTTCTTTTTGAAGAGGAGTATATTCAGTTAGAGGTTTATCACCAATCACTACCCCAGCAGCGTGAGTAGAAGCATGACGAGCTGTGCCCTCAACTTTTGCTGCTAAATCCAAAAGTTTTTTATATTTCGGCTCTCGATAAAAAGCCGCCAACTCAGGAACTGCTTTTAAAGCATCGGCAATATCCATTCCCATGGGAATTAACTTGGCAATCTTATCTGGTTCAGAATAAGGCATTCCCAAAACTCTTCCAATATCTCTGACTGCTTCTTTTGCCTTCATTACATTGAAAGTAACAATTTGGGCAACCCTATCTTCTCCGTATTTTTTGGTAATATAGGCAATTACCTCATCTCTTCGGTCATCGGCAAAATCAACATCAATATCTGGCGGTGAAGGCCGCTCAGGATTTAAAAATCTTTCAAAAGGAAGATTATGACGTAAAGGATCAATTGAAGTAATTCTTAAAACATAAGAAACCAGCGAACCGGCGGCCGAACCTCTTCCCGGCCCAACGCGAATTTTTTGTTTTTTTGCCCAGTTAACAAAATCCTGAACAATCAAAAAATAAGTAGCAAAACCCTTTTTACAAATAACATCTAATTCATACTCTACTCTTTCTAAAATTTCTTTACCTGGTTTAGGAAAACGATCTTTTAGTCTTTCATAAACTAATTTTCTTAAATGCTCTTCGGCTGTTTCTTTTTCGGGTAAAGGATAATGGGGTAAAATCCAGTGACCAATAGGAATTTCCAAATTACAAGCCGCGGCAATTTTTTGGGTATTTTCCAATGCTTCGGGTAGGTCTTTAAAAGCCTCAGCCATTTCTTCCCCAGAGCGTAAATAAAAATCCGGAGAGTCAATCATTGTCAACCTATCTTTATCAGCTACTTTCCTTTGGGTTTGCACTGCCAATAAGGCATCTTGAGCCTCAGCATCATCAGCTTCAACATAATGAACATCGTTAGTCGCCACCAAAGGAATTCCCAATTTTCGGGAAAGAGCAAGTATTTTTTTATTTACTTTATCTTGGTGTTCTATTTTTGGATGATATTGAACTTCCAAATAAAAATCCTTACCAAAAATATCTAAAAATTCTTTCGCCTTTTCTTCGGCTTTTTTTTCCTCTCCCTGAGCTAAAAGTTGGGGAATTTCTCCATCCAAACAAGCAGAAGTAGCAATTAATCCCTCGCAATATTGGCGAAGAATTTCCATATCAATCCGAGGCTTATAATAAAAACCTTCCAAATGGGCTAAAGTCACCAATTTCATTAAATTTTTATAACCAGTTTCGTTTTTAGCTAACAAAATCAGGTGGTAACGGTCAGAATCAATGTTTGCTTGTTTGTCAAAACGAGAACGAGCCGCCATGTAAATCTCAACCCCAATTATTGGTTTAATCCCCACTTCTTTAGCGGCTAAGTAAAACTTCACCGCTCCATACAAAACTCCATGGTCAGTAATGGCTAAACTATCCATTCCATACTCTTGGGCTTTGGCCAAAAGATGTCTAATTTTTGCCAGCCCATCCAAAAGCGAATACTCTGTATGAACATGAAGATGAGTAAACTTCATTTTTCCTCCTAAGTCACTTAACTAACTTAGGTAACTTAAGTTTTAACTCCTCCAAATTTGCCTGCCCCTTTGTTTTTGCCATTACCTGGCCTATCAAAAATTGTAAAGCATTAGTTTTTCCTTTTTTGTAATCTTCAACCGCCTTTTGATTTTGGCTCAAAACTTCCAAAATGATTTTTTCTAAATCGCTCCCCGCAATTTTTGTTATTTTTTGTTGTTTTACTAAAGTTTTTACCAAATCCGCTGGAGAAACTTTATTGGTATCTACCCTTTTATTAATTATAATATTAGCAATAAAAGTTGGTTCAAGAGTTCCTTTTGCTGCTCCAACCGCCTCTTCAAAATAATCAGCTATTTTTTTCTCTTCGGTCAAAATTCTAGCGTTATATTCCGAAATCCCATATTCTTTTACAAACCTTGCTTCTGTTTGATTTGGTAATTCTGGCAAATTAACTTTTAACTTTTTACTTTCCTGCCCGTCCGGCAGGCGGGTGACTTTTAACTTTGTCAACGGCGGTATATCCGGCTCAGGAAAATAACGATAATCCGAAGCCTCCTCTTTTTCCCTTTGCAAAACCGTCGTTCCTGTTTTTTCATCCCAGCCGCGAGTGGTTTTGTTCCCTTTTTCCTTTACCCTTTCGGTTTTTTTAAATTCTTCTAGCTGTCTTTGAATTTCCCAATCGATTGCTTTTCTAACAAAGCGAAAAGAATTAATATTTTTTAGTTCCACCAAAGGAGTGTAATAAGTTCTTCCCTCTTTAATTACCTCCAAATTAACCGTTGGCTCGCAACGCATTTGCCCCTTTTCCATATCCGCTTGGGAAATTCCCAACCAGCGCACCAGTCTTTGAAGATATTTCAAAAACTCCTCAATCTGGCTACTGCTTTCAAAATCTGGTTCGGTAACTATCTCCACTAAAGGAACACCGGAGCGATTAAAATCAATGAGGGTAAAATTGCCTAAATGAGTCATTTTTGCCGTATCTTCTTCCAAATGAACCCGCCTAATCCTAACTTTGCACTTTGCACTTTGAACTTTGAACTTTAGCTCACCTTTCACCGCCAGCGGTAAATCATACTGACTAATCTGGTATCCCTTGGGTAAATCAGGGTAAAAATAATTTTTCCGGTCAAATTTACTCATCTGGGAGATTTTACAATTCAAAGCTAAGCCTAAAATTATTGTTTGTTGGATTGCTTTTTTATTAGGGACTGGTAAAGCTCCGGGCAACCCCAAACAAACAGGACAAGTTAAAGTATTTGGCGGCTTGCCAAAATAATCCGCCGAGCAACCACAAAACATTTTACTTTTAGTCTTTAATTCTATATGAATTTCTAAGCCAATTATTGGTTTCCAAAAATTTTTATCCATTATTGTTATTGTTTATTGATAATACTGTTTGATACCGGCAACGAGCAAGGGTTGCTAAAAATAAAATTCCTCCTCCTAAAATAATTAAGATTAACCTAATCCCAAAAATATCAATTAGGGTGGTAGTAATAAGCATTGGTAGTGCAGAAGCAAGAGTAACGGCCGTACTCAAAAATCCAAAAACTCTCCCCCGAATCTTAAAAGGAGTATGCTCTTGAATCAAGGTTTGAAGAGGAACATACATAAAAATATAAGCTGCACCCAAACCAACTAATATGGGCAATGAAGGAATTATGGCTTTAGAAAAAAGAAAACCAACTATAGAAAGACTAAGAATTCCGATGCCAGAGAAATAGAGTCCAGCTAATATAAAAATATACTTCCTTATTTTTTTAACTTTTCTTTGAATTAAGATACTTCCCATTAGAGCCCCAAAAATCGCGGGAAAAATTATTAAAAACGAAGAATCTGAAAAATCAATCTTAAGCATATTAGATAAAGAGGGAAAAATGATAATTGCCATTCCTACCAATATTTGAAGACCGGCTAGAAGCAAGATAGGAAATAAAACCTTTGGCTCATTTCTTAAGAAATTATAACCCTCTTTTAACTGCTTTAAAAAACCAGATAAGTCAAGTGTCCGGCTAATATTTAAAAGATCTGTTAGGTCAATTTTGATTTTTTTCGTACCCCTGAAGGGTTCCTTTGGTAAACTTAAAGAAATTAAACCGGCAACCAAAAGTAAAACAGAAACAATTATAAAAATAAGGATTGAATTTCCCAAGAATTTCAATAATAAACTACCTACAAGACTCCCAAAAATAATCGCTGACTGTCCAGTAAACAAAAAAAGGCTATTGGCTAAGGGAAGTTGTTCTTTTTTTACAATAGCCGGCAGACTGGCGCCAACTGAAGGATTAAATAATTCGTCGCAAAAAGAGTAAAATAAAACAATGGCATATAAAGGCCAGACTTTTTCTTTAACTGGTGCATAAAAAAGAACAATTAAAGACTGAATTAAGTTACTAAATGTAAAAATTGATCTTTTATTCCAGTTATCTATTAAAACTCCCACAAAAGGACCTAAAATAATTGTTGGAAGATAATAAAAAAATAAGAAAAAACCTACTGCCACCGAAGATTGGGTGGTGTTAAAAATTTTTCCAATTAAAATAAAATTCAAAGTGTAGGCGCTAATTAAAGAGAGAATTAAAGAAAACCAAACTTTAGTAAAATTTGTGTTAGATAAAATCTTAATAAAATTATTTTTCATTTTTTCTTTGCTGTTCTAAAGCGTGACCAATTCTAAATAATAACTCTTCTGAAAACTGTGGTCCTAAAATTTGAATTCCTACTGGTAAATTATTTACCCAACCTCCAGGCAAAGATAAACCGGGCAATCCTGCTAAATTAGCGGGAATGGTAAAAATATCCGAAAGATACATTTCCAAAGGATTTTGGGTTTTTTCTCCTAGTTTAAATGGCAAAGTGGGAGAAACGGGTGTAACAATTGCCTGAACTTTTTCAAACGCCTCCTCAAAGTCTTTTCTAATCAAGGTTCTTACTTTCATTGCCTTTAAATAATAAGCCTCATAATAACCGGCCGACAAAGTATATGTTCCCAACATAATTCTTCTTTTTGCTTCCGCCCCAAATTTTTCTCGGCCAAAACCATATCTTATTCCATCATAGCGAGCTAAATTTGAAGAGACTTCTGCTGGCTGAATAATATAATAAACAGCAACCGCATATTTAGTATGGGGTAAAGAAATATTTACTATTTTTGCTCCCAATTTTTCTAATTTTTTAATCGCCAAAAGAGTTTGTTGTTCTATTTCTTTTACTATTCCCTTAATAAAATATTCTTTTGGCACACCAATTTTTATTCCTTTAATTTTCTCTTTTAAATTTTTAAGGTATTTAGGAACATCAAGAAGCGGGGTGGTTGCGTCATAAGGATCCTTACCGGCAGTAATATTTAAGATAAGGGCCGAATCTTCCACATTTTTAGTAAAATGTCCGATACTGTCCAAAGAAGAAGCCATGGCAATTACTCCAAAACGAGAAACCCGACCATAAGTTGGCTTTAAACCAACCACCCCACAAAAAGCTGCTGGTAATCTAATTGAACCTCCGGTGTCTGTTCCTGTTGCCGCTAAACTCATTCCTGTCGCCACGGCAACCGCCGAACCGCTACTTGAGCCTCCCGGGACTAGACTTTCATCAAAAGGATTTTTCGTTGGTCCAAAATCAGAATTTTCTCCCGAGGAACCATGAGCCCAAGCATCGCAGTTTGCTTTGCCAATAATAATCGCCCCTGCCTCTTTTAATTTTCTAATCACCGTCGCATCATAAACCGGAATATAATTTCCCAAAACTTTAGAAGCGGCAGTTGTTCTTATTCTTTTGGTGCAAAAAAGATCCTTTACCGCAATGGGAATTCCGAATAATGGTAAATTACGAATTACGGATTGCGAATTACGAATTTTTTTATCTTTCTCTTCTGCTTCTTTGAGAGCTTCTTTTTCACAAACAGTAATAAAAGCGTTAAGTTTAGGATTAAGTTTTTTAATCTGTTCAAGGCAGGAGCTTACTAACTCCTTTACCGAAAATTCTTTCTTTTTAAGTCCTTCTTTAGCCTGGTTAATGGTCAATTTGTAAAGTTTCATTTTTCCAATACCACTCCTGTTTTAAAAAAATTTCCCTCCCTTGCCGGAGCGCAAGAAAGAGCTTTCTGTGGTTCTAAAGAAGGAAAAACTTCATCTTTTCGAAAAACATTTTCCAAACCAGTCACCTGAGCTGTTGGCCCAACATCTTTTGTTTCTACCTCATTTAAAACATTCATATAATCCAAGACCTCCGAAAGCTGATAACAAAATATTTTTACCTCCCCTCTGGTTAATTTTAATCTTGCTAATTTTGCTATATGCTCCACTTCTGTCTCACTAAGTTTTGAATTTTGTCCGCCGGCTGGCGGATTGGATTTATTTTGAATTTTGTGTTTTGGATTTTGGATTTTCTTCATCTCATTTCCCTTAATATTCTAATTCTTTCTTCCACTGGTGGATGAGTATTAAATAAACCAGCAAACCACCCCACACCAGAATGAAGATTTTTTAAAGGATTAACAATATAAAGATGGGCAGTTGCTTTATTAGCGACCTCAAGCGGCTCTCGGTCGGTAGCAATTTTTTCCAAAGCGCGGGCTAATCCCTCAGGATAGCGCGTAAGTATTGCTGCCGAAGAGTCCGCCAAAAATTCTTGCCGACGCGATAAGGCTAGTTGCATCAACTTAGCAATTAGGGGAGATAGTAAAGCTAAAAAAACTCCCACCAGAAGCAAAATTGCTCCCAGACTTCCCTCCTCTTTTTCCCTACTTCCTCTGCTAAATCTTGCTCCTCTTAAAAACCAGTCAGAAAGAAGGGTAATCATTCCCACTAAAATTGTCACAATACTCATCAGCCGGGTGTCATAATTTTTAATATGAGAAATTTCATGGGCAATTACTCCCTCAAGTTCGCTACGGTCAAGCTTTTGAAGCAAGCCTGTAGTCGCACAGACAACCGCATGTCGGGGGTCTCTGCCAGTGGCAAAAGCATTGGCAGCAGTATCCTCAATTACATAAAGTTTTGGCATCGGGATTTGGGATGCCATCGCCAAATTTTCCGCCACGGTAAAAAACTGAAAATCCCGGTTCCTGTCTGCCGGTCTGGCTCTAGAAAGAGTTAAAATTACTTTATCTCCCCACCAGTAACTAGCAAAACTCATTAGCCCGGCAAAAATCAGAGCTATCCCTATTGCTCCTGGTCCATAGTCAAAAAGTCGGGCAAAAACCCAACCTACTCCAAGGACAAAGGCAATAAAAACAGCAATTACCAAGGCACTACGCCTCTTATTGCTATCTTGCAATTCATAAACATTTATCATAAGCTCTCTCCCACTTTAGGAGTTTTTAATTCCTCCGCGGAAACCTCCAAATGTTCCCCTTCGCCAGGCGTTTTCAACCCGGTTTCCGGCTTAAAGCCAAACAATTTTGCCACCAAATTCGAAGGAAAAGTAACTATCTTTATATTATAGTCAGCTGTCAAATCAATTAATGTTCTTCGGGCATACATCACTTTGTCAGCAGTATCTCTTACTTCATCCATCAATTTGACTGTTGGTTCAACTGAACGCAGTTGGGGCGTTGATTCAAAAAGGGCCCTAATTGGTGCTAAAGCCTGTTGCATTTTTTCACTAGCGTCAACCAGCTTTTGGGCGCTAGATTCTTTTAGAGCTTCCATCACTGCTTTTCTTGCCTCACTAATTAAAGCAAAAATTTCTTTTTCCTGCTTAAAATAACCCTTAACTGCGGCGGTCAAATTAGGAATCAAATCTGCTTGTCTTTTAAGTTGATTACCAATTTCTTGAATTGAAGCCCGAATTCTTGTTTTGATAGTTACTAGTTGGTTATATAAAGACCAAACATAAAGAGCAACTAACCCTAAGACAGCAATTATTCCTAACAGCATTTTTTCTCACCTCCTTCCTAACTTAAATTCCCTAACTTACTTAAATAACTTACTAATTTTATCATAAGATAAAGTATTTATAATATCTTTTTTTTCCGCCCATCCCCTTTTGGCAACAGAAACTCCATATTCCATCAAAAAAAGTTGGTTAGCAGCATGAGAGTCAGTGTTAATTACCATTTTCACACCTCTTTTCACGGCTTCGCGAACTAAGCTATCAGGTAAATCAAGCCTCTCCGGCCAGGCATTAATCTCAATCCATTTTCCCTTTTTTAGGCAAAAATCAAAGATTTTTTCCCAGTGAAGTTCATATCCTTCTCGTTTGTCCAATTTTCTTCCTGTTGGATGACCAAAAATTTTTATTTTTGGATGGTCCAATGCCCGTAAAACCCTTTTAGTCATATCTTGGCGGCTCATTTTAAAATTACTATGAATTGAAGCAATACCGTAATCCAACAAATCCAAGGCTTTTGGAGGAATAGCTAAATCTCCATTTGGCTTAATATCTATTTCTAGGCTATTAAATATCCATTTGAGTAATTTTTTTGTTCTTGAGTAATTTATTTTATCAATTGCCTCTTTTTTTCTTTTTATTAAGATAATTATTTCTTCTGGGGTATGTTGTGACTGAGAGGGATTATGTTCACTAAAGCCTATATATTCATATCCTAAACTAGCGGCTACTTCGATCATCTTTTCCATCGAGTTAAGTCCCGGATCATGGCTTTCTTCTACCGGAAAATTAGAATGCATATGTAAGTCTCCTTTAATATCGCTAACTTCCACTAATTTTGGCAATTTTCCTTTCTGAGCAGCTTCTATCTCTCCGGTATCTTCTCTTAATTCCGGCGGAATCCATGGCAAAGAAAGCGCCTGATAAAAATCCTCTTCACTTGAAAACTCGTAAACTTTTAACCTTGAATTGTAATTTTGAATTTTGAACTTTGAACTTTGAACTTTACCATTGTCTATTATTTTTATTCCGTGTTCCGAGAGACTTAGTCCCATTTTCAATGCTACTTCCCTAAGGTGAATATTATGTTGCTTACTTCCGGTAAAATATTGAAGCATTGCTCCGTATGCTTGTAGTTTTTGAACTCTTAAATCAACCTGCCTACCGTTATAAAGTAAAACCGAGGTTCCCGAAGGACCTTTTTCAATTACCTGTTTAATTTTCGGAAACTTCAAAAAATAATCAATTACCCTATTGCCTTCCTCAGTTGCCACCGCAATATCTACATCACCAATGGTTGCTACCCGTCGGCGCAAACTTCCTAGGGGGTCTGCTCTTTTTACCGCCGGATATTTTTTAAGATATTCAAGAATCTCTTTTGCCATCTCCCAAGCATAAGGTAAAATCATCCGGTTTTCTTTTATCTGACCATTTTTAAAAGCCTTTATCCCTTCCAAAATATCTTTTTGTGACTCTTCACCAAAACTTTCAATTTTGGCAATTTTTCCTTCTTTGGCCGCCTTTTCCAATTCCTCAATTGCTGTTTTTGCCTCAAAAATACCTAAACTATTACAAAGTTTATAGGCTTTTTTGGCGCCAATTCCGGGAATGTCTAAAAATTCAAACATTGCCTGGGGTAGGCCTCGCCTTACTTCTTCAAAGTGTTTTACCCTCCCAGTCTTAAAAAGTTCGTCCAGGTGTTGAGCAATGCTTTTGCCAATACCAGGTATTTCTTCCAGCTTGCCATCATCCCACAAATCTTTAAGTTCTGAAGTGGCATGTTCTACTGCCGTTGCCGCCCGGTCATAAGCCATTATCTTAAATTTATTTCCCTTCTTTACTTCGTAAGCGGCAGCAATTGCCCTTAAAAGCTTGGCAATCTCCTTGTTAGTCATTATTTTTATCATATCATGGCGTTGACTGTTGCTCAATCTTTTGTTAATATAGGATTAGTTTTGGGGTTGTAGCTCAGCGGTTCAGAGCGTCCGCCTGTCACGCGGAAGGTCGCGGGTTCAAATCCCGTCAACCCCGCTTACTTCTGCCCCTCCGACACACCGTCGGAGCTCTGCCCAGAAAGGAGGAAAAAAATGTATAAATTAAAAACCCTTCTTAAAAAATTTAGAACTAATGAGCAGACTATCAGTATGATTTTAGGGGTTTTGGTAGTTTTAGTCGTTGGCGCTTTGGTAATTAATTATTTTCGTAATATTCGCCAACCAAAAGAGACTCAGCCAGCTCAAGAAGGTTCTCAGCAAGAGACTACTTCCCAACAACCAATCAAACTGGAAGACTTACCCACCGTTTATACGGTAAAAGCCGGTGATAATCTTTGGCAGATTGCCCAAACTATTTATAGTTCTGGTTACAATTGGGTAGACATTGCCAGGGAAAATAACTTAAAAAACCCAAATCTTGTTTATGCTGGTCAAGAGTTAAAAATTCCTAAAGCCCAACCAATTCAACCCAAGGTTAGCCAAACAACCAAAACATCTGAACCAATTACCGGTGATACTTACACTATCGTTAAGGGCGACAATCTTTGGCAGATTGCTGTCAGGGCTTATGGTGACGGTTATCAATGGGTGAAAATTGCCCATGAAAATAAACTAGCCAATCCAAACTTGATTCACAGCGGCAATATCCTTAAAATACCAAGATAAAGGTTTACACTAAGGTTGTAGCGATGAGGTGCGGGAGTAGCTCAGTTGGCAGAGCGGTTGCTTCCCAAGCAACAGGTCGCGGGTTCAAATCCCGTCTCCCGCTCAGTGAAAAAATTTAGTCTTTTTTGTCTTCTTTTAATTTTCTTTTTTCTTTTCCCTCAAAATGTTTTTGCTGGGGGAAACAAATTTGGTATTCATATTTTAGAGCCCACCGATTTACCAAAAGCCGTTGAATTAGTAAACTCAAACGGTGGTGATTGGGGCTGGGTTACTGTCGTTATTCGCGAAGACGATTTAAATTTTCAAAAATGGCAAGATTTTATGGATTTTTGCCGAGAAAAGCATCTTGTTCCCCTGGTTCGTTTAGCCACCCAACAAGAAAAAGATTTTTGGACTACTCCCTCACCCTCTGATAGCCAAAAATGGCTCGATTTCTTAAGCCGCCTCAACTGGCCCATCAAAGACCAATACATTATTGTTTTCAACGAGCCAAATCAAGCAAAAGAATGGGGAGGAAAAATTAGTCCCGAAGAATATGCCAAAGTTTTGCTAGAATTTGTTGAAAAATTTCATCAGGAAAACCCCAATTTTAAACTTCTTAATGCTGGTTTTGACCTAGCCGCCCCAAATTCAAAAACAACGATGGATGTTTTTCGCTTTTGGCAAAAAATGGAAAAGACAGTTCCGGGAATTTTCAATCAACTTGATGGTTGGGCTTCCCATTCCTATCCAAACCACGGCTTTCGGGGTAAACCAACTGACAACGGAAGAACTTCTATTCGCGGCTACCAATGGGAATTGGCAACCTTAAAAAAATATTTTAATTTAAAAAAGGATTTGCCTGTTTTTATTACGGAAACAGGTTGGGTGAAAGACAATTTAAAATTCCCGCCAGCAGGCGGGCAGGGTAAAATTGAAAATTTAAAAAGTAAAAAATCCCAATTAATTTCTCCAGAAATAGCGGCTGATTATTTCAAAATTGCTTTTGAAAATCTCTGGCTAAAAGATGAGCGAATTGTAGCAGTTACCCCTTTTGTTTTAAATTATCCCCAACTGCCTTTTGCTGAATTTTCTTGGCTTGACGAAAACAGCAACCCCTATCCTCAATACCAAGTTATCCAAAATCTTTCCAAATCAAGTTGGTGGCCCCCCCAAGAAGAAAAATATGTTTTAGGAGAAATTATTATCCCTCCTTTTATGCTTAGTGAAAGTAATTTTAAAGGGAAAATTTCTCTTAAAAACCTCGGCCAGTCGATTTTGGGAGAGAAAGAACCCTTCTTTTTCAATTCCTTTACCAATTCTTCAGAGATTTTTCTTAGCCCAGCGACTTTATCTGGAAAATTAAAACCTGGTCAAGAAGGCTTTTTAGAATTCCAAATTAAAACCACCAACAGCGTTGGTGAGTTCATTTTAGGTTGGGAGAAAATTGGTAGTTATCAAATTAAAGTTTTTACTCCCTCAGTGATCAAAAAAGTCGAGTTTTCGTTTTGGGAAAAAATTATCCTTAATTTCCGTCAATATTTAAAAAGGCTTGATTTTTTGCTAAAATAAAAAAGCTGGTGTTAAGGATTAGGCACGACTTTTGCCTGCCTGCACTGCCACCTTAGCTCAGGGGTAGAGCAGGGCTTTCGTAAAGCCAAGGTCCTGGGTTCAAATCCCAGAGGTGGCTCAGGGCGCAGGCAGGTAAAGCCAAGACTGTGGGTTCGAGTCCCACCACCAGCTCCAATGAAAAATAGTTTTTACCGTTCTCGTTTGTTTAAAAAACAAGAGGCAAAAAGTCTCCGTTTAGCAATTATTTTTATTATTCTTAGTTTATCTTTAATTTTCGGAGTTATTTTTTTTGGCCCCTCGGTTTTAGTTAAACTTTCTTTATTTTTAGCAAATTTCAGAAGTTCTTCACAAACACCCCCTCAGGAAGATAAAATTCCCCCTGCCCCTCCCCAGCTGGTTATTCCTTTTGAAGCCACCTCCAGCGCTAAAATAAACCTTTCCGGCTTTGCCGAGCCGGGAGTAAAAGTAGAAATTTTTATCAATGGTATTTCTGAAGAAACCCTTGTTGCCGATAATGACGGCAACTTCAGGCTTACCAATTTAGAAATTGACAGCGGGAAAAATGAGATTTATGCCCTTGCTACCGATAATGCTGGCAATATCAGTCAACCATCACCAAAAATGATAGTTATTTTTGACAATACCCCGCCAAAATTAGAAATTATTGAGCCTGAGAATAAGGCTACTTTTTATGGTCTTTCAAAAACAATTGAAATTAAAGGAGAAACCGATGAAGATGCCATTGTTGCTATTAACGATCATCTAGCAACCATGGAGGCTGGAGGAAAATTTCGATATTCTCTAACTTTGGCTCCCGGAGCAAATAATGTCAAAATTGTCGCTACCGATAAAGCTGGCAACCAAACCGAAAAAGAACTTACAGTGTTCCTAGAATGATTACCAACCAACCTATTACCCAGGGATAAAATAAAGT
>Ga0209102_1000163_pt1 | contig 45411 bp, 44 predicted proteins | sample ConPoolayeHmetaG_FD_185483 | JGI IMG/M metagenome (GOLD analysis project Ga0209102, IMG submission 185483) | Hot spring microbial mat communities from California, USA to study Microbial Dark Matter (Phase II) - Cone Pool mat layer H metaG... ...
GGGTGATTGTCACCGTGGATTTTTCTATGGCTAGAATTGCGTAATCTAAATCTGTAACATATTGAGAAGCCATAAAAACGAATTCTTTGCCGACATATAAGCCATTTACGTCTGTGTAGAATGTTCGTGGAAGAGGCCCAGTAATATTAGATGGAGGAGGCATTAAAGGCACTGATTGATAGTCTAGTAGTAAGACTGAAACTATTTTGTCTGATACGACCTTGAAAAATGTCCCGTTTGCCAAAAGAGTACAATATCTTTCTAGACTGTTCAGAGTTATCGTCTCCATTGTGCCTTGTGTTAAATCATATACCTTAACATTCGTACCATCGCTTGATGCGAGAACAGCAAGAAGAGAGGTATTGGCACTAGATTGTAGCTGCCAACCTGAGTTAGGATCGTGCCCATCAGTAAGGTTATAGCGGTAAAGTTTTGCAGGAACAATGCCATAATAGGTGTACTCTGTCCCGTTCCCTATTGAAAGTTCGATTTTCGTTATTGCTGGAGGAAAAAGATAAAGCGCTAATATTATTATGATAAAATACTTAATCAAAGACGTTCTATAATTTTTCCCGATGTGCATTTTCACAAACTCCCAACCTTTTTACATTATTTTAACACCTATAAGATATTTAAGATATTTCATTAAAAGCTTCACGAGGGTCAACTACGATAGTTTTTAATTTGGTTAAGCGAAAAGAAAAAATTGACAAACCTTATTCAATATCTTTTTATAGTAAAATGAACTTGACATGCTCAATTGTTCATACATGGACTTAAAAGACAAATTTGCAAATTACCTTAGAATAGAAAACATGAACTGAAAAATCAGAGGTTGATTGGAATTTGAAAAGCCATTTGAGATTTCGTTTACAACGAGGACTTATCAGTATTACGATGCTCTTCATTATAGTCTTAAATGTAAAATATGACTATGTCAAAACGGCTTCTATATTTTCAAATGTTCAACCGGTATCAAGTGTAAAAGTTTTAAATGAAACCCCCTCTGCATCGAACTTTACCTATATTATTAATGAGTGGAGAAGAGAAATTAAGATTGATGCTTGGGGGGGACTTTCAATTGCAGATCGATGCCAAATTACTAACAACGCGAATGAAACTGTTTATGAGGTCATATTCATTTTACCTGCTAACGCTTCGTCCATCTCGGTTCAGAATCCATTCGGTACATTTAGTACATCAAGTATAACAATATCAAATTACCCAACATTTGTTAAGGTCAGGGTATTCCTTAGTGATTACTTAAGTCCACAAGAAAAACTAAGACTCTTGGTTACATACAATCTTCCTACAAGCGTCTATATTCAGCAGAGCAGCTGGCAGGACTATATACTAAATATTAGTCTCAACAAGCCAGATGACTGGTTTGTAGAAAAGTTGACGGTTGCAGTTTTTCTTCCTGAAGGTGCGGAATACCGCGAATCTTCATTGACGCCCGCTATTCAAAAATCAGGCTTTTCAGCAGTTGTGGAATTCACAGAAGAAGACGTAACCCATATAGATGAACCGGTCATTATTTTAAAATATCAATTCTTCATTCTTTGGTCAATTTTTAGGCCAGCTCTTTGGGCTGGGCTGGTTATTATTGTTTTTGTGGTTATTTTATTTGTTAGAAAGGTATCTGGTCCATTGTCCGAGGTTATATCTTCTACTTTCTCACCTGAAATTTTGAGAAATTTTCTGAACCGCTATGATGAGAGAATGAGACTTCAGCGAGAATTGGACATACTAAAAGACAATGTTGAAAAAGGGAAAATTTCTAGGCGCAACTATAGGTTAAGAAAAAATTCAATAGACGATCATCTTTCAAGACTTAAAGAAGACTTATCTGAACTGAGAGAAAAAATTGCATCTTTTGGTGAATACTACTCTAAGCAAATTAAACGTCTAGAAACTGCAGAAGCAGAACTGGAAACCTCGCAAAAAGGCATCGAATCTGTCAAGGCACGGTACATTCGTAAAGAGATAACTGGTGAAACATATCATAAAATGTTAGAGGAATACAACCAGATGAAGGATCGTGCAGAAACTGTTATAGAGGAAATTCTTTCAGAATTGAGAGAACAAATTCGGTAATACCTTAATTAACAATCTTCATATTCTGAAATAGACTCGATTCAGAATAAAACCTATTTATAAAATATTGACAAATTCTTTTTTAGAATCATGAATGGTGCTTCAGAAAAAACTTATTTGCCATTAAGGTCGCGAATTAATGAACATAGTTCTTTAGTTGTCGCCAAGTATGTCACGGTGACGGTTACATTAGCCTTAATATTTGTTTTATGTATGGAATGAACAATGGTGGTTTTCAGCGGCATGCTTAGAGGAACGAGGGAGGTACATCAAACAAGGCTTAACAACATTTGGCAAAAGCTGTGCGAATATCTAGGTCTTTCTGAATATGAGGCAAAAGTCTATATTGCTCTTATTGAGTCTGGTCATGCCAACGCAAGGACATTAAGCATTATAAGCGGAGTTCCAAGAACTAAAGTCTATAGCGTCCTTAAGAAACTTATTGACATAAACCTTGTCATCGAAATCCCTGAAGAGCCTAGAAAATTTGCTCCCACACCGCCTGGAACCGCTCTAAAATCATACCTTAAATCCTATCAAAGTTTGGTTGAAAATCTTGTTTCTGTAGTCACATCGTTAGAGGAAACATTTAGGAAAACAAAAGACGAAGAAAAACTTCAAAGAGGGGAGATTTGGACTATTAAAGGAAGACAAGAGATTTTAAAAAAGATTCGTGAAATGCTTTCCAGAACTAAGAATTCAATTGATTTAGTGACTAATGAAAATGGTCTAATTTTGGTCTACAAAGAATTTTATAGATTATTTGATGAACTTGAAGAACGGTCTGTCAAAATCTTTATTACCGCTCCTAATGGAACAAATTATGAACATATGTTAAGCGAACTAAGATATACATGTACAATTAAGAGAACCAATTTTGAGTTGCCTATGATTTTTATTTGCGTTGACCAACAGCAATTTCTTCTAGCAAGTCTTCAACCGAACAGCTATGAGATAAGCTCAGAAAATGATAGAGCGATTTTTTCAAATGACCCGGTTTTACTTGGACTTATTAGAACTCTGCTTATAAAGGAATATTAGAGTCTCTTCGTTTTGCGGTAAAACACTTTATGAAAAATGACCCCTTTTTGTCACATTATTCCATTAACTAAGGGTTACAATATGCTTAGATACATTCAAATTGCTTTTACTCATGAAAAGGAGGGAAGAAGTGGCTGCAAAGAAAGAAAAAACATAAGGATGCAAGCCCTCTGGATTATGTTGATCTCTTAATTCTAACTCTTACGCAACACGAAAAAAATCTTAGTCTCATCATTGAGAAGCTTGAACAAATTTCAAATAAACTTGAAGAAGTTAGCAGCCGAATCTTAGAGGAAAAAGGAAAAGGCGTATAATTTTTTTGTTTTCCAGCCAAAATTTTGCATTAGTTTTTATGTAGAATATCTAATATGCTGAAAACGTAGTTTTCCAAAAATCCAAAAAGCTTTTATTTTTAAGCAAAGCATGTGATTAGAATTTCAAATGGTGAGATAACATTGGTTAAGATAAATGTTAATTTAGACAAATGTACAGGTTGTGGAACATGCGTAGATGTATGTCCAGTCGGAGTATATGAACTTAGAAACGGCAAGTCTTCACCGGTTAAGGTTGATGAGTGCCTCGTTTGCAGAGCTTGCGAAACACAGTGCCCAGAAAACGCTATTGAAGTCATCGAATAATAAAGTGTAAATTATAGCCGAAGTTACAGGTTCCAGAAACTAGATTGTATTCTTCTCACGTTTTTTAGTACTTTTTCTGCATGTTTTTGTGTGCGTAAGTCTAGAAAAGGTGCTTTTTCATTTAACACAACTTTATTTCCCGCCATTAGGCTGATAACTGTGGGAACAATCTTCTTAAGAGCACTAAGACAATAGCCTCCCTCCAACACGGTTACTATTCTCCCGCCACATAAATTGTCTGCCAAGTTTAAAAGTGCTTGAAAGAGCATCGGGTAAATATGCAGGGACAATGAAAGCTCTCCAATTGAGTCCCCATAGTAACCATCAAATCCAGCAGACACCAAAATAAACTGAGGCTTATATTGGTTAGCAATCGGTAAAACAATTGTCCTTATTGCTTTCCAGTAAACCGCGTCACCAGTGTGGAATGGCAGAGGAATATTAATTGTATAGCCATTCCCCTTTCCTTGTCCAGTTTCGTCAGCAAACCCAGTCTTGGGAAACTCTGTTGGATCTTCGTGAAGACTCATATAAAGCACTTTTTTTGTGTCATAAAAAATATGTTGAGTCCCATTTCCATGATGTGAGTCTACGTCTAAAATTAGAACCCTTTCTAAACTGTAATTGTTAAGTAAATATTGAGCCCCAATGGCTACGTTGTTAAAAATGCAAAATCCTATACCGTAATCAGGACCAGCATGATGTCCAGGAGGTCTAGCAAGTATAAACCCATTGTGAAATTCTTGGCTCATAACTTTATCTATTGCCTTAATCACGCCTCCAGCAGCTAATTGAGCGATTTCGAAGCTTTCTCTAGAAACAACTGTCTCAGTTTCTACGTCTATCACACCGCCGCCTGATTCGCAAATCTCTTTCACATATTTGATGTATCTTTTGCTGTGAACGGATTCGAGGTTTTCATCACTCACCTTTTCAGGAGCAATAAGTGTACATCTTTCTTGTTTTAATAGTCCATATTCTTTGATTGCATCTATTATAGCTTGAAGTCTTCTAGGAGACTCAGGGTGACCGCAGCCGGTATTGTGGTTTAGAAACTTTTTTGAATATACTATTGCTGTTTTTTCCATTAATTTTACCTCATAGGTTACTGCAATATCTTTGATAAGTATATTCAATGGTTAAATATTGAGGAAAAGATATTTCTTTAACGCTAGAAAAAGGGTCTGTTTGAGGTGAAACAGTTGCCGATTCTGCCGATAGATACAGGTCGTTATGGAACACCAGGGATGCTAAGAATTTTTGAAGAGGAAAATTTTATACAAAAGATGCTTGATGTTGAGGCTGCTCTCGCGTGGGCTCATGGCCAAGTTGGAGATATTCCCAAAGAGGATGTTGAAAACATCATAAAGATGGCTTCCACAAAGTATGTTAAGGTTAGTCGAATAAAAGAAATTGAAAAAGAAATCAAGCATGATGTCATGTCAATGGTTAGAGCCTTTGCAGAAGTTTGCGGATCAAGCGGAGGATACATCCATCTTGGAGCAACGAGCTATGACATAGTGGACACAGCGAGAGCACTTCAGCTCCGTGAAGCACTACAATTAATTAAAAACAAAATGGATGAACTGGAATTAATTCTCATGAAGCTGTCTGAGCGTTACAAAAACACAATTATGATTGGAAGAACTCATGGTCAGCATGCTTTGCCTATAACCTTTGGGTTAAAGTTGTCAGTTTGGATGAGAGAAGTGTCAAGACATATTGAAAGGCTCAATGAATGCGAAAAACGTTTAATAGTTGGCAAGCTAAGTGGAGCGGTTGGAACACAAGCAGGTTTAGGCCAAAATGCCATCGAGATACAAGACCTTGTAATGAAAAGATTCAACATAAAAGCTACAGAAGTTTCAACCCAAATTGTTCAGAGAGACAGACATGCTGAACTCGTTTGCCTATTGGCATTGATTGCTTCTAGCTTAGATAAGTTTGCATCCGAAGTTAGAGAACTACAAAGAACCGAGATTGGGGAGGTTTTTGAGCCATTTGAAAAGAAAAAACAGGTTGGAAGTTCAACTATGTCTCAAAAGCGTAACCCTGAGATATGCGAAAGGATTTGTGGACTGGCTAAAGTGGTACGAGGTTTAGTGGTTCCTGCTTTAGAGAATGTCCCGACATGGCAAGAAAGAGACTTAACCCAATCGTCCGTTGAAAGATTCATAATTCCAGAGGCATGCATACTTGTTGACTATATGCTTTATTTGATGATAAAAACTCTTTCTGAATTGGAAGTTGATGAAGATAGAATGCAAAGAAACCTTAATTTGACAGAGGGTCGGGCAATGTCAGAAGCTGTAATGATTGCCTTAGTGAAAAAGGGCATGAGCAGACAAGAAGCCCACGAACTCATTCGCCAATTAGCCATTAAGAGCGAAATCGAAAAAATACCATTCAAAAACATTCTTATAAGAGAAAAAAAGATATGCAATCTTCTAAGTGAAAAAGAAATTGATGATGCACTTGACCCGAGAAACTATCTAGGAACCTCAATTAAACAAGTCGAATTGGCAATCAATAAGACAGTAGAAGAGCGACAAAATAGAGGCCTAAAATAGTAACAAAAATTACTGAAAAACAATTTAAAAGTTAATTATTGTCTAAATTAAAAAATATGGGGATGTTAAGGTAGGCTATTAGCTTCATAGTTTCTATTAACAAACATGGTCTAAAGTATCTCTCTTTTGCTCACTGCACCTACGCTGAATGTGAAGCCGCAGTTTTCACATCCAAAGGTGTATTCGCTAGTTGGCTTTAACTTTCGTTCACGGCATTTAGGACAAGTCAATTGCGAAGCTAACGTTGGTGTGGCTTCTTGTGGTGCATAAAAGACGTTTGGCGATCTAAACGACCTTTTGGCAATGTACAGTATTATTGCCACTGCAAACGCAGCGAATATTATTATTGAATAGACGATTATTTCTGTAGACATGTCATTTCTCTCCAGGTTTTAAGTTTATGTTCATTTTAGAAACTGAAGAGCCCTTTCTTTTTGGATTCTTCTGGTTTTTTGACAACCTCGGCTTCAAATGTTGAGCCTGTAGGTAACTTTAAGGATGCTGGAGTAACAGCGGTTTCCAAGAATGGGCTCTGGACGCCTGCTAAGACAATTGTTGCACGCATGGTTCCTTCCATCTTGCTGTTTACTCTTGCTCCCCATGAAACTCTTGCGTTCGGTGAGATTCTGCTTATAACAATTTCGCCTGCTTTTGTTACGTCTTCCAGTGTCATGTCGTCTCCACCTTCTAGATGGATCAATCCGCCTTCACTTCTCCTTATGTCGCCAATGTCCAATAGCTGCGAATTAAGAGCTTTTTCAACAGCGTCTTCAACTTTGGTGTCCCCCTGCCCTTCACCGATTCCTACAGCGCAAATCCTAGCTCCCGTCATAATTGCCTTTAGGTCAGCGAAGTCTAAGTTTACAAGGCTTGGAATTGCTATAGTTTCAGATATGTTCTTTATGAAGTTCGCTATCATTTCATTTGCAACTGCAAAAGCTTCTGTTAGCGGTAGGGCTCCCGCAAATTTCCTTAGTCTTGTGTTATCAATTACGACCACAGCATCACATTGTTCCACAAGTCTTGCTAATCCTTCCTTGGCTTTCTCCATACGGCTTCTTTCAACCTGAAACGGAATTGTAACTACTCCAAGGGTTAAGGCTCCTAAATCTTTAGCCATCTTCGCTATAACTGGTGATGCACCTGTTCCTGTGCCTCCTCCAAGTCCAGCTGTAATGAAGACCAAGCCAGAACCTGCAATTACCTTCTGGATTTCTCCCGCGCTTTCCTCAGCAGCTTTAGAACCTTGTTCGGGAAATCCTCCTGTTCCAAGGCCTCCGCATGTTTGGTATCCTAGAAGTATTCTTGTGTCAGCTCTGGTTATACCCAAATGTTTTGCATCTGTGTTTAATGCGTGAATTCTTGCACCTACAACTCCTTTCTCTTTCATCCAAGATATAATGTTACATCCAGCGCCTCCAACACCTAAAACGCATATTTGAGGGATGGCTTCTCGGGCAATCTCTTCGATTGTCTTTTCGGAAACTTTACTTATGGTTCGTGTTATTGTTTCCATTTTTTTCTTCTCCATTCTCTTTTATGTAAATTCGATAAGCTGGATTTTAGTTAACTTATGGTGCATATAAGGTTTTCCAAAAAAGTTAATGTGGTAATATGTAACTGCTACTATCTCGTTGTGAAAGAGTGCACAAAAGTTACTATTTTAGTAAACTTTAATATAACAAGAAAGTTATCATAAAAAAGAGAAAAATGGCTTATATTCAAATTTACAAGCTAAATATTTTTTAAAGGACATCTATCATAAAAGACTGTTCACTTATCATTGATCCAAGTTGTGATGATGTATGGTTAACAGGTTCGAGTGCGTGTTAACAACTATTCAACATGAGGAACCGCCAGTTGTACCACAGATCATTGACTTCACAAACGAGATGTCAAGATCCAAGTTTTCCTCTCTTATGAGGGGAACAAAAGAGGCTGAAAACGTTACTAAAAAGGTTTTTTTAAGCATCAGGAACGATGTGTCTAAAAGGTTCCATAATATTCTTAAAGAAGCAGAGTTGCTGGACAATTTCATCGTTCACGTTGGAAGCGGAGGCTTTCGGATTAAAAACAAAGTAAAGGCTGATTCTGAAAGGTTTTTTGATGAGTGGGAAACTGGTGCAGTTTGGCGTGTTGGCACGTCAAAAACTATATGGGCTCGGGAGTACGTAAAGTATCCAGTTGAGTGCGAAGAGGACCTAGTAAAACTTGTTCTTCCCGATCCAAACGACCCAGAAAGATATTCGGATATTGAGAAATCCATAGAATATGTTCGAGACAGAGGGTTCTTTCCTGCTTGTAGCATAAACGGATTTTTTTCAGGTTTATGGTATTTTATACGCGGACCACTTGAGGTTGTGTTAAGGGACATTTATCATAACAGAAGGCTCTTCGAAAATCTAATGGCAAAAATTGGAATATTCAATTTAGAGGCTGAAAGAAATCTTTTGGAACGTGGAGCTTTGATGATAACTTGGGTTGACGATTTGGGTTACAACAAAGGAACTTTCATGAACCCCAAACTTTATGAAGAACTAATTTTTCCGTGGCACAAAAAGGCAATAGACCTTGCCCACAAGTATGGGGCTTTCGTTAATATGCATAGTCATGGAAACATTAATGCCATTGTTCCTTTGCTGGTGGAGGCACAACTTGACGTGTTAAATCCAATAGGACCGTCTGACAATATGAATCTGGCATTTTTGAAAGAGAAATTCGGAGACAATCTTTGTCTTCAAGGAGGTTTAAGCAAAAATATTGGCTTCATGAATAGGAGTGAGCTAAAGGAACACGTTATAGACAGGCTAAGAGTAGGCAGTCCAGGAGGGGGTTACATTCTTAGCTCTGAGGGCAGCATACCATACGAGATGACTGAGGACAATTTTTTAGCCTTTTTAAAATTTAGCCGAAAATATCGGCGACTCAGACATTTCTAAGTTTATACAGAATAATTGGTTTTGAATGAAAAATGTTGAAAAAAAGTAAATAGAACAATGCAATAATTTTCATTCCTATTACCATCGCCTTCATGCTTGAGATAAAGGATTACCGTGACAAGGTGTGTGCCGTAAACAGAACATGTTTGACTGTATAGGAATGGGGTTTCATTGTGTTGACCTTCTTATGCGAATAACAGAAGTGCCTTCCTTCAGAGAACACCGCAGCACTCGTGTTCTTAATTTTGACATGCAAGGTGGAGGACCTGTTTCGACAGGACTTGTGACAATGGCTAGGCTTGGAGCAAAGGTTGGATACTTGGGAAAGGTAGGTGACGATTATTGGGGAGACTTCATTATCAAGGAATACAGAAAATATGGCGTAGATATAAGTCAACTTGTGGTTGAGAAAGGTAAAACAAGTCCATGCGTCGTCGTCCTTGTTGAGGCAACTACAGGAGAAAGGGTTTTTTTAGTTCTTCCATCTAACTTGCCGTCTCTGCGGTTGAACAGGACACATAAAAAGTACATTGCCAGTTCAAAGTTGCTTTTCTTAGCTGGATGGGGGCGATCGATTGTTGAGGCCGCGAAAATAGCGAAGTCAAATGGTATTCCAGTGTTCATTGATGGCCTTGCAACTGGAGAATTAAAGGGACTTGTCGACATAGCGATTTGTAGCGAAGAATACGCATACGCCGCAACGCATACACGTGACCCTATTGAAGCACTCAAAAAGCTTTCTATGGATGGTTACAAGATAGTTGGGGTAACCCTCGGCTCTAAAGGAAGCGTTTTTGAGATAGATGGCAAAATGTTCAGACAAGATGCGTTCAAAGTCAAGGTTATCGATACAACTGGCGCAGGAGACGTCTTTCATGGTGCTTTTGGGTTTGGGTTTTTGCAGGGCTGGGATATTGAGAAAACAATAGAGTTCGCTAGTGCTGTTTCAGCATTAAAGTGTACAAAACTTGGTGGAAGAGCCGGAATTCCAACATTCGATGAAACATTGGATTTTTTAGAGAAACGTAAAAGTTCTTATTTTTCCTAGAAAAAACATTATACAAACAGTGTAGGTATTAGAGGCCTCAAAGAGGGATGCCTTTGAGTGGCATAGGAAAAAGTGTGAGATTGAGCAGAATTTTCAAGCAAGATGGAAAGACGTTGATTGTCCCCATGGAGGATTTACGTGACCAACCTTGGAATCAAGTGCTTGGCGATGTGATTTCGAGTGGAGCTGATGCTGTATTAGTAACATACGGAATTTTGAAACAATACTACAGATATATTGCAGGAAGAATTCCTTTCATATTAACTATTCCAATCGAAGCTCCCTACCTCGTGAAACTTGCCTCAAAAGTTGGAGCAGATGGTGTAAAGGTTCATTATTTTGGCCCCTTCAGGCAACTACCTACGATCAAGGTAATGGAAATAGCAGACGAATGCGATAAAAGAGGATTGCCGTTTCTTTTCGAGCCTGTGCCTATGGAGAAAGACGAGAAAGACATTAGACCAGAAATACTGAAAATTGCAGTGCGCCAAGCAGTTTCGTTAGGAGCTGATGTAGTGAAGATTTATGGTAAACCAGAAGCTTTCAGTGAAGCTACAAAGGCATGCCCTGTACCTGTGATTATGGCAGGCGGTTCGGTTACAACGGACAAGGAAACGCTTGAAATGATTAAAGGAGCGATTGATAATGGAGCTTCTGGGGCAGCCTTTGGAAGAAGAATAACGCAGCATGAGAATCCGAAAAAAATTTGCAGAGCGGTGTTCCGAATTATCCACGAGAATTGCAGCGTTGAAAAAGCGTTAAATGAACTTGAATAATGCCTTTTCTCTTGATAAGAAGTTTGATCTGCGCTGATCTTTACGAAATTTTAAAGGCAAAATAGGTCATTATATTTGTATAATAGCCTTAATTATGGACAGGAGGAAAATATTATGAAAATTAGGATAGGCTTCGTCCCATCTCACCGGGCAATGTTTAGAGACAGTGACTCATTTGAAATGCGAAACCGCGTGTTAAGAGTTCTCTTAAAAATGGAAAACGTGGAAGTCATTGTTCCCAACGATCCCCTAACTCAGAAGGGACTTGTGCGAAATGATGAGGATGCTGAAAAAACAATTGAACTTTTCAGGCAAGCAAGGGTTGAGGGAATAATTATTGGTGCCATGAACTTTGGTGATGAAATCTCAGCTGTATCTGTAGCATCAGCATTTAGTTTATGTCCGAAATTAGTTTTCGCTGTTAAAGAAGAACCAAAAATCACTGGAGAAGAAAGGCGAGATTCGTTCTGTGGAACCCTCTCAATAGCTTCAGGATTATATCGCAGAAATATACCGTTTTTGTTTGCCGGGGTCTGTCTTCCTGAAGAAACAACATTCAAAGAGGCTGTTACGAGATTTGTTCGTGTCTGCAGTGTAGTTAATGGTTTTAGAGGAGCGAAAATTGGCTTAGTAGGCCCAAGGCCTGAAAGGTTTGAGACCTGCGCTTTCAACGAGATTGCCCTGTCAAAGCAGTTCAATCAAAGGGTTGTGCCAGTTTCGTCGGTTGACATATTTTTTATAGCAGACGAAATTTCAGAATCTGACCCAATGCTGCAAGAAACAATTCGTAAAATCGGTGATCAGTCTGACCTATCAAATTTGGCAAAAAATGTTTTGAAAAAGTTGGCAAGACTTGAATGTGGGCTTCGAAAATTCGCTGAAGAACAAAAACTTTCTGGAATAGGCATAAGATGTTGGCCGACCACAATCAGGTCATACGGCGTTGTTCCATGTCATATAATGGGACGGTTGACAGACGATGGAATAATGTCTTCATGCGAAGCTGACATTTATGGCGTACTTTCGATGCTTCTTCAATATCTAGTCTCGATGAAAACTTGTGTTCCTCATTTCATAGATTGGACCGTTCAGCATCCAGAGCAAGAAAATGTCTTTCTAGCGTGGCATTGCGGAAATGCTCCTTCATCTCTAGCCTGCGAGAGGAGCGCGGTTAAAGTTATTGGTATAGGGCAAGGTTCGTTCAAGCTAAGAACAGGCGAAGTTACATTGTGCCGTCTATCTGAGCATGATGGCAAGTTTAAACTTCTTCTAACTAAGGGCGAAGTTATTGACGCCGAGCAAGTTCCACAGACGGGTAGCTGGGTTAAGGTTCCAAATCTTGATAATCTTTATCGAACTTTGGTTGCGGAAGGCTTTGTTCATCACGCTAGCATGATTTACGGAGACTTTGTTCAAGCCTTATCTGATGCTTGTAAGTTTCTCGACATAGAGGTAATTACAGTTTAGCATAATAAGAAAAAGTTAGACTAGATAAATTCATTAGGAAAGTTTAGGTGAAACATCAAATATGGAACTGCCAATCAACGTAGGAATCATAGGATATGGATATTCAGGAAGAAACTTTCATTCATATTTAATCGGTTTCGAGAAAAGGCTAAAATTGTACGCTATATGTGTCAGGAACCCTGATCGAAGAAGACAAGCTGAAAAGGAGCATAATGTAAAGACCTACTGCAATATTGAAAATATGCTGGAGGATGACAATATTCATCTCGTTGTCGTTGCAACTCCTCACAACACCCATGCTGAGCTATCAATAAAAGCTATGGAGGCAGGAAAGCATGTTGTGGTTGAGAAGATTATGTGCATGAATGTGCATGAAGCAGATGCCATGATTGAGGCAAGCAGAAAAAACAATGTCATGCTAACTGTTTTCCATAACAGACGATGGGATGGAGACTATTTAACTATAAAGCAAATTCTCAGTGAAGGGCTATTAGGCGAACCATACTTGATAGAAGAGTCTATATTGTGGTATAATGATAGGATTGATACTCAAAGGTGGAGAAGCAAAAAGGAACTCGGCGGAGGACCACTTTGTGACTGGGGTGCTCACCTAATTGACCACGCTATTCAAATTGGCAAGGCTCCTGTTGACAGAGTTTACTGCTTTTCTGTCAAACAAAGGAAAGAGGTAGATATTGAAAGTTATGTTAAATGCCTAATTCATTTTGAAAACGGACTCACATATGGAGTGGAGCTTGGCGACATGGCAAGAATTAACAGACCTAGATGGTACATTCTTGGAACATTGGGGGCCCTCACAAAAACTGGAGTTGACCCTCAGGAACGCGCCATGAATGCGGGAAACATTGATGCATCTGTTGAAAGTCCAGAAAACTATGCTTTTGTCCGTACAATAAGAAATGGGGTTGTCTCAGAAACAAGGGTTCAAACAATTCGTGGAGATTGGAAACAGTTTTATAAAAATGTGGCAGATCACCTTGTTGATGGAGAGGAACTTGCAGTTAAACCTGAAGAAGTGAAAAGAGTTGTTGCAATTGCTGAAACAGCCCTTCAATCTGCACAAGAACAAAGATCAATTTCCTGTAGAATCTGATAAGGAAAAATGAATTATCATAGTTTGCATTTTTTATGAAAAATTCGTCATTTTAATGCATACAGGCGTTGGTACTTCGGTTATTTTCCCTGTTGGCGACAATTTCCCTTTATTTTGATCAATTCTAAAAGGAACAATTGTGTCTGAATCTTGATTCGCAGCTAATAGAAGGGTTCCAGAAGGACTTAAAGCGAAGTTTCGTGGCGTCTTTCCATATGTCGGTTCATGACCTACGTATGTTAGTTTCCCCGTCATCTTGTCGATAGCAAATATGACGATGCTGTCGTGACCACGATTTGAGCCAAACAGGAATTTGCCTGAAGGCAAAACATGTATGTCGGCACAGTGGCTTATACCCTTAAAGTCTTTAGGGAGCGCTGGAACAGTTTGAATCTCATTTAATGTTCCATGGTCTTTGTCATAGCTAAACGTTGTTATTGTTGAGTTAAGCTCATTAATCAAAAAGGCGAATTTTTCATCTGGACTAAATGTAAAATGACGGGGGCCAGCGCCAGGTTTTACTTGTACCCACGGCTCATCATTAGGAATTAGTTTTCCTTTATTGGAATCAAACTTGTAAATAAAAATTTTGTCAACTCCAAGATCCGCCACAAAAGCGTAACGGTTTTCCTTGTCCAAGGTAACTGAGTGGGCATGAGGCCCCTCTTGTCTTTGTTTGTTGACGCTAAATCCGTGATGCTGGATAAAGTCTATTGGGTCATCTAAGCTTCCGTCTTTCTTTATAGGCAGAACAGCCACACTTCCACTTGAATAGTTAGCTACAAGCACATTTTTACTTGTTTTATCAACACATAAATGACAAGGGTGCATTCCAAATGACGGTTTCACATTTAAGAAATTTAGTTCCCCGGTCTCTGTATCTATCGAGAAAGCGCTTACTCCGCCAGACAGTTTGCCCTCAAAATCAGCTATTTCGTTAACTGAGTACAGAAACTTTTGCTTTGGGTCTATCGCCAAGAAAGACGGGTTTTTAATACCAGAGGTCTTACTAACAAGATCTAAGCCACCTGTAGCCGGATCCAACTCGAAAGTGTATATTCCGACGCTTTTTTTGAAAGTGTACGTTCCAACATAGACAAGAGGTTTCTTAGTCATGCCCTTTCATCCTGCAATATGTGTTGTTTTTTACCTTAATATCCATTTTTCAAAAAATGTTAAAAGATAAGCAATAGCTGAATTAGTTTCTATGGTTTTAAGCCTTCTCTTCCAAGGAATCTTGCTGTGGTTCCAAGCTCTTCCTCAATTTGTAGAAGCCTATTCGCCGTAGGTCCTGTTCCTCCCTCTCTCATGTGTCCGGTGCTTAAGCCAACAGCGTAGTCTGCTATGTCTGCACCTTCTCCTCGGCTACTACAAGGCATGACCCCATATCCATGTCTATAAGCAAGTTGAACCAAGTCGAAGGCTTCGGTGATTGTTCCTATCTGGTTAACCTTTAGCAAAACAGCGTTGCATGCTTTTGCTTCTATTCCCCGTTTAAAACGTTCAATGTTTGTCGTGAAAAGATCGTCTCCAACCACCTCTATACCAAGCTCCCTTGTGATTATAGCATGCCCTTCGTAGTCAACTTCGTCAAGCGGATCCTCAATAATGACGAAGGGATACTCTTTCACCATTCTTTTGTAAAGCTCAATAAGGTCTTCTCTGGTTTTATCCTCTTTTGAGAACAAGCCCACAAACTTGCCTTTGTCTGACTCAAAATATGTTCCAGCCGCAACATCAACTTGTATTCCGACTTTACCCTTGTATCCAGATCCATTTATTGCATCCGTCATAAGATCCCAAAGGTCACTATCGCTGTTCACTATTCCCCGCGGGACAAATGGCGCCGGCACACCTAAAACTTTGTTAATTCCATATCTTTCTTTGAAGATATTACTGAATTGTCTTTCAACGTCCCAACAAGCGTAAGATGCCTCTGAAAATGTTTTGAACCCATAAGCCATGAAGGAGTAGCTTGGTTTTCCACCTGAGCGTTCTCCACCGCCATATCTGTAACTTCCAACAATGCAAACTACTCCTACAACAGGCAATACGCAGGCATTTACGCCTCCTATGTATTTATAAAAAGGTAGCCCTGAACTCGCAGCGGCAGCCTTCAAAACCGCAGCTGAGACGCTTGCAATTGCGTTACCTCCCAGTTTGGACTTGTTTTGAGTTCCATCGAGTCTAAGCATTACTTCATCGATTTCTCTTTGTCTCGTTACATCCATATCCTTAATTTTAGGTGCAATAACAAGGTTAACATTGTCCACAGCTTTTTGAACGCCCAATCCACCCCAGCGTTTTCCTCCGTCACAGACAAATACAACTTCGTGCTTTCCAACCGAAACCCCTGCTGTAACAACGGCTGTTCCACTTGCTCCATTATCAGTAACCACTGTAGTTTCTATGCCAGGGTGTCCTCTGTCAGAATAAACTTGCCGCGCATGAACCGTCTTTATTCTTGAAACCATTTTATTCACATCTCAATTAAGCAAAATAGAAATAAATAATTATCAAGATTTCGCTAAAATGCCTATAACTATTACAAGTTTTCGGAAAACTGAATTTCTTCTCTTTCCGGTTACTTAAGGTATGCTATTTTAGATGCTTCAATTTTAACATACTCATATTGCCTTTCAATCCTAAAATTTTAAAAAATATTTTTGTGACTGGTTTTACCGTTTCCTTCTCCATATTGTTCCATCAGGCATGTCTTCCAGTTCTATCCCGACTTCTTGAAGCTTGCGTCTTATCCTATCTGCAGCCTCCCAGTCTTTTTGTTCCCTTTTTTCTCTTCTTAAATCAATAATTATTTGCATAAGATCATCGATAAGTCTTGATTGTTCAGTCACAGATTTAGTTGTTATGGTCTCAATACCAAGAACATACAGAGTCGAATTAAAAATTTGTAGGATTTCCCTTTTTGCTATAATGTTTATTTTGTAATTTTTTTCAATGTAACTAAAAATAGACTTAGCAACGTCAAAAAGCACTGAAATTGCCAACGGCGTATTAAAATCATTGTCCATTGCCTCCTCAAACCTCTGCTTTGCATTTTTAATGTTAGACAAGAAATTTATTTCATCTTGACTTTGTACTTCGTCTTCCTGAAGGCTTTTGAGCTTTTCTAAGGCGTTTATAAGTCTTTCCAAGTTTGTCTCCGCAACTTTCAATGCTTTTTTATTGAAATCAATAGGGCTACGGTAGTGGGTTGAAACAAGAAAGAAACGGAGAACAATTGGTTCACAAAGTTTCAAAGCATCTTGAACGGTTACAAAGTTGCCTAGAGATTTTGACATCTTTTCCCCTTCAACAGTCAACCATTCGTTGTGAAGCCAATATCTTGCAAATTCTTTGCCAGTTACAGCTTCAGCTTGAGCAACCTCATTCTCGTGGTGAGGAAAAATAAGGTCTTTGCCACCCATGTGTATGTCTATGGTTTCTCCCAGATATTTCGTTGCCATGGTTGAACATTCAATGTGCCATCCGGGTCTACCCTTTCCCCATGGACTATGCCAGCCTAGTTCATTAGGTTTCCAAGCCTTCCAAAGAGCAAAATCCGCTGGATTTTTCTTTTTTGGATTAATTTCAATTCTTGCACCCATTTGTAACGCTTCAGATTTATTGCCAGAAAGTTTACCGTATTCTCTGGATTTTGAGACGTCAAAATAGACATCGCCATCTGCCTCGTAGGCATATCCTTTCTTAATCAAAAGTTCGATGGCTTCGATAATTTCGGGAATATGCTTTGTCGCTCTTGGACTTACATCAGCTGCTTTTATGTTGAGAGCAGCCATATCTTTGAAGTAAGCTTCGGTAAAAAACTCGCCAAGTTGTTGAACGCTTATTCCCGTTTCGTTCGCTCTGCTTATGGTTTTGTCGTCAATGTCGGTTATGTTGCAGACAAGCTTAACTTTGAACCCCTTGTATTCAAGATATCGACGAACAACATCTGCTACGATAAAAGCTCTGGCGTTGCCAATGTGAATGTAATCATAAACTGTTGGACCGCAAACATACATTCGGACTTCGTTCTCACGAGTAGGAACAAACTTTTCCAACTTCTTGCCCAAAGTATTATAGACCATAAGAACCATATCAGCCACATGCCACTAAGACTTAATGACAAATAATGATGTAACAAAAGTATAAACGTAGCTACATGAAAAACTAAGTGTTTTCTGTTTCTAAAAAGTGTCTTTAGTGAAAAAAATTTTTTTATAAGCTGCATTATCCATCCTCTACTTTTGCTGCAGGAAGCTAATACACATAAGATAAGGGAGCCTACCAATACAATTGTTGAGAGAATCCATTCTTCTATGTGATAGCTTAATTCTTGAAAAATTGCACCTCCAACTACAGCACTAAAAGAATAATACGCTGACTTACCAACTATTTGGATGGCTAGAAATTTACTTAAAGGAAAACGTGCAGTTCCAGCCAATAACACAATTGGAGTGTCAGGTAACGGCGAAGAAGCGACTAACAGGATGGCAATTATACCATATTTTTTTATCCATTTCGATAAAGTGCCATTCTGCCCATTATCCTTAAAGGCTTCCTGTATTCCCCTTCCCCAATAGTATGTTGTAACCTCGCCAAAAGCTGCGCCTAGACCTGCAGAAAGCCCAAGCAAAAATGGATTGTGGTATTTTAATAGATTAACGAATGCTGGGACAAAGAGGTTTCTACCAATTACGGTTAAATGGCAAAACATTGAGGCTAGAAAAATTCCTAGAAGCCCAATTTCTTGTAATAGCGTTTCCATGAAAAATGTTTGGTATAAGATTATAGCTGAAATAATCGCGGTTAAAACTGCAGCGACAATGTTAACTAAAGCTTTCTTCATACACTTCACTAGATACTTGGCCTAAATGATAGGCATTGAGTTTTCATAGTCTATTATCCAGAGATACTTAAGCCTTTCATATTGAAGTTTCCAGAATGGAAAGGAGTTAACCTCTAATATTCTTTAATACTTACTAGGTTCTAGAACAATTAGTATGTTTGGAACCTTGGTTAACGTGGCGTCTGTTGCGTTAGGAAGTATCATAGGATTAGCTCTTCGCAGAGAGCTTCCTGAACGAATAAAAAAAATCGCTTTTCAAGGAGTAGGCTTGGCAACGTTATTTTTTGGAATTAGGATGGCGTTACAAACAACAAATATCGTAATACTTTTTCTCAGCATATTATTTGGAGCCATAATGGGGGGAATAATTGATGTCCAAAGTCAACTTGAAAGGTTCTGTGATTTTCTTAAAGTAAAAACAGGTTCAAAAGATGAAAAGTTCACTGAAGGCGTGTTAACTGCCTTCTTGATATTCTGTATTGGTCCTATGACTATAATAGGTTCAGTTCAAGATGGACTGATCGGAGATTCCTCAATTCTTGTCGCCAAGTCAATACTTGACGGAGTAGTTTCAGTTTCATTGGCTTCGACGCTGGGAATAGGAGTTCTATTTTCTACAGTGCCACTTTTCATTTTACAAGGCGCAATAACTTTGTTAGCAACCTACTTAAGCGCCTTTTTTATTGACACTATCATTATTGAACTTAGTGCGGTTGGTGGAATAATGCTTCTTGGATTGGGAATTAAGTTGTTAGAAATAAAGAACATTAATGTTGCAAACTTGTTGCCTTCATTTTTAATCGTGCCATTAATCTTGAGATTACTTTCGTGAGAAATATTAAGCAAGGTGTAACTATGCAAAACAAACTGGGCTCTGGCAAGAAATTGCTTGAAAAAATTGAGATGCTCAAAAACAGTAATATTAAAAACGTCGTAGATAAACGGATAAAACAATTTAAAGAGATAAGAAACCAGCCCAGTAGTGAACTGTTTAAGGAACTGGCCTATTGCATTTTATGTGCGAATTTCAATGCGGAGCGTAGCATGAATATCCAAAAAGTGATAGGAGACGGCTTTCTATACTGGTCTGAAAAAAGGTTAGCTAAAGAACTGAAGGCCTTAGGTCACCGTTTTCCAAACACTAGGGCAAAATACATCGTCGATGCAAGGAAACAAATGAAACTTTTAGAATCAAAAATTTCCTCATTTAACAATAAACAAGAATTGAGAGACTGGCTAGTTGCGGAGATTAAAGGCTTTGGAATGAAGGAATCAAGCCACTTCTTAAGAAACATAGGCTTTTCAGATTATGCCATCCTCGATTTTCACATAATCAGTATGTTGATAAAATTTGGATTAATTGAAAGGCCTTCCATTCTCACTAAAAGAAGGTATTTGGAAATCGAGACCCTTCTACGGTCTATCGCAGAAAAAGCAAACATGAGCTTGGCTGAACTTGACCTCTATCTTTGGTTCATGGAAACAGGCAAAATACTAAAGTAACCGTCAAAAGATTGATTTAATTTCCACAATATCAAAATACATTGAACAAAGGGTGATTCGATGAAAAATTTCAACAAAAGGTTCTCTGTTTCAACTCACAAAAGAATGGAAATACTCGATGTGACAAGTAATGTGGCTAAGATCATTAATGAAAGTGGAATAGCTAATGGAATAGTTCACGTTTGGGTTCTCCATGCGACAGCAGCAGTTGCAGTGAACGAGCACGACACTGATCTTTGGATCGACATTCTGGAAGCTTTCAGCCATCTAGTTCCCATAAAAGGAAACTACCGTCACAACGCGAGGTACAGCTGGACAGAAGGCGAACAAAACGCACATGCGCACATTCTGAACTGCTTGATCAAGCCTAACGTTACAGTACCTCTTGAGAACGGAGAGATGCAGCTTGGAACTTGGCAATCCATCCTCCTCATAGAGATGGATGGTCCCCGAACGAGGAGCATATGCGTCCAAGTGATTGGTGAATAAAAGATTCTAACGTTCTAGATATTTAGCGGGAACGTCTTTCAACCACGCGTTTAAAATGTTCCACGTCTTCGTAGGTTCTTTCGTAAATGTGAGCACTGTTCGTGAAATCTAGGTATGGGCCAATCTTTACTTTTAAGCGTTCAGCAATCATTTTTTGAAGTTCAGTAAGCGCAAGCATGTTCATGTGCATAGCTCGAAAGACGTCTCGACTTCGCCAAGTTGTGTGCAAGATCAGTTTTGTGTCTCTTATTGTGCACCAAACTCTTTGTAGACAAGGAGGAGAGTCTACGTTCATGTCTTTTTCTGGATTCCACGTTATTGCTTGTGCTCTTCGTGAGAAACTTGCTTGTTGTAGCTTGTTTATTATGTACTCAATCTGATTGATTGTCTTAGGTGGGTAACAGAATAGTCTTTCGTGGTAAGTATAGTGGATTTTGCCTTCACTAACTGCGTTGTCAAGTGTTCCACGAATAACCTCATCATAGTATTTCCAAAGTGATTCCCGCATAGCAGCAAGCAGGTCACCCCTGTGAATTCTAGGTTCGGCGAAAGGCTCTTCAACAACTACGAGAAGACCCAGAAGTTCCTTCGACATCTCGCCGTACTCCGTTGGAACAGCAGCCCCCATGCTCCAGCACTCTAGAACAGCTTTTTCCCACGCTTCGGAAACCGTTCGAGCTTTGATAATTATGCCTATGTGCTCATCAACCATTATGGTTCACTTTTCTTTAACAATAATTGAATATGGTTCTACATATATTATTTTTAGCCACTCTTCTAAAATTCGATACATTTTTAAATTTAGAAACTCAAGTTGACTTTAGGCGATGTACTTGTCAGAAGATGATGAGGATAGATGGAATAGACGAAGAAGATGGCCATTTTTCAGAGGATTCTATCCTGACGACTTCGATGAAGTTTTTAGGCAAATGGACGAAATAATACAAAAAGAGTTTGATGAGCTGACCAAAAAAGTTCCTAGAACCCTTATTCGTGAAAGAACCTTGCCAGATGGCTCCAAAGTTAATGAGTGGGGTCCTTTCGTCTACGGATATAGTGTAACCATTGGTCCTGATGGGAAACCTCAAATAAGGGAATTCGGCAACGTTAAACCAGAGGCTAAATTCGGAAAACCGCAACTGAATATTAAAGAAGAAAGAGAGCCGTTGATTGATATTATACCAACAAACGGCGAAATTCGGGTTATCGCAGAGCTTCCCGGAGTTGACAAGAAAGATATCAAGCTGCATGGAACAGAGAGAAGTTTGACTATATCAGTTGACGTTCCTCAACGAAAATATTACAAGGAAATCGAGCTTCCTTCAAAAGTTGACCCTAAAAATGCCCGTTCATCGTACAAGAACGGAGTTTTAGAAGTGATGATAAAAAAGATTAAAGAAAAACATGAAGGCCAACCTATACAAATTGAATAAGAAATTGGGCAAAAACCTAAATTCCCTTTCTTCATTTATTACATTTTTATTTCTGTCTTGTTTTTGATTCAAAAACGTTTTTCTCTGGTTACTGCTTAATCGGAAGCATGATTCGAACTATTGTTCCTTTTCCTTCTTCGCTTTGTATTGTAATTTTGCCTCCATGAGCCTCTACGATGCGCTTACTTATCGCAAGACCAAGCCCAATCCCCTTTGACTTTGTTGTAAAGAAAGGTTTACCTGCATTTTCAACAATATCTGTTGGCATGCCAAGGCCTGTATCAGAAAACTCGAATTCTAAGTTTTGATTTCTTACTTGGCAATTTATAGTTAATTTTCCACCATTTGGCATTGCATCAATAGCGTTTTTGATAATATTAGTGAAAACTCTTTTAATCTTTTCAAGGTCAGCCTTAATTTTAGGTTCATCTTGTGTCAGATTAATTAATTGAACATTTTTCGGAATTTCGATTCCTAAAAGTGTTTCTTGCAAAATCAATTTCGGTGTGGTTTCTTCTAGCTCAAGAAGTATTACTTTTGAATAATCCAAAAGATCACTAACTATTTTATCTGCATACCTTACACTCTTTTCAATAATTTCAAGCGCTTCAATTGATTTTTTATCCAATTTCCCCTTCAATCCTTGTCTTAAGAGGTAAGTGGCGCCAGTAATGCTCATTAATGGATTTCTGAGGTTATGTCCAGCCATGGTTGCAGTTTGACCACCAATAGCGAGCCGTTCAAGTTTAGCTTGCTCCAACTGTTTTGCGCTTTCGTTGAGCTCTTGTTGCATACGTTCAATCGATTCAAGCATGTTGTTAATTTCGGCTGCAACAGTAGAAACTTCGTCATTACCCTTCATGTTTATTCGCGCAGAAATCTCGCCTTTTTTAGCAATATTGGTCACTTCTGCACTTAATCGCTTCAATGGAGACAATATGGATCTCTCAAAAACAATGGCGCTTGTTACTCCAAAAACCACGCTTGTCCCAAAAATATAATAATAAAACGTGTTTATGACATGAAGCCCGTGATTGTAGATAGTTCTTTCAATATCTACTTTCAATATAAGAATTGGCTGTCTAAGAATGTCTCTTATCAAGGTATAACCTGCAACAATCTCAGAGTTTAAGGGTTGAATATAAATTGGATTTTCTTCAGAAATATTGGAATGTGCTTTTTGAAAATCCTCAGGTAAAGTTGAATCATCAAGTCTTTCCATCGTTATTGAAAGGTGCGTCTGCTAGGCAATACATGCAACTTGTGCTGAGTCATAGTATCGCCCCATTATTAAGGTCCCTTTAGCTGGCCCTTCATCATAACTGGTCAAAATAGGTCTAGAAACTATAAGCATAGGGCCTTCAGGAATGAGAATTAATCCCTTTATTACTTTTGTTTCGTTAAAAGTACATAAAAAAATGCCGTTTAAACTTATTTTTTCTAGAATACCGTCAGGTACAGGTACTTCGGTCATTATGTGTAGATCGAAGGCTTTTCCAAAGACTGGTTGTCCAGAGATATTAATGAACAGCATAAGGTTAAGTTTCGAATTAATAAATGTCTCATCCATTAAATTGGTTTGAATATAATCGTAATTTGAGTTTTGAACAAAATTGTATGTGTCATCCCAGCTTGCCCAGTCATGAACAAAGATATCAAAACTATCCGCATCATTGGAAATGGCGCTTAAAACTCTTTCAACATTTTTGGTTGCCATTTCTGTCTCCAAATCAATAAAACCGTTAACCAAAATACCATAGGATACATAAAAGAAAACAATTATAGAAAGAAAGACTGCTGTTCCACCTATAAGAAACGCCTTAATGTGAAGATTAATGATTTTTCCCTCCTAGGATCATTCTTTAACGCTTTTTTACAGCAGACAATGAAATCCAAATCATGAAACCACTGTGTTCTTAACAGCACATAGTTTATGTTAAGAGTCAGCCATCAGTTACATATTCATTTTAAACTTATCTTCGGTAATTCTTTTAGTTCCAAAAATATGCATCAAAAGAATAAAGCAATTATGAATGTGCAGTGTATGTTTTTGTGAGAACAGTCCTTAATTCTAAATAAATCATAACACATTTAATCAATATAAAATCCTGAAAATCATTTATCTATGTAAAGGCTCTTCTAGAAAGGAGTCATGTTTAATTAAACTTGTCCAATTATGTTAATTATTATTAAGTGAAGCAAAATTGCCATCCTTGAACCGAATGTTCATAAAAAAAGTGAAAAGACAGGTTCCATGGGTAGAACACATTATAAACAACGAGAGAACTGCTGGAGACCTTAATGTTGACTCATTAGGCAAAAGAGTCCAAACACGTGAAGGAAGCCTTTGCCTTGTTTGTCGAGGAAGCAGAATGATGTGCGGGAAGCCCCGTTGCCCCGCTGTTCTAAAATTGTATTCCCTTCTTAAGACTGAAAGCACTATTAACTCAGAAAGATTGATTGGTTCTTCTCCCCCCGGAGTTTTCATTGGACGCATAGGCTATCCCCATGTATACGCCGGTCCCTTGGTTCCTCCTGTTTTAGGTGACACATCCGTTTACGATGTTCCTGAACAGTGGCTTGGTAAAACAGTTGACGAAATTATCGGATTTAGGACAAATCTTGTTCGGGCGAAATTTCGAGTGAACGTGACAAAGCCCTTACAAAACCAAAATTTTGTAGAGAAAACTCTTGAGATTACGATGGCAAGAGAACCAGTAGAAACCAAAGTTGTATTCAAAAAGAAGCCTTCAGGCAATCTGCTACTGGACAGTGAAGTTCAACCTATGGGTCCATCAGCGGTGATACGAAATTTTGAGGTTGAGGTGGATAAGTTTGATCCAAAGATTGAGAAAGCCTATGGAGATGGTGACTTGAAAGCTGAGGAAGCAGTTATGGAACTTTTTAAAGATGGGGTGCCTGTTTCGAAGATTCAACGTGCCTTCAGTACTGGTGCTTTTGGGCTTAAAAATCAAAGACGAATAGTTCCAACAAGGTGGAGCATAACAGCTGTAGACTCCACAATATCAAGAGACCTAATTGATGAACGGGTTAAGGGAAAACCATCTATCAATGAATATAGGGTCTACGAGGTCAATTATCTTGGTAACAGATTTCAAGTGTTGCTGACTCCATCAAGCTGGAGATACGAGTGGATAGAGGCATGGTACCCAGGCACAGTGTGGAACCCGAAAAGCCAAAATATAGCCATGGGAGCAGACTGGGAAGGATACCAAGGTCGAACCACTTACGCCTCAATCGGTGGCTGTTACTATGCTGTTCGTCTGGCTGTAGCTGAGTTTCTAGCCAAAATCGGTAGACAGGCGGGTGTTATAGCTATGCGTGAAATCTATCCAAGCTTCATCGTGCCTTTAGGCGTGTGGATAAACCGCGAAAGCGTACGAGAGGCTTTGAAAGGTGAACCGCGTAAATTCAGCAGCCTCAAGGATGCCTTAAACCACGTTAGATCAAGGTTCGCAGTTAGCCTTGATAATTGGATTCAGACAAGTACACTTCTCAAAGATTTTTTGTATCAGGAGCGATTAACGAAATATCTTACGAAAAACAATGCTCAAAAAGGTTGAAAAAAGAAAGAAACGTTAAGTGAAAATTCGCTACAAAAATTGTGGTTCTTAGATTTTAGATATCCCTTTAAGCAGCTCCTTCATCAACACTTCAGACGCTTTCTTTCCTTCCTTCTCTTTTATTTTATGTGCATATTTCTTGAATTCTTCAAGAGTCACAGGTTTTCTTCCTTTTTTTTGAGAGAGGTAGGCTGACTGAACTATGGCTGTGGTTTCCGTTCCTATTTTTTCATCACACATGGGTTTGACATTGTTCAATACGCAATTGCACATGTTCCTAATCTCGCCAGCGAATCCTTGGGTCCAAGATGCTCTGCCTAAATTGATTTCTCTTTTTGCTCCAAACGCATCTGTTATTTCGAGTAACGTTTCTCCTTCTTTATACGCTGGTTTTATGGTTCCGTTTGTTCCAATGATTATTGTGTCTAAAGAGTCACGGTGGCTCCATGAACCTTCCACGTGCGCTGTTGACCATTTTCCTTCATTGTCTTCGAACCGTATTAGGATGTGGGCGTCGTCCTCCACCTCGAAAGTTTTGAACATGCCCTGAAGAATCCTAGTCTTCATCCTTATGCAGATGCCGTATGGATCAGCTGCCTTCACAATCGCTGGGTTCTTATCGAATCCGCTTAGGTACCAAGACGTTGTTATCGCATGTACACCATTATCTAAAAGTGCGCCCCCTCCGGCAATGTCAGGGTTCCAGAACCATGAAGCCCATTCTGGTCCTCCGTGGGCTGTTGCAATGAAGACCAGCTGGTTTTCACCTATGGCTCCACTCTCTATAATTTTTTTAGCGTTGTACCAGAATGGATCATATAACCAGTTTTCATTGTGTTGATAGAGTTTTCCACTTTTTTCAACCGCCTCAACGACATCGATGCATTCCAAGTACGTTCGAGCCATTGGCTTTTCGCACATAACATTGACGCCTTGGTTCAAGGCCATGATTGCTGTTAAGCTGTGATATTTGGTCGGCGTGCAAACATCAATTAGGTCAAGTTCTTCTTTTGAAAGCATCTCTGAAATGTCGGAATATGTTTTTAGATTTTCGGCATCTTCCCGGAGCTGTACAGACTGTTCGATGTTTCCTTTTTCCTCAGCCTTCTGTGCCTTCTCCAAGTAAAGATTTTTAGTTTTTCGCTCAGCCAATGCCAAAACATCTTTGGAGACATCACATATGCTGACAAGATGTGCCTCGTAAATGTCTGGATACGCTGGAAGATGGGCACCTTGAAAGATGCCACCTGACCCAACAACTCCCACTTTAACTCTCTTCATTTTCTTCACATCCAAATTGTACTTTAATTCTTTCAGTGCCCACAATGGTATTAAGCTTTTTCGTAACCAAAATCATAGAACATTTAAGATTTTTTAGAAGTGGATCTAAAGAGATTTAAAGAGTAGTTTTATAAGGTAGTTTTTGACTATTACTTTTGTTCCATCGGAGGAATGGCATATCAGCTTCGAGTATGTTGTTGAAACTGAAGACCTTGCAAAATATTACCAGATGGGGCCGGTTACTGTTAAAGCACTTGATGGCGTGAACATCAGGATAAAACGTGGAGAATACATCTCTATTATGGGTCCTTCTGGGTCTGGGAAGACTACGCTTTTCAACATGGTTGGTGGAATCGACAGGCCTACACGAGGAAGAGTCTTTATTGATGGTGTTGATATAGCAAAGCTTGATGCCTATGAACTTGCTTGGCTGCGATGCCGAAAAATCGGTTATATTTTTCAGACTTTCAACCTTATTCCTGTTTTAACGGCTATGGAAAACGTTACACTGCCGATGATATTTGCTGGGGTTGACACTGACGAGAGGCTAAGAAGAGGGCGCGAAATCCTTGAAAATGTTGGTCTTGGAGAAAGATTGGGTCACAAACCTGCTGAGTTGAGTGGTGGTCAGCAGCAGCGTGTTGCAATAGCAAGAGCGTTAGCCAACAATCCCGTAATTGTATTAGCAGATGAACCTACTGGAAACCTTGACCTTCACACTGGGCTTGAAATTATTACTTTACTGAGGGAAATGAACAAAGAGAAAGGCGTTACTATAATCGCTGCTACTCATGACTTAAAGATGATTGATGTCAGCGACCGAATAGTATACCTTCGAGATGGTCTTGTTGACAGATATGAAACAAGGGCCGAGGTATACGTTAGGGCAGCTGAATAAGAAATAAAACCCAAAAAATTGCCTTAGGAATTCCTTAAAAAAATAACTTGGTTGCCTTGTCTTTTTTTGATTGTTTATTTTCTCTTTTACACTTCGTACCTTAATGCCTCTGCAGGATTAAGTCTAGCAGCATAAACAGCGGGATAGGCTGCTGCAGCTACGCTGAGCAGTGAAGCTATGCCTATGCCTTCGCCTATGTAAGTGAAGTAAGTTACGAAGTTAGATGCGTTCAATATTCGGTCGACATATTGCGGCTGATTAATCATGTAAATGACTGTTGTGGCACCCCAGCCTGCGCATGCTCCAATCACCCCGCCTAAAACGCCAAGCAACAATGCCTCTATTAGGAAAATTTGGAGCACGTTTGTGTCTGTTGCTCCTAGGCATTTGATTGTTCCGATTTCCTTGTATCTTTCTGTGACTGACATAAGCATTGAGTTTACGATTCCCACTCCACAAACGAGAAGGGCAATAATGGCCATCCATGTCTGGTATTGAGGTGGAGGAGTCTGATCGATGAGAGGCAGAATTATGCCCATTGTCATTATTGCAACCATGAAGGCAATGCCTAAAAGAACAGAGAAGGCCGTAATGAGAGCCCTTGTAAACCGTTTCCTAATACTCTCTAGAGAAAAACGGAATGCTTCGCTGATTGGAAATTTTATTGAACCTATTTTTACATCTGCCGCGTTTTGTGGTTTAGATTCCGTTTTTGACTCTTTCTTTTTTGAACTCATCTTTTTCCCTCGGATACATGTTTCATAGTAAATATTACCTTTTAAAGATTTTCCATAAATAGCCAAAAAAGTTTTCTCAGCAGATTTGGGAAATAAATAGTTATTAAAAAATCCTTTTTATTTAAGTCGGTTTGTAGACAGTATTCTCTGTAATAGTTATTAACACACACAGACTACCATAAAACCTTTACAATGATATTTTTGAAAGAAGCGACTAAAAGACGAAATGCATTTTTCTAAGCTTAATCAGTCTCTTAAATGGCTTAATAGGATTTTGGAAAAGAATTCTTAATTATTGATGACAAAGACTGAAATTTCGTCGAATTAAGTGGTTGCAGGTTTTTGCAGCCCAAGTCTTGCCCAATCAATCTTTTTGGCTATCAACTTCAAGTGGTTTTTCAGTTTGGCTTCAGCCTCGTCTGCTCCTAATCGCCCCGAGTTCCAAGTGACGAAAGGAGGATAGAACGAAGCTTCTTTGAATCTAGCCTTTCCCTCTTGCAGCTCGAACTTAATGTATCCTAGTTCTCTTAGATAACAGGAATCATTAGGGCATAGAATGTCGATTTCCTGCAATTCATGTTTCAAATATAGTACTTTGTATTCCTCTGGGTTTTCTATCACTCTACCACATGGACATTGAATATTTTCTGTTTCTTCACCCATATTACCTCACTTACCTATTTTTCAAATTCCTCTGCTGATAGAACTAATCCTCTTCTTTTTTCGATGTTTTCCACAGCTCCATCTCGCAGGAACACCACTCTGTCACTGATGTCAATCATTTTCAAGTCGTGAGTAGCACAGATGATTGTGGTGCCACGTTCAGCCTTTAATCGGTAAAGAAGCTGAACGATTGCGAAACCAGTATTTAAGTCAAGGTTTCCAGTAGGTTCATCTGCAAGAATAATTGCTGGATTGTTAGCCAGAGATCTTGCTATTGCAACACGCTGCTGCTGACCACCACTCAACTCGGTCGGCCTGTGGTCAAGTCGATCTCCTAGTCCAACAACCGTTAATAGTTCTGCGGCTCTTTGTTGTCTTTCAGCTTTGGGTACACCTAAAAATGTCATGGGTAAAGCTACGTTTTCCCTTGCTGTTAAGACAGGAATAAGGTTGAAAGTCTGAAAAATATAACCGATTTTTTGGCATCGCAGCCAAGCCATGGCTTTTGAAGGAATTTTTGAAAGGTCTACTCCATCTATGAAAATGTCACCCTTCGTAGGTCTATCTATTCCACCTATCATGTTGAAAAGCGTAGTCTTCCCAGACCCAGAAGGACCCATTACTGAAAGGTATTCTCCGTGTGGAATTTCAAGGTTTATTCCTTGTAACGCATGGACTTCTTCTCCCTTAAGGTGATAGACTTTATGAACATCTACGACTTTGACAGCAGCGACTGCTTCTCCCATTATTGATTGCACCTCTAGACTTTCATCATAATCGCTTGAGGGTATTTATATAATTGTTGCTAAAATAAGTCTTTCTAGTTGTTCAATAAAGTGAAAATTAAGAGAATACATCGTTAAAAATGCATGTTACAAGTCCTTCAATGTTAGGGTACATGGCTTGTGTGGTTTCTACTATCTCAATGCCTCTCGATGTAATATTATAGATTCTCTTTCTGCCATTCCATCCGCCTTTAATGAGGCCTTCTCTTTCAAGTGCATAAAGTAATGAGTAGACAGAGCCTGAGCTTGGAAGAAAGTTAAATTTATCGAAGATCGATGTGATTACATCATACCCGCTCATTGGGGCTTTTTTTAGCTCTGAAAGGATGAGAATATCCATGAAATTTTTTAGGGTTCTTTTCTGCAGTTGCCGAAGGATGTTTTTTCTTTCCGGATGTATAACTTCAAGCATATTTTTCCACAAATATCTATTCATGTATATACATATATAAACTTTTTCATTAAAATTAAATCAAGACCAGACGATGACAAAATGGTAAACGCTGCCTTCAACAAGCCTAAACACAAAATTTTCAATAAAGAAATCGTTCCACAAAAACCACAATAACCCAAAAAAATCTACGATCATCCAAGATGAATAAAAATACGTGAAAAATCGAAACTTAATTCATAAATTTTGGGCACATTCAATGATTTAACAGTTCCACATTAATTCCATAATGACTATATAAAGAAAAAATTTAATGTGTACGGAGCTTCAAATTGCAGATACATTTAATAGCTCAAGTTTTATTCGCAATAAGGTGAAAACATTTTCATTCCAAAGAAGACAAAAGTCTGTTGCATAATAAAGTATTATTTAGCTAAAGAATGAGAGTTTCTTTTATTCAGCTTATTTCGAATAGAATATAAACATTGCACGCCTTTCTCTTATTGTAGTGGACGTCTTGAGGCGTTGGATACTAACAGGAAGCAATCTGCTTGACCAAGCTTTAGGTGGTGGGTTACCACAGGCGGAAGCATGTCTTTTGTTTGGACAGGCAGAAACAGGCAAGTCTACTTTGGCCGTTCAGTGCGCAACAAATTGTGCACGGTTGGGCTTAAAAACCCTTTATGTTGATACAGATGGAACTTTTATACCTGAAAGACTTTCTCAGATTGCTTCTCAAGACTTTAAAGATGTATCTGACTTTATCATTATTAGTGAACCTTCGACGTTTTCAGAACAAATCATCCTTTTTGACAATTTGGAAAAGTTTGTAAACAATCGGTTTGGCTTAATAGTCGTCGACACAATTACTTCTCTTTACAGTTCAGAATTAATGAACAAAAAGGAAATGTTCAACCTAAACCGTGAACTGAACCGACAAGTCGCCATATCAATAGAAGTAGCTAAAAGGTTTGATTTGTCCGTTCTACTTGTAAGCCAGGTTAGAAGCCTTTTTTCCGAAACCGAAATAGTGCCTGTAGCGACAAGGGTCCTAAAGTTTTGGTGCAACTCCGTTGTGGGTTTATCTCGAGCTGGATCAAAAAACCTTGTTAAGGCGTCTGTGATGAAAGTTGGAGGTAGGGAAACCAAAATAAACTTTTATTTAGTCATTAAAGAAGATGGCTTGCATGACTATCAACCAACAGTTTAAGTAGATAACGGAGCGGATGCTGATGTTTGAAGCTGTCATTTTTGACTGGGATGGAACCTTAGCGAACACGTTGCCAGTCGTAGTATCAGTTTTTCAGAAGGTTCTTCGAGGTGTCGGCTGCTATGTAAGTGACGAGTTTCTCGTAAAACGAATTGGCATAGGCGCTCGAAACATGTTTAAGGACGCGCTTAGGTCAAATAACATTTTGTTCGACGAAAAAATAATTGATGATCTTATGGAAAAAAAGACAAAAATACAATTAGAAATACTTGGTCAAATTCAACTATTTGACGGTGCTATTGAGCTGCTTGAGTCATTATGCCCAAAACTGAAGCTCGCTCTCGCAACTATGAGCAACAGAAACATCATTGACAAGATGCTTAAAATAAAAGGGCTTGAAGGCTATTTTGACTTCATCATTACAGCTGACGAGGTGTCGAAGCCTAAACCCGACCCAGAAGTCTTTCTATCATGCGCCTCGAATCTACGATGCCAACCTGAAAAATGTTTAGTTATTGAAGACTCAATTTTCGGCGTCGTCGCTGCAAGAAAGGCCAAAATGAGGTGCATCGCTATACCTTCTGGTGCATATTCAAAGGCTGAGCTTGAAAAGGAAAATCCTGACCTTATAGTTGATTCCTTAGCGGAAACCGAAAGAATATTAGATTTCATCTTTTCTAGTTCAAAACCATAAAGAGGAAGCTTAATGGACACATGGAACCCTATTACTGGTTGCTTATACAACTGTGTTTATTGTTGGGCAAGAAATTATGCCAAAAAATTGGCAGCAATGGGAATCGAACCCTACAAGACCCACGGATTTAAACCAGTCTTTGCTGAGTGGCGTCTTAAGCAAAAATTCCCAAAAGGCAGCTTCGTTTTTGTTTCAGATATGGGTGAGATGTGGGGAGATTGGGTTCCTAATGAGTGGATAATAAAAGTTATGAATGTCCTAATTGCGAAGCCAAAGACAAGCTATTTGTTCTTGACGAAGAATCCCACTAGATATGGCGAATTCCTCAACATGTTTACTGATAACATGGCGCTTGGTGCGACTATTGAGACGAATAGAACAAATAAGCTTTCAGGAGCCCCTCCTTACGAAACAAGGTACAATGCAATGAAGAATTTAAACTGGAAACACAAGATCATTGTTATAGAGCCAATTTTAGATTTTGACCAAGAATTCGTTGATTGGATAAAGAGCATTAACCCCGAACTTGTTTACGTTGGCTATGACAACTACAATAATAAGTTACCTGAACCGCCCCTTTATAAGACCCAATCCTTGATTGATGAACTGAAGCAAACAATACGTGTTGAAGCTCGAAATTTACGAAAGGCGTGGTTCGAGACATAGCCTATGAACTCATTTTAGACGCTTGAGTCCCACCAATGCCCCAGTTTGTCTTAGGCACATCATGGATGATAACATTTAAGTGTTTAGGATCCACACCTATTTCCTCAAAGGCTTTGGCTATACCTATAATGATTTTCTCTTTTTGTTCAGGTGTTCTTCCTTCCCACATCTCGACGATTACAACCGGCACACATAATCACCGGAAACAGAAAATGTCAAATTGGACATTTATTTCTTTTGGCACGTCATGTAAAGCTTTAATGGATCAATCTTAATCTTGATAAAAGGATGCGGTTCTCTTAAAAGACCCAGTTACTTTTGCCAATACGGGTTTGTCGAATAATCAATTGATGAACGATTATTCCCAGCCTTTGCTGATTTACGCTGACAGGAATCCCCCATCCACTGTTATCAACGTTCCATTCACATAACTGGACAGATCGCTTGCTAGAACCAACGCCATTCGAGCAACCTCGTCAGGCTTCCCTAATCTGCCTAGCGGAGTCCGCAGATTGTATTCGATGCCTGATTTCACAACGCCGAGCTTAAGTTTCATTATGTCTTTAGCTAGACCCCTTGCTCCCGGCGTCCAGATTCCGCCCGGCACTAGGACGTTTATTCTGAAGCCATGCTTTCCATACTCGTTGGCTAAAGCCCGCGATAAAACCATAACTCCAGCCTTCGTAATGTCGTAATGGGTTAGTTCTTCCTTAAACGGCATTACCGCCTCAATTGATCCTATGTTTATGATGACGCCTCCCCTATTCAACCTGCTTCTGATCATGTTTTGGCACATCCAGAACACGGAGTTCAGATTGACGTTCATTACTCTGTTCAGGAAAGTTTCATTGATTTCGAGAAAGGGCTTTGTCGGGTAAATTCCCGCGTTGTTCACAAGTATGTCGGGCTCTCTTCCTTCCAGCTTTTTCCATAAGCCGTCTATCTCGTCTTTTCTGGACAAATCAACCTTATGAATACCGATACTAACGCCAAAGCCACTTAGTTCTTCCTTTACCGCGCTTAGTCTTTCCTCGCTGAGGTCCACAATCTCCAAATCAGCCCCAGCTTCAGCGAACCTGTAAGCCATTGCCTTTCCGATACCTGCACCTGAACCAGTAATTAACGCACATTTTCCCTTCAAAGAAATGAGACTGGACAAAGGAGGCAAATCAGCCTTCATCTTTCGGTTCATGTTAACATACCCCTTTGAATCCAGAATGGATAAGTTGGAGATCTCATAAAAATATTGCTGGACACAAATTGTCTTGAATTGGGACAAAATATAGGATGCTGCGGCTTACGAGTTTTAATCTACCATTAATATATTTTTAATTCCTTTAGAGTCGCTACGAATGATCGAAAGTTTCAACAAACATTATTTCTATCTGGTTAAAGAATGTGAGGATGTAACAAGTTAATCTTAATTAGTGCCTGATGTCAAGAAAAGAGACGAGTAAAAGTCAAGTGAGACCGTAGCAATGAGTACAACTTATACTATTGCCCTCGAAGTATTCAACGCTCTTTACTACATTTTCCCAGCCTACTGCGCCAACGGGGCACCTGTACTTTTCGGAGGGGGCAGATCGATTGATGGTGGAAGAAAGTTTCGAGACGGAAATCCCGTTTTCGGCTCTCACAAAACAGTTCGTGGCTTTGTCTCTGGTCTTGTAATCGGAACCTTTGTCGGATGGGTTCAGGAAACCTATGGGTTAAGCGTTGGTCTCCCACAAGGATGCACAGTTCTCGGGTTCACCTTGTCTTTAGGAGCCTTACTTGGTGACTTACTTGGATCCTTCATTAAGCGCCGAATGAACCTTGAACCAGGCGAACATTTACCTTTATCCGACCAGCTTGACTTCGTGTTAGTTGCGTTGCTTTTCAGCCTTCCAGTTCAGCCTCCAAATCCGACATACGCTGTGATCATCGTAGTCTTGACAGCTCCAATTCACTACATGGTCAACGTTATGGCATATCTTCTAAAACTAAAAAAGACCCCATGGTAGAACCCGAAAAACCCTTAGTCGACATTAGTTTAAACCAGTTTCTTGACTGCGTCTATGATTTTCTCTTTGCTTGGGATAGCGGCTTCCTCTAGAACTGGACTCATAGGTATGGGCACATCTTCCCCCGCAACTCTTAAAATTGGAGCGTCAAGGTAGTCAAATGCTTTTTCCACTATTTGCGCTGAGATTTCAGCTCCCACGCCACATGTGCGGTAACCTTCATAAACAACGACAGCTCTGCTTGTCTTTTTAACTGAATTAATTATGGTTTCAATATCAAGTGGCTTCAGCGTACGAGGATCAACCACTTCTGCGCTTATCCCTTCTTTAGCCAGTTCCTCAGCAGCTTCTAATGCTAAGTGAACCATTCTTGAATAGGCAATAACGGTGACGTCTGTGCCTTCTCTTTTTACGTCGGCGACTCCAAGCGGAACCGTGTATTCTTGTTCAGGAACTTCGCCTTCCATTCCGTAAAGCATTTTGTGTTCGATGAACATGACAGGGTTGTCGTCTCTTATGCAGGTCTTCAGCAATCCTTTAGCATCAAATGGGGTTGAAGGCATTACAACAAATATTCCTGGAATATGCTGGTACCACGCTTCTAAGCTTTGAGAATGATGTTCAGCTATCCCTCTGCCAGCTCCTCCCTGAGTTCTATAAACCACTGGAACAATGGATTTTCCACCGAACATGTATCTGTTCTTAGCAGCAATATTGATGATCTGATCCGTGGCGATTGTTGAGAAATCAATGTACATGATTTCTGCAACAGGTCTTGTTCCTGTCATAGCTGCTCCTGCTGCTGCACCTGCGATAGCGATCTCTGAAATAGGTGTGTCCCTTACTCGTTCCTCGCCGAACTCTTTGTAGAGTCCTCTGGTCACTTGATAGGCTCCACCGTAAATCGCTATATCTTCACCCATGAGGAATACCCTTTCGTCTCTAATCATTTCTTCCCTTAAGGCTTCATTTAAAGCTTGGACGTATCTGATTTTTCTGAGTTTTATTCCTTTTTTCTTCGCTTCAGCAAGGTTCTTAATGGATGTCTGGAAGTCAACGTAGAGATCTGTGTAGAGACCGTCAAAAAGAGATTTAGGTGACGGGTATGGACTGTTAATAGCAAATTTTTCAGCTTCATCAACTTCTCGTGCAACAGATTCTTCAAGTTCTTGAATTTGCTGCTGAGTCATTATTCCACATTCAACGAGTGTCTTCTCAAAATTTATAATGGGATCTTTCGCTCTCCATATCTGTTCTTCCTCTTTTGTCCGATAGACCTTGGGATCGCTTCTTGAATGGCCATGAAACCTGTATGTTTTGCATTCGATGAAGCTTGGGCCTTCTCCTCTTCGGGCTCTATTAACGGCTTCCAAAACTTTTTTCTTTACGTCAAGTACATCCATTCCATTTGCTACAATGCCTGGAAAGCTATAACCTTTCGCTCTCTCAGAAATATCTGTGAATGGAAAAGCCCTATTTACAGCAACAGACATGCCATAAAGGTTGTTTTCACAGACGTATACAACTGGTAGCTTCCAGATTGCTGCTAGGTTCGCAGACTCATGAAAAGCACCAGTATTTACTGCACCATCACCGAAGAAACATAGAACAACTTGATCAGTTTTTTTTAACTTAATTGATAATCCAGCGCCTGTTGCGACAGGAATATTTGAACCGACAATCCCAGTTGCGCCCAAGTTTCCCGATCTAACGTCAGCAATGTGCATTGACCCGCCTCTGCCTTTGCAGTAACCTGTTTCTTTTCCGCACAACTCAGCAAGCATGAGCTTCAAGTCGCCACCTTTTGCGATGCAGTGGCCATGACCTCTATGAGTACTGGTTATATAATCGTCGGTTCGTATAGCTGCTATTGCTCCGACTGCGACGGCTTCTTCACCAATATAGACGTGTGAGGCTCCCTTAACGATGTCTCGACTAAGTAAGTCCCAAACTTTTTCTTCAAAATACCTTATTTGAAGCATTTTTTTGAGGTATCCGACGAGCTCCTGTGGCGTCTCTTTTTCAAACATCGTCATTCAACCTGCAAATACCAGCAATTAACGTGTTCATTAGCGTATTCCATATATTTTCTTTACTTGGGTTATTCGAAACTTTTTAATCTCATGATATGTCTTGAAAACAACGAGGTCAAAATGTTATGCCATTACTGCAATTGTAGATTGATTCCTTAACTACATTACCTCAGCAATCCATTCGTCAAGTTTCTTTCTTGCCTCTTCATCGCCTATCTGCACTGGCGGATGTTTCATAAAGTATGCTGATGCGTACGTTAGAGCTCCACCTATTTTCCGATCCATGGCCAGTTTTGCGCACCTTACTGCGTCGATTGACACTCCACCTGAATTTGCTTTATCGTTGACTTCCAGCCGCAATTCCATATTAAAAGGAATGTTGGCGAACATTCTTCCTTCTATTCTGATGAAGGCCAATTTGGTGTTTCCTAGAAAAGGAATGAAGTCGCTTGGACCAATGTAGATGTCTTTATCTTGAAGTTTTAAATTTTCAGGAAGTAAACTTCGGACAGCTTCAGTTTTTGAAATTTTCTTGCTTGCCAGTCTTTCTCTTTCAAGCATGTTGGCGAAGTCTGTGTTTCCACCTACGTTAATCTGGTAGGTTCTATCAATTACAGCTCCTCTGTCAACGCAGAGCTTAGCTAAGGTTCGATGTGTAATGGTCGAACCAATTTGAGCTTTAATGTCGTCGCCAACAATGGGCAAGTTCTTGTCAAAAAATTTTTTCTCCCATTTTTTATTTGAGGCAATGAAAACCGGGATGCAATTGACAAAAGCACAGCCTGCCTCTAAGGAGACGTCTGCCCAGAACTCGGTTGCTTTCTGGCTTCCTACAGGCAAGTAGTTGAGTAGTACTTCGGTGTCTGTTCTTTTTATTTCATCTAAGGCTTCCTTTCTCAATTCCGCTGGCGATTTTTTTTGTTTAACGGGGTTAATCATGCTTGCAACGTAGACGCCAACACCGTCCAGAATAGGAGCTTCCTTTACAACTGTATCGCTGCACGATGAAACGCTGTCAACCCATCGAACATAGTTTGGATCCGCGTAGATTGCTTCGCTTAATGGTTTGCCAACCTTATCGATTGCTACGTCAAAGGCGCTTGTGAAACTTATGTCTTCTATTCCATATTTCCCGATGGTTTCATGCATTAAGCCAATTTTTTCAGTTTTGTTCCTTTTGTAATACTCTATCCCTTGAACTAGTCCAGCAAAACAGTTTCCTACTCCTATAACGCCAACGTTTATTTTTCCCATGGACAATAACACCTTTTAATCTTTAGCAAACTGTTTTATCATATCATGGAACATATAAAGTTTTATATTATCATAGAATAGTAGAAGTATGGTCAAAGAACCTGTGGAAAGATTAAAAGAAAAAGTTCTTAAAGAAAACCTTTGGATCTTTTTATTCAAAATTCTTGCAAAAAACGATGAATATGCATATGAATTGAGAAAAAAGATAAATCGAGAATTTGGGTTTTGGACTGGCAGGGTCACTGGATACAGAGTACTTTATTTGCTTGAAAAAAATGGTTATGTCGACTCATATCTTAAAGGAAGACGTAAATATTATAGGCTTTCAGCTAAAGGAAGGGAGCAGCTTCAAAAAGCCAAAAACTTCTTGGAAAAGATTTACGAGTCGCTTTAGCTTGTTGATATCTTTTAGGTTGAAATAAAAGGATTTTTATTGTCATGCCAATTTTCTATATTTCGAGGATGCCCCAATGAAAAGTGTAAAAGGAAGAACGAATCCGATCGATGGGAAAGTAGCGGTTATTGTGGGCGGAGCAAGCGGAATAGGTAGAGGCATAGCTCTGGACTTTGCATCTAATAATGCTTATGTTGCAGTTTTAGACATAGCGCATGACGCTGGGGAAAAACTGGTTTCAGAGATTAACGCGTCTTTTGGCAAAGAGCTAGCCAAGTACATTTACTGCGATGTGTCTGTTGAAGAGACCGTAAGAGATGCTTTTAGAGAAGTTGTTCGCGTTTTTAACGGCATCGATGTGCTCATTTACAGCGTGGGAATCGTTAAGGCTGGAAGTGTTAAAGACTACCGCCTTGAAGACTTTGAGATGGTAACTAAAGTAAACTATACAGGATACTTTCTCTGCGTAAAATACGCTGCGAGCATCATGGCTGAACAACACAGGCGTGATCCCTCGCAGATAATGGACATAATTCAAATTAATTCAAAATCGGGTCTTCAAGGAAGCGAAAGAAACTTCGCCTATTCAGGAAGCAAGTTTGGAGGCATCGGTCTAACGCAAAGCTTTGCACTTGAGCTTTTGAAAGACGGCGTAAAAGTCAATGCCATATGTCCAGGGAACGTTTTTGACAGTCCACTATGGTCTGATCCGAAAAATGGCTTGTTTATGCAATATCTAAGGGCTAGAAAGGTTCCTGGAGCTAGAACAGTTGAGGATGTTAGAAGGTATTACGAATCTAAAGTTCCTATGGGCAGAGGATGCACTATCAAGGACATTCTATGCGCTGTGTATTACGTGATTGAGCAGAAATACGAAACAGGGCAAGCTATCCTCATTGCAGGTGGACAAATAATGAGATGACCCTTATCGATTGTGGCATTGGGAAGTAAATAATAAATTCTAATCTAGGAAAAATATGATTGGTGAAGCATGTTGGCTATATCGGTAAGATGGTTGGGGCATGCAAGTTTTCAAATAAAGAGTAATGGAAAAAACATCTACATTGACCCATACGAGGGAACATATGTCGAGAAAGCTGATTTAATTCTCGTCACGCATTCACACTTCGACCACTGCGACCCTTCAAAGATCGACAAGGTGCGAAAGGATGACACAACGATCATAGCGCCTGCTGACTGTGCCTCAAAGATCAAAGGAAAAATCAAGTCGCTTAAGCCAGGAGAAAAGACAGCTGTTGGAAATATCGCTGTGGAAGCTGTATATGCATATAACTGTAAGCGTTTCAGGTCTCCAGGCAATCCGTTCCATCCTAAGAGCTTAGGTGTTGGTTACATTATTAGAATCGGTGACAAGACGATTTATCACGCTGGGGACACCGACTTTGTTCCCGAAATGAAAGAACTAGGGAACATCTCCTTAGCTCTTCTTCCAAGCGGTGGAACCTATACCATGGACAACTTAGAAGCAGCTGAAGCAGCATTAGCGATTAATCCTCAGATAGCGGTTCCAATGCACCGTTGGACCACGAACCCTGAAGATTTCAGGAAAGAGGTTGAGAGACGATCTGCGGTCAAAGTTGTAGTACTTGAACCTGGAGAAGAATACATGCTATAACAAGGTTGAACATACATATATTTAGCCTCAGGCTCTTTTGAATGGCTCCCCATAATTCTTTTATTAGTTTTAGGACAATTTTTCGATTGCCGTGGAGATTATTTTCTCTCCTTTTTCTCTTAGAGTCTTAACTGCAAGTTCTTTATCAATTTTTTTGGGTTTGTTTCCACATAGTTTCTGGAAATTTTGGGCATAGATCTTCCTTAAGACTTGTTTTGGTAGTTTTAGGCCGATGAACGGTTTTTCGTATCTTGTCAGAAGCTTGTCTGCTGTTGGCGGAGTGTAGAATTCCTCATCTGATTCCAAAAAGTTTCTGATAAGCCATATTCTGTCAAGTGCTTCTTGAAGCGTCTGCCAAGTTGCAATGTCTGTTCCAAAAAAGATTTGGTTTTGATGTTTTATGAAGAAGGTTCTCCAGTCGTCTCTGCGAAGTGAAATGTTGTACATTAGCTCTATGCCTAAAGTTAAATCGAATCCAACGTTTCTATAGTTGGACAGGAAATCTTCGGCTTTTTCCAAGTTGGCTGAAATGAAATAGAAGTGACAGAGAATCACCTTAAGGTTTGGATGTGCGTTAAGAACGTTCTCCATTTCCTTGTAGAGTTCTTCTTTTTTCGGGTAATTGTCAAGGTAGTAAACCCATCGTTGCTGTTTCGCCCATTCTGGAGCTAATCTTTCGTCCCAGAACTCTTCTGGATCAGCAACATGGCAAAGTACTGGAAAACCAAGGGTTTCGCATGTATCCCAAAAGCCTCGATAATAGTCGCTGTCGAGGGGTGTATGTTTGCTTCTGAGAACAGGCTTGTTTCCCATTTCTCCAATTCCTTCGAATCCTAGGTCCCTGAGTGTTGCAATGTACTTCGCCCAGTCTACGTTGGGTAAGGAGCTTGTTTCGCCTGACCAAGGTACAAATCCACCTGCATAAAAAAGATCTGGATACCTAGCTTTCAGATAAAGTCCAGCGTCGCCTCCGGTGATATACATTCCACTTAGTCTTCCTCTTCTTAGTATTTCCATGTAAGTTTGGCAAGCTCTGTCAAGGTCACTAATTCGCCATTTATCTTCACTAGATTTTTGAATCCGAAAGTGTGCGTGGCAATCAATTACAGGTACATCAGCAAAATCCTCGAGTTTCATTTTTATCACCTCATTTCTACTTTCGGTTTTTTGGCATTTGCTTTTAGTTTATACGACGTATGACTACATGCATGCGCAATGGCAGTTGTTTGCTTGAGTTACTTATGGCGTTTCTGTGTTCTCACTTATTCTGATTTGTCTATAAGACTTTCCTTATTCTTGCTGATATATCTTGGCTAAATCTGTCGATGTAACCAGAGACGTATTCTATTATGTCAATCTTCGGGTTCTTGATTAGAGGCGTAAGATCCATTGCGTAGATCATTGCTGTTGAAATGTCTGTGCCGTGGGTTTCATAGTATGTGGCATTGGCTCTTCTTCTGCCGACTGTGGCAAGATCGTATCTTTTCCCGCCTGAAACTTGGGAGTCGAAGACGCTAACTAAAGCTACTGATAGGTTCTCATGGTCGCTAACGTCAAACACAACCTTGTCTGAGTCAACCATCCAGTCTAAGCCTCTCCAAACCTCGCACCCATAGACTTTCTGCGGATGTGCATCCTTAGGTAGTTCTCTCAATGCCTGAATGGTTCTAACAGCCACTCCAACGTGGGTATCATGCTTGTCTGCTAAATTATGAGTATAAATGTATGAGGGCCTTGTTGCACTAATCAATTTCTTTAGATCCTCTTTTACACTTTGATCTTTTGGATCCTTGATAATTGAGCTTGGGTAATCCAGTAGTACTACGGCGCTGTATTCACCTAGTGTAGCAGCTTTTTTCTGTTCCGTCTTTCTTATTCTCCGCATTTCCTCGTCGGTATAAGATGCGTATATGCCATCCCTCGGGCTACCAGCTCCGTCAGTGACCACAACACCGAGAAACTGCTTTTCCTTTTTCCTAAAGCATTCTAGAATTCCGTGATATGCCATTATCTCAAGATCGTCAGGGTGCGCGCCTATACCCATGCGCGTTGTTCTTGCTAGCGCTTCTTCAACAGATTTGCTGTCTGGAACGTAAAACTCCGCCGTGTTTCGACCAAACATCATACTAGAATTTTCCACCTTTAGTTTATGGATGGGAGACTTGCTGCTGCGATAGCTTGGCCAACTCTTCTGTTTGATTCGTCGGGAAGATGAATTCGTATTCGAACCGCTAGTTCAGGGAACTCGGCCTTTAAGACTTCTTCTGCCTTTTCAAGAATTATGTGCCCTCCCTCACCTGACGTGACACGCCCCATAAGGAGAACATGCTTGATGTCATAGAAGTCTGCGTAGTATGCGATGCCGTAGCCCATATAGCATCCGATTGTCTCGAAAATTCTTTTTGCGCCTGTGTTTCCTCTGGATAAAAGTGTTTGCACGTACTTCAGTTTTTCTGCTGGCGTCTGCTTCTCGTCAAGAGCAATTCCAGCTTTAGGTGCAAGTCTAACAACCGCTTCTTGAGAGAAATATTGTGCACCGCATCCACGGTCGCCAGACCACTCATCGATCGGGGCATTTGGGCTGAAGTCGACTGGCACAAAGGCAAGCTCGTTGAGCCATCCAGTGATGTTGCCCTGGTCGTTTATGTATCCACCAGCTTCGCTTGAGCCTAAAGCGATGCCCAGTATCTTGGTATCGTTGAGACTCATCGCTCCAGCGAGTGCTGCGACGTCGCCATCGTGGATGACGGTTAAAGGTATGTCTCCCCACGCCTTTTTAATTTCTAGAAACAAGTTTGCGACTTTTTTCTTGAATACTTCTTTGGGAACCCCTTTGAAAAGCGAGGCAATTCTAACGCGGTTATCTATGTAGATTCCTGCTGCGCTTATGCCGATGGCGTCAACTCTTGGCATGTAGGAGGCAGCTTTACGTAACGCAGCCATTATCTCGTTGTAGTGGTAGTCGGGATCGCTCTGTGCCTTCGGATTCCATATTACTTCCTCACTGAAGACCACTTGGCCGTTGACGACTGCCGCGACCTTTCTGTCGCTTGCGCCAGCATCAAAGCCGATTCGGCATCCGTCTAGGTGTTTCCCTAATTGTATTTCTTCCTCTTTTGGTTGTGGAAGATCGTCGAATCTCACCGTTTCAACCGTGAATGGCTTTTCATATACGCTTCCCATGAAATCCGCATCAAAGGCACGTTTGCCTCTTGGCGAGTACTCGTTTTTGATGTGTTGACCTATGCTTTTTGGTCCGCCGATTGTTATTTTCCATCCGCCTTTTATCCATAGAAGAGTCTTGACTAGGCGTTCGACATAGTTTTGGTTGACCTTTAGTGTATCTGGTTGTTCTGGGAAAACGAATGTTCGAAAGACCGAGGTCACACCGGCGTTGCGTTCAATTGCAATACCCAATGGCTCTGCTTTTCCAGATTCGTGGGCTGCTCTTAGGAACTCGCGGTTGTAGAGCGCAGACGGTCGAAAGTCCTGATCAAGAGGAGGTTCCACTTTGGGCTTAATTAGCTTAACTTGGGGGCACATATTTTTCAACCTTCATGGCGTGTATTAAAAATATACGACTGCAGGTATCGCGATAAATCTTTCGAATCTTCATTTTGTTCTCGCCTATTCTTGTCCAAGTTATATTCCATAATGTTTGTTTATTTCTTCTTCATATTGGCTTATTTTTCCTGATTCTATGTCGTCAACATTTATAGATTTTCTGGCGATCGACGACTCTATTAGCGCATATGCGGCTGCTAGGTCGCGTAGTCCTTCTTTTCCGCTTGTTTCCATTTCTCTTCGTTCTTTTATGGCTCTTAGGAACTCGAGGGTTTCGAGCGCCATCGCGTCTTTTATGCCATAGGGGAAAAATTTTTCTTTGGCTTCTTTTTTAGCCCGTTTTTCGAAGAGTTTGGTTATATCTTCTTTTGTTCCGTCGTCTAGTGTAAGCGTGTTACCTTTTATGCTTCCCTTGGTTCCATAGATTATTCGAGGCATCGAGAATGCTTCTCCGTGTCCTCCCCAGGAGAAGAAGTGTTGCCCTACGGCTCCGTTTTTGTATTTTAGCAAACCGAAGAATGAGTCGTCCACGTCGCTTTCAATTTTTTCAATTATTTTTCCAGCCTCGTTTTTTGTGGATCTTTCTTTTTCCAGAATTTCGGTTGAGCTGAATACTTCGTCGATTTCGCTGCATGTATACCGTAAATAGTCTAGGAGGTGAACTCCCACGTCTATTGTTGCTCCTCCTCCTGCGAGCAGCTTCTTGTGTCTCCAAGAGGTTTCAGCTACTATTTTGTTTGGAGACCAGTAGCCGCCTATTGAGCCACTGAGGGTAACTTGTACGTTGCCGATGTAGCCTTGCTCGATAACCCACTTTGTTATTCTCACATCTTCGTAGTATCTCAAGTTCTCAGCGACGCCTAGTACGACGCCTTGTTTTTCAGCTGCTTCAACCATTTTGCGAGCTGCCTTTACCGTTAAGGCGAAGGGTTTCTCAACTAAGACGTGTTTTCCAGCATTTATGCATGCGAGGGCTATTTCGTGGTGTGAGAAGACAGATGTGTAGATTTCAACGGCGTCTATGTCTGATTTTCGGAGCATTTCTTTATAATCGCTATAGACTTCGACGTCTGCGTCTTTTTGAAAGTCTGAAATGTAGATTGTGGGCTTATTCATCGGGTCTCCTGGAGGGCCAACAGGCCTGATTGGCGGAATTCCTTCTTTGGGGCTTATGAACCTTTTCGCGTCTTCAATTTTTCTTGCGGACAACGCGGTGATTCTAGCGTCTATGCCTTTTTCGATTAGAGCCTTGTATCCATAAAGGTGAGCGGGCATAATGTGGCCGCAGCCGATTAAACCTATCTTTATCATGTCTAGTTCACCCATAAGAATTACTTTCATTTTGTATATGAGTTTTCAGCTTTCATTTTATTAGTTAACACCAGTTGTTAATGATTCTGTTGTTTGTTAGTGATTTTTGTGTGTTTATGGTGCTGTCAAAGTCGTATGGTAGAGTCTTGTTTTTTCCGTGTAAGTTGTAGAGGGGGAGGGGGTATATATAGTCGGGTCAGCTTTTTGAGCTATTTGGCCCATTCTTGTGCTTGTTTCGTGCTTGTTGAGATTTTTTCTTTATATAGGCTCTGTGGAATTAATGTGGAATCGTGGGTTTTGCGTTGATGATGTGAAGGCTTCGCTGCATGTGGTTTTTTGT
>Ga0209102_1000165_pt1 | contig 45239 bp, 43 predicted proteins | sample ConPoolayeHmetaG_FD_185483 | JGI IMG/M metagenome (GOLD analysis project Ga0209102, IMG submission 185483) | Hot spring microbial mat communities from California, USA to study Microbial Dark Matter (Phase II) - Cone Pool mat layer H metaG... ...
TATTTACATTTTCCAGAAATGTTTCGGAAGCAAGATTTATACCAATTGAAAAATTGGACAGCCTATTCGGTGAGAAAAGCGGTAAAGATTCTAACTATCTCAAAAGCAAGTAAGGATGATATAATTGAATATTACAAGGTACCGCGGGAAAAAGTGGTGGTAACCTATCCGGGATCGATGACAAATATCAAATATCAAATATCAAATATCAAAAAAATTAAAGAGAAGTACAAGATTAAGGGAGACTATATTTTGTCGGTGGGAACAATTCAGCCAAGGAAGAATTATCCACGATTGATTGAGGCGTTTTCCAAATTAGTATCAAGTAGAAAGTATAAAATATTAAGTTTGGTGATAGTAGGGAAAAAGGGGTGGATGTGGGAAGAAACTTTGGCAGCGCCAAAAAAAATTGGGGTAGAGGGTAAAGTGAAGTTTTTGAATTATGTGCCTGATGAGGATTTGCCGGCTTTGTATAAAGGGGCTACTTGTTTTGTTTTGGTAAGTTTGTATGAGGGGTTTGGAATTCCGGTGCTGGAGGCGATGAATTATGGTTGTCCGGTGGTGGTCTCGAATATTTCTAGTTTGCCTGAAGTTGTGGATAAAGCAGGGATTTTGGTTGATCCTATGGAGGTGAATGATATTGCCGAAGGAATTAAAAAAGCAATAGAAAATCGCGAAGAATTAATTAAAAAGGGATATAAACAGGGAGCAAAATTTAGCTGGGAGAAAACCGCGCGGAAAACTTTGAAAGTTTTAGAAGAAGTAGGGAGGCAAAATGCTTAAAGATAAAATGGGCAGAAAATTGACGGTGAACGAGGCATTAGCAAAAATTATCAATCGAGTGAAGAATATATTTTTAGATTTTGAACTAATGCTTCTCCGTTGGGTTGGACATGTTCCTTCTCATTGCTTCCGCCGGTTTTGCTATCGGTTGGCAGGAATGGAAATAGGAAAAGGTTCGACTATTCATATGTGGGCGAATTTTTTTAATCCCCGAGGAATTGAGATTGGTGAAGACACGATTATTGGCGACCATTGTTTTTTGGATGGCCGGGCGAAAATAAAAATCGGCAGTCATGTGGATATTGCCTCGCAGGTTTTGATTTATAATTCAAAACACGATATTAATGATCCGGAATTCAGGGCGGTAGAGTATCCGGTAGAAATCCAAGATTATGTTTTTGTAGGTCCGCGGGCGATAATTATGCCAGGTAAAAAAATCGGCCGGGGAGCGGTTGTTGCTGCCGGGGCGATTGTCACCCACGATGTTCCTGCAGGAAAAATTGTTGCCGGGGTCCCGGCAAGAGTAATTGGAGAAAGAAAGCTCAAAAACTTCACTTACCGTTTAGGTCGAGCCCGTCTTTTTCAATGACAGAACTTTCAATAATTATCGTTAATTGGAATACAAAACAGCTTCTTTTAGATTGCTTAAATTCTATTTTTAGAAATACCAAAAATTTAAATTACGAAGTAATTGTGGTTGATAATGGATCAACGGATGGAAGTAGAAAGTGGTTGAGAAATTTAGGGCTAAAGGGATATAGAAATATAGGAGAAAAACCTAAATCTCTATATCCCTATACCCCTATACCCCTTAAAATAATTTTTAACAAAAAAAATCTTGGTTTTTCTAAGGCTAATAACCAGGGGATAAAAATCGCTAAAGGAAGATATATTTTACTTCTAAATTCTGATACAAAGATTATGGATAATGCCTTAAAAAAATTAGTTGATTTTGCTGAAACGAAACCTAATTTAGGAGTGGTTGGGCCGCGACTTTTAAATAAAGATGGTTCTTTTCAACCTTCAGTGGGTCGGTTTTTTACTTTACCTTTGGCGATTTTATGGTTAATTAGCGGAGATAAATTCTTATATTTCTCGCCAGCTCGGTCGGTGCAGGTTGATTGGGTGGCGGGAGCTGCCTTTTTGATAAACCGGCAGGTACCAGAAAAAGTAGGCTTGCTTGACGAAAATTTTTTTATGTATATGGAGGAAGTGGAGTGGTGCTGGCGAATTAAAAAGGCGGGATTCCAAATATGGTTTTACCCAGGAGCAGAGATTTATCATCTGGTCCGGGGAAGTTCGCCAGAAGGAAAACAGCGAGCAATTTTATGGATTTATCAGGGTTTAATTTATTTTTACGAAAAACATTTTGCTCCATGGCAATTGGCTATGCTAAAATTAGCTTTACGAATAAAGGCAGCTATCGTTTGGTTAGTTGGAGTTTTAATAGGAAATAAATATCTTAAAGAGACATATGGTAAAGCTTTTAAAATGGTTAGATGAAAATATTTTAGAAATTTTGGTTGGGTTTTTGCTTATTTTTATCCCTCTTTATCCAAAATTTCCCCTAATTGATCTACCACAAACGTGGGTTTATATAAGATTAGAAGATTTTTTAGTGGCATTAACGGTTGGAATTTGGTTGCTTCAATTGGTAAGGAAAAAAATAAGTATTAATGTTTCATTGGCACTTCCAATTTTAGTTTATTGGATAATAGGAGGTATTTCTTTGGTTTATGCCGTTTTTGTTTTAAATACTAATTCCCCCATTTTTTCTCCTTATTTGGGAGTTTTCCATTATCTTCGTCGAATAGAATATATGGTTCTTTTTTTGGTGACACTTTCTACAGTTAGAAATTTAAAGGTAGTTGAAAGATATTTAAAAATAATTGGTGTAACGCTTCTTTTGGTTTGTATTTATGGATTTGGGCAAAAATTTTTGGGGTTTCCTGCTTTTTTAACAATGAATGAAGAATTTGCTAAGGGAATTCCTGTGTATTTATCTCCTATCAACAGAATTTCTTCTACTTTTGCCGGCCATTATGATTTAGCCTGTTGGTTGGTTTTAATGATTGCTTTATTTTCCAGTGTGTTATTTGGACTGAAGAAAAAAGGTTGGCGGATTGGATTATTTTTTTTACTTTTATTTTCCTTGGTAAATTTAATTTTTACCGCTTCAAGAATTTCTTTTAGCGTTTACATTTTAACTATTTCTTTGGTGTTAGTTTTAATTAGACAAAAAAAGTTTATTATCCCCGTGGTTTTGTTGAGTCTTTTTTTAATGAATTTAATTCAGGGAGGAGTAGGGGAAAGATTTTTAAAAACCTTTCGGATACAAAAAGTAGTCTATGATGTTGAAACCCAAAAGCCGTTGGGTGTTTTGGAAAACCCCGAAGAAGCAGGTAAACTCTTGTCTCCTCAAGAAGAAGTAGCCAGAGAGGACTTGCCGGTAGGTAGTGGTTTTATTAATTTGCCACTTAAAAAGGAGACAACGCCAGAAGCTACTTCGGTGGCAGTAATTAAAAAATCAGTAGAAGGTGCATTAAAAACAGCAACTGTATCTTCGGAAATTGCTACGATCTCTGGTGAGTTTCTTATTAAGCGGGCAATAGTTTACGATATTTCTTTTACTACAAGAATCCAGGGGACATGGAAAAGAGCAGTTGATGCTTTTAGAAGAAATCCTCTTTTAGGGTCAGGTTATTCTTATTTAGGCTTAGCCTCAGATAGTAGTTATTTTAGAGCTTTGGGTGAGACGGGAATTTTGGGGTTAAGTGGGTTTCTGTTTGTAATTATAAGTTATGGGCTGTGGTTGATGAAGGGGTTTATAAAAATAAAAGATGAGTTCAGTCATTATTTAGTTGGAGGGATAATTGGAGGTTTGTTGGGATTAGTTTTGAATGCTTTATTTATTGATGTTTTTGAAGCCTCAAAAGTTGCTTTTAGCTTCTGGACGGTTTTAGGGATGGCTTTAGGAGTTATAAGTTTAAATTTTAAGAAAAAGGAAAATGTTTCAGAGGAAGTAAAAATAATTTTAAAAAGCAAATTTTTTCTAGTAACTATTTTATTAGTGCTTGGAATAATATTTTTTGTGCCTACTTTAAATAATTATTTTATTGGCGATGATTTTACTTGGTTGCGATGGGCAGCAGATGGAAAAATAGAAGAGATTCCTAACTATTTTGTTAGTTCTTCTGGGTTTTTTTACCGTCCTTTGGCAAAGATATATTTTCTCTTAATTTATCCTATTTTCGGTTTGAAACCTCAGGGATATCATCTAGTAGATATAGGGCTACATCTTTTAAGTATGGTTGGAATTTTTTCTCTTTCCCTTGATTTGTTAAAAAGTAAAATGCTTGCTTTTTTGATTAGTTTTTTATTTTTGATTCATCCGGTGAATAATGAATCAGTCTTATGGATTTCTTCAACTTCTCACCTGATGGCTGCTACTTTTTATATTTTGGGATTAAACTCTTATATTCTTTGGAGAAAAGAAGTAAGAAAATGGAGGGTAATATTTTTATTTTTGACTATTGTTAGTTTTATTCTTGCTTTGTTATCTCACGAATTAGCGATTACTTTCCCATTGATATTAATTATTTACGATGTTATTTTTTATCGTTTTCATTTGTTAACTTATTTTCCGTTTTTATTAATTGAAGGAATCTATTTTTGGTTAAGGAATGGAATAGCTAAAGCGTTGTGGTTTAGTGGAGATTATAGTTATAGTCTTTGGCATTTTCCTTTTAATTTTTTGGGCAACATTTTTGGCTATTTAGGATTGTTGAGTATGGGCGAAAGATTTATTTTTATTTATGAATTAATAAGAAATTTTTTTCGCGCTAATCAAATTTTAGCTACGGGAGGAATAATTTTACTTTTTTTAGGATTTTGGCAGATTTTAAAAAGAAGAAGATTTAAGTTTAAAAAAATAGAAATTTTTGCTATTTTCTGGTTTATCGTTCTTCTTCTGCCGTTTTTGGGATTGGGCAACATTAGTGAAAGATATACCTATGAAGCTCAATTTGGTTTTTATCTTTTATTAGTATGGATGATAGATGCGGCTTATAAAAGAGGAGGAAAATTTTTAAAAATAATTTTTTCTTTAATTTTAATTGGGTTAATTATTTTTACTTTTAAAGAAATAAGAAAGAGTAGAAAAGATTGGCATGAGGCAGGAGAAATTAGTAATAAAGTTCTACTTAGTTTGGCAAGTAATTATAAAGAATTTCCTTCTAATTCTTCTCTCTATTTCGTTAATGTCCCCTTAAGAATAGGTAGGGCTTGGGTTTTTCCTGTTGGTTTGAATGATGGAATTTGGTTTATTTATAAAAATAAAGATATAAAAGTGTTTCAGGTTAGTGATAAAGAAGCTAAAGAGATTCTTAATCAAGCCTCGAAAGAAAATATTTATATTTTTATTTACAAAAATGATGGTTTAAGAAGGTTAGAATGAAGAAGAAAATTCTCTTATTTGGGATTATAATCTTGGCATTCTTAATAAGATTATATAGGATAAACTTTCCTTTAGCTGATTGGCATTCTTGGCGTCAAGCAGATACGGCAGCAGTTTCTCGGAATTTTGTAAAATATGGATTTGATTTACTTCATCCGCGATTTGATGATCTTTCTAATGTTGCTTCGGGAAAAGAAAACCCTCAAGGTTATCGTTTTGTTGAGTTTCCAATTTATAATGCAATTCATGGTTTATTGTATAAATTATTTCCTTTTTGGTCATTGGAGGTATGGGGAAGATTGGTTTCAGTTTTATTTTCCTTAATATCTCTGGTATTTTTATTTCTAATTGTAGAACATTTTTCAAATACCCAAATTGCTTTGTTATCTGCTTTCTTTTTTGCTGTTTTGCCCTTTAATATTTACTACTCACGGGTAATTCTTCCAGAGCCAATGATGGTGATGACAAGCTTGGGAATGATTTACTTTAGTATTAAAACATTAGAAAATTGCGAATTGCGAATTGCGGACTTAATTTTGAATATTATTTTTGGGATAATGTCTTTTCTTTTAAAACCATATTCTTTGGTTTTACTCTTGCCGATTTTTTATTTAGCCTGGAAAAAATGGAAGTTTAATTATTTAAAGTGGGGTGTTTTGGTATTTTGTTGTTTAATGGCTTTGTTGCCATTTATAGCCTGGCGATGGTGGATGAGTCGCTATCCAGAAGGAATTCCTGCTTATAACTGGCTTTTTAATGAAGGTGGAATTCGTTTCAAGGGAGCTTGGTTTTATTGGCTTTTTGCTGACAGATTAGGAAGATTAATTTTAGGCTATTGGGGGCTACCTCTTTTTGTTTTTGGTTTAATCCTTGAGCCCAGCAAAAAAGAAGGGTTGTTTTTTTACAATTGGTTGGGGGCAATTTTTGCTTATTTTGCCATCATTGCCGGGGGGAATGTTAAACACGACTATTATCAGGTTATAGCAGTTCCGATAATTTGTGTGTTTTTAGCTAAAGGTGCTTATTTTTTATTGACCGTTCCTTCGAAATACTTTTCTCGTTTGACTTGTTATTTGTTGTTTTTTATTTGTTGTTTATTTATGCTTGCTTTTTCTTGGTACTATGTGAGGGATTTTTTTAATATTAACAATCCGGTAATTGTTGAGGCAGGAAGGACGGCTGACAAGTTGCTTCCGAAAGAAGCAAAAATAATTGCTCCTTATGGGGGCGATACGAGTTTTTTATATCAGACAAATCGAAAAGGTTGGTCAATTGGAATAGAAATAGAGAAATTTATAAAACAAGGGGCCGAATATTATGTTAATGTGAATATAGATGATCCCGAAGTTAAATGGCTAGAGGAAAAGTATTGTCTTACACAGAAAACATCGCAATGGGTAATTATTGATTTAAAAAGATATTGTGAAAGAAAATGAAGGTTTTGTTTCTTACTTACGATGTTCCATACCCTTTAAATTCTGGAGGGAAAATTAGAGCTTATTACCTAATTAAATATTTAGCAAGAAAGCATAAAATTACTCTTTTTTCCTATTATCGTTACGAAGAACAAAAAAAATATTTTGCGGAGCTTAAGAAATACTGTCAGGAGGTTTTTTTATTTAAGCGCCGAAAACCATGGGTATGGCAGAATTTTGCTTACAGTTTTTTAACTTTCTTACCTTTTCTTTCGGCTATATATTATTCAAATGAGCTAAAAAAAGCATTAGTTGAAGAATTAAAAAAAGAAAAGTATGATCTGGTTCATTTTGAGTCTTTTTACCCCGCCGTATATTTACCTTTGGTAAAGAAAATGGGGATTAAAACGATAATGGGTAACGAAAATATAGAATGGCGAGTCTATGATAGATATGCTTCTCAGCAATTTTTTCCTCTAAGTTGGCTTTTGAAGTTAGAAGTCTGGCGAATGAGAATTTATGAGGAGGCTATCTGGCGAGTGGCGGATGTTAATATTGCTCCGGCAAAGGACGATGCTCTGGAGATTGAGAAAATTACTAAAAAGGATTGTCCAATTGTTCCCAATGGGGTGGATTTGGGATCAGTCAGGGTTTGGCAAAAAAAATCAGGCCCACCGACAATTATTTTTGTGGGAACGATGATTTATCAGCAAAATAATGATGCCGTTAGGTATTTTTTGAAAGAAATTTATCCAAAAATAAAAAAACAAATTTCCCAGGTTAAATTTATTTTGGTCAGTTGGCACAAGCCATCCTGGCTGGATAAATTTTTAACTGATAGCTCGATAGAATTTATTCAAGATAAAGAAAAACCTGCTTGGGAGTTTTTTAAAAAGGCGGATGTTTTGGTAGTACCAACAAGAATTGCCGGGGGCACAAGAATTAAAATTTTAGAAGCAATGGCAGCAGGCCTGCCGGTGGTAAGTACAAAGATAGGAATTGAAGGAATTGAGACAAATTCAGGAAGAGGAGTAATTGTTGCCGATGGGCCGGAGGATTTTGCCGAAAAGACGGTGGTTTTGTTGAAAAGTAAAGCCCGGCGAATAAAAATTGGTTTGTTTGGAAGAAAATTAGTGGAAAAACTTTATGATTGGAAGAAAATTGGTGAGAAATTAAACAAAATTTATGAAAAAGCCTGATTTATCAGTTGTGATTTTAAATTATAATTCCGGCGATTTTTTAAGAAAATGCCTGGAGTCGATTGGGAGGACAAAAAAGAATGGGTTTGAATATGAGGTGATTGCGGTTGATAATGCTTCAACGGATAATTCTTGCAAAAAAATCCAAAATCCAAAATCCAAATTCCAAAATAAATTCAAAATCCAAAATATTAAATTAACATTGATGAAAAATAAGACTAATTTGGGATTTGCGGCGGGAAATAATGTGGGAGTTAAAAAGGCAAAAGGTCGTTATATTTTGTTTTTAAATCCGGATACGATTGTCAGACCAAATACTTTTAGGGAAATGATTAAATTTATGGATACTCATCCGGATGCTGGGGCGGCAACTTGTAAGATTGAATTGCCTGACGGAAGATTGGATGAAGCTTGTCATCGTGGATTTCCTACTCCCTGGAGTGCCTTTTGTCATTTTTCGGGACTGGAGAAATTATTTCCTAAAAGCAAGATTTTTGCCAGTTATACCTTAGGCTGGAATGATCTGAATAAAACTCATGAAATAGATGCTGGTGTTGGCGCTTTTTTAATGGTAAGACGGGAGGTAGGTGATGAAATTGGCTGGTGGGATGAGGATTATTTTTGGTATGGAGAAGATTTAGATTTTTGTTATCGGATAAAGGAGAAAGGCTGGAGAATTTATTATGTACCAAAAGTAAAAATAATCCATTATAAAGGAGTTTCTTCAGGGATTAGGAAAGAAAGCAGAAAAATTAGCACCGCCAGCAGAGAAACTAAGATCCGCTCAGCGAAAATGTCTACTGAAGTAATGCGTATTTTTTATCAAAAACATTGTCAAGATAAATATCCAAGGATAATAAATTGGCTTGTTTTTCAAGGAATTAATTTTTTAGAAAAATTGAGAGTACTTAAAGCTTCATTTTAATTAATTAAACAAATGAAAATTGTTATCGATGCGAGGCTTTACGGGTTAGAAAATGCGGGTATCGGACGCTATATTATTAATTTAATTAATCAAATTGAGAAATTAGATAAAGAAAATAAATATTTTATTCTCCTAAGGAAAAAATATTTTAATCAATTGGAATTTAAAAATAAAAATTTTAAGAAAGTTTTAGCCGACTATCCTCATTATTCTTTTAAAGAACAAGTTTTTTTACCACTCCAATTAATTAAACTAAAGCCAGATTTGGTTCATTTTCCTCATTTTAATGTCCCGATTTTTTGGTGGGGGAGATATATTGTAACAATTCATGATTTAATCAAACACCAATCGCGCGGCTTGGAAACAACCACTCGCAGACCCGTTTTTTATTGGTTTAAATATTTAAATTATCGAGCTTTAGTTTGGTTGGCCGTAAAAAGGGCATCTATGGTTGTTACTCCCAGCAAATTTTGGAAAAAAGAGTTAATTAGGCGCTATCATTTGCCACCCAAAAGGATAACAGTAACTTATGAAGGGGTGGATGAGAAATTTTCAAATTTTCAAATTTCCAAATTTTCAAATAAAAAGATTTTTGAGAAATATAAAATTAAAAAACCATTTTTAATTTACACTGGCAGTCTTTATCCGCATAAAAATGTTGAGACTTTAATTAAAGCCGTTGGGCAGTTTAATAAATTAAAGCGGCTTTATTTGGTGATTGTTTGCGCAAGAAATATCTTCTATAAGCGATTTTTGAAGAAAGTTAAAAATTTTGGCGCCCAAGATTATGTAAATTTTATTGGGTTTGTGCCTGACGAGGAGTTAGCCATTATTTATCCCCAAGCTGAAGCTTTTGTTTTTCCTTCTTTGGTTGAAGGTTTTGGTTTACCAGGATTGGAGGCAATGATTTGTGGTTTGCCGGTTTTGGCTTCGGATATTCCTGTTTTTAGAGAAGTTTATCAGGGTGGGGCTTTATATTTTAATCCTTTTTCTGTTGGTGACTTATTAAAGAAGATTAAAAAAATAATAGAAGACAGAAAGTTAAAAAAAGAATTAAGATTAAAGGGGAAGGAGTTAGTTTCTCAATATTCCTGGAAGAAGATGGCTCAAAAGACATTAAAAGTTTATAGAGAAATACACTCCAGGAGTGATTCTATATTGACACCTAAGGAGGGATGACCTAACATTAATTTAAAATGCCTGTAAGAAAAGTAGTTTTAGTAAACAATGAGATTTATCACGTTTTTAATCGAGCGGTGGCTAATGAAGAGATTTTTGGTCGTAAGTATAACCTTTTAAGAATGCTTAAGATTGTTGATTATTATAGGTTTCCTCAAACTCTAAGGTTTTCGAAATTTAAAGTATTGCCTCCTTCCCAACAAATAGAATACCTGAAGGGTCAAAGTAAAGAGCCATTAGTGGAGATATATGCCTTTGCTTTTATGCCCAATCATTATCATCTTTTGGTTAAGCAACTTAAAGAAAATGGAATCAGAAGATTTATTGCAAATATTCAAGATAGTTTTGCCCGAACATTTAATCTCAAAAACAAACGCGAAGGGGCTCTTTTTCAAAGTCCCTTTAAGGCAAAAAGAATAGAGACAGAAGAGCAGTTAATTCATATTTCCAGATATATTCATCTTAATCCTGTAACCTCTTTTTTAATAGAATTTAAGGATTTATTTAATTATTCCGCAACTTCTTTTTCTGTCTATACAAAAAAGGCGGTAGTTCCCTTTTTAAACCAAGATTATCTCTTAAAAATTTTTGGATCGAGAGAGGCATATATAAGTTTTACGGAGAACCAAGTGGATTACCAGCGTAAATTGGTTTTAATTAAAAACTTAATGTTAGAGTGAAATATTGTTATTTTTTAAAGTAAAACTCCAGAGGTGCCAATAGGAAGACACTCCAGGAGTGTATTTTTCCAGGAGTGTATTTTTCGGGGTGTATTTTTTCCTTACTTGACAGGGGGTTGGGTTGTAGGTTACTATCAAAAATACCAAATGGAAGACCTCAAAATAGTAATATTTTGTGGCGGTTATGGCACAAGAATGTGGCCAATGAGCCGCCAAAATTATCCTAAACAATTTCAGCCTTTGATTGGCGATAAATCTTTCTTTCAATTAGCAGTTGGACGACTTAGGAAAGGTTTTCCTTTGGAAAATATTTTCTTTTCTGTTCCTGCCGAACAAGTCCATTTTATCCCTAAACAAATTAAGGAAGTTAAAAAAGAAAATATTATTGCCGAGCCGGAAAGAAGAGATACTCTTGGGGCGGTCGCCCTGACGACCGCTTTTGTTGAGAAGAAATTTCCCAAAAGTTTAATGGCAGCAATTTGGGGAGCAGACCATTTGGTTAAAAATGAAAAAAGGTTTATTCGGTTGTTGAAACTTGCTTGCAAAGTTTGTCTAAAAGAAGATGTTTTGATAAAGATAGATGTTAAACCAGAGTTTCCGGCAACTTCTTTAGGGTGGGTGGAATTGGGAAAGCCATTGGGAAAGATTGGTGGTTATACTCTTTATGATTTTAAAAAGTTTATTGAAAAACCAAATTTGAAAAAAGCCCAAGAAATGTTTAAAAAAAGTGGTTTTTTGATTAACACCGGTTATTATGTTTGGAAGCCAGCAAAACTTTTGGGCCTTTTGGAAAAATATAACCCTGATTGTTATTCTCAAATTATGAAGATTCAGAAAGCAATGGGAACTTCAGAGGAACAGAAGGTTCTAAAACAAGAGTACTCTAAAATAGAAAAAACCTCGGTAGATTTTGGCTTGTTTGAAAAATTACCTCCAGCAACCTTTCGTGTTTTTCAGGCGGATATTGGCTGGGCTGATGTAGGAACCTGGGATCTTTTGTACGAAAAGTTAGCTCGGGGTCAAAAGGAAAATGTAACCAGGGGAGAAGTGGTAAGTTTTGATTCGAGGGGGAATTTAGTTTATCTTCCAAAAGGGAAAATTGCCGGAATTATAGGGGTAGAAAATCTCATTATTGTTGATACCAAAGACGGATTGCTAGTTTGCAAACGGGGACAAGGAGGAGACGTTAAGAAATTGGTTGAATATTTGAAAAAGAAAGGTAAGATAAAATATCTTTAAAGAGAATGAGTTACGAAACTGTCAAAAGAATTTTGGATATTGTAGTCGCGATCGCTTTATTAATTATTTTTGCTCCGGTATTTATTTTCGTCCCAATTTTAATTAAGCTTGACTCCCCAGGCCCGGTTTTTGCTGATATTCCTAAAAGAGTTGGTAAAGGAAGAAAGCTCTTTCGGATGTATAAATTCCGGACAATGATTGCTAATGCTCATCAGCTTTTGAAAACTGATCCAAAATTTCGCTCTCTTTATGAGGAATACAAAAAACACAGCTATAAATTAAGAGAAGATCCCCGGATAACGCGAATGGGGATATTCTTGCGCCGTTTTTCTTTAGATGAGCTTCCCCAAGTTTTTAATGTTTTGAAAGGGGAAATGAGCATTGTTGGGCCAAGAGCTTATTATCCGGATGAGCTTGTTGAGCAACAAAAGGTTTATCCAGAAAGTAAGAAATTTGTTAGGGAGCTTTTGAAAATTAAGCCGGGAATTACAGGCTACTGGCAGGTTCATGGAAGAAGTGAGATAAATTTTGATAAAAGAGTAAAAATGGATGCTTATTATGCTAGACAAAAATCGATTTTGCAGGATATAATAATCATTCTTAAAACCCCATGGGTAATGATTTCTGGTAAAGGAGCGTTCTAAATGAAAGATGCCTTAGAAAACAAAATTGAACTTGAGCCAGTTAAAAAACCGTGGGTTTTTCCTAAAAAATTATTTATTGGAATAGGAACGCTGTTTTTAATCATTGCTTTTTTGGTGATTTTTACTGCCTTGCCTTTGTTGGAAATTAAAACCCAGGTTTTTAGTTTGAATGAAGAAGTAAAAGGAATTTCTGAAGGGATTCAAGCCCAAAATCTTGCCCAAACGATAGAAAAATTGGGGGCGACAAAAAATAAACTTAACAATTTAGCCACCAGTTATAAAAAATTGGGGTGGGTTAGATTTATTCCTCTGGTAAACGGTTTTTATAAAGATGGGGAAAGGCTGATTAATGGCGGTAATTATTTACTTGAAGCAGGGGAAATTGCCATTGAAGAACTTAAGCCTTATGCCGATTTGTTGGGACTGGAAAACAAAAAAGAAGAGACAGGGCCAAAAGAGTTGACGGCTGAAGAAAGACTAATGCTTGCCTTGGATACTCTGGATAAGCTTGGGCCGGGAATGGATAAGATTGAACAGAAGCTGGAAGAGGCACAAAGACAGATAGATCAGATTAACCCCAACAGATATCCGGAAACGCTTTTTGGAAAGAAAATAAGAGAAAAAATAATAATGTTGATAAAAATGACAGATAGTATTGTCCAAATGACAAGAGAGGTTAAGCCAATAACAAAATACCTTAAACCCCTTTTGGGATATCCGGGGGAAAAACGCTATTTAATTCTTTTCCAAAATGATGCCGAATTGCGACCAACCGGAGGTTTTTTGACTGCTTATGCGATTTTGTCTGTTCACAAGGGCAACTTTAAGCCTCTTGGTTCTTTTGATATTTATAGTCTGGACGCTAGATTTGGTAATCGCCTGCCCCCACCCGAACCAATTAAAAAATATCACAAGAATGTTTATTATTGGCATTTGCGGGATATGAATCTTTCCCCGGATTTCAAAGAGTTTATGCAAACTTTTTGGCCGAATTATAAGAAAGCAGGAGGAGGGGATGTTGATGGAATAGTGGCGGTGGATACTAAAGTTTTGGTGGATCTTCTGCGGGTTTTAGGGCCGATTGGGGTAGCCGATTGGGGAAGATATTCAGCCGAAAATGACCCTCGTTGTAATTGTCCCCAGGTTTTTTATGAGTTAGAGAGCCAAATTAGTAAGCCGGTTGGCACCTTGCGCACTGAAAGGAAAGCAGTTTTGGGACCCTTAATGCACTCAATTTTGCTGAATATGATGCAATCGCCGCGAAAGAAATGGCCGGAGTTTTTTAATGTTGCTTTTAGCAATATTCAAGAAAAGCATATATTGTTTTACTTTTTTAATGAGGAGCTTCAAAAAGCAGTAGAGGCTCTGAATGCCGGGGGAAGAATTAAAGATTATGATGGTGATTATCTTCATATAAACGATTGTAATTTTGCCGGGGCAAAGTCAAATATGTATATTCGGGTCAATGTTGAACAGGAGATTAAAATAGACTCAGGTGGGGAAGCAATTAAAACTGTCATTATTGATTATAAAAATCCTGCTCCTCCTTCAAATTGTAATTTAGAGGCAGGAGAGCTTTGCTTAAATGGTCTTTATCGAAACTGGGTAAGACTTTATGTTCCTAAGGGGAGCCAGTTGATTGAAGTTTCCGGCTCAGAAGTTGAAGCAAATACTTATGAGGAATTGGGGAAAACTGTTTTTGAGGCGTTTTATGGTGACAAAGCCCCCCTTCGACCTCAAGGAAAAGCCCGGTTGGTATTCAAGTATAAGTTGCCTTTTAAAATAGGAAGTGATTATCGGATTTTAGTGCAGAAACAGCCAGGTACTTATGGGTACGAGTATCAAATTAAGCTTGACGGAAAAGAAGAGAAATTTGAACTTAAGACTGATCGGGAATTGAAACTCTCCTTATAAATGAGTGGCACTTATAAAACCGAGGGGATTATTCTTAAGCGAAGAAATTTTGGAGAGGCGGATAAAATTCTCACTATTTATTCTAAGCATTACGGAAAAATTCGGGCAATTGCTAAAGGAATTCGGAAATTAAAAAGTAGAAAGGCAGGGAGTTTGGAGCTTTTTAATCATTGCAAATTGGTTTTGGCTAAAGGAAGAAATCTGGATATTATTTCTGAGGTTCAGGCGATGAATGCCTTTCGAGAGTGGCGCAGAAATTTAACCAAAGTTGGAGTTGCTTATTACTTTTGTGAATTGGTTGATAAATTGACGCCCGATGGACAGGCAAATAAAGCTGTTTTTGAAATACTTAAGGAGTTTTTAGGGAAAATAAGCTCTTCAAACTTACCAGCGCTGGTTAGAAGCTTTGAAGAACATCTTTTAGATGAGCTTGGTTTTGGAGTTCCTTTTGAATGGAGAAAAAGACAAGGGAGTCTTAAGCCTTATATTGAAAGCATTACCGAAAAAGAAATTCACAGCCCAAAAATTCTTGCTAAACAAGAAAAAATAGGCTAATATTTATCATAATGGCAGATTTAATGGAAAAAATTGTTTCTTTGTGCAAAAGAAGGGGATTTGTTTTTCCTTCTTCAGAGATTTATGGAGGAATTGGCGGTTTTTGGGATCTGGGACCACTCGGGATTTTAATGAAAAATAATATTAAAAAACTTTGGTGGAAGGCGATGGTTGAGGAAAAAGAAAATATTTTTGGTTTGGACTCGACAATTATCCATCACCCAAAAGTCTGGCAGGCTTCAGGACACACTCTTTCCTTTACCGACCCTTTAAGAGAATGTAAGTCTTGTCACAAACGATTTCGGGCTGACAAAATTAAGGGAGATAATTGCCCGGAATGCGGAGGAGAACTAACTGAAGTTAAACAGTTTAATTTGATGTTTGAAACCTATGTTGGTCCGGCAAGACAGACCGCTAATAAGGCTTATTTGCGGCCGGAGACTTGCCAGGGGATTTTTATCAACTTTGGAAATGTTGTTGATTGTGTCCGCCCTAAGCTTCCTTTTGGAATTGCCCAAATAGGCAAGGGTTTTCGCAACGAAATTACGACCGGGGATTTTATTTTTCGCGACCGTGAGTTTGAGATGATGGAGCTTGAGTTTTTTGTTAGGTCTGGTGAGGATGAAAAATGGCATGAGTATTGGATAAAAGAAAGGTTGAAATGGTACCAAGAAATAGGAATTAAAAGGGAGCATCTTCGTCTTTTTGAGCATCCAAAAACAAGTTTAGCCCATTATTCAAAGCGGACGGTAGATATTGAATATAAATTTCCTTTTGGTTGGGCAGAACTTGAGGGAATTGCCAACCGGACCGATTTTGACTTAAAAAATCATTCTCAATTTTCTGGGAAAGATTTACGTTTTCAAGACGAAAATGGAGAAAAATTTTATCCTTTTGTTATTGAGCCATCGGTGGGGGTTGAACGGATAATATTGGCCCTATTGTTAGAGACTTATTGCGAGAAAGTGAGTAATAAAAATACTCGAGTAATTTTGTCCCTCAATCCAAAGATTTCTCCTTATAAAGTCGCTGTTTTTCCTCTTTTGGCTAATAAACCGGATTTGGTAAAATTGGCACGGAGAATTTATGAGGATTTAAGAAAAGATTTTATGGTTGCCTGGGATGAGAGGGGTAACATTGGTAAACGATATTTTTCCCAGGATGAGATTGGTACTCCCTGGTGCGTCACGATTGATTTTCAGACTTTAAAAGATAAAACAGTGACGGTTCGGGATCGGGATACCACTAAACAAGTCAGGTTGGGGATTGACAAACTTCAAGAATTTTTTGAGAATAAATTAAAATGAAGAAAAACTTGGCAATTGCTTTAATAGTTTTGGTTATTTTGGTACTGATAGTTTTGGTGGTGGTGATAATAAATAAAAATAAAGCTAAAAATTTTTCTTCTTTTAAGCCGACACCGACTCCTGGACAGATGGCTAAAGAATTATCGCCGGATCAACTACCTTCTGTGTGGCTTATTCCTCGAGCTGATAAGCACGAGGTTACCCTAGAAGTTAAAGAAATTAAAAATGCTAATTCAATTGAATATGAATTAACTTATCTTTCGAAAGGGCTGTCTCGGGGCGTAGTGGGGACAATTAATCTTAATGGCGAAACCTCAATTACCAGAAAAATTTTGCTGGGAACTTGCTCTCGAAATGTTTGTAAATATGATGAGGGGATTACTGAGGGAATGCTCACTTTGCGCTTGCGTGGACCAGAAGGGGTGATAAAAATAACTGCTCCTTTTGATTTAGACTCCAAAAACTACCAACTTCAACCAAAAGGCTGGCTGATAAAATAAAATTACCAAGCTTCTTTTGATTTCCCAATCTCAAATTGCCTCTTGACAAATGTATTTTAATGTTTCAAAATGGTAAGAAAAGTATTAAATTGGTGAAAAGTGGTGATGCAGATGTTTTTAGGAACATATCAGCCAAACTTGATTGGTAAAGGAAGAATTGCTCTTCCCAAAAAAATTAGGAGCGAGCTTGCTGGCGAGAGAATAGTTTTAACTATTGGCTTTGAAAAATGCATTTTTGGTTTTAGCGAGAAGGGTTGGGAAGAAATAGTAAAACCAGAACTTTCCCAACCTTTGTTTTCTAATCAGGAGGCTCGTGATTTGCGGCGAAAAATGTGCGCCTCAGCGCAAGTAGTTAATTTGGATTGTCAGGGAAGGTTTGTAATTCCGGAGACAATGTTGAATTACGCCGGTGTCAAGGAGGAGATTATTTTGATTGGCGCCGGCGACCATTTTGAAATCTGGGATAGTAAAAAATGGGAGGCTTATCGTGCCAAGGCTTTTTCATAAGCCAGTTCTTTTAAAAGAAGCAATTGAATTTTTAAATGTCAGAGCTGGGGAAAAATATATTGATGCGACGGTGGGTGGAGGTGGACATAGTGCGGCGATTTTGAAAGCCCAAGGAGAAGTTTTAGGTATAGATTGTGACCCCGAGGCGATTAAGTCTGCCAGGGAGTATTTATCTTCAGCCTGCCCTAATACTTCCTGGCAGCTAGCCCGGGGAAACTTTAAAGACTTAAAAGATATTGCTATTGCCTATGGGTTTACGCCGGTAGCCGGGATCCTTTTTGATTTAGGGGTCAGCAGCTACCAATTGGAAACGGCAGAACGGGGATTTTCTTTTAATTTAGAAGGGCCGCTGGACATGAGAATGGATCCTGCCCTGAAAGTAACCGCTGCTGATTTGGTTAATGGTTTGACCCAGACAGAGTTGGGGGAATTGTTTTTTAAATTTGGGGAAGAGAGGTATGCCAGGCGGATTGCTCGGGCTATTTGCCGGGAGCGACAATTAAAGCCAATTACTACTTGTGATGAATTGGCAAGAATTATTCTTAGGGTGCGGCGGCGAGGAAGATTTGACCGGACTCATCCGGCGACGCGTTGTTTTCAGGCACTGCGGATTGCCGTAAATGATGAACTTAACAATTTAAAAGCAGCCTTACCGCAGGCCCTAAAGATGTTAAAGCCTGCAGGTCGGTTGGTAGTAATTAGTTTTCATTCGCTTGAAGACAGAATTGTTAAGAATTTTTTAAAATTAGCAGCTGGCGAGGGAAAATTGGAGATTTTGACTAAAAAGCCAATTCGACCAACGGCGGAGGAAATTAAAACCAATCCGCGTAGTCGGAGTGCCAAATTAAGAGCGGGGGAGAAAAAATGACTAAAGAAAAGAAACATAAAACACCAAAATTGCTAATAATAGTTGCCAGTTTGGTGTTAATTTTGGCATTAGCTCAACTGGTTGTTTCTTATTATTTAGCGACGTTGGGAGAAAAACTCCGCCAATTGGAGGCAAAGGCAGCCCAACTTCAACAGGAAAATAGGGTTTTAGCTGAAGAAATCAGCAATAATGGCTCCCTTTCCAAAATATCTTTAAAGGCCCAGGAACTTGGATTCACCAGAACAACAGCAGTTTTGCATCTTACTCCTCAAATTCCGGTGGCTTTAAAATGAGTGGAGGCTGGAGAATCAATTTTCTTTTAAGATTCTTTATTTTGGCAGGAGGGTTGGTCGCTTATCGATTGTTTTATTGGCAGATTTTGAATTCCGAGCAATTAGCGGCGGCGGCGGAAAAACAACATTGGGTGTCCTTTGAAATTCCTGCAAAAAGAGGAGAAATTCTTGCGGCTGATGGATTCCCTTTGGCAACGAATGAAGAAGCTTTTTTGCTTTTTGCCTCAATACCTGATTTGAAAGAAAAACCTCAGGATATTGCCGCCAAAATTGCCCCCTTTTTAAATAATTCAGATATAAAAGAAACAGAAGAGCTTATTAAACAAAGACTTAAACGCGATGATTTAGTTTGGGTTCCTATTCAACACAGAATTTCTCGCCAAACTAAAGAAATCATTCAAAATTTAAAAATTGCTGGGCTTGGCTTTGAAGAAGAACAAAAAAGAAGCTATCCTGAAGGGTCATCTGCCGCCCATCTTTTAGGCTTTGTTGGTTTTGATATTAATGGTCGAGATAAAGGTTATTTTGGATTGGAGGGTTTTTATGATTTGGAACTAAGAGGAGAACCTGGTATGGTTCGGCGAGAAAAGGATGCTTCAGGAAAACCAATTTTAGTTGGAGAAAGTAGGGAAGAAAAGCAAAAAGATGGAAGAAGTTTGCAAACTACAATTGACCGGTCAATACAGTTTATTGTCGAAGAGAAATTACAAAAAGGTCTAAAACGTTATGGAGCGATTAGTGGGTCAGTAGTAGTGATGGAGCCAAGTAGTGGAGCAATTTTGGCAATGGCTTCTTTACCCACTTATGACCCTGCTAATTATTGGAAAGAAGATAAAAAAAATTTCCCAAATCCGGTGATTGCTTCTTCCTACGAACCTGGTTCAACTTTTAAGGTTTTGGTAATGGCGGCGGCTTTAAATGAAGGAGTAGTGGTTCCTCAAACTCGTTGTGATAAATGCGATGGCCCAAGAAATATCTCCGGTTATACTATTCGGACTTGGAATGACAAGTATTTCCCTGACTGCACAATGGTAGAAGTCATTCAACATTCTGATAATGTGGGGATGGTTTTTGTTGGAGAAAAGTTGGGCCGGGAGAAACTGGTGGAATATTTAGAAAAATTTGGCCTTGGTCGACCAACAGGAATTGACCTTCAAGAAGAAAGTAGTCCTCCCTTGCGCCCAAAAGGAGAATGGAAGTCGATAGATTTAGCAACCGCCTCTTTTGGCCAAGGAATTGCCGTTACTCCCCTGCAGATGGTTCGGGCGGTTGGAGCAATCGCCAATCAAGGAAAGTTGGTTAAACCGTTTGTTGTGAAGAAAATTATTGGAGAGGGCCAAACAGAGGAGATTCCCCTAAAAGAAGGAAAACAAATAATTAAAGCGGCGACTGCCAGGGTGATGACAGAGATGATGGTTAATGCTGTTGATAACGGCGAGGCGAAATGGGCGAAACCAAAAGGATTTCGAATTGCTGGAAAAACAGGGACAGCTCAAATCCCAGTTGCCGGTCATTATGATGAAGAAAAAACAATCGCTTCTTTTGTTGGTTTTGCCCCGGCTGATGAGCCAAAATTTATAATGTTGGTTACTTTAAGAGAGCCGACTTCCTCTCCTTGGGGCTCAGAAACTGCCGCTCCTTTGTGGTTTGATATTGCCAAAGAGCTTTTTACTTACTACGGGATACTGCCGGAGTAGTTTTTAGTTCTTCTTTTACTCTCTCAGCCAAGAAGATTTTCATCAGGGATTGATAGGGAACATCTCGGTAATTGGCCAATTGCTTTATTCTTTCCAATAAATATTTAGGTAGTCTCAGGGAAATTGATTCCGTCGACGGTTTCAGGTTGGGGAAAATAGGATTTTTAATTGCTTTGCTCCAATCAATATACTCTGTCGAATCATGGATTGCCCAGAACTCTCTTTCTTCGTCCTCGTTTTTAAATTTAGGAATTTTTTTAAGTTTTTTCATATTTCCTCCTTTCTTTTTGATTTTGATCTCTGGCAGAGATTACTCTAATTTTTGAATTTCTAAAAGTAAAAGCAATAAAAAGTTTTCTTTTTTTGCCTGTCTGCCCTAATGCTTGAAATCTTTTTTCTTTTTTAGTTGAGTGTTTTTCATCTAGGCTAACAAGCAATGGTTGATTAAAAAATATTTCTTCGCATTCTTTATATTTGACTTTATGTTTTGCCCAATTTTTTTCAATATTGCCTTTATTCCAATCAAATCCTTTAGCGTTCTTTAACAAGTTTAAAATTTCATCTCCATTCATTGTGTATTATGATAATATACAAAAAAACATTTGTCAAGTGATGGGGCTGAATTATTTTGTCAGAAATAGGAATTTGAGATATAATAAAACTGGATGATTCGGAAGCTAAAGAATTTTGTTCATTTAATTAGGGCGATTTTGGCAAATATTTATTGGCGATTTCCCTCAAGAAAACTAATTGTTATTGGCGTTACCGGGACTGATGGGAAAACCACCACTGTTCATTTGATTCATCATATTCTAAGAAATGCGGGAGAAAAGGCAGATTTAATTTCTACTGTGTCTGCTCCGGGGTTACACACGACTACTCCCGATCCTTGGACTTTACAAAAACTATTGCGCCAAATGGTCCACAGGGGAATAAAATATGTAGTTTTGGAGGCAACCTCCCACGGGTTGGACCAGCATCGGTTATGGGGAGTTAAATTTTACGCCGGCGTTATTACTAATGTTACTCATGAGCATTTAGATTATCATAAAACCTATGAAAATTATTTGCGGGCAAAAGTAAAACTTTTTCGCCATGTTAAGATTGCGGTATTAAATAGAGACGACGAATCATTTAAAAATTTAAAATTTAAAATTAAAAATTCAAAATTGATCACCTATGGAATTAAAAATGAGGCGGATTTTACACCTAAAAGCTTTACTTTTAAAACTTTACTTCCCGGTGAGTACAACCAATATAATTGTTTGGCGGCGATTGCTGTTACTTCGGCTTTAGGGATTCCCCCGGAAAAAATTAGAAAGGCGGTTGCCTCTTTTAGGGGAGTGATTGGCAGGATGGAAGAAATTAACGAGGGGCAAAATTTTAAGGTGATTGTCGATTTTGCCCATACCCCAAATGGGCTGGAAAATGTTTTGACAACCCTCCAAAGACTAAAAACCAAAGACCAACGACTAATTGCTGTTTTCGGTTGCGCTGGTTTGCGAGACGTTGCTAAAAGACCAATGATGGGAGAAATTGCCGGGCGGCTGGCAGATGTTGCTGTTTTGACAGCCGAAGACCCAAGGACTGAAGATGTTAATAAAATTATTGACCAAATTGCTTTGGGTTGTAAAAAGGCGGGAGGAAGAGAAGGTCGGTCTTTTTTCCGTATCCCTGATAGGCGTCAGGCAATTCGTTTTGCCATTCAGAAATTGGCAAAAAAAGGGGATATTGTGATAATTTGCGGTAAAGGACATGAACGGTCGATGTGTTTCGGAAAAACCGAATATCCCTGGAGCGACCAGAAGGAAGCAAGAAAAGCATTAAAAAAATTAAATGTTTAAAAAAGCAGAAAAAGGATATTACGAGTTTCAAAATTTTAAAAAGTTTAAGGATTTAATCCATGGATTTTCCACCAGAGAATTTGGAGACTGCCGGGCAAAAATGCCGGAAAACTGGAAAAACATTGAAAAATTTTTAAGGGCTTTTGGTTTAAAGAAAGAAGATTTGGTTTTAGGCGAACAGACTCATGGGAATAAAATTAAAGTGGTGAATTATAATGATAGGGGGAAGATTGTTCCGGCTGTTGATGGATTGCTAACAAGAGACTGGCAGCTGGTTTTGGGAGTAAGGTCGGCTGACTGTTTACCAATTTTGTTTTTTGAACCGGAGGTAAAGATTGTTGGGGCGGCACATGCTGGTTGGCAGGGGATTTTAGCCCGATTACCACAAAAAATGATTGACCAAATAATTAGAATGGGAGGAATACCGGAAAATGTTTTGGTAGGAATTGGTCCTCATATTTGTGGGAAATGTTATTCGGTAGAAAAAAACCGCACCCAGCAGTTTTTAGCCGAGTTTGGGAACCTTGGGGGGATGGTGAGAAGCGAGGGGGAAAAAAATTGGCTAGAATTAGAAATTCCTACAGTTAACCAGTTGGTTCACAGCGGAGTGAAGTGGAGGAATATTTTTTTTGCCGGGGTTTGTACTGCCTGCCAAAATAAAGATTTTTTTTCTTATCGGAAAGATAGTAAAAAAACATATGGGGAAATGTTAAGTGTTATTTGTCTTAAAAGATGAAAAAACCAGTATTTTTTAAAAAAATTAACCATATTCACCTGACAGGAATTAAAGGGGTGGGAATGACGGCGTTAGCCTGTTGTTTCCAAGATTTGGGGATTAAAATTAGCGGGAGTGATGTTGGGGAGATTTTTGTTACCGATAAAGTTTTAAAGCAGCGGAAAATTAACTGGCAGGAAGGTTTTGGGGTAAAGAACCTAAAACCAAGGCCAGATTTGCTGATAACCACCGGCGCCCATGGAGGATTAACCAATCCCGAGGTGTTAGCGGCCAGGGAAATGAAAATTCCGATTTTGACCCATGCCCAAGCTTTAGGAAAATTGATGGAAGGCAAAACAGGAATCTCTGTCTGTGGAGTTGGGGGAAAAACAACCACTTCCTCAATGATTGCCACGGTTTTGGAGAAGGCCGGAAGAAAACCAAGTTATGCTATTGGGGTGGGAGAAATTTTTCCTTTAGGTGTACCGGGAAAATATGATAAAGGTTCAGAATTTGTTGCCGAAGCGGATGAGTATGTCAATTCTCCAGGAGTTGATAATCGACCCAGATTTAGTTTCCAAAATCCAAAAATAATTGTGGTCACTAATATTGAATATGACCATCCAGATATTTATGCTAGCCTGGAACAAACAAAGCAGACTTTTGCCGGCTTTTTTCAAAAAATTCCATCTGATGGACTACTGGTGGCTTGTGCTGATAATCCTAAGACAATGGCGGTAGCAAAAAATTTTTCCCCAATTTTACAAACCTATGGATTTTCTCCTCAAGCTGACTGGTGGGTGGAAAAGTTTTATTTTGGTGCCGGCCAGGCGTTTTTTAACTTAAGACATAAAGGAATAACAATTGAGGATATTAGAATTAAAGTTCCGGGAAAATTTAATATTCTAAACAGTGCTGCCGCCTTTGCCGTAGGAACATTTTTAGGGATAGACGCCAAGACAATTAAGAAAGGTTTAGCTGAATTTGCCGGGACAAAACGCCGGTTTGAGTTTATTGGAGAGGTAAGAGGAATAAAACTTTATGACGATTATGCTCATCATCCGACGGAAATTAACCAAGTTCTTTTGGCGGCCAAGAAATGGTTTCCCGAAAACCGGCTGATAGTTGTTTTTCAACCTCATACCTACAGTCGAACTAAAGCCTTATTTTCCGAATTTAGCCGGGCTTTTGCTGGAGCTAGCGTAGTCGTTATTACCGAAATTTATGCTTCAGCCCGAGAAAAAGATAATTTGGGAATGAGCGGAAAGCTGCTTGCCCAAGAAGTAAGCAGGCACCATCCGCGGGTTTTTTACAAAAAGGATGAGGAGGAGGTGGTTAGATTTCTTGAAGGGGAAGCCCAGCCGGGTGATATTATTTTTACTATCGGGGCGGGGAACATCTTTTCATGGCACAAAAATATCTTAAAATCATTGAAAAATTAAGCCAGGGGCGAGTGAAATTAAACGAACCGTTGGCAAAGCATACAACCTTCAAAATTGGCGGGCCGGCGGATTTATTCATTGAAGTAACGAGAGAAACAGAGTTGATTAAGTTGATTAAGTTAATCAAGAAATTAAAGATTCCCTATTTTGTTTTAGGTGGAGGGTCAAATATCCTGGTGGCGGATGAGGGATTTAGAGGAATAGTAATAAAAATTGCGAATTGCGAATGGCGAATTTCCAATTTTAGGATAATTGCTGGGGCGGGGGTTTCTTTGGGGGAATTGGTAAAATTAGCGGCAAAAAATTCGCTGGCTGGTTTGGAATTTGCCGCCGGGATTCCGGGAACAGTTGGCGGAGCAGTAAGGGGAAATGCTGGAGCCTGGCAGCAGGCAATAGGAGATAGGGTAACGCGGGTTAAAGTGCTTACCCCGGCCGGAAGAGTGAAATGGTTAAAAGCAGCAGATTGTCAATTTTCCTATCGCCAAAGTCGGTTTAAAAAAACAAAAGAGGTTATTTTGGAAGTGGAGTTGAAATTAGAAAAAGGAGATAAAAAAGAAATCGAAGCAAAGATAAAGGAAAATTTAGGAAAACGCGCTTCTCAACCGAAGGAGCCTTCGGCTGGTTGTATTTTTGTTAATCCAAAGCCTGCTTCCGCCGGTGAGCTAATTGAAAAATGTAAATTGAAAGGAAAAAAAATTGGTGATGCCCAAGTTTCTCCAAAACACGCAAATTTTATTGTTAATTTAGGAAAAGCAAAAGCCCAGGAGGTAATCAAGCTGATTAAGTTAATCAAGAAAAAAGTTAAAGAAAAATTTGGAATAAATCTTGAAGAGGAGATTTGTTTTTTAGGATTTGATAAAATATAGGAAACAATGGCTAAATTTATTATCAAAGGTGGAAAAAAACTCAAAGGAACAGTAAAAATTTCGGGGAACAAAAATGCCGTTTTGCCGCTTATGGCGGCAACTTTATTGACCAACGAAGAATGTGTTTTAGAAAATGTCCCTAAAATTGGAGATGTTTTGGTTTTAGGGGAAATAATAAAAGAACTTGGAGCGAAGATTGAAGGTTTGGGGACTAATCGACTGATAATAAATACCAGGGGCGTTAATAAATATCATCTTAACCCAAATTTAGTCCAAAAATTGCGAGCCTCAATTCTTCTTTTGGGACCATTGCTTGTTCGTTTTGGCAAAGCCCGGCTAAAGCATCCCGGGGGTTGTATGGTTGGAAGACGAGCCGTTGGTACTCATTTTGATGCCTTAGCGGCTTTGGGGGCAAAAACAATTACTAGTGAAGAAGATTATGAATCGGAGGTTAAAAACCCTCATCCGGCAAATATCTTTCTTGATGAAGTTTCGGTGACAGCAACAGAAAACGCGATGATGATGGCAAGTTTAATTCCAGGGACAACAGTGATTGATGATGCTGCTTGCGAGCCTCATGTTGAAGATTTAGCCAATTTTTTAAATTTAATGGGGGCAAAAATTAGAGGCGCGGGAACCAATAGAATTGTTATTGAAGGTGCCCGGAAACTGCGAGGAGCCAATTTCAAAATAGGGCCAGATTATATCGATGCTGGAACTTTTGCTATAGTTGGGGCGGTTACAAAAAGTAAGATTTCTATTTTGGGAGTAAAAGAAAAAGATTTGCCGATGATTATTTTGTATCTTAAAAGAATGGGGGTTAGGTGTGAAGTTAAAGGTAATGTTTTAACTGTTTTCCCTTCTGTGCTTACCGCTCCCAAGGGAAAAATTCAAACCCGTCCTTGGCCAGGTTTCCCGACTGATTTGATGAGCCCATTTATAGTTTTGGCTACTCAAGCGAAGGGAACAACTTTATGCCACGATTGGATGTACGAATCAAGGATGTTTTTTGTGGATAAACTGATTACTATGGGGGCAAATATTACCCTTTGTGATCCCCATCGAGTTTTAGTTTCTGGGCCGACTAAGCTTAGGGGGAAGATTTTAGAAAGTCCGGATATTCGGGCAGGAATGGCGCTGGTGGTAGCGGCTTTATGTGCTGAAGGGGAAAGTGTGATTAGTAATGTGGAAATAATCCAGCGAGGATACGAAGAGGTTGAAGCAAGACTGAAGCTCCTTGGGGCAGATATTCGCAAAGTCGAATAAAATGAGGAAATTGCGGGTAATTGTCTTGATGGGCGGAAAAAGCCCGGAACACGAAGTCTCTGTGGCGACAGGGAAAGAGGTAGTGAAAAACTTTGATAAGAATAAATATGAAGTAATTCCCCTGGTAATACCCCGGAATGGTAAGTTACCTTTCAGTTTATTAATCACCAAAAAACCTGATGTTGTTTTTATCGCTATGCATGGGCCTTTTGGCGAAGATGGGACAATCCAGGGAATGCTGGAGTTGGCGGGAATTCCCTATACCGGGGCGGGTGTTTTAGCTTCGGCTCTGGGCATGGATAAGCCAATGTTTAGAAAAGTGGTAAGAGCAGAGGGAATACCAACCCCAAACTACCTTGTTTTGAAAAAAGGAGATTCTTCTCAAAAAATTTTAAAAGTACTTGGGCTTCCGGTAGTAGTTAAGCCCTCTTCGCAAGGTTCAAGCGTGGGGGTAAGTATTGTCCGCCAAAAGAAAGACTTAGACAAGGCGCTCAAAAAGGCATTTAGTTTTGGACCAAGGGTGATAATAGACGAATACCTTTGGGGAACAGAAGTTACCTGTGGAGTTTTGGGTAATGAGAATCCGATTGCTTTACCGGTGGTAGAGATTATTCCTAAAAGGGAATTTTTCGATTACCAAGCAAAATATAATGAGGGTATGTCTGAAGAGATTGTTCCGGCGCGGATTTCCAAAAAATTAACCAAACAGGTTCAAAATTTGGCGATCCGGGTTTATAAAGCAATTGATTGTCGGGGATTTGGGAGAGTAGATATGATAATTTCTAAGGGTAAACCTTACGTGTTGGAGATAAATACTATTCCTGGTTTAACTCCGGTTTCTTTGTTCCCAAAAGAAGCGGCTGCCGCCGGGATTTCTTATCCGGCACTTCTAGACCGCCTCATTGAGCTGGCTCTGGAGAGATGGTAAAATTAGCTAATGGCGCAGACTTTTGGTTGGAAACAACCTTTTCATCAGGCAAGAAGAGTATTGGCGAAATTTTGGCTGCGTTTTTTTCCTCATCTAACGATAATTGGAGTGACCGGCAGTTATGGAAAAACTAATACCACCCGAGCGATTACTCAAGTACTTTCGGAAAAATTTCCCACCCTCCAAACTGATTTGAATTTAGATACAATTTACAATTTACCAATTACTATTTTGAAACTTCGCCCCGCTCATAAAAATTTAGTTTTGGAAATGGGAGTTGATCATAAAAATGAAATGGACTTTCATCTTTCATTGGTCAAACCGAAAATTGGGACGATTACCGGGATTAATCCTACTCATTCAGAGCCGGAGCTTTTAGGGTCGCTTGAGGGAGTGATTAAAGAAAAAAGCAAACTTTTAGTTGCCTTGCCCAAGAATGGTTGGGCAATTTTGAATTGGGATGATTTTAGGGTTCGGAAGATGGCAAAAGCAACCAAGGCAAGAATAATTCGTTATGGGACTACCTCTGGTTGTGACTATTGGGCTTCTGATATTGAGGTTGATTTTTCCGGGACGAGTTTTGTGATTAATAAAAAACAAAAAAAGACCAAGGTCAAAACTGGTTTAGTTGGTCGGCATTTTGTCCATGCTTGTTTAGCGGCAACGGCAATTGGCAAAATAATGGGGTTAGATTGGGGAGAGATTAAAAATGGTTTATCTAAATTAAAACCATTAACGGGAAGACTAAGTATTGAGGAGGGGCCAGCAGGCTCAATTTTGCTTGATGACCATTTGCGGGCAAATCCGGCTTCAACTTTGGCAGGGCTACAAACATTGGTTGATTTACCAACGAAAGGCAGGCGAATTGCCGTTTTGGGAGAGATGGGGGAATTGGGAGTTTTGGCAGAAAAAGAACATCGGAGAGTGGGTAGGGAGCTGGCGAAGCTTAAAAAAATTGATTATTTAATTTCCATCGGGCCTCTTCAAAAACTTGTGGCCCAAGAAGCGATAAAAGCAGGAATGGGGAAAAAGCAGGTTTTTTGGGCGGAAAATGTGAGTGGGGCGGCGAAAATTTTAAAGAGGCTAATAAAAAAGGGCGATTTATTTTATCTTAAAGGGTCACTTTTACGCCATTTGGAACGAATTTTGCTAATTTTGGAAGGGGAAAAAGTTAACTGTCGGGTTGTTTCCTGTCATTGTTATTGGCAGTGTTTGGGGTGTCCTTATTTACATTCTGGGACGACTGGGTTAAAATGAAAAAGAAATGGTTTTGTTTTTAGGGTTGCTAATTTTTTCTTTCATTATCAATAGTATTTTAGTAGTTCCCTTTATTAATCTTTTATATAAACTTCGATTTTTGCGCCAGCAACAGAAAACACGCGATTTTTTAGGAAAGTTAACGCCAATTTTTGATAAATTTCATAAACATAAAGCAGGAACACCAGTTGGCGGAGGCTTACTTATAATTGCCACGGTTGCTTTACTTTACGCGATTTTATTTCCTCTTATTAGTTTTTTGGGAGTTTATGTGACTGCTGTTTACCCAATTAAAGAGGAACTCAATATTCTCTTTTTTTCTTTTATCTCTTTTGGTTTGCTTGGGCTTTATGATGATTTCAAAAAGTTTTTTGGGTTTAAACAGACGGGTTTTTTTGGTTTGCGATTGCGGCATAAATTTTTAATTCAATGGGCTTTAGCTTTTATAATTGCCCTTCTTTTATATCAGAATTTAGGAATAAATTTTGTTCATGTGCCCTTTTTTGGGATTATTCGTTTAGGCTGGTGGTATGTTCCTTTTGCCGCTTTTGTAATTGTTTCTTTTGCTAATGCTTTTAATATTACTGATGGGCTTGATGGTTTGTCCTGCGGACTTTTGCTGATTTGCCTTTTTGCTTTTTGGATTCTTTCCGCTTCAATTTTAGATACTACCCTTTCGGTATTTCTAGCCCTCTGGATTGGGGCGTTGATTGCCTTTTTGTATTTTAATGTTTACCCGGCAAGAATTTGGTTGGGAGATGTGGGCGCTTTGTCTTTCGGAGCAACCTTGGCGGTGGTAGGACTTCTTTTGGGAAAGATAATGGGTTTGGTGGTAATTGGAGGATTATTTTTCTTGGAGGTATTTTCCAGTTTAAGCCAAATGTTGGCAAAAAAATTTTTAGGAAGAAAAATTTATGCCGTTGCCCCTTTTCATTTATGGCTACAATATAAAGGTTGGGAGGAGCCAAAGATTGTTTTCCGTGCTTGGTTGGCGGGAATCATGCTGGCCATTTTCGGCCTCTGGCTGGCGATGATTTAATGTTATAATACTTCTTGATGGACCTCAAAAATAAAAAAATTGCTGTTTTGGGACTGGGGATTGAGGGAGAAGATGTCTGTCGTTATTTGATAAAGCAGGGAGTTAAAGATGTTACAGTGTTTGATCAAAAAACGCCGGAAGAGTTGAGCGAGAAAATTAACAAATTGCGAATTAACGGATTAACGAATTACAAATTGGGGCCAGATTATTTAAAAAACGGACTGAAAGGATTTGAAGTTATTTTTCGTTCTCCTGCTTTTAGGCTTTCCCTTCCGGAAATTGTTGAGGCAAAAAATTCCGGAGCAATTATTACCAGCGCCACGAAATTATTTTTTGATTTATGCCCAGCAAAAATCATTGGGGTAACAGGAACAAAAGGTAAGGGAACTACTGCTACTTTAATTTATCGGATTTTGAAAAAAGCAGGAAAAGAGGTTTTTTTGGCAGGAAATATTGGTGAGCCAATGCTCGCCTTATTACCGAGGTTGGGTAAAGACAGTTGGGTGATTTTGGAACTTTCCAGTTTTCAATTACAGGATTTACAGCGAAGCCCTCATATTGCTGTCGTTTTATTTATTACTTCCGAGCATTTGGATTATCATAAAAGTACCCAAGAATACATTCAGGCAAAATCAAATATTGTCCGAAATCAAAAGAAAGAAGACTACGCTATTTTAAATGCCGATAATAAGACAAGCCGATCATTTTTCAGATTAACTCCGGCCCAAACTTATTATTTCAGTCGGCAAAAAAAAGTTAATGGCGGATATGTTAAAGATGGTAAAATTTTTATTTTTAGCAGCTTAGTTGGCCAAACCGAGAAACTTTTGCTTCCTGGTGAACATAATTGGGAGAATGTTTGCGCGGCGATTACCGCCAGTTGGTGTGCTGGCGCTGATTTGGCGGCAATAAAAAAAGCCGTCTTTTCTTTTAAGGGATTGGAACATCGTTTGGAGTTGGTAAGGACAATTGGGGGAGTGAGTTTTTATAATGATTCTTTTTCTACCACGCCTGAGACAGCAATTGCGGCAATCAAAGCTTTTAACCAGCCAATCATTTTAATTGCCGGGGGGTCGGAAAAAGGCTCGGATTATACTCTATTGGGTAAAGAAATTGCTCAATCATCGGTTAAAATCCTAATTTTAATAGGAAAAACAGCTCAAAAGATTAAAAAAGTTGTTCAAAAAGCTAGGTTTCAAGGGAAAATAATTTATAAACCAGGAGGGATGAAAAAAATTGTTGCTCGCGCCTTTAGTGAAGCTAAGAGGGGAGATGTTGTTTTGCTTTCCCCTGCCTGCGCCTCTTTTGACATGTTTGAAAGTTATAAAGATAGAGGATTGCAGTTTAAAAAATATGTCAGCTCGCTTTCGCCAAAAAGTTACTCTTAAATCAATGACAAACAGGCCAGATTTAATTCTGGTGAGCCTAGTTTTGGCTTTGACAATTTTTGGGGTGATTATGGTTGGAAATGCTTCAGTGGTCGAGGCTTACCGTGATTTTGGTGATAAGTTTTACTATCTGAAACTCCAGGCTCAATGGGCAGGATTGGGAATTTTGGCTTTTTTAATTGCTTTAAATTTTCCCTTAAAACGCCTGAAATTTTTTGCTTTTCCTCTTTTACTTCTTTCAGCAATTTGTTTGATTGCCGTGTTGCTTCCTGGTTTTGGTATTAAGGCTTTGGGAGCAAAGCGATGGTTAGGGATAGGGCAGTTTCGCTTCCAACCGGCAGAGTTGACAAAATTTTCCTTTATTTTATGGTCAGCCGCCTTTTTGAGTAAAAAAAGAAAACCTCTTCCTTTTTTGGGGGTTTTGGGCCTTTTTGGTGGACTGATTATGTTGGAGCCGGATTTGGGGACAACGGTAATTTTAATTACCAGCGGTTTGGTGGTCTATTTTGCCTCCGGAGTACCAATTTTGGAGATTGGACTAATTGGATTAATTGGACTAATTGGGGGGATTGGTCTGATTTTTTCCTCTGCTTATCGAAAAGAGCGCCTTTTAACTTTTTTAAATCCGACAAGAGACCCTTTGGGCGCCTCTTATCATATTCGCCAGATTTTAATTGCCTTAGGTTCCGGCGGACTTTTTGGATTGGGTTTAGGTCAATCTCGGCAAAAATATGAATATATTCCGGCGGTAACCACTGACTCGATTTTTGCCGTTATTGCCGAAGAAACCGGTTTTCTTGGAGCAAGCGTGGTCCTTTTGCTTTTTTTGGTTTTAGTTTGGCGGGGATTTAAAATTGCCAAAGAAGCACCTAATGATTTTACTCAGCTTTTGGCAGTGGGAATAACTGCCTGGATTGGTTTGCAGGCTTTGCTAAATTTGGCGGCGATGGTTGCTTTAATTCCCTTAACCGGTATTCCCCTGCCTTTTATTTCTTATGGAGGGTCTTCTTTAGTGTTGGCTTTGACAGCAACAGGTATCTTAGCTAATATTTCTAAATATAGGATAATTAAAAAGTGAAAAAGAAAATTGTTGTCACCGGTGGGCATTTGACGCCAGCTTTGGCGGTAATTGAGGAGTTGCAGAAGCGAGGATGGGAAATTATTTTTATTGGCAGGAAACATGCGGCAGAAGGAGATGAGACTCTCTCTGTTGAGGCAAAAATTATTCCCAAGTTGGGCATTCCCTTTTTTCCAATTAACGCAGGGAGAGTTCAACGTCAATTTACTCGCTGGACAATTCCTGCTTTATTGCGGATTCCTTTAGGTTTTTTTCAGGCTTTTGGCTATTTGCGCCGCATTAGGCCGACTGTTGTTTTATCTTTTGGCGGTTATTTGAGCGCTCCGGTTGTTTTTTCCGCTTGGTTGCTAAAAATTCCTGTGGTTACCCATGAGCAAACTACAATTAAGGGTTTGGCAACAAGATTTAACTCGCTTTTTGCCAAAAAAATCGCTGTTTCTTGGCCGAAAAGTCTTGGGGATTTTCCCTCAAGCAAAGTGGTTTTAACCGGAAATCCGATTCGAAAAGAAATATTTAAAGTCGATGAGGCAATTTGGAAAGCGCTAAATTATGAGAAAAATCTTCCTTTGGTTTTTGTGACTGGAGGAAACCAGGGTTCACATACAATTAACATGGCGATAGGAAAGATTATTCCTTCCCTGACAATAATTGCTAATGTTTTTCATCAATGCGGTCATTTGAATGCCTTAGGTGATTTTGAAAAGTTAGAAAAGATAAGAAATAATTTACCAGCAAAATTAAAGCGCCGTTATCATCTTAAAAAATATCTAACAAGCCACCAGATGGGAACTTTATTAAACAAGGCAGATTTGGTTATTTCTCGGGCTGGAGCAAATACCCTGACTGAACTAGCTGCCTTGGGGAAACCGTGCATTTTGATTCCTTTCCCCTGGCTTTATCAAAATGAGCAGATGAAAAATGCCGAAATGCTGGCTAAAGTAGGAATTGCAGAAATTTTGCTTCAAGAGCAACTTTCTCCGTCAAGGCTTTTGAAGTTAATCAAAAAAATGCTTGGTAATCTCTCTTTTTATCAAAAAAACTCTCCTATGGCAAAAAAATTGGTAAAAATTAAGGCAGCAAAAAAAATTGCTGATTTGGTGGAGGTGGTTATTCGGTGAAAATTCTCAGAATTTTTCGGCTTATTGCTTTAGCTGGAGGGGCGGTATTAATTCTCCAAAGTGATTTTTGGAAAATCGGGAGAGTTGATTGCCGGCAAAATGAAAACCCTTGCTCATCTGAAATTTGGACAGAATTAACGAGTCTAACGTTTGGCAAAAATATAATTTTTTTCCCCACAGATAAGGTGAAAAGGGAAATTTTGCGGGAAAAACCAACATTGAAAGAAGTGAAAATTAAAAAGAAACTACCTAATAAATTAATTTTTGAATTAAAAGAAAGAGAAGGAATAGTTGCTTTGGGTTTGGAGGGAGGAGAGGATTTTTACATTGTTGATAGCGAGGGGGTTTTATTAACAAAAGCCAAGGAGAGTAACCTGCCCTTAATTTTACTTTCCCAACCTATTGGGTTAGATATTGGCCAGAGGGTTGAAGAAGAAGAAATTCTTCGGGCGATAAATTTTTTGACCAACCTTCGGCTCAATCTTTTTGAGCCAAAACTGGCAAGAATAATTTCCCCTTTTTCTGGAGAAGTTTTGGTAAAGGGAGATGTTACTCTGCTTTTTTCTCTAAAAAAAGAGGCTCAAATTCAACTTGACTCTTTACAATTGATTTTCTCTCGGTCTAAAATAGAAGGGAAGACTATCAGAAAAATTGATTTACGGTTTGATAAGCCGGTGCTTACTTATGAATAAACAAAAAATTATTGCCGGAATTGACGTTGGTTCCTCTAAAATTACTACCATTATTGGTTCAACTGGGGAGGAAGAAGAGGTTAAAATTATTGGCGTCGCTTCGGTTCCTTCTCGAGGAATGCGAAAGGGCCAAATTGTGGATATAGAAGAAGCAACCTCAGGAGTGATTGATTCGGTTGAGGGAGCCGAAAGAATGGCGGGGTATAATTTAAATCGGGTTTTAGTTTCCGTTGGGGGGCCTCATTTAGCTTCCCAAAATTCAACCGGAGTGGTGGCGGTGGCTGAACCAGAGGGAGAGATAACCCCGGAGGATGTTACTCGGGTTACCGAAGCAGCTCGGGCGATTTCATTGCCTTCCTCGCGGGAGATAATTCATGTTATTCCTCGTTTTTTTACCGTTGATGGCCAGCCAGGAATCAAAGACCCGGTAGGAATGTCTGGGATTAGGCTTGAGGTGGAAACCCATATTATTACTGGTTCAACCACGGCAATAAGGAATTTAAGCAAATGTGTTTCTGAAATTGGGGCGACCGTTGAGTGCTTGGTTGCTAGTGGTTTGGCGGCGGCGGAAAGTACTTTAACAGAAACAGAAAAAGAATTAGGAGTAGTTTTAGTTGATATTGGCGGGGGAGTAACAAATATTGTTATTTTTGTGGAGGGAGCACCATTTTATACTTCGGTTTTGCCAATTGGGGCAAAAAATGTTACCAATGATTTGGCAATTGGACTGCGAGTTTCTTTGGAGACAGCAGAAAAGATAAAGCTTGCTTTATCAGCGAAAAAGAAAGAATCTTCCTCCCTTACTGAAGAAAAAGAGGAGGAAATAAATCTTGCCGAGTTGGGGATTGTGGGAGAAACTAAAACTTTTTCTCGGAAAACTTTGGTGGAGGGGATTATTAAGCCGAGGTTGAATGAGATATTTACAATGGTTGATTTGGAGGTTAAAAAAAGCGGGGCGGCTGGTTTGACTCCAGCCGGGGTAGTTATTTGCGGAGGAGGAGCCCAAACAGTGGGAATTGTTCCAGTGGCAAAAAGAAGTTTAGGGATGCCGGTAAGAATTGGTTTCCCTCAGAAAATATCCGGTCTAATTGATGATGTTCAAACCCCAGATTTTGCCGTTGCTATCGGTTTACTTCTTTATGGGGCAAAAAGCGATTTGAAACCAGCCACTGCCTTTTCTTTAGGAGAAATAGGAAAAAAACTGCCCAAAATTCCTGTTAAAGGAATAGCGGGAAAAGCCTGGGAGTTGCTAAAATCCTTCCTGCCGTAATATAATAAAAAAAACTCCTGCCCGGAAAGAGAAAAGATGGCTCTTGTTAAACCCGATGCTGCTAGTTTTGCCAAAATAAAAGTTTTGGGAATTGGTGGTGGTGGAGGAAATGCGATTAATTCAATGATTGAAGACAATCAGATTAAGGGAGTAGATTTTGTGGCGATTAATACTGACGCTCAGGCACTTTTAATGAATAAGGCAAAAACCAAAATTCAGATTGGGGAGAATTTAACCCGAGGTTTGGGTTCAGGAGGTAATCCCCAAATAGGTTTGAAGGCGGCGGAAGAATCGGCAGAAAAGATAAAAGAATATTTTGTTGATACGGATATGGTTTTTCTTGCCGGAGGAATGGGTGGAGGAACAGCGACAGGAGGAATGCCATTAATTGCCCAATTAGCAAGGGAAGCTGGGGCGTTAACAGTGGCAGTAGTGACTAAACCTTTTCTTTTTGAGGGAACAAGAAGGATGGTTATTGCCGAAGAAGGAATTGAAAATCTTAAAGATAAAGTGGACACAATGATTGTTATCCCCAATCAACGGATAATGGAAGTTATTGACCAAAAAATGACTCTGATCGAGGCTTTTAAGGTAGTTGATGGAGTTCTGGGCCAAGCTGTCCGAGGAATTTCTGAGATTATTACCGTTCCTGGGTTAATTAATCGAGATTTTGCTGATATTAAAACAATTATGAGTGGTGCTGGTTCGGCTTTATTGGGGATCGGCACAGGGGTTGGGGAAAATCGGGCCCAAACGGCGGCGCGGGCGGCCATCTCATCTCCACTTCTGGATGTTTCTATTGAAGGAGCAAGGGGAATTCTTTTCCAGATTACTGGCGGACCTGACCTAACAATGAAGGAGGTTGATGAGGCAGCAAAATTAATTTCCCAAAGTGCTGATGCTGATGCTAATATAATTTTTGGGGCAACTATCGATGAGGCAATGGTTGATCAGGTTAAAATTACCGTTATCGCTACTGGTTTTGATGAGAACCGTCTTAGGTTGGCAAAAATGATAAGCAAGCCAGTTCCAAAAATTCCTGAGGGTTTAATTAGCGAAAAGGTTGAAGAAAAAAAAGAAGAGGAGATTAAGAAAGTAGAGATGGTTCCCTCGGAAGAAGAATTTGAAAGTGAACTTGATATTCCTGCTTTTTTAAGACAGGGAAAATAGTGTAAAATACTTCTATGGCTGATTTCAATAAATTAGAAAAAAAGATTTTGGCTTTTTGGAAAAGAGAAAAAATTTTCCAAAAAACCCAGAAAAGAAAAAAGGGCCAAAAAAGCTTTGTTTTTTATGAAGGACCACCGACGGCTAATGGCAAACCAGGAATCCACCATGTTTTGGCGCGGTCTTTCAAAGACCTTTTTCCTCGCTATAAAACAATGAGGGGTTTTTATTGTTTGCGGAAGGGTGGTTGGGATACTCATGGTTTACCGGTAGAGCTTGAGGTAGAAAAAGAACTAGGAATTTCTGGAAAGAAAGAAATTGAAAAATACGGAATTGCCAAATTTAATCAAAAGTGTAGGGAATCTGTTTTTCGTTATGTCAATGACTGGGAAAAGCTAACCGAAAGAATTGGATTTTGGATAGATATGAAAAATCCCTATGTAACTTGTGAGCCGGCATATATTGAATCCTGCTGGTGGGTTTTAAAGCAGCTTTGGGATAAAGGTTGGCTTTATAAAGATTACAAAGTTGTTCCCTATTGCTTCCGCTGCGGCACTCCCCTTTCGTCTCATGAAGTTGCCCAAGGATACGCCGATATCACCGAGGATTCAATTTATGTGAAGTTTCCTTTAAAAGACGAAACTGAGGTTTATTTTTTAGCTTGGACAACAACACCCTGGACTTTGCTGGGAAATGTTGCTTTGGCGGTTGACCCAAAAGCTAAATATGTAAAGGTTGAAAAAAATAAAGAATTTTTAATCCTCGCCGAAGCTCGCCTGAAAGTTTTGGGAAGCGACTGGAGGGTTGTTGATAAATTTTTAGGAGACGCCCTTGTGGGTAAGTTTTATCAGCCTTTATATAATTTTGTCGTTTATGATAAAAAAGTCCATTTTGTTGTTCCCGCTGATTTTGTTGATTTGAACGAAGGAACAGGGATTGTTCATACGGCAGTGATGTATGGGGAGGAGGACTTTGAGCTTGGAAAAAAAGTTGATTTGCCAAAACATCATGTGGTGAACCCTGACGGAACTTTTACTTCTGAATGCGGTCAGTTTGCGGGAAAAAATGTTAAAAAAGCGGAAAAAGAAATAATTAAAGATTTAACCTCAAGGGGTTTAATTTTTAAAGTTGAGCCGATTACCCATGCCTATCCTTTTTGTTGGCGCTGCCATGGACCCTTGCTTTATTACGCCATTGGCTCTTGGTTTATTAGAACGACCGCCGTAAAAAAATTTCTTATTGAAGAGAACAAAAAGACAAATTGGTATCCTGCTTATATTAAAAGGGGAAGAATGGGGAATTGGCTGGAAACTTTAATTGATTGGTCCTTATCACGGAATCGCTATTGGGGGACTCCACTTCCTGTTTGGGAATGCCAAAACTGTGGGAATCAAATTTGTCTTGGGAGTTATAAAGAAATTGAAAAACTTGGAGGAAAAATCCCTCAAGATCCTCACCGGCCATATATTGATGAGGTGATTTTGAAATGTCCGAAGTGTGAGGGAGAAATGAGACGGGTTCCGGAGGTAATTGATTGTTGGTTTGATTCTGGAGCAATGCCTGTGGCCCAATGGCATTATCCTTTTGAAAATAAAAAAATCTTTTGTGAACAGTTTCCGGCTGATTTCATTGCCGAAGCAATGGATCAGACGAGGGGTTGGTTTTACACCCTTTTAGCGGTAAGTACCCTAATTTTTAAGCGGAATTCTTATAAAAATGTTATTTGTAGTGGTTTGGTTTTGGATGAAAATGGAAGAAAGATGAGCAAACATTTGGGGAATGTGATTAATCCCTGGGAAATAATTGAAAAAACCGGAGCAGATGCTATAAGGTGGTATTTTTATTCCTCAACTAGTATTGGGAATGATTATCGGTTTTCATTAAGACTGGTTCAAGAATCGGTCAAAAAATTTCTTTTGATTTTGTGGAATGTTTATAATTTTTATCAAACATATTCTAAAGTAGACAAATTTAAATATCAAATATCAAATATCAAATATCAAATATCAAATATACTTGATCGGTGGATAATTTCTATGTTAAACCAACTGATTGATGGAGTTACTAAAGATCTTGACGATTTTAATGCTTTTGCCGCAACCCAAAAAATTGAAACTTTTGTTAATAGTGATTTGTCTGGCTGGTATGTTCGCCGCTCTCGGGAGAGAGTTGGACCGACTATCCCCGAAGGAAAGGATAAAAAAGCTTGTTATCAAACATTATGGTATGTTTTGATTAATTTGAGTAAAATTACTGCTCCTTTTATACCATTTTTGTCGGAATATATTTATAAAGACTTAACGGGTAAAAAATCTGTTCATTTGGAGGATTGGCCCAGAGCGGGGAAGGCAGACAGAAAACTTTTGGAGCAGATGGAGTTGGTGAGAAAGATTTGCGAATTGGGGCATGCCGAAAGAAAAAGGGCGGGAATTAAAGTGCGACAACCGTTGGCAGAATTGCGAATTGCGAATTGCGAATTGCGAATTAATAAGCAATTAATAAATCTCATTAAAAAGGAGCTAAATGTTAAAAAAGTTGTGTCTAAACGGGGGAAGGGGGAATTGAAAGTGAGATTAGATATAAAGATTACGTCGGAGCTTCGAGCCGAAGGCGAGGCACGAGAATTAGTCCGTCAAATCCAGGAATTGCGGAAAAAAGCTGGTTGCCGGCTGGATGAAAAAATTATTGTTTATGCCCCAAATTTGCCTGCTACCTCCCGGCTTCAGGATTATTTGAAAAAAGAAACTTTAGCGGAAGAACTTAAGAAGGGGAAAACCTTGAAAATAGTTCCTGTTTAAAATGAAGAATTTTTTTTCCGGCTTTGATTGGTTGCTTTTTGGGGCTATTTTAATTCTTACTATTTTAGGGTTAGTTATTAACAATTTTTTGGTTCCCAGTCTTTTTCCCCAGCAGCTTTTTTATGTTTTTTTAGGGTTAATATTTTTTTTCCTTTTTGCCCTGATAGATTTTCGAATCTGGGAGAAATTGGGGTCGTTTTGGTTTTTAGGGAGTATTATTTTTCTTTTAACTCCCTTAATTTTTGGAATGGTAACCAGAGGGGCTCTTCGTTGGGTAAAAATTGGCCCATTTACTCTTCAACCTTCTGAAATAGTTAAACCATTTTTAGTAATTTTTTTTGCTTCGTTTTTTGGTTCGTCAGAAAAAACAAGCCTTCGGGAGATTTTTCTTGGTTTTTTGTTTCTGATAATACCTGCTTTTTTAATTTTCATCCAGCCAGACTTAGGGAGCAGCTTGGTGGTTGCTATTTCTTGGTTGGGAATTTTGTTTGCTGCCGGTGTTTCTTTAAAAATTATTTTTGGAGGGGCAGGTGCCGGTTTTCTTGCTCTTCCTTTGCTTTGGAAGTTCTTTCTAAAAGAATATCAGCGTCAGCGAGTTTTAGGTTTTCTTAGCCCTTGGGCTGATCCATTGGGTAAGGGCTATAATTTGATCCAATCAACAATTGCTGTTGGTGCCGGCCAGTTTTTTGGTCGGGGATTGGGAAGAGGAACTCAATCCCATTTACGGTTTTTACCAGAAAGGCATACTGATTTTATTTTTGCCTCTTTTGCCGAAGATTTTGGTTTTTTTGGAGTCACCATTTTGCTTTTTGTTTTCTTTGTCTTGCTTTGGCGAATTTTGCGAATAGGGCAAAAAGCAAACAGCCCCTTTCCTTTTCTTTTTTCCTGCGGGGCATTTTCTTTAATTTTTTTTCAGGTTTTTCTTAATATTGGGATGAATATAGGGATTTTGCCAATTGCCGGAGTCCCTCTTCCCTTAGTTTCTTATGGGGGAAGTTCTTTTTTATCAACGATGATAATCTTAGGAATTATGGAAAATATTTGCTATAATATGCGGTATGTCTAAGTTTGCCATTGTAAAAATTGGTGGTTCCCAATATAAAGTCACCGAGGGCGAGGAAATTGAGGTCGAGAAAATTGAAGGAGAAAAAGGGGCCCTTTTGACTTTTAATAGCGTTCTTTTGTTAGTAGATGGAAAGAAGATTAAGATTGGTCAACCGCTGGTAAAAAACGCAGAAGTAAAAGCCGAGATTGTCAGTCAGATTAAAGGAGAAAAAATTCGTGTTGCCACTTACAAAGCAAAAACCGGCTACCGCCGGGTTCGCGGCTTCCGCCCTCTTCTAACAAAACTAAAAATCAAAAAAATTTCCGCCTAGGGAGGGGTAAGTAGATAAACATTTGCTTTGCTACCGGCAATTAAAACATTTAGTTTTTCTTCGATTGAGAACTCTGTTGATTGAGCTGCCCTTTTGAAATTTTCTTCTTGGTTTCTTCCTATTAAAACTACTGCTCTTCCGTTAATTTTTAATACTCTTTTAAATTCTTCAAGCATTTTTTGGTAAAAATCAAAAGGAGGGAAAGGCAGGGGTTGGTATTCTCCCCAAGGAGGATCGGTGACGATTACATCAATAGAAGAATCGGAAATTTCCTTCATATTTATTTAAGGCGTCAGCAAGAAATACTTGAGTATTTGGATAATGTTTTAGCCTTTGTTTTAAATTGTTTAATATTTGAGGGTTATTATCGGAGGCAATTATTTGTTGGGTAGGAAAGTATTTTACCCTGCTTGCAGCAATTGCTCCTGTTCCAGCAAAGGGATCTTAAAAAATATCTTCAGGTTTGGGTTGGGAAAATGTATTAAGAAGGTAGGCAACGGCTGCTGAGAGTTCCCCTTTTTCTCTTTTTTCTCCTGATTTGAGTCTTAAACCGAAAAAACTTAAACCTCCTTTTCTGGTGACTATCCAAAATTCATTGTCTGCCTTATGAGGATTATATCGTAAATTGAAGGCTTTCTCGATTTGTTTTTTTATTTTTTCCTTGAGTTTTGGGTTAATAGAAACTAATCTTCCTTTCTCTGAAACCATAAAGCGAAAAGAATGATGGCGAGGATCTATATTCCCATGGAAGCTCCTTAGAATTTTGGGATTTACTAAAGTGTTTACGATTTTCTCAATAGGAGCGGAAGGAGGAAATTCTTTCTGAGAAATAACTAAAAACGAGGGAAATGGCAATCTGGAAACTTCTGAGGGAGGAAGATTAGCGGTGAAAACCAGTAAACTTTCATCTCCGCCCACGGGAGTTATCATATCTTTCCATTTTGGATCTTGAGTAAGATGTTTTTTTAAAACATCATTCAATCCAGAAGGACAAGAGAAAGCATATTTCGGACCCATTTGAGTTATTATAACCTAAAAATATTAACTTAAGAACTCTATTATTAAATTAAAAGATTTCCCCGCCCCTCCATGGGCGGGGTAGTATAATTAAAAAACATATAAGAGGATGAGTAAGTTTTTTAGAATTTTTATTTAAGAACGATTGGAAAGTTTAACGTGTATGTGTTTGTGTAGAATTTTGACTACCGAATACTTTTAAGGCATGCTTAAAAACAATTCTTTGCCAATACTACCAGTTAGAACACATGGAGAAAAGCAACTTAATTGGGGAGTAGTTGCCAGAGATTTTTCTTTATGGCGGGGGACAAAACCTTTAATAAGGGAGGCTAATTTCGTGATTTATCCCGGGAGAAAAGTGGCTTTGATCGGGAGAAATGGAGGAGGGAAAACTACCCTATTAGAGACAATTCTGGTAAGAGCCGGAAAAGTTCCTTTACCTGAGGGGGTAGAATTCGAAGGAAAATTGGAAGTTTTACCCCTTACTAAAATTGGTTATCTTCCTCAAGAAATTCAGCTTAGTTTCAGAGGGACAGTTGCTCAATATTTAGACTACTGTGCAGCAGAAGTAGGAGAAATTTATAGGCGCTGGCAGATGTTAGGGAAAAAACTAGAAACCGACTCTTCCCCTTCTGTTTTAGAAGAATATGGGAAGGTAATGGAATTAATGGAAGCTTTAGATATTTGGGATTACGAAAGAAAAAGAAGAATGATTTTGGAAGGTTTGAGTCTTTCTGAGAGTTTTTTGGAAAGAAGAGTTGAAGAAATAAGTGGAGGAGAAGCAAATAGGGTTGCCTTAGCCGGCGTATTAATTTCCTCACCCAATCTAGTTTTATTGGATGAACCGACTAATAATTTAGATTTAAAAGCTTTAAAATTTTTGGAAGAGTGGATTTCTAAGGGAAAGTTTTCCTTACTTTTAGTCTCTCACGATCGACGATTTATAGACAGAACAATTCAAGAAATTTTGGAAATAGATGAAAAAAGCTTGAGAATATCTCTTTTTGGTGGCAATTATTCTTTCTATGCCTCGAAAAAAAGAGAAATGTTTGAAGCCCAATTAAGAGCCTATGCAGAACAAAAAAGAAGAAGAGAAGAATTACAACGAGCGGCCGCCGCCTTAAAACAAAAAGCACAACAATTTGAAAGTACTTCTCGAAATGCCTTTTATCGAGCAAAAGGAGCAAGTATAGCAAAACAAGGAAGAGTTCAACTCCAAAGAATTAAAAAAGAATTAAGCTCAATCCCCGAACCAAAACTACCAAGAAAGCCCACTTTTGTGGTAAAAGAAAGAAAAGTCGAGGGTTTATTAGTAGGAATATCTGGTATTTACTTTCGTTATCCACAACAAGAAGAACTTTTTTCCGGATTTTCTTTTTCTTTGTATGGCGGAGAAAGAGTAGGAATTGTTGGTCCAAATGGAGTGGGAAAAACGACATTTTTGCGCCTGATTTTAGGAGAGCTTAAACCCCAATCGGGGCAAATAAGAAGAGGAGAGAAAATAGGTTATCTTCCTCAAAGGCCGGCGGAGATTAATCCCCAAGAAGATGTATTAGATTACTTTCGAAAAGTGGTAGCCTTAAGTGAAGACGAGGCAAAAGAAATTTTAGGAAAAGTATTATTTACTGATGTTTCCAGAAAGAAAATGGGCGATTTTAGTAGTGGAGAAGTAAGAAGAATTCAACTTGCTGCTTTGTTTGCAAGCAATCCTGATTTAATTATTTTAGACGAACCGACTAATCATTTAGATATTTATACCATCGAAATATTTGAGGATGCCCTAAGAAGATTTAACGGAGGAGTTTTGACAGTTTCTCATGATGAGTGGTTTTTAAGAAATATTGGTGTTCAAAGACTTTTGATTTTTAAAAGAAGGGGAGAAATTTTAGAACAAAAAATTACATCAGGGGAAATTTTTTTAGAGAATCTTTTTGCTGGGGGTTGACTTTTGTGAAAATTTTGTTATTATGAATTTGGTATGGCAAAAACAAAAGTTGGGGGTAAAACCAGACAACATCCACCTAGGCCAGGGAAAAGATTGGGACTGAAAGTTTCTGAAGGGCAAAAAGTAAAAGCGGGAAATATTTTAATTCGCCAACGGGGCTCAACCTTTTATCCCGGAGAAAATGTAAAGATGGGGAGAGATTTTACTTTGTATGCCTTAAAAGATGGTATTGTGGAATTTAAACAGAAAGAGGGAAAAAAATACCTATGGCTGAAAAGCAGGTAGTTGAAATTGATGTTGATCAACTTCAGGCAAATCCTTTACAGCCGCGAGGACTGATTACTCCAGAGTCTTTACAGGAGCTGGTTGAATCAATTAGGGAACATGGGATACTCGAACCTTTGGTGGTTGCCAAAACACCGGCCGGATACCAAATAATTGCCGGAGAGCGCCGCTGGCGGGCGGCAAAAATCGTTGGTTTAAAGACGGTACCGGCGATTGTTAAAGAAACTACTCCCTCGGGAATGTTGGAAATGGCTTTGGTGGAAAATGTTCAGCGGGAAGATTTAAACCCGATTGAAAGAGCCCAAGCCTTTAAACGATTAAAAGAAGAGTTTGGTTTGGAAACGCGAGAAATTGCCAGAAGAATTGGGAAAAGTCCGGCTTACGTTTCTAATTCTTTAAGGCTTTTGACTTTACCTGATGCTTTGAAAGATGGTCTTTTGTCGGGACTGATTACCGAGGGACACGCTCGGGCCTTGGCAGCTATTCAAGACACAAAACTGATGGTTGAAGCCTATAAGATGGTTCTTAAAAATGGTGTTGCTGTCAGGCAAACAGAGGATCTTTCCCGACGGATAAGAAAGAAGATTGGTTTACCGCCTAAAGATTATGGAGGAAGAGGCAAAGCTCCTCTTATTATTTCTGATGAGATTGATAAAATGAGAGACGAAATTCATCAGGCAATTGGAGGAGGAGAAAAAACGATTGTTAAGCTTACTCGTTCGCGGGTAGCAACGAGACTTAATATTATTCTTAAGGGCTTTATTACCGAAACTGAAGATAGGCTGCAAAAAATTTATACTGGAATTACCGGTCGACCGTTCCAAACCGAGAAGGCGGCCAATAGCGAAACCAAGCCTTTCCAATAATATTTTGCTCCGGGACAAATCCCCACTCTCTTGAATCAGAACTGTGAGAGCGATTATCACCTAAAACAAAATAATTTTTTTCCGGGACACAAACAGTAGCCCCAGCCCTTAAAAAACTTCCTGCCGAGGTAGTATAATCTGGAGGAAGATAAGGCTCATTTGCCGGTTGATTATCAATAAAAACTTTACCATTTGCAATTTGTAGACATTTTCCCGGGGTGGCAATAATTCTTTTGATGTAATCGTATTCTTCGTTTTTTGGTGCTCGAAAGATAATAACATCTCCCTCTTTTGGTTCTCTTAGCCGGTAAGTGATTTTGTCAGTCAAGATATACTCTCCGTCATGGAAGTTTGGGTACATTGAGCTGCCGCGGACCTGATGGGGTTGAAAGAGGAAAAGGTAGATGATCACAAAAACGGCCAAGGCCATAACGACCGTTTCTATAAAATCCAAAAAAAACGTCCCGATTTTGCGAAAGATGTTGCCAATCATGCTCTTATATTTTAATCTCCGGCGGTTTGCTTGTAAAGGGTGAATTTGTTAAAATTAAGACACGGTCGCGTAGCTCAGTTGGTAGAGCGTACGGTTCACATCCGTAAGGTCCCTGGTTCGAATCCAGGCGCGACCACCCTGCCGCAAAATGCGTATTGAGAGACCTGAATATTCACCTTCTGGAAATTTTCCTTTACCCTTGGCCATAAAGAGAGCCAGTGAGTTGGA
>Ga0209102_1000166_pt1 | contig 44584 bp, 51 predicted proteins | sample ConPoolayeHmetaG_FD_185483 | JGI IMG/M metagenome (GOLD analysis project Ga0209102, IMG submission 185483) | Hot spring microbial mat communities from California, USA to study Microbial Dark Matter (Phase II) - Cone Pool mat layer H metaG... ...
AGACAGGCTGTTAAGGCTGGAGAGGAAGAAGTATGAGCTAAAATCAGGAGCCAGGACCAAGCCGGGCACTCTTCTTAAACACCAGGTCCCGATAAGGGCTTTTTCCGAATGGGATGAAGGGAGGCCTAGGTTTTTAGAGATAGACCTGGTGGGTAATAACAGGGGTAATGCTCAGGTCTGGAGCTTCCAGGCGCTGGAGAGGATAAAACAGAGGTTTCCTTTCCCCTCTTGGGGATAGACTCAGATAACGATGGAGGCTTCATCAATGGACATCTCATCCGGTAGTGTCGGGAAAACGAGTTGACCTTTACCCGAAGCTGGCCTTACCGGAAGAACGATAATTGTTATGGGGAACAGAAGAACTACTCTGTGGTTTGGCGCCTGGTGGGTTATCTCAGGTATGAGAGGGAAGAGGAGCAAAAGCTCTTAGAACAGATTTACTTGCTCTCCAGGTTGGATTATAACTTCTTCCTACCTAACATGAAGCTAGTAAGTAAAGAGAGAGTAGGCAGTCGGGTGAGAAAAAGGTATGACCTGGCTAAAACGCCCTACCAGAGATTATTAGGATCGCCAGGGATAAGTCCGGAGCAGAAGAATGGCCTTCGGAAGACCTACGAGGAGCTGAATGTGGTAGAGATAAAGACAGAGATAGAGAGACTCAAAGGCAAGCTGTGGCGGCTACAAAGAGCTAAGAGAGACTGCACAAATTTTCGTATAGATTCTTACGTGAGGCAATGAATATGCTTTCATATAGATTTTCTCATGAGACAAATAAGGGAGAGCTCTAGTTTGGATTAAGACATGGAATCTACGGAAGTTAGGAGAGTAATATTTGGAAGGAGAAGGGTGGTGAGGAACTCTAAATTTCATATGCGTTTCAATATTTTTTAAAAAATTATCTTTTTTACCCTATTCATGGTTAATAAGCCTTTAGGAGTGTTGAAGAGAGAATTTTCCGAAACTCTCCTTTATCTGGCTTAGAAAGGATAGCTGAAGAGTACAGAAGATATAAGCTCTAAATATAAAAAGGTGAGAAACCAATCAAGCTACTTCTCAGCGGGATGCGAAAAAGATTTTTAGGGCCGAAAAAAAACGCAGGAGGGTTATATGCCTCGCATTCCGTATGTTTTTGCTAAATTTCATTAAAAATGTTAATATTTTAAAAAAAGAAAGAAGATGGTTATTAAAAGAAAAGAAATTATTTCAGTAGCTACCCTTATTTTTTTCTTCGCCTTTAGCCTCTATCAGAAAGAAAAGCCGAAAATAGTTTTTACCGAAAGGGTACATGATTTTGGGAGTGTTAAAGAGGGTGAGGTTCTTTCTTACGTTTTTATTTTTAAGAATGAGGGGAATGCTGCTCTAAAAATCACTAAGGTAAAGACTTCCTGCGGATGCACCGCTGCCCTCCTCTCTACTCAGGAAGTCCAGCCAGGGGAAAAAGGGGAGTTGAAGGTCAATTTTGCCACGAGGGGATACGAAGGGAGAGTGAGCAAATACATCTTTGTTGAATCAAATGATCCCTCTCAGCCTCAGGCTCAACTTGAGGTTACAGCTTTGATCCAAGTCCCTCCCCGACCCAGGATAGAACTCGACCGCTTTAGCCTTGATGTAGGATTAGTTGTCGAGCCGGAAGATATTCTTGGGGAAGTGAAGGTAAAAAACGCGGGTGATTTGGAATTGAGCGTAGAGTTTACACACGATGAGGCTTCGTTCTTCTCGGAGGGTAAGCGGGTGGCTTTTCCCCTAAAAATCGCCGCTGGAAAAACTTCCAGAATAGAAATCAGGGTTCCTTCTCAAGAAAAAAAAGGAGTGATTCGTGAGTACATCCTCATCAAATCCAACGACCCCCTGCGTTCAACTTTTTCTCTGCATCTAAGTGGTTATGTGGTGACAAAGAATCAACTTAAAGAGCTTTTCTTAAAGTACAAGGATATTCTAAAATAACTGAAATTCGTCAAGATGTTTAATAATATTTTGCGGAGAAGGGAGAAGTGATATTATTTGCCAATTTTTTGAGTGCCGTGGCGAAGATTGCTCATATTGTGCTCGTGGTTTATATGTGGATTATCATTTTCCGTGTTATTTTTTCCTGGCTTCATTCTCCCTATCTTTACCAGCTCAAGTTAGTCCTTTATTATCTTACAGAACCCCTTTTGAAGCCTCTGCGAAGAGTGATACCTCCTCACAAAATAGGAGGGATTGACCTTAGTCCTTTTCTCGCCATCTTGGGGATGATGTTTGTCGACCTCTTTCTGGTGAAGTCATTGTCCCTTTATGCAGCAGAGCTGTTGAGGAAAGAGAATTTGGGTTTTCTTTGAGATTGTCGTTTGCTTTCTGGAGAGGATTGAGTGAGCCAGAGCTCGAAGATTTTGATCAAGGTGAAAGTCACGCCTTGTGCTCGAGAAAGCAAGATTGAAAAAGTGGGCCCTTCTGAGTACAAGGCTTTCCTCCATTCTCCCCCCACAAAAGGAAAAGCCAACGCCGAACTTTTAAGACTCGTTTCCTCTCGTTTTGGAATCCCTCCTTCCCGGGTAATGATACTCAAGGGGGAGAAATCTAGCTTGAAAATGGTAGTTCTTGAGTTTGAGAAATAAAAACTCAGGAGAGGGATAAACTGGAGATGAATCTATTTAACCTTATCAGCTTTATAGGAATCTTTGTCATGGTGGGTTTCGCTTGGTTTTTTTCTTCAAACAGGAAAATCGTTAACTGGAGAGTTCTTTTCTGGGGGATATTCCTTCAACTCCTTTTTGCGGTGTTCATCTTTTTGGTTCCTGCAGGCACAAAGTTATTTCTGATGATTAACAGACTGGTGGTGGTTGTCCTCCAGAGCGCTTCTGCAGGGACAAGGTTTCTTTTCGGTCGCCTTGCTCTTCCTCCTGGTGAAACGAATGAAGCTGGAGAAGGCTCGCTCGGTTTTTTCCTTGCTTTTCAGGGATTACCCACGATTGTTTTCTTTGCTGCTCTTATGGGCGCTCTTTATCATCTCAGGATTATGCCTCTTCTCATTAGGGGTTTTTCTTATATCTTCACCAGGTTGATGAGGATTTCCGGTGCGGAGTCACTTTGTGCCACCAGCAATATTTTTGTTGGCGTGGAGTCTGCACTTGTCATAAAACCCCATCTTAAAGAAATGACGAAATCAGAGATTATGACTATCCTTACTGCAGGCATGGGAACCATTGCCTCCACGGTGCTTGCCCTCTATGTTTTCTTTCTCAAGTCCCATATTCCTACTATCGCCGGACACCTCGTTTCCGCTTCTTTCCTCTCTGCTCCTGCTGCCTTGGTGATGGCCAAGCTCATTCTCCCTGAAACAGAGAGGCCAAAGACGCTGGGGCTTTCGGTGACTCCTTATTATGAAAGAGAAGATAATCTAGTGATGGCAATCATAAACGGAGCATCGAGCGGATTAAAGCTTTTGGGGGGTATTGTGGCTTTACTTCTTGCCTTTTTGGGCATTTTAGCTCTGATTAATCTCATTCTCGGATGGTTGGGCGGTTACCTAAATCAGTGGTTAGGAATAGATTTTGCATGGTCAGTTGAATCAATTCTTGGGTATGTTTTCTATCCTTTCACAATTATCTTGGGAGTACCTCCTTCAGATGCCCTCGAAATAGCGAAGATTATCGGAGAGAGGACTGTGCTCACCGAGCTTGTCTCCTACCAGCATCTCGCCCAGGCAATCGAACAGGGAAGATTATTCTCTCCGCGTTCAGGAATCATTGCCTCCTATGCTTTATGTGGGTTTGCCCATGTCGCCTCTCTTGCCATCTTCATAGGGGGAATAGGCGCCATAGCCCCTGAGAGATTGAAGGACCTCTCGCGACTCGGTTTCAGAGCTTTACTTGCTGCAACACTTGCTTGCTTTATGACAGCATGCGTTGCAGGAGTATTTTGCACCAAGGGCTCAATCCTCCTTGGGGGATAAGCAGGCTTTTCTTGTGTTTTTAGATTATCTTGATAAAATAAACTCTGTTAACAAAAGAGATTGGATTAGAGAGGAGATTTGATATGCCTAATTTTTTGAAGAAAATACTCTGGGCCACAGATTTTTCAGATGAAGCTCAAGAAGCTCTTGTCTATGCTTCTCATTTTTCTAAGGCTTTTAAAGCCCGCCTTCTCGCCCTCCACGTCATTCCTGATTTTCCTCCTAACCTCTATAACACGAGCGCGGTCATCAAGGGGGAGCTGGTGAGAAGACTCGAAGCAGTGAAGAAGGAGGCGAGGGAAAAATTGGAGCGAATAAGAGAATCAAAAGGAATAGATTTTAAACCCGTCATTAGTAAGGGCACCGCCTCTAAAGAAATAATCAAGGTGGCAGAAAAGGAGAAAGCCGATTTAATCGTGATTGGTAAAAGAGGGCTCTCAGCGATCGAGAAGATGTTCATCGGAAGTGTTACAAATCATGTTTTAAGAAACTCTAAGGTACCTGTGCTAGTGACGAAGAAAAGACCGCACATGCCTCAATTTAAGAAGGTGCTTGTTCCCACGGATTTTTCCCCTCAGGAGGAAGTGGAGAGGGATTATGCCTGGAATTTAGCCAAAGGGCTAGGGTCTTTAGAAATTACTATCTTTCACGTTCTTGAACTTCACGATTATGATTTTTCGCCAAAGGCAGTGGAAGAGATGCTGGAGGCTGCGCTGAAAAGGCTCAAAAAGAGAAGAGTGAGGGAGAAGGAGGAGATAAAGATATCTGAGGTTGTTTACCGCGCTATAAACGCCTCCCTTGGAATCGTAGACTATGCAGAGACCAATAAGTATGACCTTATCGTCATCTCTACCTGTGTTCAAAGCAAGCTAGAACGGTTTTTATTAGGGAGCACAACAGAAAAAGTAATCTCGCTTTCCTCTATTCCTGTCTTCGCCATCCCTCCCTCAAGATGTGCGGGGTGAATGCAAGAAGAACTTAAAAATTACTGGGTGGCCTTAAATCTTATTTTTGCCGAAGACCTGAGGTCTGTAAAAAAGATCGTCGAGAACTTCCCCAAAATTCCCGATGTTTTCGAGGCCGATATAAAAGACCTCATCAATCTTGGCATAGAGGAGGAGAAGGCGAGGGAGCTTTTTTCTTCGAGACTGAGAGCAAGAGTCAATAAGGAAATAGAGTGGCTTTTAAGCCGAGGATACTCTATTCTGACACTCGAAGACGAGGATTACCCTGAAATTCTGAGAGAAATATTCGACCCCCCTCTCGTCCTTTACTGCGCAGGGAAAAAGGAAGTGTTAAGGTTTCCATCGGTATCAATCGTGGGCTCGAGAAAACCATCTCCCTATGGCAGAGGAGTGGCAGAGAGGCTTGCCCGTGACCTCTCGTCTCTAGGACTAGTAGTAGTCAGTGGCCTTGCGCGAGGGATAGATTGCGCTGCTCACTGGGGAGCTCTCGAAGAAGGAAGAACTGTGGCTGTCCTTGGTTCAGGATTGAGAAATATTTACCCCCGAGAAAATCGCCGCTTATTCGAAAGGATAATCGAAAATGGCGCAGTAGTTACCGAGTTTCCTGGGGAAAGCCCTCCGCTTGGATTCCATTTTCCCATAAGAAACAGGATCATTAGTGGGCTTTCTTTTGCATTGGTGGTAGTTGAAGCAACCCTGAGAAGCGGCTCTCTCATCTCGGCGCGTCTTGCCCTTGAGCAGAACAGAGAAGTCATGGCTGTTCCCGGGAATGTGACTTCACCTCTTTCCCAAGGAACACACTGGTTGATAAAGAATGGAGCAAAGCTTGTGGAAAACTGGAAAGATGTGGTTGAAGAGCTTCCCACGGCGTTGAAGGAAGAGGTGCTGGGGAAAGAGAAAGAAAAGGAAAAGCCAGAAACAATTAGCAAGGAAGAAGAAGCGGTCCTCAATCTTCTCCACCCTGACTCTCTGACTCACATCGACGAGATGGTAGAGGTGAGCAGGCTCTCAGTCTCTGAGATTCTTTCCCATCTCCTCAGTTTGGAGCTCAAGGGTTACGTCAATCAATTTCCGGGGAAATATTTTCAGAGGAAATTCTAATGGATAAGAAGCTGGTCATTGTAGAGTCTCCAGCAAAGGCGAGGACTATTCATCGCTATCTGGGAGAGGGGTATCTGGTGAAGGCCTCGATGGGGCATATCCGTGACCTCCCTAAGAGGAGTCTGGGAGTTGATATCAAAAATGATTTCAAGCCTGAGTATAGAATCATTCCCGAGAGGAGAAAGAATGTCTTGGAATTGAAGAAGACGGCCAGATTGTGTGACTCGATTTACCTTGCTGCCGATCCAGATAGAGAAGGGGAAGCCATATGCTGGCACCTGAGCCAGGTGCTCAAAGATTCAAATAAGAACCTCCTACGCGTGATTTTGCACGAGATAACCAAAAGAGCAGTTGAGAAGGCGTTTAGAAATCCCGGTCAACTTGACCAGAACAAGATTAATGCTCAACAAACGAGAAGAATCCTGGATAGATTGGTTGGGTATTTGATAAGTCCTTTGCTGTGGAAAAAAATTGGTGGTAGATTGAGCGCAGGGCGTGTTCAATCCATAGCTCTCAGATTAATCTGTGAGAGAGAAAAAGAAATAAGAGAGTTCATCCCTCAGGAGTTCTGGACGATAAAGGCTCATCTTTGTGCCTCAGAGCCGCCCTGCTTCTTTGCGCAGCTGACAAAGATTGAGGGAAAGAGGGCAAAAATTGAAAACCAAAAAGAAGCTGAAAGGATAATTTCAGAGCTCAGAGGGCTTCCTTTTATCATTGAGAGAATAAGGGTGGAGGAGAAAAAAAGGATTCCCCCTCCGCCTTATATTACTAGCACCCTCCAGCAGGATTGCTTCCGCCTCCTTCGTTTTTCTGTAAGGAAAACAATGTCAGTGGCTCAGAGATTATATGAAGGAGTAGATTGTGGTGAGTATGGACTTGTGGGATTGATAACCTATATGAGGACTGATTCTGTCCGGGTTTCGAATGAGGCTCTTTCAGGAGCAAGGAAGTACATCGAGACTCATTTTCCGCGCGAATATTTGCCCCCCAAGCCCAGGCTGTATAAAAACAAAAAGAAGGCTCAGGATGCCCATGAAGCAATCCGCCCTACCTCATTCGACCTCCCTCCCGAAAAAGTCAAGGGTTATCTGAAAAAGGAAGAGTTTGCTCTTTATTCACTGGTGTGGAATAGATTTATGGCTTCGCAAATGAATCCGGCTCTTATAGAGGAGAGTGAATTTGAGATAGGTGCTTCAAAATATCAATTCACGGCTAAGGGAGAGGTAATTAAGTTTGATGGATATCTTGTCCTTTATCCAAACTTGAAAAAAGAGGATAAAATTCTTCCCCGAGCTTCTGAAAGAGAGGAGTTGAGCCTCAAAGAGCTTGAATGTAAACAGAATTTCACCCAGCCTCCCTCTCGCTATACAGAAGGCAGTCTGGTGAAGGAGCTTGAAGCGAGAGGCATAGGTCGGCCTAGCACCTATGCTCCCATAATAGCGACTCTACAGGACCGCACTTATGTCATCAAGGAAAAAGAAAAGTTCATTCCTACTGAGCTTGGAATTTTTGTAACCGATTTTCTTATTAAAAACTTTCCAGATTTGATGGAATTTGAGTTTACTGCTCGCCTTGAGGAAGAGCTCGACAAAATAAGTGAGGGAGAAAGAAATTGGGTGGAATATCTCAGGAGCTATTATTCCCTTCTAGATGGAGATCTGAAGCGGGCAAAGGAGGCTGAGGGAGTGAGGGGCGCTGGGATTCCCTTAGAAGAGAAGTGTCCGGAATGCGGAAGAAATCTCCTCCTTAAAGAAGGGCGTTATGGTAGGTTTCGGGCTTGTTCAGGCTATCCAGAATGTAGGTATCGAGAGAGCTTGATTAAAAGAGAAAAGAAGCTGCTTGAGGAAAAATGTCCTCAGTGTAAAGCACCTTTAGTCCTAAGAAAAGGGAAATACGGAAGCTTTATCTCCTGCTCTAATTATCCTCAATGCAATTATGTGAAGAAAGAAAAAAAAGAAACAGGTATTCCCTGTCCCCTTAATTGTGGGGGGATGATTATCAAAAAGAGAACAATCCGGGGTAGATTTTTCTATGGGTGCAGCAAATTTCCTGCATGTAAGTTTGCCACCTGGGATGAGCCCATTCTAGAGGCTTGTCCCAAATGCGGGAAAAATTTAATTTTCAAGAAAACTATAAAGGGGAAGCAATATTTATACTGCAGGGATGAAAACTGTGATTTTAAGAAGGATGTTGGGGAGCGGATTGAGATGAAGGAAAATGAGAAGCTTGAAAAGACTGCCAACCACCCTTTAAGAAATTGATGAAAAATTGATGAAAAGAGAAATAAGAGAATTCATTTCTTACCTCGAACACGAAAAGAAATCGTCTCCTCACACGATAGCAAGTTACAGGAGAGATTTGGAACAATTTGGGTCCTATCTGGAAGAGAAGAGAGTCAAACTCAGGAGCTTGGATAATGTTCTCATCAGAGGGTTTCTTGCCCGCCTTCATCAAGAGGGAAGAAAGAAATCGAGCATCGCCCGCAAGCTCGCCTCTCTTCGTTCCTTCCTTCAGTTCTGTGTGAAAAAAAAATGGCTCAAAGACAATCCAGCAAAAGTAGTTTCTACGCCTAAACAGGAGAAACACGTTCCTTCCTTTCTTTCTGAAGAAGAAATGTCTTCTTTCTTAGATTTGCCTCAGGAACCCAAGAATGTGCTCGAAATGAGGGATAAAGCTTTGCTGGAACTCCTTTATGCCACAGGCATAAGGGTTAGTGAAATAGTGGGGACAAACATTGAGGATGTGAATTTTAAAGAGAAGTTTATAAGAATAAGAGGCAAAGGGAAGAAAGAGAGACTTGTTCCCTTTGGCAAGAAGGCTGAAGAAAGCCTGCGGAGATATCTTCAGCACCGCTATTCTATGAGCAGAGGTAAGATTGGAGACAATGCCTTATTCTTAAACTACAGGGGAAAAAGGTTGACGCCGAGGTCTGTCGAGAGGATTGTTGAAAAATATATTCGTCGTCAAGCAATAAAGAGAAAGATAAGTCCCCATTCTCTGAGACATTCTTTTGCCTCCCATCTCTTGAGCAGAGGAGCTGATTTAAGGGTGATTCAGGAACTCCTCGGGCATGAAAGTCTTGCTACCACGCAGAAATACACTCATCTTGACCTCAGACATTTAATCAATGTTTACCGCAAGAGCCACCCCCGAGCTTAGGTAATTTCCTCCATTTGGTTTGAACCCAGAAGTTAACCTTGTTGGTTCACATTTGTAAACAAGGGGCTACTCTTTGCGTGAAGGTGAATTTTTAAATAGTTAAAAAAGAAAAAGATAAAAACATTTATGCTTGGCCTCTAGATTGCATTAAGAAAGAATGAAAGGAGGATAAATGAGAATTTGTTTTAGGAAAGGCTTGGTTATGGCTCTTGTCCTTGGGCTTTCATTTTGTTTTTCTCAGACGATGAATGGCTGGGCTTCCCAAGAGACGCAAAAAAAAATCAACATAAACACCGCCTCTGCAGATGAACTCCAGAAGCTTCCAGGGATTGGGGCCAAGATAGCGCAGAGGATAATCGATTACCGAAAGGAGCATGGGGAGTTTAAGAGGATCGAAGAGATTATGAAGGTTAAGGGGATAGGAGAAAAGACCTTCAACAGGATCAAAGATTTAATCACAGTAGGAGATTCGGAAAAGAAAAAATGAGAGAGGGATATTCCCTCTCCTCAGTATTTAAGTCAAAGAAAAATAAATCTGATTTAAATAGAAATCAAAAATTTCGGGAGAAAAAATAGTTTTCGCTCAGAAATTCCTTTAGTTTTTTTAAGGCCAATCCTCTATGGCTTACTCTATTTTTCTCTTCTGGCCGTAGCTCGGCAAAAGTCTTACCGAGAGGAGGATAGAGGAAAATGGGGTCATACCCAAAACCAAATTCACCTCTCTTTTCGAAGGTAATAAGACCTTCCACCCCTTCTTGAATTTCTTTTATGATTTCCCCTCTTTCCGAGATGACCATACAGGATACGAAACGTGCTTTTCTCTTCTCAAGAGGGATTCCCCTCATTGCTTCAAGCACTTTCTGAATGTTTTCTTCGTCTGTTGCTTGAGAGCCAGCAAACCGAGCTGAAAGTACTCCTGGCTTACCTTCCAGACATTCTATCTCCAGTCCAGAATCTTCGGCCAGGGTCAGATGATTGAAGAATTGGCTGTAGTAAAGGCTTTTTCCCCTTGCATTTTCCAAGAATGTTTTTCCTTCTTCAGGGAAAGGCTCTCCAATCTTGAATTCAGCCAGGCTTGTTATTTCTAAGGGAAGCCTTTTTAAGTAATTTTTAAATTCCTTTATTTTGCCTTTATTCGTGGTTGCCAGAAGGAGGCTTATTTTACTCAACTTTTATTTCAAAAATATCCTCGATTTGGAGGAGGTCCTGGTTGAATTTTTGTTCTTTTTCTTCTGTAGCGGGGAAAGAAAAGTTTATGAAGGAAAAGTCACCTTCTTTCTTCAAGGTGATGTCTCTGAATCTCAGCCCTTCATGGAGGGCGAGTTTTTTAATGTTTGTCAGGATATCTTTGGAGTGTTTGGCGATGAGGTGATAATGATAGATTGATTTCTTGAGATAGTGGCTTTCCACCTCTCTGAATATCACTAGAGTCAGGATGATCAATCCGGTGTAGATGAGGGCGATTAGGTAGTACCCTGCCCCTATGACAAGGCCCAATCCGGCCACAGCCCACAGGGTTGCTGCCGTGGTAAGTCCGAGGACAACTCCTTGAGATTGGATGATTGTTCCTGCTCCGATGAATCCAATCCCAGTGATTACTCCAGCGGCAATCCGGGCAACTTCTATGCCGCTGCCCTCTTTACCGGCGAAAATGAGTCCTGAAAGAGACATCATCATTGCCGACCCCATGCAGATGAGGATGTTAGTCCTGAATCCCGCAGGTTTCTGGCTTGATTCCCTTTCGAGGCCGATCAGACCTCCCAGGGCAATCGCCATTAAAAGTTTCAAGAAGACTTCTGCAATGTTCATTATTCCTTCGCTTCTTTATTTTTTCTTTTGTAATTTATCACAATCCTCAGGTGTTTCTCAAGCTGGCTGAAGGAAGTGAGCAACTAAGGACTTATTTTTTCCAAAAGGCTGGAGATGAGAAAACAGAAAATAAGGAATAAAGTATAAAGGGCAAACTTCCAGTTTTTGAGCAGCCTTTCCGGCTCCTCTATGAGGTCTTTTTCTTGGATAATCTTTTGGAAGATGAAATAAAAGTAAAGGAGAACAAGCGGAGAGAGATAAAAGAAAAATTCAAGCTCAAACTCAAAGGCAAAGATTAGATAGCCCGAAAAGCTGAGGAGAGCACTTATTGAGATATCCAGAAGCAGAGATAATCTTGAATATTTCTTTAAGGAAGCACGATAGGCCCCTGCCTTTTCTTTGAGGTATCTGAGTTCTGAGAATCTTTTCCCCACAAGAAGAAAGTTTCCGAACGCCCACCAGCTCAGGAGGAGAGAGGGAGGAGGGAAATTTTTTGCGGCTGAAAAAGAATACCAGCCGATAAGGAAGCGAATAGGGTTATTTGAAGATTCAGAGATTGCATCGAGGAAAGGGATATCTTTTGTCCGCAAGGGCTTGATGTTATAGATGAAGCCTGCCAGAAGAAGGGCAAGGAGGGAGAAAAAGAAGCCCCTGGGGAAAAAAGAAGCGGCTGTGAACATACTTCCCGTAGAGAGGGCTGTTGTCAGGAGAAGGAGTGATATCGCTTTCACTTCTCCCTTAATGAGGGGACGCTCTCTTTTTTCAGGATGGTGGGCATCGTAGGGCGCGTCGGCGACCTCATTAATTAGATAATTAGCAGTGGAAATAGCCCATGTGAGGAGAAATGAGAAGAGGGCCCTTCCCACAATCCAGGGTATGGTGTGGGAAGATAGAAATTCAGGGTTGAGAAAGAAAAAGGTGGCTGTTCCCATAAAGAGAGCCATGCTTCGCGGCCATCTACCGAGGCGCATCGCTTTAAGGTAGGGGTTCATGGCTTCTTCTTAGAATAAATTTCGAAAGAATCTCCAAGAGCTAATCGTAGTGTTACTTTTTTTAAAATAGTAGCAACATAGGGGCTATTTGTCATTCTTTTAAGAAAGTTTTTGCGGGTTAGAAGATAAAAAGCGCTGAAATTCCATGAATATTTCCTTCTTTTCAGGATTGAAAAACCGGCCCGCCCAAGTAGGGTGGCAAGGCTTGAGAAGGAGAAATAAGAAACATGAGCGGGTCTGTAATGCCACCAGTTTTTTCCTGCAAGCTTTGCCGCCGTGCTTTCTATGTCGGGTGTGACCAGACAAAGCGTTCCTTGGGGGTGAAGGATTTCCCTTGCTCTTAATAAAGCCTCGAGGGGAAGAGGAGTGTGTTCGATGAAATCGACCATGGTTACGACTTGATAGAAGTCTTTCTTAAGGCTTGCTTCCTCGAAAATTCCCTCATAAAGTTGAATTTTATATTTTCTTTTTGCCTCCTTCACTGCCCACTTGCTTGCTTCTATGCCTTCTGCTTTCCAGCCACGATTTAGGGCGAGATGAACAAGGATTCCGGTTGCAGCCCCTACATCGAGGAGGTTTCCCTTCAGGGGATGGAGTTTTTCCAAATAAGAAAGGATTCTCAAGAAGTTTCTGGACCTTCCCCGTGCTTCCTCCTCGTAAAGAGGGTCTTCAATTTTTTGATAGAGGCCGTAAATGAAGGAGGGGCTGGGGAGAGGGTTGGCAAAGATGTGTCCGCAATCCAGGCATCTGCTCAAGTTCCAGATTTTTCCATACTCTTTATCCGTGATCTTGAGGTTCTCTTCTTTGATGCTGCTCAAATCGAAGGTGCTCCTGCGATAAGCGCTGAGTGAAGCACTCGAACAGACAGGGCATTCATTGAGTCGTTTAAATTTCTCTATCCCCACCATCATCACCATAAGCCTCAGACCTCTATCTCCAGTTTTTCAAGGAGTAATTCTGTTCCTTCCAGCGTCTTCAACTCCTTAGAGCCGCATTCTTTGCAGACGAAAATAAAATCATTCTTTGTCGAAATATGATTGCACTTCAAACACATGACTTTAAGCGGAACTTTTTCTATCTCAAGATGTGCCCCTGAAGCAATCGTCTCCTTCTTATAAATGTCAAACGCAGTCTTCAAGAATTCTGGGACAACACCCGAAAAAGTCCCTACCAGAAGCTTCACCTTCGTTATCTTTTTTGCCTTCCTTCTTCTTGCCTCTTCGTTGAGGATCTCAAAGAGGTTGGCAACGATGGAAAGTTCATGCATTCTCGCTCCGCATTTTTTTGAGTTCAGAGAGGAAGTAATCCACCAATTCAGATAAACCAGTCCCTTTAAGGGCAGAGGTGACAATAATTTTTAAGTGAGGATTTATCTCCAGGGCTTCCTCCTTCACCCGTTCAAGGTCAAAGGGAAGGAAAGGAAGAAGGTCGGCTTTGGTGATGATGAGACAATCTGAAGTGGCGAATGCTTTCGGGTATTTCTTGGGTTTATCATCTCCTTCTGGTGTGGAAAGGAGAACACATCTTATCCTCTCTCCAAGATCATAACTTGCAGGACAGACAAGGTTTCCCACGTTTTCGATGAAAAGAAGATCTAAATCAACCGGAATCTGAGAAAAAATTTTCCCAATCATTTTAGCCTCAAGGTGGCAGGCTCCCCCAGTCGTGATTTGCCAGGCAGGGATTCCCTTTTCCCTTATCCTTTCTGCGTCCCTTTCTGTTTCAATGTCACCTTCTATAACTGCCATCTTGTATCGTGGAGGGAGATGTTCGGCAATCCTTTCCAGGAGGGTGGTCTTTCCCGACCCTGGGGAGCTGAGCAAATTCACAGAGAGAATGCGCTTCTCTATCAGCCTTTCCCGAATTTCGGAGGCAATTTTTTTATTTGAACCGAGGAGTTCTTTAAGAACCAAGACTTCTTTTTTTTTCATCTTTTCAGTGAGTGCAGTGTTTCTATTACCTTTTGAACGATTGAGGGAATAGATTTTTTCATCTCCTCAGAAAGCTTTTCCCCCAGATTATACAGATTTTTCGCCTCTACAGCTATGATTTTTATCTCTGAAGGCATCTTGAGTCCAAGATTTTTCCCTATTTCAATTGTTTGAGGGATAGAGACATAGTGAGGTGATGGGCCAGGAATGTTCCTGAGGTTTTTACTATCGATTAGATGTATCTTTCCAGTTTCGGGGTTTGGGCTTTTTATGGTATCGATGATAAGCAGCCGATCATAGCCAGCGATAATTTCAAGCAGAGCAAGTCCCGAGAGAGAACACTCCTCACAATCAAGCTCCAGCCCGCCCTCGAAAATCATTTCCTTAACCCTAGGATGTTGCCTCAACTCTCGGACCACATGAATGCCCACTGCGTCATCGCCATAAAGTTCATTTCCCAGGCCTAGAATGAGAATTTTCATCTCTAGCTGATTTTTAGGCAGCTTTTTTTCCCTTCTTCCCAAAAATAAAGCCCGCTTCTTGAGCGGGCTTTATTTTCCAGCCAAAAAGGAGCCTTAAAATTTTGAGCTTATCTCTTCAGCTGTTTTGTGAGCCTCTGGTTGCTGTCGTAGATGTTGATTATAAGCGGCATATCTCCAGGTAGAGCATGTGTTCCGCAAGCATGACAGGGGTCATAGGGTCGAAATGCCATTTCCGCTAGGTTCAGCAATCCTTCTGAGACTTTTCCTCCCTTGATGAAACTCTTGGCAGCCTTCTCGATTGACATGTTGATGGCAGCTGCGTTGTGGATGGTGGCTACAATCAGGTTTGCTTCCGTGATGATTCCTTTTTCGTCAGTTTTATAGTGGTGAATCAGAACGCCTCGGGGAGCTTCCACGATCCCTACTCCTTCATCAGGGGTGGCAGTGGGAATGTTGCGGATGTTGGGGTCTGTGATTTCTTTATCCTCGAGGAGCATGACCATGGCTTCTGCTGCTTGAAGTGCTTCGATCAGCCGAGCCCAGTGAAAGGCAAGTGTATTATGGGCAGGTTTTCCTCCTAGGGTTTTATACATCCTCTCATAGTGCTCCTGAGCAAGAGGGGTTGCCATTCCCTCTGAAGCGTTAAGTCTAGCCAGGGGGGCAACGCGATAGATGCTACTTTCTTTACCCTCGATAAATCCTTTCCAGCCTATTTTCTTCAAGAAGGGAAACTTGATATAGGACCATGGCTCAACATGCTCTGCAATATGTTCCAGATATTCCCGGGGTTTAAACTTGGCGAATTCTTTACCCTCCGGGTCAACGACTCTGAGATCGCCATCATAGAAATTAACCTTGTTGTTTTTATCCACAAGACCCATGTAATGGGTCACAATCTTATAGGCATCTCCGACAACAAGGTCTACATATTCCTTGTTTTTGAGCACTACATCATCGAAAATCTGGAGAGCAAACTGGGCGAACTCAACGGCAAATTTTGCAGTATCGAGGAATTGGAGTCTGTGTTCTTCATCCAGACCCTTGGACACCCCACCGGGAAGTCCACACACGGGATGAATGACTTTCCCGCCCAGATAGTTGATGATCTCACGACACTCTCTTCTCACCCGGATTACCTTCCCTCCTATCTCAAGCCCAACCTTTCCCAGGACACCGAGGATATTCCTTTCTGCGGCAGGCGCCTGGGGCCCGACGACAAAATCTGGTCCTCCTAGGAAGAAGAAATGCAGGGTGTGGTCTTCCATCATGAATGCATTATAGATTAACTCTCTGAGTTTTCTAGCAGTTGGAGTTGGCTCTACGTGGAAAAGGTCGTCCAAAGTTTTTGTGGATGCCATATGATGGGCCGTGGGGCATACTCCACAAATACGCGGAGTGATGCGGGGCATTTCCTCTGCTGGTCTTCCGACCGCAAATTGTTCAAACCCACGCAGCTCAGGGATCTGAAGCCATGCTCTTTCCACATCTCCCTTATCATCCAGGAAGATTTCTATCTTTCCATGACCTTCCAACCTTGTGATGGGATCTATTGTAATTCTTTTGCTCATTTTATAGCCTCCATTCTCCTTCTCCTCAAGATTGAGGTGGGGAGACTGAAACGATAGAAGGTACCAGCCGGGTCAACTATAGTATTGACGATTTTTTCAATCTCCTTTTCGTCATTTGTATCCAGGATCGAAGCGAGGGCGGAGAGAAATTTTGCACCCTGATCATAGACTTGGTCTGTGGGACCAAAGCATCCTCTGCAGGGCATGTTCGCTTCAATACATCTTTCGCCACAACCTGTGCGGGTTGCAGGTCCCATGCAGATGACTCCCTGGGCAAGGAAACACTTGTCTGGGTCGAGCATAATTTCCCAGGGTCTCTTGATTTCTTTTATGGCAAGTTTTTCAGGCTTGGTCTCATTTCGGTCGCAGTCATCGCAGAGTGACTTATTTGGGGAGAGGACTGTTCCTTTAGGGGGTAGTTTCCCCTCCAGAATTGCCTTAACCGCATTGAGAATCAAGTCTCTGGGAGGCGCACAGCCCGGGAGGTAGTAGTCAACGTCTATCACCTGATCAAGGGCGAAGACGGTGTCGTAAAAACTGGGAAGGGTGAGTTCCTTTCCATCTATCACCGTTTTTTCCTGAGGAACAACACCTTCAGGGTTTTCTGTAGAAGGCGTGGTATGGTAGGCTCTGCGGAAAATTGACTCTTTATTCCAGAAGTTTCCAAGACCTGGAATACCACCAAGATGAGAACATGCACCATGGGCCACAATCAACTGGGATTTTTTCCTCAGGAGATGGACCATTTCCTCTTGCTCAGAAAGCCTTATTGCACCGTTGATGAAGCTAACCGCAATAGAGCCGTCTTCCATCGCCTCGACATCCTTTTTCTTGAAGTCGAGGGCCACAGGCCAAAAGACAATATCCACTGCTTCCACGACTTTGAGGATATCTTCCGCCAGGTCGACAATCGATTCTTCACATCCTCCGCATGAGGAACACCAGTAAAACGCAACTTTAGGCTTTTCTTTGCTCATGTTTACCTCCATTCAGGTTTAGAGGCCCCAATCTTCTTATCTCCTCGGTGAATTCATTGCACACTTGTTGAAACTTTACTCCTTCTGCGGCTGAGACCCATTCCAATCTGAATCTTTCTTTTTCGATTCCAAATTGCTCCAGCATCTTCGAAAGGAGTCTGTGTCTTCTCAGGGCCTTATAGTTGCCTTCTTGGTAGTGGCAATCTCCAGGGTGACATCCTGAAACCAGGACACCATCGGCTCCTTCATGGAAGGCTTTGAGGACGAATTGAGGGTCAACCCTTCCGCTGCACATCACACGTATGATGCGCACATTAGGAGCGTATGTCATACGGGCGGTGCCTGCTAAATCTGCCCCGGTATAAGAGCACCAGTTACACAAGAAACCAACTATTTTTGGTTCAAAGACTTCATTGCTCATAGTTGGCCTCCTCTAAATATGGGGAATTATTTCATGCATTAAATTAAATAACCCTGTATTATAAATAAAATTTGAAAGGATTTCTATCCCAATCTCTAATCGATGAATATCCCTTCTATCTCGGCAAAGATCTGCTCATCGCGGAAATGTTTTTGCTGGGAGGCTCCGCTCGGACAGGCAGAGACACATGTTCCGCAGCCCTTGCAAAGCGCATCGTTTATTTCAGAAATTCCCTTCTCTTTATTGTAGGTAATGGCTGTGAAAGGACAGAGACCCACACAAAGCTGGCATCCTGCGCAGAGTTCTTCATCGATTACTGCGGTGATGGGCTCAAGTTCAAACACCCCGCGGTCAGCTAGGGAAAGTGCCTCAGAGGCAGCCGCTCCAGCTTGAGCCACTGTGTCCGGAATATCCTTCGGTGATTGACAGGCTCCGGCAAGGAAGATTCCATCGGAGAAGGTTGAGACAGGAGCAAGTTTTGGGTGCCTCTCGAGAAAGAAAGTATCCTGACTGCAGGAAATGTTAAAAGTTCTGGCGAGTTCATTCTGGTCCATGCCTGGTTCAAGACCAGTGGCGAGGATGACCATGTCCACAGGAATTCTGCGTAGAGTTCCGAGCAGAGTGTCCTCGACCCGGATGATGAGTTTACCCCTTTCCTCTTCAGTGAGGGGAATGTCTGTGATTTCAGACACACGTCCCCTGATGAAGGTCGTTCCTTCTTCTAGGAGCCTGTGATAGAATTCCTCGTAGCCTTTTCCAAAGCATCTCATGTCGATGTAGAAATCATAGATTTTTGCACTTGTCTTTTCTTTGATCAGGTGAGCAAACTTCAGCGAATACATGCAGCAGACTCGGGAGCAGTATTCATTGTAATTTTCGTCACGGGAACCAACGCAATGAATTATGGCGACTGACTTTGGTTCTTCACCATTGGTACAAAGTATTTTCCCTCCCGTGGGACTTGAAGCATTGACTAATTTTTCAAAATCTAAGGCAGTGATGACATTTGGGAATCTACCATATCCATAGGCGGGGATTCTTTTTGCATCGAAAGGCTTAAAGCCAGAAGCAAGGATGATTGAGCCAACCTCGACTTCGATTTCCTCATCCTCCATTTCATGGTTGACCGCTTCTCTTTCGCATACCTTCTCACAGAGCTTGCAATTTCCTGTCTTGAAGTGAATACAGGCTTCTGTGTCGATGAAAGGAACCATGGGGACTGCCTGGCGAATCGGGACTCGAATTGCTGTCGAGGGTCCGAGAGTGAGCTCCTCGTGAATCACTTTTCTCCCCTTCAAATCTTCAACCGTCATGGCTTCTGTGGGACAGAAGAAGGCACAGGCTGTACACCCTATACAGGCTTCTGAAGGCTCACCGTAAGGAGTATATACCTTTCTCTCTTTTCCTCTTTCTACGAAGCTTATGGCATTGGCACCTACTATTTGCTCACATGTCCTCACACAAAGCCCACAGAGGATGCATTTTTCCTCAGGGTCTGTGATCTCGAAGCGAGTCTTTTCAATCCCTAACTCCTTTGCTATTTCCTTTACAGGCTCGGCAGCCGGAGCCTGGGCCATGAGCATTTCAACGATGAGTTTTCTTGCCTTGATTGTCTTTTCCGAATCAGTGAAAACAACCCATCCATCTTGAACCTTGGTGTTACAAGAGGTGACAAGGTCTGAAACTTCTCCGGAAATTCTTTCCACGATACATACTCTACAAGCAGCATACGGTTCTAATAAAGGGTGATAACAGAGAGTGGGAATTTTGATGTCGAGTTTTTTTGCTGCCTGGAGAATTGTAGTTCCGGGGAGGACTTCAACTTGTTGATTATTAATTGTTAATTTTATCATTTTTTCTTCGCTCATTTTTTTCCTCCTTTACTTTCTAAATCGCATCTCAAGCATCTTTTGGCCTCTTTTATAGCTAATTCTTTGCTAAAACCTAGCTCCACTTCCTTGAAATTCCCCCTTCTTTCTTCTACAGGAAGGACCGGCATCTCAGGCCTTTTTAGTTCTGATGCCTCTTCAGGGGAAAGTTCAACAGGAGGGATTTCTAGTTTTGGCCTTGTGGGATGATATTCTCTGGATAGATTTTCTCCTCTCAGGTAGCGATGGATTGATTCAGCAGCTATTTTCCCTGCTGACATTGCTTCGATGACTGTAGCAGGTCCAGTTATGACATCTCCTCCTGCAAAAATCCCAGGGACATTGGTGCTCATTGTCTCCTTATCCACTTCTAACGTTTTCCATTTTGAAATCTTGATGCCTGTGTTTCCGCTTAAGAAAGTCAAATCTGGCTCCTGACCGATGGCAGGGATGAGAGTATCAATCTCGAGTTCAAACTCAGTTCCCACCACTGGAACAGGCTTTCTTCTTCCTGACTTATCAAAATCAGATAAGGCCATACGGATGCATTTTATTTTAGAGAGTTTTCCATTTGTCCCGTAAGCCTCGACAGGCAAGGTAAGGAATTCAATCTTGATTCCTTCTTTTATAGCTTCTTCAATCTCTTCTTTATTGGCCGGCATTTCAGGCCTCGTGCGTCGGTAGAGAATCGTGACATCCGCCCCTAGCCGCCATGCTGTTCGGGCCGCATCAATGGCTGTGTTTCCACCACCAACTACTGCAACCTTTTTACCAATTTTTGCTTTTTTCTCCAGATTATAAGCTTTTAAAAATTCGATTGGGTCTATAACACCTTCCAAGTCTTCTCCAGGAATACCAAGTTTCAGGTTCACTGGTGCTCCAGTAGCGATGAATAAAGCCTTGTACCCCTGTTGGAGGATCTCGTTTAGAGTAATGTCTTTTCCCACCCGAGTATTAGTTTTAATATTAACTCCAAGGGATTTTATGGCATCAATTTCACTGTTGAGAATGTCCTTTGGCAATCTATATTCAGGAATAGCCCAGGCTAACATCCCTCCAGGAATTTTTTCTGCTTCAAAGATAGTAACCTCATAACCTTTTTTCTGAAGTTCCCAAGCTGCCATTAAGCCTGCTGGTCCAGAACCGATAACAGCTACTTTTTCATATTTAACGGGAACAGGAGTAACTTGAGGTTTCTCTCCTGTTTCATGTTCATAATCAGTGAGGAAACGTTTCAGGTTTCGGATAGAAATGGGCTCTCCAACTTCGCCCGCTCGACAGCGGGTCTCACAAGGATGGTGGCAAACCCGTCCGCATACGCTAGGAAGCGGGTTTACCCACCTATTTACTTCTAAAGCTTCCTTGAATTTTCCCTGAGCAATGAACGCAATATAAGAGCAGGCTTCAGTTCCTATGGGGCAGGTATGATGACAAGGAGAGGAGACAAGGGCGTTACAGACCCCAGCATTACATTTTTTATATTTAATGTGTTCTTCATATTCATTTCTAAAATAGCGAAGAGTCGTCAAAACAGGATTGGGTGCAGTGTTTCCCAGTCCACAGAGTGCGGTATCTTTAATTGAAGTTGCAAGGTCTTCAAGAAGCTCAAGATCTTCCATTCTGCCTTCACCATTTTTTATTCTCGATAGAATTTCAAGCATACGAGGGATTCCCTCTCGGCAAGGAGTGCATTTTCCACATGACTCGTTCCTGGTGAAGGTAAGGAAATAGTGAGCCATATCCACCATGCACGTATTTTCATCGGTGACGACCATTCCTCCTGAGCCCATCATTGATCCTGCTTGTTTTAATCTTTCATAATCAACAGGGAGGTTCAATAGCTCTGCAGGAACACATCCTCCTGAAGGACCTCCAATCTGGACTGCCTTAAATTTTCGGTCCTTTAATATTCCTCCGCAAATATCGAAAATGATTTCACCCAAGCTAACACCCATAGGAACTTCAACAAGTCCTGTATCTTTAACTTTACCTACAACAGAGAAGACTTTTGTTCCCTTGCTTATGGGAGTTCCAATAGAAGAATACCATTTTGCTCCACGGTTAATTATGGCAGGTACATTTGCCCAAGTTTCAACGTTATTGATGCAGGTTGGTTTTCCCCATAATCCACTCTGAGCTGGATAAGGTGGACGTGGTCTTGGCTCTCCCAGACGTCCTTCTACAGAAGCAATTAGAGCTGTTTCTTCTCCACATACAAATGCTCCTGCCCCTCTAACTACTTTGACATCAAAATCGAAGCCTGTCCCCAGGATGTCCCTTCCTAACAATCCATATTCCCTCGCTTGATTGATGGCAATATGAATGCGATGAAGAGCCAAAGGATATTCGTTCCTGATGTAAATAAACCCTTCTTTTGCTCCGATTGCTCTTGCTCCGATAAGCATCCCTTCAAGAACAGAATGAGGGTCAGCTTCAACAATACTTCTGTCCATGAAAGCACCCGGGTCACCCTCATCACCATTACAGATTAAGTACTTAGGCTCATCTTCTGCATTTCTTACAAATTCCCATTTGACTCCAGTCGGGAAACCTGCGCCACCTCTTCCTCGTAAACCTGAAACTTTTATTTCTGTGATGATTTCCTCAGGTGTCATCTTGGTAAGAGCTTTAGCGAGGGCTTTATATCCGTCGCGGGCAATGTAGTCTTCGATTTTTTCAGGGTCTATGAGGCCACGATTTCTTAAGGCTATGAGTATCTGCTTTTTGAAAAATCCTATGTCGCTCAATTTGGGAATGGGAGTTTCTTCAAGAGGTGGGGTGTACATCAGTTTCTTAACTGGACGACCTTTCAAGAAATGCTCTTCAACAAGGTGGGGGATATCTTCAAGAGTTAAGTGACGATAAAAAATATTTTCTGGTTTAACCACGAGTAAAGGGCCTGCTTCGCAAAACCCGTTGCACCCTGTTGTGACCACTAAAACCTCATTTTCTAATCCTTTTTTCTTAATTTCCTCATCAAGGGCTTTTTTTATTTCGAAGGAGTGATTTGAGACACAAGCTGTCCCTCCGCATACCATAAGATTTAATCTGAAAACCTTTTCATTCATTTTTTTCCCTCCTCATACTCATACTGCCCTCTCGCTGCCCACGGCGAGCACATATTTTTCAACAGGCTTGCCACCAATTATATGTTTTTCAAAGATTTCTTTTGCTTTTTCAGGCGTTAAGTCTACGTATTTGACAGGAGGTTGACCTATTGCTTCAACCGTTATCATTGGTTCTCGGCTGCATAGTCCGGCACAGCCTGAAGTTGTGAGCATAACATCGTGAATTCCTTTTGATTCAACCTCCTTCAAGAAGGTCTCCATTATCTTTCTTGCTCCCGCTGCTATTCCGCATGTTCCCATATGAACTGTAACTTTTGTCTTGTAGGGACCACCCTCTCGAAGAGTGGTTATGCTTTTTGCCTTTTCTCGAATCTTTTCTAAGTCGTCAATTGTCAATTTAGGCATTTTGCCTCCTTTTCCTTAATTGTATTGATTCAAAATAGGAATTATTTTGGATTCTGATAGTTTTCCATGGACATCTTTTCCAACCATCATCACAGGTGCAAGGCCACAACACCCAAGACAACGTACTTCGTCCAGACTAAAACGGAAGTCTTTTGTGGATTCTCCCCTTTTAATTCCCAATTCTTTTTCTATTTTTTCCATTATTCTTGCTCCACCTCTCACATGGCAGGCTGTTCCGAGGCATACGCTTATGGCGTGTTTTCCTTTGGGAACAAGACTGAAAGCCTTGAAGAATGTGGCGACGCTGAGGATGCGGCTGAGCGGGATGTTCAATTCTTTTGAGACTCTAACCAATGCTTCCTTTGGCAAATAATTGAACTCTTCTTGGATGTCCTGAAGGATAGCTACTATGGCATGGGTTTCATTTTTGTATCTTTCGATGATTTCAGAGAGCTTAGTATCGTTCATTCTTTCCTCCATATTAAAGATAATCTTTCTTCGATATAGTTTCGGACATATTTAATAAATTCAGGAGAGTTAGGGAGGTCTCCTTTGAAGTTATTTCTTATTTCATTAGATTTTAAAGAATAGCTATTTCCGTTGACTTCATGCAGAAAATGAATCTCTATTTCTGGATGGGAAATGATTAGAGTCAATAGAGTTGAAGCTATGTCGCCCAGAGGCTTAAGGTCAATATGGCTGAGCTTAAAAGTTGCCCTGATCATCGTCCATTTTCCTGGCTCTGAATCTAAAGATATGTTTCCCCCTGCCTCTTTGGCTGCATCCGCAAGAAGGGGAATCCCCAGTCCAATTCTCCTTACTTTTTTAGTAGAAAAGAAAGGGTCGAGAGCTTTCTCAATGGTTTCTTTATTCATTCCTTTACCATCATCTTTAATTTCGAGGACGAGAATATCATTCTTTCTGTCTTCTTTTAGATAAATATCGATATTATTTGCTCCTGCTTCAATCGAATTTTCTGCGATATCTAAAATATGAAGCGATAAATCTTCCATTTTTGACCTAAATAATGATTTTTCTTCCTTTTTTATTTTGAAAAGCTTGTTTTATTTCCTCAAAATTTTTTTCCTTGATGATAAATTTAGTCGAAAATCTTCCAATTTCCTCAAGGAAGTGGGCATCTGAAGAGCGAATTATAGGGAAAGAAGGATATTTATCTATAAATTCCTTGTAGTTTGCCAAGGCTGAAACTTCCAATCCATCAAGTTCAATATTTTCAGGAATGAAACCGAGTTGACTGATAATACTGAAATTTTCTTTATCAATATGAGATGCAACAGCCAACCCGTCGATGGAATGGATGAATTTCAATATTTCCTTAAGGGGCAAAGTTGTGGCCCCTATGAGAAGCTTCTTGTTAAATCCTAAGACTTCATCTTTTTCGTTGACTACCACTTGAAGTCCAAAACTCTCTTCATCATTTTCGCCTGGGAGGTTTTGATATATGTAATTTTGGAGGATAAAGGCCTGTTCAATATTTCCGAAAAGCGCAAGGAGATGAACCTCCTCTTGGGTAGTTACTTCAATTCCAGGCAGAACAAGAATCTTTGATCCCTCAGTTAATTTAAGCAGAGCAGGGGTGTTTTCAGCCGTATTGTGGTCGCAAATTCCTATAATTTCTATCTCCTTCCTCTTCGCTTCTTCCGCTATTCTTAAGGGGCTCATCTTCAAGTCTGCGCAAGGAGAGAGGCAGGTATGGACATGAAGGTCTGCTTTGTAAGACCTGAGCATCCTTTAATTATCTCCTTTGAGTAAAGCATACAATTTTCCGGAGAGAGTAAATGCGCTTTCCTTGCTAAGAAGAAGAGGGATCCCTTCTTTCTGAGCCTTCTCTTTCGTCTCTTCTTCTGGGATCCTACCATTTATAACCACTATTCCAGCCAAATCTTTCAGTTTGGCTACAGCCACAACGTTAGGATGAATTTGAAGAGTAATCCAGAGATTTCTCTCTTTGCTGTTTGCTATTACATCGCTAAGCAAATCGCTCGTGTATCCAGAGGAAACTTCCTCTTCTAATCTTTCTTTTGCAGCTATTACCTCAAGGCCGAGTCTTTCAGCTATTTCTTTTAGTTTCATTTTTCATATTCCCTAATTTTTTCTTGGTTTGATTTTTTAAGCTTATAATCTTCTTTTCCACTTCAGAATCAATTGAATCTTTTGTTTTTATCTCCTTTAATTTTTCGTAGGCGATGAAGATACAATCAGTAATTTGAGCCTCTTCCATCAAGACATCCTCTGCGAATGAAGCACAGGTAGGAGAGCCACATGCGCCGCAATCAATTTTGGGAAGCATGTTGTATATTTCTTCTTTTTGTTTTTTCTTTTGGATGGCTTTTGCTATGTCTTTGTCCAGGGGCTGGAGGGGACGGGGTTCAATTATCCCCTCAAGAGAAAAATAATTCTGGTGATAACGTTCCCTCACTTCTCTAATATCAGGGCAGGCTTGGATTTTTTCTAACTCAAGTGTTTCAATGAGCTTCAAAATCTTATTGTAAGAACTATATATATTTTCTACATTTAATGAGCCACCCACACAGCCTTGAGGGCAGGAATAAGCTTCAATAAAATCTATATTCCTTAGTTTTCCTCTCTCAATATCATCAAAGACCTTAAGTATCTCATTTAATCCCGATACAGAAAGAGAATTACGAAGCCTCAAGGTTCGACATATACCGCCTACTATTGTCCATCCAATCCCTAAAATACAGATACCCTCGAGTGCCTTGCTGAGGCTCTCTTTTTCAGTCCCCTCCATTGCAGAAAGAAGAGGCCCATAAATATCTGAAATTGCAATCGCACCATCTAGGTGAGATTTCCCCTTTTCGGCAGGCTGCCGAATTGAAATCATTTTTATCGGACATGGGGTTAGATAAAAAGCGCCTATCTCTTTTTTATCAAGTTTATACTGGGAGGATATTTTCTTTTTGATTTCACGGGCTGCAATCTCTCTTGGAGTATTAATGGGAATAATGTGTTCAATTAAGTCAGGATATTTCACCTGAATAAGGCGTACGATCGTAGGGCAGGCATTTGAAATGAGGGGCTTTGGTCCTTTATGTTCTCTAAGATATTCTTGGATGGCAAAACTGACTTCTCCACAAGTTATGGCCAAATCAAAGGCTTCATCAAAGCCCAATCTCTTCAGTCCCATCAAAATCTTGTTGGGGAGGATTTCCCTTCCAAATTGGGCATAAAGAGCAGGTGAAGGTATGGCCACCGTGTAACGATATCGGGTTAGCTCTCCAAAAGGATCAGTTAAAGGAATTATGGCAGAGTTAGGGCAGACTGAGATACATTCTCCACAATCTATGCATTTTTCGCTTATAATCTGTGCCTTCCCTTTTCTTACTCTAATCGCGTGGGTAGGGCAGGCTCGCATACACCTCATCCGGCCCGTGCATTTCTCCCTATCGATTCGAATTGAATGAAAATATTGGTCCATTTTCTTTATTGATTACTCAGATAAAAAGTTATTTCTAGAATCGTTCCTCTACCAGGAATTGAGGCAATTCCAAGTTTATCGGCATTCTTTTTTATGTTGGGAAGCCCCATTCCAGCGCCGAAACCCATCTCCCGCATTTCTTCAGTTGCAGTTGAATAGCCTTCCTGCATGGCAAGTTCAATGTCTTCAATTCCAGGTCCCTCATCCTCCACCTTAAAATTAATTTCAAAGGGAGTGAGAGTCAGAATAAATACACCTCGATTTGCATACATGACGACATTCATTTCTGCCTCATAAGCAGCGATTGCTGCTCGGCGGATGATGGAGGCATTGATTCCGATTTCTTGAAGGATTTCTTTAACTTTTGTAGAGACACTACCTGCATTCACGAAATCTTTTCCTTTAATCTCGAATTGTAGAGAAAATCCATTTTCTCTCTTTTCCATCATTTGTTTTCCTGGGGAACGTACGCCCCAGGAAGTAAATTTTGGTAAAGAATGCCACAGGCGGTATACATCATTAATTTTGTAGTTAAGATTGGTATTCCCTTTTTTTTTGCCAATTCAATGCCTTCCTTATCGGGCATTTTTCCCCGGACATACACAATTGCTTTTGCTTCGATGATTTCTGCCGTCCGCACAGACTGGAGATTGGAAAGACCGGTGAGGAGAAGCATCCCCGGCTTACCAAAAGCCAGAACATCGCTCATCAAGTCTGAAGCTCCGGCGAAGCTGATTTCTATCCCAAGGGAGTCGTGTCCGCAAATTACTTCAGCCTTAAGGAGCTCTTTTATTTTTTTCAGAGTCATTTCAGTGTTCTTTTTCGAGGACCTTGATGATGAGATCTTTCTTTCTGATTATCCTTTCAGAGGGAGTTATTGTCGTGGGACAGTTCTCCCAGCAGGCACCGCATCCATTACATTTATCAACATCCACATAACGGGCCTTCTTTTTTATTTTGACCTTAAAGTTGCCCACAAATCCTGAAATCTCCTTAACTTCACTCCAGGTGAGAAGCTCTATGTTGGGGTGTTTCCCAACTTCCGTCATTTTTGGAGTAAGAATACAAGCTGCGCAATCGAGAGTAGGGAAGGTCTTATCGAGCAGAGACATGTGCCCTCCGATTGAGGGCTGTTTTTCTACGAGATAAACTTTTTTCCCTGAATTGGCATAGGTCAGTGCTGCGTGAATCCCTGCTATTCCTCCTCCAACTATGAGAACCTCGGGACGTACGGGAACCTGCTTTTTTGTCAATGGGTCGTGTAAAGCAACCCTTCTAACAGCCGCTGAGACGAGGGCTTTTGCCTTTTTTGTTGCCTTTTCTGGATCTTGCGTTACCCAGGAGACGTGTTCACGGATGTTTGACATCTGGAAATAGAATGGGTTTAGGCCTTTTTCAGAGATAGTTCCCCTGAAGGTTGGTTCATGCATCAGGGGGGAACAGGAGGCCACAACCACTCTATTGAGGTTAAATTCTTCAATGCTCTTCTTGATGAGTTCTTGGCCGGGATCTGAACACATAAATTTATATTCACGGGCGACAACAACATTATCAAGTTTAGAGGCAAATTCTACTACTTCATAGACATTTACCTTACCTGCGATATTTGTTCCACAATGGCAGATAAAAACACCTATTCTTGGCCGCTCGTTTTTACTCATTTTCTACCTCCATTTCCGAGTTTCTCCCACATGGAATCGAGCGAAATTATCGAACGGGAGAAACCAAGGTCATCTTTTGAAATACCCAGGGCAAGACCCATGAGTTGAGTGAAGTAAAGGATTGGAATTTTAAAATCTTCTTTATACTTTTTTGCGATTTTTTCTTGCGTTATTTCAAGATTAAACTGGCAGAGAGGACAAATGGTCACAATGACGTCGGCTCCTTTTCTTTTTGCCTCTTTTAAAAGGAGATGATTTAATCCCAGACCTATCTCCTCAAGGGTTCCTGCCAGCGACCCTCCGCAGCAACGAGTCTTGGCTGAGTAATCAACCGGCTCTGCACCGATTGAATCCATAAGATTATCCAGAGAGACAGGATAATCCGGATCATCAAATTCTGTGTAAGGTCTCACGAGCTGACATCCATAATAGGAAGCAACCTTTAAGTCTTTTAATTTTTTTTGGACTTTCTGTTTTATCTTCTCCAGTCCATATTCTTTAGTCAGGTATTCAAGTGGGTGAATGACCCTTACTGTTCCTTTGTATTCACAGCCAACTTTCCTTAAATTCTCGAGGATAACCTGAGCCTTCTCATGTCCGCTTTGCAGGAAGCTATTAGATTTTTTCATCGTCAAGAAACATCCGGCACAGGGTGCTAAGATGTCCTTATTGGCCTTCTCTGCAAGGGAGAGGTTCCGCCCGCAGATGGCGGCTGCCATCGTTTCATCAACGGAAAAATAGGCAGTGGCCCCACAGCAATTCCAGTCTTCGAGTTCCTCCAGAGGTGCTTCTAATTCTCGAAAAACCGGGAGAAGAGACTCTTCATAATGCTTGGAACCCGCTTTTAAAGAACAGCCTGGATAATAAGCATATTCTTTCATTTTGTTTCCTCCGCTAAAGAATTCAACAATTTATGGAGCTGTTTTCTGTTTTTGATTTTTTCAATCTTAAGGCTCATCCTTCCTGTCTTCATTAAGCTCATTCCTGTTGAGGCCATTTTCAAGGGCCCGAGAGGATTTTTTAGACGGAGATACATCTTCAGGACGAGCCACAATTCAGAATTCCTTCCATTTTTGGCAATAATTTTGTGCATTTCCTGGGCAAGGGCAGGAATCGGAAACTTAGAGGGGTAGGATTTGGTCTCGATTGCTTCTCTTTTGAGTGCATACATGACATCGGTTATTTTGATGTTAGCAGGGCATCTAACTTGACAGCTATAACAGGAGGCGCAAAGCCAGGGTGTAAAGCTTTTTAAGGCTTCATCTTTGAACCCTTGTTTTATCATGGCGATTATCTTTCGGGGCGAGTGCTCCATGTACTCGGCAAGAGGACAGGAGCTGCTGCATGTGCCGCACTGAATACAGCGGCTTATTTCCTCACTTAAGGACTTCTCTTTGATTTCATCTAGAAAAAAGTGGTCCAATTCATCTTCAAAGACGACTTTTTTATGGATTTCCATTAGTCCTCCTTTGGAAAGATTGTTGAGATTTGAGGGGAATACCCTTAAAAAGAAGAGGGCCTTTAACAATTGGCATTAATGTTATGCCTCAAATAATTTGTTGTAATCATAAGACTCAAGCGGGAGTTTTTTTCTCCCTTTAGAGGGTGGCTTAGGCTCTCCTTAACTCTATTAAAGTTATAGGAAAATGTAAGTTTGTCTTATAATTACCCTTCATTCTAAGAATAAAGATTTTATTTGTCAATAGTCAGGTTGGATTGTGTTGGGTAATATTTCCCTTTTTAAATCAAGGAAGTTCTCCTCATTTTAGGTTGTTTGTTAATTTTTTTCTTAATTTTTCCCTGGATGTGTGCTTAACAATTTAGAAACTTTAAATGTTTTTAAAATCTTAATTAACTGGGAAGCTTGGTTTGATATAGTTTGAGGTAGAAAAAATCCCCTTCATAGATATGGATTTATGCCCCACCGGGATTAATAGATTCTGAGCAAAGAAATTATAATTTATTTCACTTGCTTTTTTATTCAGAAAAAAAGTAAAATTTAAAAAAATAACTTTGTTAGGAAGGAGGAAGAATGTATAAAAAGGTTCTTTCAGTAGCTGGAATCATTCTTATCCTTTGTGTAATTCAGTCTTGTCAGCAGAAACCAGAAGAAGGGCTTCTAAAGAGATATTTCCATGCTCTTTCTCTAAATGATATGACCACAATGTCAACCATGGCGCTCAAGCCAGTGGCCATGGATGTTGAGTCGTGGGAAATTGTTTCTGTGAGTGAGGAAAAAATTGAGCCTGCTAATTTACCTGAATTGAATAAAAATGAATTGGATTTGAAGAAAAAAGTGGAAGAATCAGTGGGCATCACTCTGAGTGCAAGAGATGCCCTGGATGATGCCAAATTTGAACTTGAAAATGCACGGACCGCAGCTGCAAGAGCTACAGCCAAGAAGAAGGTAGATGAACTTCAGGCGAAATATGATGAAGTTTATGAAAACCATAAACAGCTTCAGAAAGAATACAATGAGGCCAAGTCGGCTGCGGCTCGAGAGGAGGAGATTACTCTATTTTCTCTAGGAGTTCAGGATCTTCCCAACGTTAGAGACCTCACTGGACAAGTCTTCTCCAGAGAGGTCGATGTCAAGATAAGAGACAAAGCTGGGGAAACGAAGAATTATAGGTTTTACCTCAGAAAATACGAACTCAAAGATGAAGCAATGAAATTAAGCCATAGAGGTAGGTACATAATAGTAAATTTTGAGCCAATCAGCTGATATTGACTCTTTTCATCTTTTTATTTTATAAATACAATTTATTTATATTATCTGATTATTTATGCTATTTGGGCCGTTAGCTCAGAGGGAGAGCACCGGCCTTTTAAGCCGGGTGTCGCTGGTTCGAGTCCAGCACGGCTCACCAGATTTCAACGCCCCTGTCGTCTAGCCTGGTCAAGGACATCGCCCTTTCAAGGCGGCAACACGGGTTCAAATCCCGTCGGGGGCGTTATTTCTTTTTTCTCTTTCTCCACAGCCAGAAAAAGTAAATCGCAGGCCCTTGGTAGAGGCTGAAAATTATGGGTGAGAGTATGAACCAATAGATGTTGAACTCAAGAATAAAGAGAAAAAAAAATGTCCCCGCACCTAAGGCAGAGAAGACTATGGCAGAAACGAGGAAGAAATGAGGTGAAGGAGCTTTCACCTCCTCTTTTTAACTTTAATCGGTTTATTTTTCAAGATTTTTTAGGATTGAGAAGGATTATCAGGAAAAACTCTTTATTCTCTTTCCCCTTCTCGCTTTCCGAAGGGAAAAATTTAGAAGTTTTAAGGTGAGATAAAATGCTGAATTTTATTTTCCTCATGCATGAAAAATTTGAGGAATTTGAAAGATATGTTGGGAGAAGATTCTAGGGAGAAGCTATTTTAAGCGGATTAGAAACTATTTCTCCCTCGAAGTTGTTAACATCATTAAACAAACTTAATGAACTTCTTTCTTGAAAAATTAAAAAAGAGGGAAAAAGCCCTCTCCACTTATACTTATTTTCGCTTTGCTCAGGAATAATCAGCAAAATTGACAATGGGCGGTGCAGGGTTCGAACCTGCGACCCCCGGTTTGTAAGACCGGTACTCTACCCCTGAGCTAACCGCCCTTTTCCTCATACTCGTAGAGTACACTGTTTTTTCTCTTTAAGCAAGAGGGTTTGACATGAGAAATATCATGTGTTAAATTTAAATTTCATTTTCTTTAATTCCGAAAAGCAAGGTAGAGAAATGTTTGCAGTAATACGAACGGGCGGAAAACAATACAGAGTTCAAAAAGGAGATATTCTCGAAATCGAAAGACTCGAGGCAGAGGCAGGAGAGGTAATCACCTTCGATGAGGTCCTTCTCGTGGACGATGGAGAGAATACCTTGATTGGCACCCCTCTTGTCGAGAATGCACGGGTGAAAGCCGAGGTCATTGAAAATTTTAAAGGTGAGAAGGTAATAATCTTCAAGAAGAAAAGGAGAGAACAGTATAAAAGGAAAAAGGGACATCGCCAGTTACTCAGCAGGGTGCGAATTGATGAGATCATAACTTCAGTAAAAGAAGCCGAAGTAAAAGAAAAGGAGAAAATTGAAGGAGAGCAGAAAAAAGGGAAAGTTGAGGGAGAAGCGAAGCGGAGAACAATAAAAAAAGCCAAAGCTCAGGATGAGCAGCAGAAAGCATCCAAACCAAAAAGAACGTCAAAGAAGGAGACTCAAAAATTAGAAAAGGAGCAGAAAGATGGCTCATAAAAAGTCAGGAGGAAGCGCAAGAAACGGAAGAGACAGCCAGTCTAAAAGACTGGGAGTGAAGCGATGGGGTGGACAATATGTTTCTGCTGGATGTATCCTCGTGCGACAGAGAGGGACTCCCTTCAAGCCCGGATTGAATGTGGGGAGGGGGAAAGACGATACGCTTTTTGCTAAGATTGCAGGATTTGTCCGCTTTGAGAAGAAAGGAAGAAAAGGGAAATTTGTCTCTGTGATTCCTTCCTTGGAAGTTTAAGCTTCCCAGAATATGTTCGTTGACCAGGTTCGAGTTACCCTTCGCGGAGGGAGGGGAGGGAATGGTTGTGTAAGCTTCCGCAGGGAAAGAGGAATTCCCAAGGGAGGCCCGGATGGAGGAAGGGGAGGGGATGGAGGTAATATCTACCTGGTCTCAGATAGAAATCTGAATTCTCTTGCTTATTTCAGGTATCATCCCATAAATACTGCTCAGAAAGGAGCTCATGGAGAAGGCTCCAATCGCCAGGGGAAAAAGGGAAAAGACCTCTATCTTAAAGTTCCAGTGGGGACAATTGTTAGAGAAATTGGGAAAGAAGAAGTACTGTTTGATTTCATAGCCCCCCATCAGATATTTTGTGCAGTTAGAGGAGGAAAAGGAGGAAGAGGAAATGCATCTTTCGCCTCTCCCACAAACCAGGCTCCCCGAGAAGCGGAGGAGGGGCAACCTGGGGAAGAAAAAGAATTTATCCTGGAATTAAAGCTGATTGCAGACGTGGGAATCATAGGCTTTCCCAATGTAGGTAAGTCGACCTTGATTTCTAAAATTTCTTCAGCCAAACCTGTGATTGCCGACTACCCTTTTACTACTCTTGTTCCCAAACTTGGAGTAGTGGATTTGGATGAGTTTAAGAGTTTTGTAGTTGCTGATATCCCGGGATTGATAGAAGGTGCTCATCTTGGTCATGGTCTTGGCATAAGATTCCTCAAGCACGTGGAGAGGACCAAGATTCTGGTGCATATGATTGATGTCTCCCCTTATACTAACAGAAATCCTGTTGAGGATTATCAGACTATTATGAAAGAACTGGAGGCTTTTAATCCCCAGCTTGCCAAAAGGAAACAAATCCTGGTAGCTAACAAAATCGACCTCCTCACTGAGGAGAAGTCGAGAATAGAAAATCTAAAGGCATTGGCTAGGAGAGAAGAGCTCCCCTTCTTCTCCATCTCGGCCTTAAAAGGGAAGGGGATTAAGGAGCTTGTTTCTAAGATTGCCGAGATTCTGGAAGGGGAGAAAGCGAAGGCAGCTTGATTTAATGAAAGAAAGAAGGATCGGAATCTTCGGTGGGACATTCAACCCCATACACTCTGGCCATCTTAAAGCTGCAGAGCAGGTTGAAAAAGTATTCCGTTGTGAGAAGATTCTTTTTATCCCTTCTCATATTCCACCTCATAAAAGGTCTGTTGAGATTGCCTCAGCCCAGCATCGTTTCAAAATGGTGCAACTTGCCCTGAATTCTTATCCCAAATTTATTGCCTCCGAGATTGAAGTAAAAGCAAAGGGCAAGTCTTACTCCATCATAACCCTGAATAAGATAGAAGCTCTTTATCCTGAAGCTTGTATATTTTTTATAGTAGGCATAGATGCTTTTCTCGAGATTCACACTTGGAAGGATTACCAAGATTTGTTCGAGAAATGTCATTTCATAGTCATCTCTCGCCCGGGATGGCTTTTAGATGATGCAGAAAGGGTTTTGAATGGGAGATACGTCTCGAGAATGTACAGGGTTAACCTTTCAGATGAGGTTAAAGACCAAATTCTTCTTTCCAAGAGAATATTCCTTTTTCAGATAGAAACATTGGACATTTCCTCTACCGAGATTAGAGAGAGAATAAGAAGAGGTGAATCGATAGAGGGACTTGTCCCCTATTCTGTAGAGGAATTTATTAAAAAAAACAACATTTATAGATGAAGAAGGCAAGAAAGGTGGAAAGAAAGTTTAGTAAGCGAAGTCTTCCCCCAGAAATAAAAATCACGATAAAGGCGGGCCAGGCGAAGAAAGGAGAGAAACTCGTAGTCCTGCGGCTAGCCGAGGTGTGCTCGTTTACAGATTTTTTCGTAATCATGCACGGCAATTCTCCTCGGCAGAACGTTGCAATCTGTGAAAAAATTGAAGAGGATTTGAGAAAAGAAAACATTAAGCCGCTTAACATAGAGGGAGCAGTGCACGCAGAGTGGATATTGATGGATTATGGAGACTTTATAGTTCACATTTTTTCCAAGAGAGCAAGGGAATATTACGCCTTAGAGAAGCTCTGGGGAGACGCCCCGATGCTTGAATTTGATTAGAATCATACTCTCCCCCTCCTGAGCAAAAAAAGCCAATTAATTTATCCAGAAGAAGCATTTTAAAATTAATTCATTTGGCTTAAAAAAAATATTTGACTTTTTCTCGATTAATCATTATTTATTATGAACAATTTTAGTGAAAAAGAGAACACCACTCTGGAAGGAGCGTCATTTCATTCCCCATGAAATTCAAGATAATTTGGCCGGGCAAGACAAAAGACAAGGAGATCAAAGCCATACAGGAAAAGTATCTAAAGAAGATTAATCGACTCGTACCCTGCACTCTTATCGAGTGTAAGGAAGCGAAAGGAATAAAGGATAGATTTGCGAAAAGAATTAAAAAAATTGAAAAAAACCATATTGAAAAACACATTGAAGATGATTATATTATCTGCCTCTTCGATAAAGGAAAGCAGATGAATTCTAAGGAATTTGCAGAATTTCTGGAGAGAATCGTTAAGAGCCCCACTCCGAATCTGACTTTCATCATCGGTGGAAGCGAGGGGCTTGAAGAGGGATTTATCGAGAAAGCGGATTTCATACTTTCTCTCTCTCCGATGACCTTCTCTCATGAGCTGGCGAGAATCATGCTCTTGGAACAGGTTTACAGAGCCTTGACTATTATGAAAGGAATGAAATATGCCAAGTGAAGGGAAAAAGCTGACCAAAAAGGAAAAGGAGCACTACAAAAAAAAACTCCTCGAGAAGAAGCACGAAATAATCTTCAAGATTAGTGAAGTCTATTCAGAAAGCAAGGAAGTTGAAACGGGGATAGCCCAGGATGTAGTGGATAGGGCAGAGAGTTCCTATACCAAAGAATTTTTGCTGAGTCTCTCCAATGCCGAAAGAGAGCAACTCCTTTTGATTGATGAGGCGTTGAAGAGGATTGATGAATGTGAATACGGAATCTGTCAGAGATGCAAGACCAGAATAGGGAAAAAGAGGCTCGATGTTATTCCTTGGACTCCTTTCTGTATAAGTTGCCAGGAGAGAGCAGAGGAAGAATCTGCTTGAAATACGAAAAGAGGATTCCTTCTCTTTTTAAACTGGCCGAACTAATCTTTTTCCCCTCTTTTTGTAAGTTGTGTTCCTCCCTTCTTGAGTTTCCTAAGGAAAGAGTGGTATGTAACTCTTGTTGGGAAGAAATCCAGCCTCCTCGCCTTTCGTATTGTATTTGTTGTGGCAGATTCTTTGACCAACCTGGAGAGCCTCATCCCTGCGGAGAATGCCTGAGAAGCAGGCCAGTTTTCTCCCTCCATCGCTCCTGTGCTCGGTATGAAGGGAAACTAAAGGAAATCATCATCCTCTATAAGTATATGAAATTCAGGGTATTAGGAAAAGAACTCGCGCATTTCATCCACAGGGCTTTGGGAAAAGATGAGATGCTATGGTGGAATGTTCAAACTCTTGTCCCAGTTCCCCTTCATCCCCGGAGAGAAAAGGAGAGAGGTTTTAACCAAGCCAGAATTATGGCCAAAGAATTGGCTAAAATAAAGAGGCTTGAACTGAGCGAAGGTATTCTTCAGAAGCAAAAGAATATTCCCGCTCAGACATCTCTGGAAGCGGAGGAGAGAAAAAAGAATGTAAGAGGAGCATTCAAGGTGAAAAGAGGCGAAGAAATAGAGGGGAAAGTCTTACTTCTTATTGATGATGTCTTTACCACGGGAGCAACGCTCACAGAATGTGCGAGAGTTTTAAGAGAGGCCGGGGCAAAGGAGGTTAGAGCTCTAACCCTGGCTCAGGCATAGAATTTAGGAAAAAAGAAAACAAAAAAAGCGCCTGACACTTCATGAGTCAGGCGCTTTTTCTGCCTTTCCCTGAAGGGAAAATTATTTCTTATTTTCCTTTTTTCCCGCTTTGAGGACTTTCACTTTTCGCGGCTTTAATTCTGGCTTTTTAGGCATGGTAATCTTCAGGACTCCATTCTCGTGGATGGCTTCTATTTTATCCTGGTCGATATAATGGGGGAGGGTAAAAGAGCGATAGAAGGAACCATAGGAACGCTCGATACGATGATAATTCTCTTCTTTAGTCTCTTTTTCAAGCTTTCTCTCCCCCTTCAAGGTCAGGGTATTATCCTCTATCTTGATCTCTACATCGTCTTCATCTATCCCTGGTAATTCTGCAGTAAGAACTAGAGCATTTTCCGTCTCATAGATGTCCACAGATGGAGTCCAAGTCCCTCCTACAAGCTCTCTTTCTTCGCCCCGTGAAGTGAAAACTTCCTCAAAGAGGCGGTTCATTTTTTCCCTCAGGGTGATCAGATCTTTGAATGGGTCCCATCTGATGATTGACATTTTTAACCTCCTTTTAAAAATTTTAGTGTATTTATAATATAATATCTTAGTGTATTATTGTCAAGTATTTTAAAAAAATTTTTTTACGGCTAAATTTTATATAGGAAGCTTGCTAAATCGAATTTTTTTGTTTCTTCTTTCTTCCCTGACCTTCTATGACAAGAGTTATTTCACCTTTTATACTCTTTCCTTTTAGTTCATCGATTAGTTTTTTTGGAGTCCCACGCACGAATTCCTCATGTATTTTCGTCATCTCCCTCGCTATCACTACTTGTCTTTCTCCCAGAATTTCCTCAACATCCTGGATGAATTTTAAGAGTTTTCGAGCAGGGATATAGAAAATGAGGGTGGCTTTCTCCTCCTTAAGGGAAATAAGGAGTTTTTTTGTTGCTTCTTTCTTAGGAGGAGGGAATCCTAGGAAGAGAAATTTTTGGGTGGGGAGTCCGGAGCACGCAATTGCCGTAGTCAAGGCAGAGGCTCCTGGAATAGGGTGGATTTTTATCCCCTCTTTTATTGCTTCTTTAATCAACGGAAAGCCCGGGTCTGAGACTCCAGGAGTTCCTGAATCAGAGACTAGGGCAACATCTTTTCCTTTTTTGAGTAGATTGAGGATATAAGGAATTTTTTGATACTCGCGAGGATAGTAATAGCTGATGAGTTTTTTCTTTAAGCCGTACCTGGAGAGAAGCTTCAATGTTTCGCGCGTATCTTCACAGGCAATGAATTCAACTTCTTTTAAAATCCTCAAAGCTCTGAAGGTCAGGTCTTCGAGATTCCCGATAGGAGTAGAGACGACATAAAGCAAACCTTGGTGTCCCTTTCTTTCTTTCTCTTCAGCCATGTCATATTTCCCAATCATATGGGTAGAGGAAGTCATGGCTGACTGTTCGTGATGAAATTTTGGGTATGATGGGGAGTCTTCTTTTGAATTCTGACTTTTTTATAAGCTTTAGGACCTTATTCACAGCCTCCCTTTTGAATCCAGAGGCAATAATTTTCTTTTTTTCTCTTCTTAGGTCAACTAGCTCGAAGAGAATTTTATCGATTTCATCGTAGGTAAGACCCAGCTCCCCTTCATCAGTTTGACCTGGCCATAATCCAGCGGTGGGGGTTTTATTTCTTATTTTCTCTGGAACTTGGAGATGTTCGGCAAGTTGTTTAATTTGGGTTTTGTAAAGGTCTCCAAGGGGATTTATCCCGCACGCCATATCTCCATGGATCGTGCCATAGCCCAAGAGAAGCTCTGTCTTGTTGCTCGTGCCCAAGATAATGGCTTTTTCCCGAGCAGAAAAGTCATAAAGGATAGACATCCTTTCTCTGGCCATCTTATTCCCTTTGAGTATCTTATTTTCTGTGGGATAAAGCGAAAAATAGGTGTCGACCATGGGAGAAATGTCTATAATCTTTGAGCGAATTCCAAGGAGCTTCACCACTTCCTTGGCATCTTCTACATCCTGAGGGAATGTTTTACCGTAAGGAAGGATAAGGGCAATTACGTTTTTTGGGCCGAGGGCTTTGGAGGCAAGAAAGGCGCACACAGAAGAGTCGAGCCCCCCTGAAAGACCTAAAATTCCCTTTCTGAAACCGAATTTGTTCAGTTCCTCTCTTATGAATTGAGATATGATTTTTTCTACAAAAATGCAGTTAATCTTCATCTTTGCCAACCAATTTTTTCAAAGCTTTAAGGATGATTTCTGGTTTTTCATCTCTCCTGTAAGGCCATTTTTTTCGTGCTTCCCTTATCTCTGAGGGCTCGATTTCTTGAACGAGGAAGTGTTCTTCAAGATAGGGTGACATGGCCAGAAGTTTTCCCTCTGGATTGAAGATGAATGAACCTCCTGCAAATTGTATTCCATCCTCAAATCCAACTCTGTTGCAGTAGATAAGAAAAGAAGTGGTAAATCGTGAGATTGCCTCTCCCATAAGCTCCCACATTTCGCTTGAAGAATATCGTTCTTGTTCTGAAAGACCTCGACCCGGGGCAGCGCTGAGAACGATGATGAACTCTGCTCCACCGACGAAAAGAAGGTAGCTTGAACCAAAATGAAGAAAGTCATAGCAGATTAGCATCCCGGTTGTTCCGAGAGGTGTCGGAAATGGCTTGAAATTTCTCCCCTGAGCATAAAATCTTGCTTCATCGAACATTCCGTAAGTGGGAAGAAAGACCTTACGGTGGATGGAAAGAGTTTTTCCTTTAGAAAGGTACGCAGAGGAGTTATAGAATAATCCTTTCTCTTTCTCTTCAACAAACCCAAGAACAGCTGCTAGCCCCTGAGTTTCAGCTCTTAGCTTCTTGAAGAGACTATCATTTTCGGGCTGAATGGCAATTTCTTCGACGAGATCTTTCAAAAGATAGCCTGTCAAACTCAATTCGGGGAAAACGAGAAGGTCTATATTTTTCTTTTTTGCTAATTCAATGTATCTTAAATGAAGTTCTAAGTTTTTTTTGAGGTTTCCGAGATGAGGGGCAAATTGGACCAATCCGATTTTCATAGTTGAAAATTATCATAATTTTTTCTGCTTTTCAATTTCCTGTTTTCTCTGCATTCTCGGCACTTCGAAAGTTGCCACTCTTTTTCATTTTTTGTTTATAATATATATAAAGATTAAAGGAAATTAAGATTTGAATAAAGCATCATCATTTCAGCGTCACATAGACAATGAAGCAATTATAAAGAGAAATTGGAAGGAAAGAGGGAGTTAAATCTCGTTTTTAGAATTATGATTTAATTATAATTATTTAAAAAGAATTTTCGTGGCAGAGATGGAACACATTGGATGTTATTTGAAGGAGATTTTCCTTCAAAAGAAAAATGGTTTACTTATTTTCAAAAGAGGAGAAATAGACAAATACCTCTTCTTTAAGGATGGAATGCTCATTTTTGCCAGGAGTAATCAGAAAACCGAACTCATAGGAGAGATTTTATTTAAGCTGGGTTTGATTTCGGAGGAAGTCCACTCCAACATTGAAAAATACATCGAGCCTAAGAAAGAAATTGGTAAAAATTTACTCAAGAATGGAATCATCTCTGAGGCTGAGCTCAAGAAAGGCTTACTTTATCAAATGAGAGAAATTGCCTTGAGTCTCTTTCCTTTTTTTGATGGTAGCTTAACTTTTCAGAAGAAAGAGATAAATCTTGAAGAAGAATATGATTTAAAAATCGAAGTCCCCCTCCTAATTGTAGAAGGGATAAGACGGATGAAATACAATCCAGCCCTGAAGAAATTCTTAGAGAAGAGAATCATTTATCCTCAAAAAAATGAATATTTTTTACTTTTGAACGAAGAAGAGCTTGAAAAATTCCTCCTGATCAAGGGGGAAATATCATACGAAGAGCTTCTTTTACTTTCAGAGGGTAACCCCGAAGTTTTATCCAGAGAGCTTTATCTTTTTTATTGTTTAGACCTAATTCACTTTAAAGAGGAAAAAGAAACAAAGAGGGAGAGGGTTGAGAAGGGTGAGGAAATTCCTGAAGAAATGAAGAGAAGGATAGAAGCCGTTCTGAGTCTCAGTGAAGAAATTAAAAACTTAAATTACTATCAGATTTTAAATGTCAACCAGTCAGCTTCCCCGGAAGAGATAAGGAAGGCCTATTTTAGCCTGGCTCGTAAGTATCATCCTGACCTCTTCAACCGAGAGTTAAGCCCAGAAATAAAGCAAAGAATTGAAATGGTTTTTGATTATCTCACCAAAGCCTATCAAACCTTGAAAGACGAGATGAAAAGGCAAAGATATGATAGCCAGCTCCAGCCCTTGCGCTCCCCCCTCAGGAGGGATGTGACAAAGGAAGCAGAAATAAAATTCAGACAGGGGAAAACGCTCTATGAGCAGGGAAGATACGAAGATGCTCTAATCTTTCTCGAAGAAGCCGTCAGGTTACAGGGAAGTAAGGGGAGTTATTTCCTTCTTCTTGCTCTCTGTGAATCAAAAATACCGATGTTCATAAAGAAAGCCGAGCAAGATTTTTTAAAAGCCATAAAACTCGACCCCTGGAACACAGAGGGCTATGTGGGTTTAGGGCTGCTTTATAAAAAAGAAGGTTTGATGATAAAGGCTACAAAGCAGTTTGAGAAGGCGTTAAAGATTGACCCAACACATCCTGTTGCTTCTAAAGAACTTGACTTGCTGGGGAAACGAGAAAAGAAAAGAGGTTTGAAAGATCTATTATCTGTCGACCTTTTTGGAAAGAAAAAGAAGAGATAATAAATTTATTTTTTTCCCACGAGGCTAAGGAATTCTTCTTCATTCAGGATTGGAATTTTGAGGCTTCGAGCTCGCTCAAGTTTCGAGCCAGGTTCTTCTCCCACTACGAGGAAAGAGGTCTGTCTACTGACCGAGGTGCTCGTTTTTCCTCCAAGCCGCTTAATGAGGGCATGGGCTTCATCTCTTGTCAATCTCTTTAGTTTCCCTGTAATGACAAAAGTTTTTCCCAGGAGGGGTTGTTCTCCTTTTTTTCTCTCTTTGAAGATAATATTGAGACCCACTTCCTTTAGTTTCTTGATTAGCTCGATATTCCCTGATTGTTTGAAGAAAAAAACTATGCTTTCAGCAACTTTTGGACCAACATCTTCTAATTGGATTAAATCTTCATAGGAAGCATTGCGGAGAGCATCTAAGCTCTTGAAGTGAGAAGCGAGAGTTTGAGCAGTTCTTTCTCCTACATGCCTTATTCCTAAGCCATAGATGAGGGAAGCCAGGTCTCTCTTTTTTGAATTTTCTATTTCTCTGAGGAGGTTCTCTGAGCTCTTTGGACCCATTCTTTCCAATTTTTCAAGGGTATTTTTGTCGAGCCAGTAGAGATCGGCGATACTTTTTACCAGCTTTTTATCGAGCAACTGGTCAACAAGAGCCTCTCCTAGTCCCTCGATATTCATGGCTCGCCGGGAGGCAAAATGGAGGAGAGATTCTCTTAGTTTTGCAGGACAGGAGGAGTTTTCACATCTTGAGATAGCTTCCCCCTCTGGCTTGAAGACTCGAGAGCCACAGACTGGACAGTGAGCGGGAAAGACAAATTTGGTTTCTTTTCCTGTCCTTCTTTCTTTCATCACTGAGACAACTTTGGGGATGACATCACCGCTTCTTTCTATGAGGACATAATCTCCGATTCTAATATCTTTTCTCTTAATTTCATCTTCATTATGGAGAGTCGAACGAGTTATTGTTATTCCAGATAGTTTAACCGGTTCGAGAATTGCCACCGGCGTTAGAGCTCCTGTTCGACCTACCTGAATCTTTATATCTTTGATCTTGGTAGTAGCCTGCCGGGCAGGGAATTTGAAGGATATTGCCCATCGGGGAAATTTTGCCGTGCTTCCTAAGGCAATTCTCTGGCGAGTAGAATTGACTTTGACCACAATGCCGTCAGTGTCGTATTCAAGAGTGTCTCTCTTCTCCCGCCATTCATTCCAGAAAGAGATTACCTCACTGAGATTAGAACAAAAGCGGTTGTAAGGATTTGTTTTGAATCCCAGTTTTTTAAGCTCCATGAGGTTTTCCCATTGAGTGGGCATTTCTTCTCCATCGATGTAAATGTAATACAAAAAGGCATCAAGATTCCGCGACGCTACCTCTCGAGGGTCGAGGAGACGGAGAGTTCCCGCTGCGGCATTTCTGGGGTTTGCAAAGAGTGGTTCACCCTTTTTCTCTTTTTCTTGATTTATCTTATGGAAAGAAGGGAAGGGGAGATACACTTCGCCTCTCACTTCAACTTCTCTTTTTTCCTCGATCGTAAGGGGAATGCTTCTGATTGTTTTTACATTCGACGTCACATCATCTCCTCTAAACCCGTCTCCTCTTGTAACCGCATAGGATAGTTTCCCCTCGACATAAATTACAGAAATGCCAAGCCCGTCAATCTTCAACTCCGAAACGTATTCAATTTTTTCACCAGGAATTATTCTTTTGATTCTTTCTTCAAATTCCCTGAGTTCCTCAATGCTGTAACAATTATCAAGGCTGAGCATCGGGAAACGGTGTTCAATGCTTGCGAATCCCTCAAGAGGTTGTTCTCCCACTCTCTGGGTTGGTGAGTCGGGAGTTATGAGTTGGGGGAATTCTTTTTCTATCTCTCTGAGCTCTTTGAGAAGGAGGTCAAACTCATAATCAGAAATCTGAGGGTCATTATCCACATAATATTTTTTCTCGTGATATCTAATCTCTTTCCTTAATTTTTCCACCCTTTGTTTTGCTTGTTCAAATTTAAGAAGACTCATTTTATCTTTATCCCCTTCTTTTTTTTACATAAAGATGATATCGCAGGGAGGGAAAGAATTCAATTTGAGAAAAGATTAACCTTGTTTATTAAAACTCTCTTACAAGCGATTTAAATTCGGTTACTCTTAATAAGGCAAAGCACCCTTTTTTTAGGAATAGAAATTAATTTGGATCTGGATTGTGCCTCATGAGCAGGGATAGTTCTAAATCTCAAGAGCTAAAAAGATTCTATTTAATCCCTAGCCTTTTTTTTGTTTCTTCAATGACTTGATTGAATTTTGCAAAGGCAGCTTCCTGTTGAGCCTTGAGTTTTTCTATGGCTTTTTTCTCTTCTTCTATGCTGAAAAGGAGGGTTTGCATCTCTTTTTTCTCGGCATCTGTGAGGTCTTCCTCGTCTTTTTCTCCGAATTTTTTATTGAATGTTTCTGTAAGCTCCTCGAGCTTTTTGTTTCTTTCGGCCATTTCTTGGACAGATTCGTTGTATTTTAAATCTTTGTTGGAGGTGAAAAACAGGCTTTCTGCCAGAGACATGGCTTTTTGAGAATTCTCGGGGGAGAGGAAGCTTGCCTCAAGGAGGTAATGTATTGCTTCCTGGGAAAGTGTGGGATTGGTTTTTGCTTGTGCCGCGAGTATTATTCCGATGTTATAGGCTATGTCACCGCTTTTCTGTTTGGCATATGCCTGTTTAAAGTATTTTAGTGCTTCTTCTTTCTTTCCATTTTTGTAAAGAGTGTGGGCATATAGAGCACAGCTCCCATAGTCCTTGAGTGCCTCACATGAAATCTTAAGGGCTCTTTCAGCCTCAACATAGGATTTTGAATCATAAAGTGATTTTCCTAATTTCGCGAGTGTGTTTGCAATCTGGACATTCTTGAGCATATTATAGGAAGCGATGTAAGAACTTACTGCACTCTTGAGGTCTTTTGCTTTTTCCTGAGCTTGCCCGAGAGTTAAGTATCCGGCTCCAATTATCTTACTCCAGTCCGTTTCAGATTCTTTCCCCTTGTTTGTTTCTCCAATTTGAATCACTTGTTGAGCATATGACTTGGCTTTCTCAAGGTTTTGTCCCTGGTCACTATAGACAGCTGAAATCTGGATGAGTACCTGGCATTTTGTAAGGTCATCCAGCCCACCCAAAGCGAGGGCTTTTTCTCCATAATCTATCGTTTCTTTAGCAGTTTTCCCAGCGTAGGGTAGGAGGCAAAGGTAGGCATTAGCAAAATTTTCATAGGTAGTCCCTTTACCTGCATATTGAGCGAGATAGTCTTTGAGCATCTTTGCTTTCTGGTTGATATCAGGTGTAGACATAGCCTTTATGTATGCTTCATCGGCTGGATTATTTTGAGCATGGAGGAGGGGAAGGCTAAGGAATAAAAATGTGAAAATAGCGACACCTAATTTTTTCATCTTCAGACCTCACAAAAAATTTAGTGCATGATAAAGATTATTTTAAAAAAAGTCAATATGTTTTAATTTATTATCTTCTCAATGCGCAAAAAATTATAGCAAAAAATATGCCAAATATAAAGATGCCGGGCTCGCTCCTATGATTGGTGGCATTTTTTGGCCTAAAATCCTATTTAAAGATAGACTTTATCCCAAAGTGACGGGATAAGTAGTTGACATGAGTATAGAAGAGGGGCTACAACCTTCAAATGATATTATCCAAATCAAAGGAGGTGTAGCCCGATGGATGAACTCGAAATTAGTATCGTCCTGCGATATAGGGT
>Ga0209102_1000167_pt1 | contig 44579 bp, 44 predicted proteins | sample ConPoolayeHmetaG_FD_185483 | JGI IMG/M metagenome (GOLD analysis project Ga0209102, IMG submission 185483) | Hot spring microbial mat communities from California, USA to study Microbial Dark Matter (Phase II) - Cone Pool mat layer H metaG... ...
GTGGGTTGTGAGAGAAATATCACACCCGTCGGGTGAACTGATATGACACCCCTCACTTTTTTCGTAAATTATTGTTGCAAAGTTGTTTCGCTACTGGTTTGTTTATTTGAGAATTAAGAATTAAATTTAGTGAATTCTCAACACCAGGTGTTGAGTAGGTTATATTTATTATATTATCTAGATAACCTTTCTTTATAGAAAAAATATTAAAATAATTCAAACTTGAGTGTCTCCTTTTATAAACATATAGAGTTTTGGTTTTGGTAAAGACAAATGTAATTTTAAGGTATACTAGTTCAAATCATTGAGTAGGAATTAATAAATTTATCCCGTGGATTTTTTTGTTTCTATGTAGATTGGGGGTAGAAAATCCGGGTAGGGTGTGGGTGATTATCTATCACTAGTAGTGGCTTTTCTCAACACAACCCAACTTACTCCAGACTGTGGGGCTGGGTAGCCACGTACCCATTGTAGCTCACCACCACTGCTTTTTAATTTTTCATTTATTTCACTTCCGACAACTTCCAATCCACAGTTGGTTATGTCCCCAGTATTGGTTGAAAATCCATTCGGACTGCCCCCATACATTACGAGAAGCGCGTTGTTTTTCCCATACTGACTAAACAATTTCATTCTGTCTAGCACTTCATTAGGCCAGGGATAACTTACCATTACATCCGCTTTACGCAAAGCCATTCGTATTTGAGGAGTATTTTTAGCATCGTCGGTGGAAAACTCGCCATTTATAGTTTGTAAGGGCCATATTTTTACTTCAAGTATCTTCTCCAATTTCCCTTTTTCAAACTGGAGTTGTTGAATAAGAGTTGGGTCTCGTTCTATTAAGGTTACATTGAAACCTAGTTTCCACAATACAAAGCCCCAAGTACCATCTCCACCGCCCAAATCTACCACTTTTTTACCAAGCTGAATTCCCTCTTTCTTTGCAAGTGCCAGCAGACCGGAAGTTACGCACACTGCATCTACCGTATCTATTGCTACCCATGTCTTGTTGATTAGACCCTCTTTTTTCCAATAGGACATTTTAGAGTGATAGTAATTTCCTACGCCAATAAGTTCCGCTAGCGTCCTCAAGTCAATTAGTTCATGAATATAAAACTCTGGATGCAATTGGCTATTTAACCGTTGGATTTCCTCAAGACCCCAATTAGCTCTATCAACCGCTCTTAGCCTTTCGAACAATTCCCTTTCAGTTTCTACCACTGTAGGTACAAATTTTTTGGCCAATTCACTTATCAGTCTATTTCGGAGTTTAATCTTATCATCAAAGTTGCCACTCGTTCTCCCTTCGGTTATCTCAAGTGCGACAGTATCTTCTATTCTTTTCCACTCATTTACAGGGTCGAAAACTTCTTGAGTATTTCTTTCTGGAGTTGAAGGTGGAGGTTGTTCAACTATTGGTTCTCCCCCCGTACTCATTAGGTTATATCTTATCAATTCTGCTATATTTAGGTAAGAGGATATTAAATTTAGGAATGAGAGTAAAATAAGTTTATGTTATATACCCCAATATAATTCCCAACACCGGGTTTTGAGTAAATTCCAACAATGGGTTATCTTGTTAAGAATTGGTGGTTAGTAATAAGTTGTGATTTGTGAGAAGTAAGTGTCATATCACACGCGTCGGGTGAACTGTTATAACACCTCCCACCTATTTTTTACAACTTGATGATAAAATATAAGGGATGGAGTTTATTGATAAGGTTTTAACGCCGCAGGAAATAGAAAGGTTGCGAAAACAATTTGGAAATTATTTTAAATTAACAATTGATTTGGAAAATAAGTGGATATTTGTTGGAAGCGGTCTTCATGCCGATGCAGAAAAACTGCTTTTGAAAAAAGGAAGTAGGCAAGACGATATTTGGGGTGGTGGAATTGATTTAAAGAAGAAACTTATTGATACTACTGCTGTTTTAAATCTTAGACCAAGATTAGGAAACGATAGTTTAGAAATCTTGGATCAAAAAAGAAGAGAAAAGTTCATAGAAATTGTTAAAAATTATTTTCGAAAGTTATGGCATTAGATAAAAAAAGTTACCGATCAGATACTATAGCTAATCTTTATCGAGCGGCTTTCTATTTAGCCCGTGGATCAAAAGAGACTGGTTTGAAATTTTTGGAAAAAGCTAATAAGTACTTATCTAAAAAAATGTACCCCAAGATAAAAACTAAAAAAGATTGTTTATTCTGGGCAGAAAAAATTCTTGATCAATACCATCTTCTAAAATAACTTTTGATTTTAAACTCTAGTCTGGTAAAAAATATTGATTTACTTGCTTCTCTTAAACGTGAGGGTATTGAATGATAAGATTATACAGACTTATTATAAGATTAATGAGAGGCTTTTTTTATTCCATTTTCCTTTCAATTTTTTTATTTTTAGTAAGTTTACCTCATTCTTCCTTTATACAAGCAAGTGCCGATTTTTCAGCTTTTAAAGAATTAAGGTGTATAGTTCCAGTTGCAGTGAAAGGAAAATCAATGGAGCCGCTTATTGAAGATGGGGAAAGAGCACTTTTTAATCAGTGTATAGACAAAGATAGAAATAACCTAAGCGAAGGAACAATTGTTCTTTTCCAAAGTCAGGGAGCAAGAAGGATGGCGGTTATTCGTGAGAAATTGGAAACTCCCGAGGGGGTTCATTACAAAGTTTCTCCAGAGCAAAGAAAAAGCGAGACATTAAACTTAAAAGCGGATGAGGTTTTGGGAATATATCAAAGTGAGAAAAACCCGGAATTTGAGGATTTAGAAGATTTCAAACCAAACCCGGCTATGATTATTGGAGGGATTTTAACAGTTTCTGTCTTTTTTATAGCCCTTTTTTATTGGAGGAAAAAGGCTGGTTTTGAAATGAAATATGTTTGGGCTGCAATATTGGTTTGGATTCTTATGTTTACCGTTAAGTTTGTGATGGATCTTAGAGTAACCCAGATGGTTCTCCCCTATGGAGTAGTTGTTTCATTTTTATATTTTGGCTTAAGGACGGGCATTTTGGAAAACGGTCTTTCTTGGCTTTATATTAGAGAAAAATTTAAAGATGCAAGTCTAAAGAATGCCGTCGCTTTCGCAATTACCTTTAATGGTGTTGAAGCTTTAGTTATTGGTCTTTGGATATTTGTGATTGCCTTAGCTTTAACCTTAAAACCGGACTTAATTTCTGCCCTTCCGTTAGATCTTCAGACAGATTTTATACAAGGTTTTGGCGGATCATCATTATTAATTTTTCCGCCGATCATCGAAAGAATATCTGCCCTATTGATTGGAGTGTTTACAGGACTTTTGGTCTTCATGAGTGTGAGAACTGGTAGTTTTAAATATTTTTTAATTGCCTTGGTTTATAAATCAATTATTGACGGTGCAGCTTCTCTCTTTAATCAAATTCACTATACCAATCTTTTAGCTTTTTCCTATCTTGTTCAGATTCCAATTGCGCTGTGGGCTTTGATGGGATTACTGGGTTCATTTTGGGTTTATAGAATTTATCCAAAATAACTTGAGCCATTTTTCTTTTTGGATGTTATCATAAAAATGATTATGAAATTTCCCAGGAGATTTGCAGGGAGTGGGTTTAATCGGATAATCATTTTGAGTTTGATTACTTCATTTATAGTAGTTGGGTTTATTGTTTACCTTTTTATCACAAAGCTTTCTTCTTCGGACAAATCTTACAAATATACTTTGGCTGAGTTTTTGCAGAAACAACAAACAACGTCTCCTTATACCAAGTATGAGCCTGCTATAGCTTTAGATACAGTTAGAGAGAAAATTTATTACATTTACAAAGAGATGGACGAAAATGGCGTCTGGCAAATTTGGACAGCCACGACAGATTTTAACGGCGATGGTTGGGAAGAAGTTAAACAAACCACCTCTTCTGAAGATAAACAAAGGCCCGGAATCTTATACAATCCTGAAAACGACACAATCTATTACTTTTATAGGATTGGTAGTGACATTAACGCCTCTACCAAGGTGATCTCCGGGGTTATGATGGCAAGTAAAGAACCTGATGAGAAGTACTGGAGTACTCACAAACAGATTTTTGCTAGTGAGACGGTGGATGATACTATGCCGGTTGCTTTGGATATCCAAAGACAAAAATTAATCTTTGCTTATACCAAAGATTTTCAAATTGCCACAGCCTTTCTTGATTTAGCAAGTGGAAATATTAAAGAAACTGTTCACACAAGGGAAAAAGTAAATAGTTATATACCACATATGGAATATGATTCCCAGAATGATACAGTCTATATTGTTTTTCCAAGAGCAAGAACTCCGGGATTTAATAATGATAAAGATATATGGTTGGCTAAAGTCAAAGGAGACGGTAGTGATTACAAAGAGGTTAGACTTACTTTAACTGACTATGAAAATACTTGGCCTTTCATAACCTTGGATATTCCGAGGAACAGGCTCTATGTGCGCTATTCAACTTTTAGAGAGCCACCTATTTATAGAGGTGGAGTTGCTAATATCAGAGAGAGAAAAACGCTAGGGATGGCTGATCTTGATGGAGGGAGTTGGAAAATTTTACAAGATAGGGATGGCATGTCCATTTTTGGCGTTGATTCACGAAATGGGTATATTTATGGAATTTATACAGAGCCTTATAAAGAATTTGCTCAGGGAGAGGAAAGAGATAGGTTTTTTGTAATTTATGATCCTGTGAAGGCTAAACTTAAGAAACAGCTAATTCCCAGCCCGGATAAATTAACAGATTTCGATGCCATAAACTTGCGTTTTGACAATAAGACAAGGAGATTATTCGGGGCTCAGCAGGTTTGCCACCCAGCAGAAGAGAAGGATATGGAATGTCAAATTTGGACTTATACGGGGAAAGTCTTGGATGGCGGAAAATCATCTCTTCCTGTTCAAACCAAGACAGAATTTGTGACAGGCCATGAATCAAAATTACCCGATTTTAAAATTTTGAAAATATCAGCGACTTCTTCCAAAATAACGATCAATACAAATAGAAAGCTTTCTTTACCGGCTGAAATGAAGGTTGTGAGCAATGGTTCAGAGGTTGAGCTGACAGAGAAAAGTTTGCATTTCGTTGATCAAGATAGGGGTTTTCAGTGGGATCTCCCCCAATCTCTTTCCAATTATGTGGCAACTTATGAAATTTGTGCGTTCAAACCGAATTGTCTAAAAGGTGAAATAATATATCCCTGAAAATTATGATACGAAAAAATAATTCAGGTTTTGCACTTTCTTTTATACTTCTTGGCGTTGTAATAGTGATTGGGGTTTTAGTTCTTGGCTATTTTTCTTTGACTAAAAGGAGTGTTCAAAGCTTAAATACTTTACCAACTCCAGAGCAGCAGAGAGTTCAAAAATTACCTGAGCAAATTCACGAATCAGAAGATTTTTCGATAATGGTGCCTGAAGGTTGGTCAACAGCTAATCAACTTCCTGGAAGCCTTTTAACAATAACAAACGTTGGTGAGACTCATGCTAATGATCCTGCTGCTCAGAAAATAAACTTTAAAAGTTATATTTCGGTTTCATTTGATAAAACTCAAGGGAAAAGCTTAGACAAAATTGTTGATGATTTAAATCTGCAGTTAAAACAAACTATTGCAAGCACCAAGGTTATTAACAGCCAAGACGATGTAATTGATGATCAAAAAGCAAAGATTGTTGAGTTAACTTTGACTCAGCAAGAAGTTAATTTCACTATTTTTATAGTTGTTGTTGCTAAGGCAGATAAATACTTCGTTATTTCCGGGAATACGCCAACTAGTAAATGGGAGGAGAATAAAGAAATTTTTGAAAATGTTGCGAGAAGTTTTAAATTTAAATACTAATTTCCTCTCAAAAAATTCTCAAAAATTTCAACACCATGTGTTGAGTAGGTTTGATTTTTCTGTGTGACTACATCTTTAGGTGAGAAGGATGATGTTTTTTCAGATGTAAAAGTCTCATTGTTTCCAGTGATAGTATTTCTTCAATGATTTTTTCGTAAATTTTTGATATTTCAGCCGCGTATCCAAAATTACCATTATTTTCTAAACTTGCTACTCGAGGACAACCGGATCCTCCGTGTAACATCAAGATTTGATTGATTGTGTCGTTTTTACTTAAGTAAGAGATATTGGGTCCAAATAATTTACTAGTTTTTTTATATTCTTTATTGACAGTTTTAAATAAATTTACTTTTTTTGCTTTAATACTGTCAAAATTATTTGTGTTTAAAAGACCTTGGATGCAAGAGGTTATTCCTTTTGGTCCTACAACCAAATAATTAAAACCGCTTCCGCATGGCGCAGGAATAACTGAGAAGAGTTGTAAGTAATCTATTCTTCTTAAAGAAGGTATTTGAACCCCTTTTTTAATAAGTTCTAGTATTACTTCAAACCCTTTCCTTATACCGTTTAACATTTTTTGATAACCATTGTTTCTAAGACTTTTTATTTGACTTTCAGTTTGTGGTCTGAAAAAAGTTAAATTTAGAGGAATAGGTTTTTTTCCATTTTTCCAAATCCAGTCTTTTCCTATAAAATCATTGCTTTGTATATCCCAAATAGCACGAATAAAATTACCAAATTTTTCAGAATTTACTGGAGTAACTACGTGATTAATGTTATATTTTATTCCAGCGTTGTGTAGTAATCTTATACCCTCAATTATGTCATACCCACTTACCTTTTTAACTCCTCTAGCTTTATAATTATCTTCTCCTATCCCCCATAAGCTTACTGCAAGATGAACATTCCAGTTTTTTATCTCAGAAATTAATTCGGGTTTCAGGAATGATCCATTTGTCAAAATTGATTGGTAGATTTTAATTTTAGAGTATTGCTTTTGTAACCTTTTAATTATTGGCTGACCTTTTCGAATTAACTTAAATGGAGTTGGTAGTAACGGCTCGCCACCAGCCCATTTTATAATGAGTTTTTTAAATCCTAAATTTGATGCAGATTCTATAATATTTTGAAAAAGCTCTTCTAGGTTATTTTCATTCATGGTTTCCGGTAATCTATCAGGTTGATATCTATCCAATCCTGCAGAACAACCTGGACAATGAAAATTACAATATTCTGTAATTTGTAAATAAACCCCGGCATTGGTACTAAAATCGGGTATAATTTTTACTTTTAATCCTTTTTGATTTTCTAAAACAATCATTCTGGATTTAAAATTATTTATAATTTCTTTAATTTTATGGGTAGTCAGTTCATTATTAGCGTTCAGCATGTCTTGAATTTTATGATAATTTTTTTTAAGTAGATCAAAAACTTCCCAGGCTGAATTTTTTAAACATGTGATGTTGGATTTTATTGGGTGATAAATTGCAAAACGTTTTCCCCAAATGGGATGTAGATCCCCATTTATATTTGAATAACCATCTAGTTGTCTGATAGTAAAAATATTAGGATACAAAAAATATTGTGAGGATTTATTATGATTTTTTTTATTAAACCCTTTTTTCTTAATCATGTTTTAGAAAAATCCAAAATAGTAATCGTAGATTTCGGTTAGGACTATTTTTTTCACTTGAATTATTTAAATTTATTTTTTATGAAGATTTACTGTTGATATTTTTATTTTAGTATAAGGTTCAGTTATAATATTTCCACTATGTTCATTCGGACAAGCACAGTCACATTCATGGTTATACCCCTCAAATATGGAAACACTTGAAAGTTTACTAACTTTATCATTTAAAGTATAAACCTCTGGTATATCTAAAATTTTAATTTTAAATTTTTTGGATCTCATGTAACTTCAATTTTAAAATAAAAATATCGAAATATCTTGAGTTTTTCTTGAGTTTTTATTAACACTCCAAATGTATAAGCTAACCAAAAGATTACAAAACATTTAATAATATCTAATATCACACTATCACACCTGTCGGGTGAACTGATATTACACCCCTCCCTTTTTTTTCGTAAATTATTGTTGCAAAGTTGTTTCGCTACTGGTTTGTTTATTTGAGAATTAAGAATTAAATTTAGTGAATTCTCAACACCAGGTGTTGAGTAGGTTCAAACATTGGGATATTTTTCAAATTTTAAAATTATTTAACCAATAAGGGGGGTGATTTTCACCCCCTATGAATTCTTCTTTTTAACTGGTGAAAAAGGCCTTGCTTAAACTTTCAGAATTTTAATGGGCTAAAATAAGATTACTTAGATTTTTTAATTCTGGACCTTAATTTTTCAAAATAAACTTTTTCCCCGTCAATTCCTGTAAATTGCCTAACAAAGCCTGAAGCTTTTTCCGGGTTATTGAAAATTATGGGAAAAAGAGCTGGGGAGACTCCGATGGAAATAAGGTAAAAAAGGGTCTCTTCTACGATGGTCATATATTTTCTATTTTCAGGCGGAATAGGTTTTCCACTTTTGTCTGTTTCGGCGAGACTTTCTCCTCCGAAAGGAAGAGGAAGGTGAGTGCTGAGACTTGATACAGTTCTAAAAAATTCTATTGAATTTGAAAATCCTTCTTTTAAAGTTGGCATGATAATGGCGCATCTTCTTACAATATTAGGTTTTTTAATTTTATACTAAGATATCTAAAAAATTAAGGAACGATTTGATATTTAAATGAGAGCAAATTATAGTAGGGTTTTGGAAAATTAACCATAGTTGATTTTCTAAACAGTTATGGATGAAACAAACGAGGTACCAAAGTTTTTAAAGTTGTGGATGATAGGAAAAGCTTCTAGTGAAGTTGAAGAATGGAAAGTTCAGCATGAACGCGAAATTAAGGAGATAGTGGAAAAATTGCGAGGTTATAAAATAACAAGTGGTCTTGATGAAAATGGAAGGCCAAAAGGAAGAGATGAAAGAATTGGAATAGACTATCAATTTGGTACAGCTGCAGAAGGAGAATGGCGGATTCTTATTGAGAAAAATTTGAATTATTCTCCCCCGTCAGATTTAGAAGATTGGCAAAGAGTGAGAATTGAAAAAAACTTGACTGTTAATCAAAGATTGAAAGAACAAGCTCATTCACAACAGGAAAAACCCTACCAGAAGGTTATAAAGTTTTTAGTGGCTAATTGGGAAGTGTTGAGGGGGATATTTTATCCTCTTGAAGTTGAAAATACACAACCAAAACCAGCAGTATTTTTTGAAGTAAGTTTATCAAATAATGACATATTAGATGTTGTCGGAATTGGGCCGGATGGGAGGTATTTGATACTAGAGATAGGAAAAGGTAGAAAAGAGTCACAGATTGAAAAATACAAAGCGGATTTATTAAATATGGGAATTCCTGAACAAATGCTTACGGGTTTTATGGTTATGCCTTCATTTTCAGCAGAAAAAAATACTCTTGTAATTAGTAAAATTTTTTAGATGGTAATTAAATAAAATTTTCAACAATTCTCAACACTGGGTGTTGAGTAGTCTCCAACAATGGGTTTTTTCAGAAAGAGTGAGTTATGAGTTGTGAGAAGTGAGTGGTGGGTAGTGGGTTGCGGGTTGTGAGTAGTGGGTGGTGAGTTGTGAGAAATGAGAAATAGGAAGTATGAAATAGGAAATAGGAAATAGGAATAAGATATAGGAGTTAGGTATTTGGTTGATGTAAATTGAATGTAGCAATAGCGGTTATTGAATAGATTAACAAATTTTGCAAAATATTCAGATTCGGAGATGTTAAGCAAAATGAAGGTAGCGCTTTTAACATCTGGTTTGGTTTTAACTTTTAATTTCCATCTTTTAATTTTATCAAAAGAGGTTTTATTCAAATGTCAGAACAAAATCTCTTCCTCATCCTTGCCTTTTTATCTCAGAAGTTATGCATAAATGATTGTGCAAGCTAAAAATAAATGTCTGTGTATCGTTGGTTTTAAGTGATAATTATCTTTTTCACTTTAGCCAGATTTTGACAAAGTAGATGGTAGAAATGATTGAAATTATGGTTATGCATTGCCAGATAGTTTGGTAGATAAACCAAATAGAATCATTTTTAAAGTATCTATATCCAAGTAAATTTTCAGGAGGGTTTCTTTTAATTGGAGAAAATTGCTGATTTAACCAATAAATTGTTTCACCTAAACTTCGCACAAACCAAAAGACAGAGAGTATTAAAGGAAATAAAAGCCAGTCATTTAATAAGATTATTGTTATTGATGAAAAAATCCAAAAAAGTCCGAAAATAACCGCATCACCCCAAACAAAGATTCCGAAAACTGAAAGCAGTGGTGTTTTGCTAAAAGAGTTTTTCTTTTCTTTAGATTCAATAAATCCTTTAATGAAAAATAATAGTGATAGAATTCCCCATGTTAAGATTAATATTTTCTGCCAAATTTCCATAAAATTAGCTAAATTATATCTTGTATTTTAGCAGATATTATGATATCAAGTGTTTATTATGGTACGAAGGAAAGGCAAACTTAAGGAAATTGAAACAAATGAGGGAGAAGTACCTTCTGAGGGTATGTCTTCGCAAAAACTTCAGGCTATAAGAATGGCCATGGAACAAATTGAGAAACAATACGGAAGGGGTTCAATTATGAGACTGGGAGAAGGAGTGGGAGACAGGTTTAAGGTTGAGGTAATTCCAACCGGCTCGATCGCGCTTGACTTAGCTTTGGGGGTGGGAGGACTGCCAAGGGGAAGGATTGTCGAAATTTATGGGCCTGAAGCTTCGGGAAAAACTACTCTTGCTTTGCATGTTATTGCCGAGGCACAAAAAAAAGGAGGTCAGTGTGCTTTTGTGGATGCTGAACATGCGCTGGATCCGGAACGGGCCGAGACTATTGGTGTTAATTTAGATGATTTGCTTTTGTCTCAACCAGATACGGGGGAGCAGGCTTTGGAAATAACGGAGACCTTAATAAGATCAGGGGCTTTGGATGTTATAGTTGTTGATTCCGTGGCAGCTCTTGTCCCCCGAGCTGAATTGGAGGGTGAAATGGGTGATGCAGTTGTTGGCATGCAGGCTAGGCTTATGAGTCAAGCATTAAGAAAATTAACCGGAGCTATTTCCAAGAGTAAAACAATTCTTATTTTTACTAATCAGATTCGACAGAAAATAGGAGTAATGTTTGGTAATCCCGAAACAACTCCGGGGGGATTAGCTTTAAAATTTTATTCATCAGTAAGACTTGATATTAGAAAAATTGAGGTTCTGAAAGATGGGGAAACTGTGGTCGGTTCTCGTCATAGAGTAAGAGTTGTTAAAAATAAAGTTGCTCCCCCATTAAGAGTTGCCGAGTTTGACATTATGAATGATGAGGGAATAAGCAAAGCCGGTGGACTGCTTGACGTTGCGGTTGATTTGGCTTTGATTGAAAAAAAGGGATCTTTTTTCACTTATGAAGGAAAGCCGTTGGCTCAAGGTAGAGAGGCGGCTAAAATGGTGATCAAATCGGATAAAAAGTTGGCTGATGAGATTGAAAGAAAGATTCGCGAAGCTGTTGCCCAAGGAAAGAAAGTTCCAAAAGAAATTGGAGAGGAAAAAGAGGAGTAATATTTTTTTCCAAAATTGCCTTGCCTTTGGTCAATTCAAAATCCTTTATCGTAATTTTCTAATCAAGTAGATTTTCTATGCCTGTAATTACTTCAGTAAAAACTAAAAAAAATAAAAGTATAATTGATATACATTTTGACAATGGCTCTAAATTAAGTGTGGATATTGAGACTTTTGTTAAATTAAAATTAAAAGTGGGAGAAGTTTTATCTTCGGATGATATTGATAAGATTAAGAAAGAATCCGAATTTCAGACAGTTTATGACAAGATATTAAGATTTACCTCTTTGCGTCCACGATCTAAAAAGGAAATTGAGTTTTGGTTGAATAAGCACAGAATACAAAAAAATCTTCACAATGAACTGTTTAATAGATTGAAGCGGTTGGATTTATTAAATGATAAAAAATTTGCAATTTGGTGGGTTGATCAAAGAAATACTTTTAGACCAAAACCAAGGAAGATTCTTGAACAAGAGTTAATAATTAAAGGGATTGACAAGGAAATTATTAATGAAGTTTTAAATGAATTAGGAATTGATGAGATTTTAAGTGCGAAAAGGATTTTGGAATCAAAGGAATATTTGTGGAAAGATCTTTTTGGTTTTCAAAAGAGGGTGAAAATGAGCAATTTCCTTCAAAGGAAAGGGTTTTCCTGGGATGTAATAAGAAGGGTAGTAGCTAAATTTGACCAAGAAGTTTAAAAATAGTAAAATTTTTCTTGGAGAATAAAAATGTTTGTTGAAACATATTTTGACGTTTCTTCAACAGCCGGTGGTTTAATTTGAAACACCGGAAGTTTTTTATTCTCCAAGATCTAATTTACTTTTATGTCTGGAAATACTAAAGATTTCAATTCAGGTGATATTAAGTTACTGGTTGAGGAATTAAGAAAAGATCGCCATCTTCTTGAGGTAAAGGAGAGAAAACTTAGGGAAAAAGAAGAAGAGTTAACTTTGGCTTTGGCTAAAATAACCAAATTAACTCCTGATGAAGCTAAAAGACTTCTTTTGAAAGAAGTGGAAAAGGAACTCAAGGAGGAGATTGCGAAAAAGATAAGATGGGCTGAAGAAAGAATAAAACTTGAAGCTAATGAGAAAGCAAAGGAGATCCTTTTGGATGCTATGAAACATGGTGCGGTTGATTATGTAGCAGAGTACAGCGTTTCTGAAGTTGTTGTTCCCAATGAGGAAGTTAAAGGACGAATAATAGGTAAAGAGGGCAGAAACATAAGGAGTTTTGAAAAAGAGGCAGGAGTTGAGCTTGAGATTGATGAGACTAATGTAATAAGGATATCGTCCTTTGATTCAATCAGAAGGGAAATTGCCAAAAGATCGCTTCTGGTTCTTATAAGAGACTCAAGAATTCAGCCTTCCAGGATTGAAGAAGTTGTTAGACAAACTAAATTAAAAATGGAAGAAGTTTTATTGGAGGAAGGTAAAAGGATTGCCGAAACTTGTGGAGTGTATCATTTGCCTTTGGAATTAATTAAAATCATTGGAAGATATAAATTTAGAACCTCCTATGGGCAAAATCTGGCACTTCATACGATTGAAGAGACAAAGATCGGTGTTTCTATTGCTCATGAAATAGGTGCAAATGTTGAGACTGTAAGATTGGGATGTTTGCTTCATGACGTTGGAAAAGTTGTTTCGGAGGAAGAAGGCTCGCATGTTGATGTGGGTGTTGATTTGGTTAAAAAATATGGTTTTCCCAAGGAAGTTGTAGCTTGTGTGGCAGAACATCATGAAGAAAGACCTTTTTCATCGTCTGAAAGTATTATCGTTTGGATTGCGGATGCAATCTCTGGTTCGCGACCTGGTGCAAGATATGAGCCGCATGAAGGTTATGTTAAGAGGATGAGAAAGATAGAAGAAATAGCAATGAGTTTTGAAGGAGTGAGGGAGGCATATGCTTTTCAGGCGGGAAGGGATGTAAGAGTAATGGTTAATCCTGATGAAATTGATGATGATGGGGTGGTGGTGCTTGCGCGAGATATTGCCAGAAAGCTTGAAAAAGAAACGGAATATGCAGGACAAATTAAAGTTAGTGTTATTCGGGAGACTAGGGCAATTGAAACAACTGCGGCAAAATAGTTATTTTTTCCCGATTACTTGACAAATAAGAAACTTTGTCCTATCCTTCATAATAGTTAGAATGACAAAAAGAGAACTTATCGATCTGGTTTCTAGAAAAGCTCACCTAACCAAAAAGGGTGCCCAAGAGGCTATTGAGGTTTTTCTTAATGAAATAGGAAGAATTCTCTCGAAGGGAGAAAAAGTTGTTCTTTCCGGTTTTGGCACTTTTAGGGTCATTTCTATGAAAGGGAAAACCGTGAAAATTCCTAGAACCGATAAGATGGTTACAATAAAGTCGCATCGTTCTCCTCGTTTTACTCCCGGCAAGAAATTGAAAAGACAGGTAACAAGGTAACTTCAAAAAAATAATTGATAATTGAAGGTAAGGGATATACTGTTAAATATTTACTTTTTTAAAATATATTTTTTTTATTTAAGCAAAGAGTTGTATACTTTAGCCAGGAAGGTATATGAGAGCATCTGTTAATAATACTGTTGTAGTCAATGGGTTGGTGAAAAATTTTGAGGTTACCGAGAAGGAGCCTGGTTTCTTGGGTGGTATGAAATCTTTAGTTTCTCCGCAAAAAAAGACTGTTCAAGCTTTAAAGTCTATTTCCTTTAATGTTGAGAGCGGAGAGTTGATTGGTTTTATTGGGCCTAATGGTGCGGGCAAAACAACAACTTTGAAAATCCTATCTGGATTACTTTACCCTACCTCGGGATTTGTTCAGGTATTGGGTTTTGAACCTTGGCGGAGAGATCAAAAATTCTTAAAGCAAATATCTTTGGTCATGGGACAGAAAAATCAGCTCTGGTGGGATCTGCCGGCTAGAGATACGTTTGAACTTAATAAAGCAATTTACGAGATACCGGATACAGAGTACAGAGAAAATCTTTCGGAGCTTGTGAAAATTTTAGAAGTTGAGGATTTATTGGGAACCCAAGTAAGGAGACTATCCTTGGGCCAAAGAATGAGAATGGAGCTTATCGCGGCTCTTTTACATAAACCTAAAGTTCTATTTTTAGATGAACCGACGATTGGATTGGATGTACTGGCTCAACAAAAGATAAGAGATTTTATTTATGACTACAATAAAAAATATTCGGCAACGATAATTCTGACCTCTCATAATATGGATGACTTAATTGATTTAGCGAGAAGGGTGATTATTATCAATAAGGGAAAGATACTCTTTGATGGCAAGCTTGAGGATATCATTTCAAAATTTGCGAAGGATAAAATTATCAGAGTTTATTTGGATAAATCGGTAGATGTCAAGAGATTTTCCGAAATTGGCGAGATAAGAAAATATAATTTCCCCTTGGTAGTTATATCGGTTCCCAGAGAGGTTTCGGCGGTTGCTGCAGCAGAGCTTTTACAAAATTTTCCTGTTAGAGATCTAACAATCGAAGAAGAACCTGTGGAAGATATTATAAGAAGAGTCTTCAAGGAAGATTATATAAAATGAATGTTTTATTAAAAAAATATTTTCAGATCTTTAAAACCTCTTTCAACCAAGAATTTGCTTACAGGCTTAGTTTTGTTATGTGGAGAGTAAGAAATGTTTTACAAGTCTTGGTTGCTCTTTTTTTATGGGATACAATTTTTTCGGGTGATCGTAATGAACTTTTTGGCTACGATAGAAATAAGATTTTAACCTATGTTTTAGGTTTGGTTTTTGTTAAAGCTTTTGTTTTATCAGCTCGATCTCAGGATGTCGCAGGCGAGATCGCCAGGGGTGAAATAATTAATAATTTATTAAAGCCGGTTGATTATTTTAAATATTGGCTGACCAGAGATGTCTCAAGCAAGGTTTTAAACTTGGTCTTTGCGGTTGGTGAATTTTTTTTACTTTATTTGATTTTCAAGCCGCCGTTTTATTTTCAAGAAAATATTTTTCAAATATTTCTTTTTTCAGTGAGTATTTGTTTGGCTATTTTTATTTATTTTTCAATTTTATTTATTGTTAACACAATACCTTTCTGGGCGCCTGAGTTGGCTTGGGGAGGTCATTTTTTGATAACGGTTATAATGGTTGAATTTTTGTCCGGCATTTTTTTTCCCTTGGATATTCTTCCTGATAAGTTTCTGAATATTTTAAATTTTACTCCCTTCCCCTATTTGATATTTTTTCCACTCCAGATTTATCTGGGTAAAATTTCCGGTTTTTCGGCTATAAAAGGGATATTTGTTTGTGTTTCTTGGGTTTTGATTTTATTGTTTTTAATGAAATTTGTTTGGCAAAAAGGACTGAAGGTTTACCAAGTTTATGGAAGATAAAGACATTTCATCGAAGATAAAATTTCAAAATAATTGGAACAAACTAAAGCTTTGGCTGGTAGGTAATTTCTATTTTCCAATTAAAATTCAAATCATGGCTAAATTTATGAAAAGGCTAGCTTATTATTTGGCTATTTGGTTTAAAATGAGCAGAAATTCTTTTTTGGTGATTTTTAGTAGAAAAAGTGTACTTTTTGTATTTTTGGCTGGGAAAATAATTCGTTTTGTTTTTCAAGTTTTACTTATTTTCTTTTTAGTTAATGGTTCAAAAACTTTGGCTGGTTATGATTCGAATCAGACACTGTTTTTTTTCCTTACTTTTGTAGCGATAGACTCAACTTCACAATTTCTTTTCCGGGAGGTTTACCGATTTAGAAATTATGTGGTTACTGGGGACTTTGACCTTATTTTAGTTAAACCCTTCAATTCTCTTTTTAGGATATTGCTGGGAGGAGCTGATGCAGTTGATTTAATCACTCTCCCCTTTTTTTATTTATCTTTATTTTATGTTGGAAGCTTGCTTTCACCCTCGTCTTTGGATGTTTTACTTTTTATTTTATTAATAGTGGTCGGACTTTTAATTTCCACAGCTTTCCATATTTTTGTTATTTCTTTTGGAATAATTACTCTAGAGGTTGATCATGTGAGTATGATCTATCGGGATGTGACTAATATGGGACGTTTTCCTGTGGATATTTACAAGGAACCTGTAAAGAGTTTTCTTACCTTTTTTATTCCTGTTGCGATAATGGTGACTCTTCCTGCAAAAGCCTTGATGGGTCGTGTGAGTTTTATTTTGGTTATCATTTCTTTGATAATTTCGGCTTTGTTTTTGTTTATATCTCTTAAGTTTTGGAATTTTGCCTTGAAAAAGTATACGAGCGCTTCCAGTTGATAAGATGAGAAAATTGCTGATTATATGTGGTCCCACAGCTGTTGGTAAGACTTCCTTAGCAGTTCATTTGGCTAAAAAATTTAATGGGGAATTGATATCAGCTGATTCCAGACAGGTGTATAAAGGATTGGATATCGGAACAGGCAAGGATCTGCCGAAAGGTTCAAAATTCCGAGTTTCAAAGTCGGATTTAGGATTAAATGATTTAAATTTGGGATTTTATAATGTTGGGAAGGTAAAGGTTTGGGGATATGATCTAGTTAAGCCGGAGGAAAATTTTAGTGTTTTTAAGTATGTTAAATTTGCGAAAAAAATTATTTTAGATATTTGGAGAAGAGGGAAACTGCCAATTTTAGTTGGAGGAACAGGCTTTTATATAAAGGGTTTGATTGATGGGATTGACACTTTGAATATTCCGAAAAATGAACATTTGAGGGAAAAACTGAAAGGCAGAAGCGTTTATGAGTTATCTTGGATTTTGGAGAAATTTGATCCGGAAAAATTGATAAATATGAATGCTTCTGATAGGAAAAATCCAAGACGACTACTTCGTGCTATAGAGGTAGCTGTGTATAAAAAAGAAAAAAATAAAATATTAAAGACACATCCCTTTAGGATAGATGAAAAAGACATTCTCTTTGTAGGGATATCAGCACCAAGTGGTTATTTGAATAAAAGAATTGAGCAAAGAGTAGATGAGAGGTTGAGTCTTGGAATTGAGAATGAAATTGCAAATTTGTTGAAAAGAGGTTTGAGATGGGATAGTCAAGCAATGCAGTCCTTGGGGTATAGGCAATGGAAAGTTTATTTCGAAAGACATTCTGGTTATCTAGGCGAATTAGATAGTTTTGAAGTGAATGCAAAAAATACAGAGAGTATGAAGCAAAATTTGATTGAGAGGTGGAAAAGTGCGGAGATTCAATATGCTAAACGCCAAATGACCTGGTTTAAGAAGGATAAAAGAATAAAATGGTTTGATATTTCAAAATCTAATTGGATTGAATGTGTGGAAAATTTCATTAATAAATGGCATAATAAAGTTGATAACTAAATTTTAATAGATTAGGTAAAAGTTGGTTTTTTCATTTTTTTAAGGTTTAATTATAAAATTACCGGTATGCCAAGGAAAATAGAAATTTCTCATAGAACAGTGGTTTTTACGGTATTTTTCTTAATTTTTGTCTGGATTTTGTTTAGAATCAGGGAAATAATTTTGCAATTTTTTCTCGCTTTGGTTATTACTGCTATTTTAAATCCAACCGTTACACGTCTTTCTAAAAGGAAAATTCCAAGGGGAGCTTCTGTCTTGGTAGTTTATTTTATTTTATTTGGGTTAGTGGGATTAAGTATTGCAGCTTTGGTTCCCGCTTTAATTGATCAAACTACAGCCTTTATTAATAACTTTCCAAAAGTTATAGAAAATATAGGTATATCTGGAGTGGTGAGTGATCAGATAGTTCAGCAGTTTGTTACCCAATTGGGACGTTTGCCGACTCAGGTTGCCAAACTCACTGTTTCGGTTTTTTCGAATCTAATCAGTTTGGTTGGAGTTTTGGTTTTCGCCTTTTATTTGCTTTCGGAAAGAGAAAAATTAGACGATCAATTAGCAGAGTTAATTGGCAGTAAAAAGAGGGATTTGATTGAAAAAAACATCAAATCAATTGAAGATAAATTGGGAAGTTGGGCTAGAGGACAGCTTACCTTAATGTTTGTGGTGGGTTTCGCTAATTATATTGGATTATCACTTTTAGGTATTCCCTTTGCCTTGCCTTTATCGGTTTTGGCAGGATTATTGGAGATTGTTCCTTATATTGGGCCTGTTATTGCAGCTATTCCAGCTGTTTTGATTGGATTGGGTATATCTCCAGTCATGGGATTTGCAACGGCGGCGTTGGCTTTTTTGGTTCAGCAGCTTGAAAACTACATTTTTGTTCCAAAGATTATGGAAAAATCGGTTGGTGTTCATCCGGTTATAACTTTGTTTTCTTTAGCGATTGGTTTTAAGCTTCTGGGTATAATTGGCATACTTGTTGCGGTCCCGATTTTTATAACCCTACAAGTTTTATTGAAGACTAATTTTCTTCGTGAGTAATTGATTAATTTTTATCGGTTATTTTGTGGTATAATAGATTGCTTTGGAGAAGGGACGGCTACCCCATTTATGGGGAGGAAAGTCCAGGCAGCTGAAAGCAGGAGACGCGGCGCAAGTCGCGACGGGAACTCTAAAACTTTAGGCTAAAGAGTGAACCGCTGGTTAGAGCAACAGAAACTATGTCGGTCTTTCTACTTAAAAGGTGGAAAGATACGAGTGAAAAGCCCTGCCTGACCGAAAGGTGAGGTAGGGTCCTACCAAGGCTTGAAAGAGCGTTGGTTAGGAGGCAATCCCCTCCGCTGCAACCTCCGAGTAAGGCGCTATAAGGATGCTTTCCCGAGCCTTGAAGATTGAGGGCGTTAGATAGATTGCCGTCTACTCCGATTTAATCGGGGGAAACAGAACCTGGCTTACTAGTCTCCAAAGTATATGGATTGACCCCTCCGAAAGGAGGGGTCTTCCTTATTTTGGTTTTCTGAAGGTTTACAAAATCCAATTATAGTCTTATAACTTATATAAATATAGATTATTTTTTGTGAATAATTTAAATAAGGCGTTTAATTTAGCATTTGTAGCGTATGTTGTTGCTGGGAGTGGTTATTTCTTGTTTTATATGCTTCAATACAAAAAACCTTTTTATTTACTTCTAGCTTTTCTTATATATTTTGCTAGTTATATCCTAAGGAATAAAATTCTAAAGATTAAGAATAAATTGGAGTATTCTGAAGTGGGTTTGTTTTTTATATCACTTTTGTTTTTAGCCTATACCCTTTACATTTTGAAATTAGATAGTGATGTTGTTAAATATCTTCCTAACAAAATTTTAATGTATTCGGGTAGTGTTTTTGTAACTTGTGTAATTGTTTATTTTGTTAGTCTTTCTCGATTTAGAAGTAGTAAAATTTCTAATATTATTCTAATTATTTTAGTTGTAGTTATTGTTAAATTATATGATAACAAGATAGATTATTTTTTCGTAAGTAATCCATGGATCTCTGATCTAATTATTGGGACCCCTTACCTTTATTTGTTTTCGGTTCTTCTTGGTTTAATATTGAATAAACCAAATGTAGTAAAATAACTCTTAATATTTTGACTAGAAAATACTTTTTAGAAGGGTTTCTTGAGTATAGCTTTCTATAGAGTTCGAGGTGACTGGGAAGAATTTCCTGAAAGTTAATGTTAGCGGAATTATTTCCGCTGATTTCTCTGATTTTGAATTTAAGGTTTATTTGTGCCATCTAATTTTTAAAACCTTACCTAAATTATTTGGATCTATTCGATTTTTCGGATTAAATAGATTCCTTTTTTTAGATTTTTAAATATATAATAGTATTGGTAGTGGGACAGTGGGACTGTTGGTTGGTTTCAGATGAAAAGAAAGACTTGGTTTCAAGGATTTTAAGTAACTGCTACGAAGAAATGAAAAATTGATTTTTTTATGGCAAATGTTGAGAGGTCTATTGCGGAGAAAGCAGTTGAATTTTCAAAAAAGGTGGATAAATACCTTATTGCGGCGGGCGCGGGCATTTACATTCTTTTAAGTCCGACTATTGGCGCAGCTTTGATATTGGGAAGTGTTCTAACCATTATACCTGCGGATATGATTTCACGGTGGTTGGAAAAGAAAAGAGTTGGAAAGAAGTAATTTTTGATTTTCTGAATATATTTATTGTTATATAATTTATTAACTGCCCATGCATATAGATTCTGAAATATTAAGAAAGATTATAGTAGGTTCAGGTTTTGTACAGACTTCCGATTTTGATGATGCTCTTAAAACCGCTTCGGAATTGAATAAAGAAGTAACTGATGTCCTAATCTTCAGAGGTTTGGTAAATGAAGAGACCATTGGTAAATTAATTGCCAATTATTTCAAGGTTCCTTATGCAAATATAAGACGTCTTAATATTCCGCTTGAAGTTCTTTCTTTGATCCCCGAGAAAATGGCGAGGGTATATAGAATTCTTCCGTTATCAAAAGAGGAGAGAAAATTAAAGCTTGCAATGGAAAACCCTGAAGATTTTGAGGCTTTGGAATTTGCTAAAAGGCATACAGGTTTGTTGATTGAACCGTTTTATGTAACCAGGGAAGATTTAAACAAAGGGCTAGGCCAGTATAAAAAGGGTATTAAAGAAGATTTTGAGAAAATAATATCGGAAAATATTTCCAAAGTTGAAAAAGGTGAGGAGGAGGATTTGGCTAAAGCGGCTGAAAAATTGTCTGTTGTTAAAACATTAGACACAATATTTGGTTACGCTGTTTCGGAGAAAGCATCAGATATTCATATTGAGACTCAAGAAGAAGAGGTGGTGGTAAGATTCAGAATTGACGGTATATTAAGAGATATTGTTAAATTTCCCCGGGGAGTGGAAGCCCCTCTTATTGCCAGGATAAAAATTCTTTCCAATTTGAAAATTGATGAACATAGAGTGCCTCAAGATGGTAGGTATAAATTTACTTTGGATGATGATGTCGTTTCTCTGAGAATTTCGATTATACCGGGTTTTTATGGCGAGAATGTTGTGATGAGGTTATTGCGAGAGACTAACAGGCCGGCTAGTTTGGAGGAACTTGGCCTAACCGGACATAATTTGGAGGTCTTAAGGGCTAATATTACCAAACCTCATGGTATGATTTTGGTTACCGGTCCAACCGGTAGTGGTAAAACTACAACTTTGTATTCAATCCTTAATATTCTTAATACGATAGAGGTTAAAATTTGCACAATTGAAGACCCGATAGAATATGGAATAGGCAGAGTAACTCAAATACAAGTTAATCCTAAGACGGGAGTAGAATTTTCAACTGGTTTAAGGGCTTTGCTTAGACATGATCCGGATATAATTATGGTTGGTGAGATAAGAGACGAGGAAACTGCCGAGATAGCCATTCACTCTGCTTTAACAGGACATCTGGTTTTATCAACTCTTCACACAAACACGGCAGCTGGAGCAATTCCGCGCTTTCTTGATATGGGGGCAGAGGATTTTTTACTAGCCTCAACGATCAATGTGGTTATAGCACAAAGATTGGTGAGAAAAATTTGCAATTCTTGTATATCAAAATACACGCCCAATGACGCGGTTTTGAAAAAACTTTCCAAAGAGGTAGGGGTAGATATCAGTAATCAGAAATTCTATCGAGGCAAGGGTTGCGATCAATGCGGCAACAAAGGGTATGTGGGGAGGATAGGAATATTTGAGGTTCTGGAAGTAACTGAGAAAATTAGAGGTTTGATAACTGAAAAAGCGACTAGTGATGAAATTCAGAAAGCAGCGGTTGGAGAAAAAATGGTAACGATGCTTCAAGATGGTTTGGATAAGGTTTCCTCTGGTCTGACCACTATCGAGGAAGTTATGAGAGTTGTTAGGGAAAATTAAGGATTTAATTTTTTGGAAGTTAATAAAATATCCAATTATGCCTTTATATAAATATAAAGCCAAAGACAAAAAGGATAGAATTGTTGAAGATGTGATTCAGGCAGCCAATCAAAAAGAGGCTGTATCTTTGCTGAAAATAGATAATTTACAAATTTTAACGATTAAAAGTTTGGAAAAAAAAGATATTGTTATTTTCGGAGGTGGAATATCGGTTTCTGAAAAGGCCGCTTTCTGCAGATTTATGTCAACTATGTTAAAGGCGGGACTTCCTTTGACAGAATCTTTAGATATTATACGTCAGGAAACGCAGAATAAGAAGTTTCAAAGTATTTTGTTTGATCTTATTTATCACATCAGGAAGGGTGAGACTCTCTCATCTACTATGGCGAAGTATAAGGATGAATTTGATACAGTCTTTTTAACGATGATAAAAGCAGGTGAAGAGAGTGGGACAGTTGAGAAGTCATTTGATTACTTGGCTAAGCAACTTTTAGCCTCTCATGAACTTTCCCAAAAGGTAAAAAGCGCGATGATGTATCCTTCCATAATTATCTGTGCAATGCTGGCTAGCGGGGGTATTATGATTGGATTTGTTCTGCCAAAGATGAGCGAAGTTTTTTTGTCTTTGAATGTTAAACTTCCTCCTGTTACAAAATTTGTTATGGACTTTGGAATGGCTATAGGAACAAATTTAGCTCTAACTTTTGGTCTTCTTTTATCTTTTATATTTTTCATTATTCTTCTTTTTCTCATCAAGAAAACCAGGCAATTCATATTTTCATATTTGGTGAAACTTCCGGTGATTAGTGGGGTTATGGATCAACTTGATACTGCAAGATTTGCGAGAACGCTTTCTACATTGTTAAGAAGCGGGGTGCCAATTGTTGTTGCGCTGGATGTAGTTTCGGATGTTTTAAAACAACCTCATCTAAGAAAACATGCAAAGGAGTTTAGTGAAGGCGTCTCAAAAGGTATGGCATTATCGGAAGTTCTGATAAACCGTAAGAAATCCTTTCCAGTAACACTAATTCAAACGATTAAAGCGGGAGAGAAGACCGGAAGTTTGGATAATGTTTTGGAAGAATTGGCAACATTTTATGAGACGGAAGTTGATTATAGTTTAAAGAGGGCAACATCACTTTTGGAGCCTTTGCTGATGTTGGTTATAGGAGTAGCAGTCGGAGCCATGGTGGTTCTTTTGATAACTCCAATCTATAGCATTATAGGAGGTTTAGAATCAGGATTTTAAGATGAATTTTGAAGAAGAAGAAAAGACTCAAAACTACTCAAATATAATAGTGTTTATAGTTTCTTTTTTACTTTTAGCGTCAATATCTTTGTCGGTTATTGGTTTGGTGAAGGGTAAAAAAGAAGTAGTCGGTCAGAAAGATATCGAACCCTCTGATTATTTGAATGAATTTAGTAGTGATTTTGATCAATCTCTTTCGGATGTATTTGAAAAAAATTTTTCGGAAGAATCGAGCAGTACCTGGAAATATCCCAATGACCCGTTTAGAGAAATATGTAAAGACGTTGAAGGTGAAGGTTATGCAATGACCTCATTTACGGTCTGCCAGCCTTAACTGGGTCTAACTTCCCTCCAGGAGAGAAACTGGTAAGTGCCGTAAGTTGGAAAATACGGTGGGGGGTCGCCAAAGTTGGTTTGGTCGTAGTCGAGTGTTGTTTTGGTAAAACCTGAAGCAGGTGAACCTGGGCCTTGAGAAAAATTCCAGTAAGACCTTTGGTTGCTGATTAGTGATCCGTAAAAGTTGAATTCTTTTTTTTGAGAATCTGTTCCCTGCCCGCCGACCCTACAGCCTTGTTTATTATAGTGATGCCTTATTATTCTTCCGTTCTGTGCCAAGACAGCAGCATTAAGACTAAAATATTCAGGTACACCACGCGTAAATACGATGTCCTTTTCGGCAACCAAGCCCAGTTTGTGGTTGCCATCTTTTGCAAGGTAGGTAAGGTTTCCCCTGATCCAGATATTGGCATTGAATGTCCCCAGTGGAAATCTGGCTGCAGCAAGAGTAGTTTTGCCGTTAACGATACCTTCGACCCAAACGTGATCTTCTGCAAAAATGATCGGAGTAGATGCTAGATTGTAGGTTCCTACAGCACTTTCTGATGTTATTACCTGTTGAAGTACCTCACAACCGTACTCCAGAGAATAACCATTTATTGGAGAAGTTCCAGTGACCTTATATATACTTACTTGACCAGTATTTAGAAAAACCATGTGGTATCCTTGGGCTCCTGACGGAGCAAGGTAAAGACCGTTATCCTGGGATGCTTTTTTCATTTCATTAAAATTCACTTTGATACTATCGAAATCTATGGGAACTTTAGGATAGCTCCATAATTCATCAATTTCTCCATTTCCCCAAACCCCGGGTTTTGTTTCTGGATTGGGTGTACAACCTGATTCTTCACCGCATATATATGTGGATTTTGCACTTTCAACTGTTGATGTGTTTTTTCCGTCCTGTCTTATACCCCCATTTGAGAACACAGGACCATTGACTGTGATGCTATTGCCAAACCACATATTTGAATTGTGAAGAAAGGCATACCTGGTTAAGACTACCTGACCATACTCAACTTGAATCGATCGTTTCACTTTGGGGTATCTATTAAGCCAGCCTGTGGAGGTTATAGTGATAATCGGTTTGGCTTGAGTTGGAGGATCAATTTCTAGGGAAAATTTTCCAATGATATCTCCTTGAGGGTCTTGGAAATCGTGGATATATGGGCCCGGTTCTCCTGTTCCATCGGTATAATCATCTGGGCTTTGGCTTAAGTGCCAACTGTAGTAGTTAATTCCCGCTTCGGCTATGTTTAATGCCATATCCGAAGCTGTTTGTCTGTGAGTGTAGTCAAACTGCATGGAAAGAACGTATAAAATTGCGTAGATTATAATTAAAAACGCACTTGTGATTATAAGAAGTGCAGGAGTTATTGTTCCCTTTTGTTTTTTATTCATATTTTAATCGGTTAAAAAAACTCTGATATTGGTAGCCGATTCAAGCAAATAATTATTTCTGGAATCGCTTTTTCTTGGATTCGCTTTAAGAACTATTTTAATAAGTCTGGTTTTTGAGATTCTTTCGCTTTGTATAAGGGGGTTGTTGACTGTGTCTTCAGGCCAATTGCTATTGTAATAAAAAAAGATTGGTTCACTTTCATTTCTTATAATTTCACTTATTATTTTTGTTTTTTCGTTTGCAATCGGGTAGGTTGCTGGTATTCCAGTTGGCTTGATGACTCCTTTTAGGAGGTTACTGTCGGAAAGTGTGTACCTTATTCTTTCTACTTTTCCATCATTATCGTAGTCTGAATAAAAGATTATTTCCTGATCTTCAGCTTTTTCTAAAGGGTATGATCCGTTTTCACTTTCTTGTATGTTTCTGAGTTCTTTGATTATTGTGTTTAAAGCTGAATTTGCTGAGTCTATACTTAGATAGTCCCTCCAGACGGTAACTTGATTTTGGCTTATGATATATTGCAGTCCTAAAAATCCGAAAGCAAGTAGAACCAGTATTGCAGAAGCGACGAGTACCTCAATTAGGGTAAAACCATTCTTAATTGGTTGATAAATGTTATCTTTTTTCATTGCGGTGTCAAGACAATTTCGGCTTTGGTGTAACCTGAAATATCATAACTGGAATTATAATTTTGGTAACCAGATGCGCTAACTACCAAATTGTATGTTTCTTTCGAAAGATTTGAAAAAAAGACTTGCCCAAAATCAGGGTTTTCGGAAGTGCCAGTATCTTTTATTTCTTCAAACTCTCCTATTTTTGAAAGTTTAGCGGACGCTGAAGCTATTAAATTTTGGCTTGGGTCTTTTACGGTTATAAAGAAACCGTTTTCTGTATGTGAATCTACCGAGAATGTAAAGTCTACTTGAGAGCCGGGTGAAAGGTAAATTGGTAAAAGTGGCGAGGTTCCGGATATGTCGTAGGATGTTGATTCTGGCATGGATATTTGATAAACATCCCATTCCATATTTGATAAATTTAGGTTGCCGTTGGAATCGGTTGATAGGCTTTTATCATATTTGTAAACTGGTTTACCTGTTTCGTCGGTTCCAATAATTTTGCCCCCTTTAAGAATAAATGATACGTTTCCTAAAGCTTCAAAGTTATTTTCTCTTGAATTGCGAGATGAAATATTAATACTTCCAACTTTGTCTATGGTAAAACTTATTTGAGTTACTTGATTTTCAAGTACAGTTGCATGAGGTTTTAGTGGATTTGCCACCTCTTCTGATGAGTAAGTTTTGTCAGTACTCATTCCGCTTTTATTAACGGTTATTTGATAACACTCAATGCACTCCAATGCTCCGGGTAGGATTAGTTTGCCTTTACTATCTGTTGTTTGGGTTAGATTCACTGGCGGTGATATAGATTCAGCGACAATTTTTACTTGAGCTTGGGGTACTGGATTTCCGTTTGCATCGTAAACCAATATGACCAAGGTTCCTCCGCTTTGATTTCCTTTGCTTTCTCTGGAGATATCACTTAAAAGAATAATTGGGTTTTTGCCGGATGCTGACAACCCTTCCCAAGAGACTTCTATTCTTACTCTTTTGTAATCCTCTGGTGCTAAATCCTCAGGAGCCAAGCCATCAAATGGGTCATCGATAAAGATGATTGCTGTTTTTATCGTGTAATTAAGTCCGTTTCTGTTTATCGTTTCGGTTTGGGGTATAAGAGTTCCGTTGGGAATGCCGCCTATCGTTGCTACTTTTTCGTAGGGGAGATTTCTTATTATCTCCATTTTTTCCAAAGCGATATGTTTTGCTGTGATTCTAGATTTGTTGTAGGTGATTAGACTGAAGGTTGTTGCAACTAGGGTGAAAAGAGCGTGAGCCAGTATGGAAAAAATGGCTAGTGAAATGAGTATAGAAAGAAGCATTTGACCTTTATTGTAAGTGCTTTTAGTCTTTTTGGGCATTTTTGTAGTTTGATATTAAGTATAGCATTTGCAATAATGAATAAGTTATCAAGTCTTATTGTTTTTAAATACTTGTAGTATGCTGTTTGTAGTAAAGTAAATTTTACCTGCCATGTTTACAAAATCATTTGTCTCTATATATTTTCTTCAGGAAAAAATATTAACTATCCAATTATCTTCGAGAAAGAAGAAAGTACTCAAGCGTGGAGAAATTATCCTTCCGGAGGGATTGATAAAAGATTATAAAGTTCAAGATGTAATGTCACTTTCAAAAATTTTATCGTCTTTTTGGAAAAAGCTAAACATAAGAGAGAAAATTGTGGCAGTGGTTATACCGGAGTTTTCTAGTTTTACAAAATATTTTAGATTGCCTAATCTTCCTATTTCTGAACTTAATGAGGCTGTGAAATGGCAGGCGCAGGAATATCTTCCATTGGGAGTTGAAAATATGATTTTGGATTGGAAAGTGGCTAAGAAAGATGAAAATGGAGTTGATGTTATTTTGGTTGCTGTTGAAAAGGGGATCTTATTGGATTATGTAAAAGCGGCTGAAGTGGCAGGTCTTTTTCCAATGAAAGTGGAAACCCCGTCAATATGTCTTTTGAGATATTCGGAAAAAGAGGAGAAAGGTGTTTTGACCCTATATCAAGATGGTAAAGATGTAGTTTTAATGCTTTCGGAAGGGGGAAAAATTATTGGCACATCGATTCAGTATTTAGATGATTTGGATAGTATCTTAAAAACCGCATCAAAAATGTTGGCTTATTATAAGGAGGTTAGTGTGGAGAAAGTTTTGCTTGGAGGTGAAGGTTTAAGTCAAAATTTGGAAAAAGTAGCCTCTTTCTTAAAGAAAGAGACAAATTTACTTAGTGTTGAGATTTCCGGTATGGACCAATTAGATATTCAAAAGAATCTTATTCCAATATCTTCGCAATTGGAAGAAGTGGAACAACCCTCGAGCCCAATTACTTTAAATTTACTTCCGAATTATTTGGTTGAAAAATATAAGTTTCGAAGACTGAAAAATCAAGTTTGGACTTTAACATTAACGATTACACTTTTTGTTTGGGTTTGTTTTTTTTCTACCCTGGTTTCCTATTTATATATGACTCAAAATGTGAGAAATTTGAAAAGTGAAATTGAGTCAACAGAATTATCTAAAAAATCTGTAAATCCATTGGAAGAGATTACTTTTATCAATAAGGTTTCTGATAATGTTTTAAAAATAAAGAAAGCAACATTTTTTCCCCAGGATATATTAAACAAGATTTATTACCTGAAGCCTGTAGGTGTCAAGATTTTGAAATATGATTTGGATTTAGACAAAGGGGAAGTAAGACTTCAGGGCCTAGCTGTAAATCGTCTGTCATTAATTGAGTTTAAGGAAAATCTTGGAAAGGATAAAAATTTTGCTGATATTGATATACCCATCTCAAGTTTTGAAGCTGAGACAAACTTAGAATTCAATTTAACTTTAAACTATCTGCCGATAAAGACGACAATAAAGGATAAACCGATAAAAATTAATCCCGATTCAATAAAATGAATTTTTAATAATTATGAAAAAGTCTGATAAATATCTTACAGAGATGAAAGAGTTACCACCTTCCTACTCTCAAGTTGGGTTGAAGAAGAAAAAGTTGGATGAGAAAACGGTTATTACAAAGCCGGTTTATAAAAGTGATTCAATAAATGTTATTAGGGAAAAAGGGGATATTAAGTCAGCGGCTGAATTTTTATCTCATGATAAAGGTAAGGAAAAAGATTCGAATCTTATGAAAATGGCAAGCGGAGAAGGAAATATAGGAATATTTGAGGATACAGAAAAAGCCGGTGATTATAAACGTCCATATACTTATAAAGATGTTATTTTGGGTATTGTCAATATTATATCGCTTTCTCTTTTTATTCTAATGGTTGTTAATTTTCCCAGAAAATCGCAAGAACTTAAGAGTTTGAAAATTCAGAAAATAAGAAATGAGATAGCCAATGGTCTGAGTACGGTGGGGATTGAGAATGCAAAACCTAAGCAGGAGTTTCTTTCCGGTCTTTTTTTGGATGAGGCCGGGGTAGTGAATTTTATCAACGAAGTCGAACTTCAAAAAAGTGAAGGAGGTACAATTTCAAAGGTGAGTTTTGCCAGCCAGAAAGCGGTAGTTGATAAAACTGGAAATTATGGAATTCCTATTATGATTGAATTGAAAGGAAGCTGGGAAAAGATAGATGCAGATTTACAGAAAATAGATAAACTTGCCTATCTTTTTAGGCCTGTAAGAGTAGAAGTTGGTTATGATGAAACTAATTCTCAAGTGGTAGTATATAAATACGGCATAATTTTATATGTTAAGGAAGAATTGGGAAAAAATAGATAGTTTTTATGTAATTTTTGCTTTTGTGATGGTTTTGATGACCGGTTTGATTATTATTGCATTTAAGGTGATATTTTCTGCTTATTTGGGGGCAAGTGAGATAAGTTCTAAAGATACTCAAGTAAGCGCTGAAATTAAGAAGGATGTTTTGGAAGAGGCATATAACTGGGCGAGGCAAAAAGAAAGTGTTTCTTTAGAGATAAGAGAATAATTTGTATGAGAAAGAAAAAGTTTGTTTTGGGATTTACTTTGATAGAACTTTTGCTGGCAGTTTCGATTGTGGGTATTTTGAGTACTATTTTGGTTGTTGCTGTAAATCCGGGAAGACAGTTGGCTAAGGCTAGAGATTCACAAAGACAAACTGATTTGATTGCTATACTTGCCGCTGTTATGCAATATGCCTCAGAACATAGTGGGGATTTACCGGATACTGATGGTAATCCTAATACCAGTAATTTTCCAACTACACCCACTTGCATTGGAAGTGGAACGAGTTGCTTTAATTTGGCAGAAGCGGGCGAAGAGGGTGAAAAAATTGTTCCGGTATATATGCTTTCCATACCGAAAGATCCGAGAACCGGAGATGAGACTGATACAGGTTATACTATTTATGTGGATGAAAATGGACATCTTCATGCTTCAGCAACCGGGGAGGTGACAGCTACTATAACGGCGGAAAGATAACCTCTCCTTGTAAATGATTATTCTTTTAACCTATAATATTGGTTATATTTTATGTTTGATGTAAATTATTTCTATAGACCCCAGTTCTTTTTTAAAAATAAGGATGTATTAAATCTAAAAAAACAAAAAGACGTTACATTTGTTGATGCGTTTGAAAGGCAAATAAAAGAACTTTTTTTGGTAAAGAATACTTGTTGGGCAGGTGAAGAAAAAGATAAAATTTACACTTCTAATGAATTTAAAGGATTTTTAATCAAAAATAAAATGAAATTTCAGTATGTCTATTACCCTTGGATTCAGACCTTGGTCAAAACTGTTAAAGATGGTGACTATTTTCTTTTGAGGACTAGTAGGAATCGAAATTTGGTAAGTAAAAAGGAGCAGGAGAAATTATATAGATTTAAAGTTGCAGTTTTGGGAATGAGTGTTGGGGGCAATATTGCTTTGGTTTTAGCTCAGTCTGGGATATCGCGAGAGATGATTTTGGCTGATTTTGACGAATTGGAGACTACAAATTTAAATAGAATTTTAGCGGGGGTTCATCAAGTTGGTTTAAATAAGGCAATAATTGTTGCCAGGAAAATTTATGAAATGGATCCGTTTTCAAAACTTAATGTTTTAGAAAAAGGTATTGATGAGAAGGTTTTGGAGAGATTACTCAAAGAAAAGAAAATAGATTGCATTGTTGAAGAGATAGATCATATACAAATGAAAATTAGTGTCAGAAAGTTGGCTATAAAGTACAAAGTTCCTGTGGTAATGGTTACCGATAATGGAGAATGGGCGGTTTTGCATATTGAAAGATTTGACTTGGGTTATAAAAAGATTTTTGGTAAAAGCTCAATCTATTGGGAGAAAAAAATGTCAAAAAAATTAACTAAGAAAGACTTTGCCGATATTGTCATCAATGATGTAGTAGGTGGCGTAGATAAAATTGATCCGAGAATGCTATCTTCTGTCAAGGATGTTGTTGAGAGAAAACTTGTTTCCTGGCCACAATTGGGAAGTTCAGCTTTGCTTGGTGCAGTAGCAGTCACAATCGCAATCAAAAACATTGTTTCCGGTAAAAATAAAAGGTTATTTGTTAGAGAATATCTTAAAATCCTAAAATGAGTAATTGTTTATCTCTTATAAACTTACAATCGCTTCCAGAATTTGATAATCATTGTTTGGTTACATTCAATTTTGATAAAAAATCCAGTTTACTTGGATTTATTGCAATTCATAGGTTTAGGAGTGACTTTCCTTCTTTTGGAGCAACTCGTTTATGGAATTATCCATCTTTGGTTGAAGCTCTGAAAGACGCTTTGCGTTTATCAAAGACAATGTCTTATAAAGCTGCGCTGGCCAATTTGCCTGTGGGTGGAGCAAAAGCGGTTTTAATTTCAAATGAGAATCTTTCAAATAAAAATAAAGAATTACTTTTAAGTGAATATGCTAAAAGAGTCAGTTATCTTTCTGGAAAGTTTATCACTGGTTCAGATGTTGGCTTAAGTAAAGATGATATAAAAAAGTTGAAAAAATGTAGCCCTTACTTTGTAGGTACTAAAGTTAATCCTGAAAAATATACTGCTTTGGGACTGCTTTATTCTATTAAATCGGGGCTTAAATTTTTGTATGGAAAAGACAATCTGGAAGAAAGGAGTATTGCTATTCTTGGAGTTGGAAAGGTTGGTGGCGAATTATTAAGGTTACTTTATAGATGTACAAAGAAAATAGTTATTTCAGATATAAAGGAAGAGTTGGTGGAGAAAATGGTTAGAGAGTATAAAGGTGTAAAAGTAGTTAAACCTAATTTAATTTACAAAGAAAAAGTGGATGTTTTTTCTCCTTGTGCTTTGAGTGGATGCATTAGTTCCTCAAACATAAAAAGACTTAATTTTAAGTTAATTGTGGGAGGGGCGAATAATCAACTTGAGAGTGAAGATTTGGCGGAGAAGCTTTACAAGAGGGGAATTCTTTATGCGCCTGATTATGTAGTAAATGCAGGGGGTCTAATTAGTGTTTACGATGAGTATCGCTACAAAAAACCTAGTTTGAAAAGAATTGAAAATAAAATTTCCAAAATTGCCAAAGTATTGGAAAAGATTTTTGAGGAAAGTCAAAGATTGAGAAAATCTACACTGGAAGTGGCTAATAAAATGGCTGAAAAAGTGATAAATTAAAGAAATTTAGATTAATCATGGGAAGAAATAATTTTTATATGATTCCTAAAGACTTTGAGAATGTTTCTTGGTTAGAATCAAATTTAAGAAAAAGACCTGAAGATTTTTGGGTTAAGAGAGGAGAAAGAAGGGTTTTAAAACTTTTTCAATTAATGTCCCAAAGGGTTCCAGCTTATAAAGATCTTTTGAAAAAGAAAAGAATAAAGCCCGAACTTATCAAAACAATCAAGGATTTTAAAGAGATTCCTTTGATCGATAAAGATAATTATCTTAAGAAATATCCATTGGAAAGCCTTTGTTGGGACGGAAAGTTTAAAGAAAAAAGTTTTATAATTTGTTCTACTTCTGGTTCAACCGGAGAACCTTTCTATTTTCCTCACGAGGAAGAACAAGACCTGCAATACTCTATTCTTGCTGAATTATATTTAAGAGCGAATTTTGAAATCCAAAAAAGGTCAACTTTATATATAGTTGGTTTCATGTTGGGAGCGTGGATCGGGGGTGTTTTTACCTATTCTGCTATCAGACTTCTAACAAAAAAGGGTAAATATAAGATAAGTATTATTACACCAGGTGTAGATAAAATGGGAATTATAAATGTAGTTAAAAAATTAGGTGAAAAATTTGATCAAGTTATTATAGGAAGTTATGCTCCATTTTTAAAGGATGTTTTAGATGACGGAATTAGGTTGGGGGTTGATTGGAAAAAATATAATTTAGGTTTTGTTTTTTCGGCAGAAGGTTTTAGTGAGGGTTTAAGAGATTATATTTTAAAAACCGTAGGGGCAAAAAATATTTATACAACTACTCTTAATCACTATGGAACAGTTGATTTAGGGACAATGTCTTATGAAACTCCAATTTCTATTTTACTAAGAAGAAAAGCTATCCAAGATAAAGTTATTTATGAAAAATTATTTAAAGAAACTGTAAAGCTTCCAACTTTGACTCAATATATTCCTGAGCTTTTTTATTTTGAGGAGATTGATAGAACCGTTATTTGCTCTGCCTTTAGTGGAATACCTTTAGTCAGATATAATCTCAAAGATTATGGTGGTGTTATCGGTTTCCGAGAAATAAGTGAAATATTTAAAGAGAAAGGAATTGATATTATTAAGGAATCTTCTAGGGAGGATATAGATAAAACTTTATGGAATCTACCTTTTGTTTATGTTTTTGAGAGAAAAGATTTTAGTGTTAAATTTTATCTTTGCGATGTTTATCCGGAGATTATCAGAAGAGCTTTGTTGGTTTCTGAATTGGAGAAATTGGTTACCGGGAAATTCGCGATGAGAGTAAAGTTTAATAGAAAACAGAATCAATACCTTGAGGTTAATATTGAACTTAAAAAGGGAGTGGTAAAGGGTAATGACTTAAAAAATAAAATTGCCCAAATTCTATTGGATAGACTTCTTAAAGAAAATCCGGGTTACAAATTTGTTTATAACCATATTAGAAAAAGAGCTATTCCTCATGTAATACTGTGGGATTACGAAAGCCTAAAGTATTTCAAAACCGGAGGAAAGCAGAAGTGGGTTTATAAATAACTTCTTATTCATAAAATTTATGAAGGATTAATTGATAATTAAGAAGGAGAAAGAAGACTATAACCTACTTTTACTGCAAGATTGTTGGAAATTGATTTGACCCAAGCTATGAATTTGGTTGGAGATAAACCCTCTGTTTTGAATATTGGTTGCGAACAAAATCTAACTTTATCTGAAAATCTAGAAAATTTTGGTGTTGAATATTTAAAAGCTAATACTTCATATTCTTAATATTCTAAAAATGGTGGAATTGATCCTTTTTGCAGTAAAAATTTAAAAGAATTATTATGGACAGTTAGTTGTAAGAATAAAAGTACTTTTGAATTTAGCAAGATAAATAGAAATGTTTTCTGAAAAATATACTTGCAATAGTTTATAAATGGATTGAACGAAGATGATTTATAGGTAAAGATTCCTTGTTTTAGAACTCCTGATTTATTGACAGTAATGGTGAAATTTAATTAGGATTAATCTTTCGACTTATACTTTTTTATAATTTAGATATATTGTATATTAGATTTAGGTATGCTTTCTATTTTGAATTTTCAAATTCTAATAATAGGAATTGTCATTCTTGCAAATATTGTCTTGGGTACAATTATATTTTTTCATAACCGTAGGAGTGTAACGGGACTGTTGTTTTTGCTTTTTACATTGGTAAGTTCTTTATGGGGTATTTTTAATTATTTAAGTTACTATCTTTTAAATACCTTTTGGCTTTTATGGAATATGCGCCTCGTTATGTTTTTTGCGATATATCAAGCGTTTTTATTTTTTTTGCTTATTTTCGTATTCCCTAAAAGGGAAGTTAAATTTCCGAAATATATTGTCTTTGGTTTGTTTCCTTTGGTTTATATTGTTTCTTTATTAACTCTTACTCCTTATCTTTTTTCCGGAGTTAGGATAGTGGAAGGATCACCTCAACCTGTGGTTGAACCTGGAATTATTTTTTTTGCCTTGACCGCAGTGTCATTGGTTGCAAGTGGAATATTTATGATGGTAGGTAAATTGAAAATGGCGGATCCTAAGACAAAGTCCCAATTTCAAATTCTTTTAATTGGTCTTATGTTGATGTTTTTAACAATAATATTATTTAATTTTATTTTTCCTATAATTTTTAATATAACTAGTTTTATACCGATAGGTGCGGTTTTTGTATCACCATTTATAATTTGCACCTTCTACTCTATTTACAAACATGAGTTATTAAATGCAAGAGTTGTGGCGACAGAAATACTTACTTTCGCAATAATAATATTAAATTTTATTGGGTTGATCTTTTCTGAAAATATTTTCAATTTAGTTTTTCGGGGGGGGCTATTTATCACCCTTTTGATATTTGGTTTTTTATTTATCAGAGCTACAACAAAAGAGGTTGATAACGAAAGACAACTTCGGGACTTAACTAGTAGACTAAAGGTAATTGATAAGCAAAAAGATGAGTTTATTTCGATGGCGGCGCATGAGTTAAGGGCTCCAATGACAGCAGTAAAAGGTTATATTTCAATGATCTTGGAGGGTGATACAGGGGACATTCCTGAAAAGGCTAGGGGTTTTTTGGCTGATGCCAATAATATAAATGAAAGGCTTATTAGATTAGTCAATAATATGCTTAATGTAAGCAGAATCGAGGAAGGTAAAATGGTTTATCAGATTGAGGATGAAAACCTTTCCCATTTTGTGAGGTCGGTTTATAGTCAGTTTATTCCGGAGGCAGAAAGAAAAGGTTTGGATTATAAGCTTGAGATACCTTTGCACATTAAAGACAAGGTGAGAGTTGATCCGGATAGAATTCAGGAGGTTATCGGGAATCTGATCAGTAATGCGGTTAAATACACAGACTCCGGTTCTATAAAGGTTAGGTTAGTTCAAAGACGTGAAGGTTATGTTTGTTTCGAGGTCATTGATACAGGACCTGGAATATCGAAGGAAGAACAAGCTAAACTTTTTCAGAAATTCCAGAGAGTCGAAACAAATGTGGGAAAAACTACCGGGAGCGGGTTGGGACTTTATATTTGTAAGCTCCTTGTAGAAAAGTTTAGTGGAAAGATTGGGGTGGAGTCAGAACCGGGTAAGGGAAGTAAGTTTTGGTTTGAGTTGCCTTTGATAAAGTAATTTTTATCCTCTCGATCTGCTGACAACAAAAACAATTCCTATTAAGCAAACCAAAGCAAGAAGTGCTGCAATTCCAGCTCTTTTAAAGGCTAGGATAAATTTATCCTTGGTGGATAATTCTTTCTTTTCCTCGCTTTTTTGGGTTTCTTCTTTTTGATTTTTTTCACCTTCAGGTGAGGGTGTTTGAGTCGAGATTTTTTCTTCTTCAAGGAATTTAATCGGTTGAACGTTGCCGCTCATTACAATTTTTCCGCTAGGAGTTTTTGTATCTTTATTACTTTCCGTTGTTACAAATAAGGATGTAAATGGTGTTCTGGTTTTAAACTCTCCTTTACCTAGGCCAATGGTGCCTAGTTTTATAGCTTTTCCTCCGTCTTTAGGTTGTGCCCACATTACGTAGTTAAAAATAGTTTCATCAACAGGATAGATAAGATATTTGCAGGAGAAAAGCATTTTGTATTCTAAGTTTTGCATTCTTAAAGATGCAACGTAACACCTTGTTTGTTCTCCGGTTCTGCTTGTTAGTTCTATTGTTCCCTCAGAAGCAATTGCTCTTTTGGATATTAGGAAAAATAAAACGAAAAGTAGTAAAAATACTGTAATTTTTAGGATATAATTTTTCATTGTTAAATATTCAGGTTATTATCGTTATTATATTTTATAAGAAAAGATTATACAATTGAAATAGGCTTTAACTTTGACTAATATTAGTAATACCGATTAAAAAAATATGAATCAAGATTATTCAGCGCAGGCAAATGGAGATAGGAGGGAAGAGGATCTTCCCACAATATTAATCGTTGAAGATGACCCTGTTCTTCTTAAGATGTACACTGAAAAATTTGCTTTTGAGGGGTTTAGAGTTTTGAATGCTCGTGATGGTGAGGAGGCTTTGGAAATTTCTGAAAAGGAAAGTATAGATATAATCCTTTTGGATATAATGCTTCCCAAAATGAGCGGGACTGATTATTTGGAGAAATTTCGCCAAATACCAAAAGGAAAGAATGTGCCAGTCGTCGCTTTGACGAATTTAGCAGAGGAGGATGAGAAAGAAAGAGCGCTGAAGCTTGGAGTAAAAGATTATTTGGTTAAAGCTATGCAGACTCCCGAGCAAGTTGTCCAGACTGTTAAGAAATACTTAAATAAAGAATCTTAAGGACAATAAAGTATTTTTTTATATTCTTCAAACATTCTGTCGGATGTGAAATTTTTTGAAATCTCAATTGATTTTTTCATCATTTCTATCCAAGCATTGGGAATGCCCTGACTATCTCTTTGATAATATAAAGGAGCGATTTTCTCCTTTAGAATCTTATAAAAGGATTCCGCTACATGGTCTGGATCAAGCACCCAGCCGATTCCTTTCCAATCAACTTCGTATGTCCATCCATCAAGGACTGTACAGTTTAATACTCCGTTGCTTGCCGCTTTCATTCCGCTGGTTCCACAGGCTTCAAGATTACCTTGCGGAGTGTTTAACCAGACGTCACTTCCCGAGACAAGATGGTTTGCCAAAGAGATGTTGTAATTCGGTATAAAGATGGCGTATCCGGAAAGTTCGTTCGAGAATATTTTTATGATTTCCTCAATAATACTTTTTGCGTTTGGATCGGCTGAGTGAGAATTTCCAGCAAATAAAAGTTGAATAGGCATACTTGGATTTGAAAGAATTTCTTTGAGTGTTTTTATGTCTTTAAAGATAATCTTGGGTTGCTTGTATTCTGCAAGCCTTCTAGCCCAAGAAATTACCAATCTTTCAGGATCGTAGCCGAATCCTGTTCTTTTGATTACCGTTTGAAGAAGCTCTCTTTTTTTGAGCGTGTGCAGATCCCAGATTTCTTTATCGGTCAAACCTTCCTTTCTAAAATCACTGTCTTGCCATCTTAAATGATTAACTCCATTTGTGATTGCAACCCATTGGTAATTTGGCCACTCTTTTTCGGCGTATTCTTTATGGATTTTACTTACTGCAGAATGCTTGAAAGAGGTATTGAGTGAAAAGAGTGTGATACTAAAGTTATCCGAGTTTGTAAGCCCGTCTTTTATGAGTTTTTCTGTTTCAACACCGTAGTGATTTGCGTAAGGTTGTGCTAGCTTTCGAACATTTTCTGCGGGATAGCATGGGTTACCTGCAGGAATGAGAGTGTGGTTGGTGTAAATTATTTTTCTTTTTGCTATTTCCCAAGCTTCATAAAAAGAACATTTTTCCTCATCTGCTATTTGCTTGGCTATTTCCCAAATAATAAAACAGGGCCTACCCTCGTTTATGTGATAAAATGAAGGCTTGATTTTTAGGGCTTTGAGAAGTTTAACCCCACCAACTCCCAAAAGCAGTTGTTGTCTTATTTGACTTTCAGTATCCCCGTAGTAAAGAGCTTCCATGTCTGAAATCCATTCGGGAGGATTGCCGTCAACGTCTGTTGAGAGAAAAAAAAGGATGGTACTTTTTGAAAAACTTATGTGATATGCTTTGAAAAGAATATCTCCGCTTATCGATGGAAGTTTGAGAACCAGAGGTTTTCCGTTTAAAGTTGTGTGTCTTAAAAAGGAAGTGTCATGGTCAAATTCGGAATCTCTTTTTTCTTCTTCACCCTTTTGATTAATATATTGGTTAAAGTGTTTTCCCTTATATAAGATGCCTATACCAACCATTGGATAATCTTGATTTCCCGCGGTAGTTAGAATGTCGCCGGATAAAATTCCCAATCCTCCGGCATAGGTTGGAAGATCATTGTCTATAGCATATTCGGCACAAAAGAAAGCTATGGGATTTTTAGCTTCGATAAACTTCATAAGTTAAGGATGACAGATTTTTTTCTTAAATTCTATGGGAAAATTCTGTTTTAAAATGATTTTATTTGTGTAAAAATTAAAATATGTTGCCAGTGGTTTTTACGGATAAGATTGTTCAGTTTATACGATTTTCTGCGATATTAGGATTTATAATCTTTGCTACTTTCGTAATTAATTTTAATAACAAAGCTTTTAACTATGTTTTAAAGGAAAAGGCGAAAAAGTTCTGGTGGTTGTTTATTTTAATTTCGATTGTTCCACTTTTACTATTTTTGTATCTTTTTTCAATTATTTTTGGAAAGATTTTTAATAAGTTCTAATTTTAGAAATGGCTAAAGAAGTAGAGTATGCGGATGGATTGGTTCCAAAAGATGTGGTTGATTTCATCAAATTTGCTGCTATTTTAGGATTTCTTTCCTCCTTGGCTTTAGTATCAGCTTTGGTTTATAAGGGCATTCAAATTTTAGTGGGCGAGGAAAAGGCTAAAAATTATAAGTGGGTTGTGTTGGTTGTTGATGTTTTGGTGCTTTTAATTTTTATATTTATTTATTTAATCTTCTTTAGGAAATAGTTGTGCACTGAAAGGTGGTATTTTTACCCCCTTTTGATAATCAGGATAATGGGCATTAAGATTGTTAAGATATTATGAAATATTGATATAGTTTATAATTCTTTAGTATATTTAGATAATGCTGGCAAAGGTTTTCTCGGGAACAACAGTTGGATTAACAGCTACTTTAATTGAAGTTGAAGTTGATATACCCAATGAAGGTTTACCAGCTTTTAATATAGTAGGTCTTCCAGATAAAGCGATTGAGGAGAGTAAGGAAAGGGTGAGGGCGGCGATTAAGAATTCAGGCGCGGACTTTCCTATTGCGAGAATTACAGTGAATCTAGCACCGGCTGATCTTCCCAAAAATGGGCCTTCTTATGATTTACCCATAGCATTGGGTATTTTGATAGCTTCAGGACAGCTTACCTGTAAAATTGATAACTCTTTGTTTATAGGTGAACTTTCCTTAGACGGAAGTTTAAGACATACAAATGGAATTTTACCATTGGCATATCTTGCCAAGGAGAAAAAATTCAAGTCGATTTTTGTTCCCCGAGTAAATGAAAAAGAGGCCTCTGTTGTTCCTGGGGTTGATGTTTTTCCGGTTGAAAATCTCTTGCAATTAGTAAGATTTTTTTTGGGGACGGGGAAAATTGAAAAGGCACGCAAAAGGTCGCTAAAGAGTCTTTTAAGGATAAGTGAAGCAGAGTTTGATTTCTCGGAAGTGGTGGGGCAGGAGTTTGTAAAAAGGGCTTTGGAGATTGCCGCTGCGGGAAATCATAATGTATTTATGAAAGGAACTCCGGGATCTGGTAAAACCATGCTTGCACGTGCTTTGCCTGGTATTCTTCCCAGATTGACGGAAGGGGAATCATTGGAGGTAACCAAAATATATTCTATAACCGGGAACTTGTCTGACAAGGAGGCTATTATAACAACACGTCCTTTTCGAAGCCCTCATCATACAACAAGCCGTATTGGTTTAATAGGGGGAGGGAGTAATATTTCTCCCGGAGAGGTTTCTTTGGCTCACAGGGGAGTTTTATTTCTGGATGAATTTCCAGAATTCCCTCGACATGTATTGGAGTCATTAAGACAGCCAATGGAGGATGGTAAAGTATCCATCTCGAGAGCCAAAGGCACAGTAGTATATCCTGCGCAGTTTTTGTTGGTAGCTGCCAGTAATCCTTGTCCATGCGGTTATTATGGGGATCCAAAAAGGGCGTGCAAATGTATGCCTGGAACAATTTTGCGTTACAACCAACGAATTTCCGGACCTATTTTGGATAGAATTGATATCCATATTGATGTTCCGTCAGTAGAAACACAAAAATTAGTAAGTGATAAAGGTAAAGGGGAAAGTTCCAACGAAATTCAAAAAAGGGTTCAAAAAGCTCGTGATATCCAAATAAAAAGATTCAAGGGTAAAAGGATTAAAAGTAATAGCGAAATGACAACTAAAGACGTTAAGGAGTATTGTCCTCTTTCATATGAATGTCGCACGATGATGTTAAGCGCGGCAGCTTCGATGAATCTTTCAGCTAGGTCTTATTTCAAGGTTGTAAAAATAGCTCGAACTATTGCTGATCTTGAGGGTTCAAAAGAAATTTTTGTAAAACACTTGGCTGAAGCTTTGCAGTATAGACCTCACTTGGATGAGAGTTTCTAAGGCAGGTTTAAAAAGTTAAAGTTTTACCTGCCCACAGAGGTGTTCTTTTTTTCTTTTTTGGGAGAATTTGCTGAATTTCCCAGATATGTTTTGAAATTGTTAAGATGGCCAAGGAATTATAGGAAAGTTTCGATTTCTAGAACAAAGGCACAAAATTAAAATCAAATAGCGAGTTATCTTCAAAAGCTATTAAAAAGTTTTATCCTTTAACTCATTAATGCTGCGATGTGTTGCTAATAAGTACGATTGGCCTCTATGACCTTTTCCGCAAAGCAATATCATAAGGTTGTTAAGGCAGCCTAACCATTGCAAGCTTAGAAGGGGCAGAGGAAATAATAACTTATAATTATGTAGCTGAGGCATTTCAATACCGGCCAAAAGAGAGGAAAGTATACAAGTTAATATGGGCAAAAAAAGAATACAGACTATTTTTTTATCAGTTTGAAAGAATTTTTAACAAGTTTGATTGTCATCAGTTGTTGCTGTTTATTAATGTGAGGTCCAAGGGGAAGGTAAATAATTTTCTGTCTTTGGCTCCATATAGAATCGTTTAGTTCGAAACGGACGATTAAACCTTTTTTACGCAGGTAACTCAAGATTCTATCTGCGTATTTTATATCCAAAACAATGGGCCAAGCTCTAATTTCTTTCTTGTCTGATTCTTCATAGAGTACTTTGATCGGTAACAAATGTTGTAACTGCTTCTCATAAAGATCTACCTGCTTTCTTTTTATTTTATAAATCTTATTAAAATTAATGTATTGTTGAAGTAAATTGAAAATGAGCAATCCTTTGGCTGGTAATTTTGCATCGCCAATTATGTCATAACCATTTATCATGAATTTTTCAGAGAGTTCTGCAAGTTTTACTGAAAGTCGTTTGTTTGCAAAGATTTGACATAAATTCCAAAACGTGACCATTAGTAACCATAACAGATGAACTTTTAGCGAGTAAAACCAAGATTGAGGGATAGGGGGTTCTGAAAAGGTCAGAAAATTAAAAGATCCGTACACACAACATCCTTGTAAAGGAATAACTTTCCTTAAACTATCCATAATTATGTGATTTTCTTGGTATAAATGGATTTTTTCAGGGTTTACCATCCTGTGAACACAGTCCTCAATAAGTATGGAATTTTTATCTAAAAGACTTATCCACTCTCTGTCTTTGAATAAATTGTTTTTAATCCCTATGGCATGAAAAATTATGACAACTTTTGGTTTGTATTTTATAAGCTTTTTAATAAATTTTTCAGAATTTGAAGTAAGATCTTTTCCGACTGGATAATGAGCAATTTTGTAACCATGAGATCTAATATTGTTTTCGACATCACCACAAAAAAACTCTGGGACGAGAATATGAGACCCCATAATTATGTTTTTCTTCTTTAGAATATCCCACAAGGCATCTTCCCAAGACAAGTAAAATAAACGTTTTATTGAAGGATCTAGTCGAGCGCGTTTGAAACCGAGATATCGAAATAAATGAATTGGTTGTAAAGAGAGCATAAAATTTCTACAATACCCTTGTGATAAAAGCGCAATTGGCACCTTTGTTGCCTTCACGTCTATGCGAATAAAACCTATCGTTATGAAGAGTGCAAATTTCAGAAAGTTCAATGTTGTCTTTTTTGAATTTTTCTTCGATCAGTTGAGAAAGCAGGTACTCTTTCAGGTTGATTCTGTTATTTATAGTGTATTTGGAAGGGAATTGTTCTAGAACTTCTTCTCCAACCTCAAAACAGCATTGTTGTATATGAGGACCGACTACTACAATACAGTCTTTGGTTTTAATACCCTCCTGTTTTAAGATTTTTGCTAACGAAGTTATAATTTTTGAGGCTACACCTCTCCAACCCGCATGTAATAGAGCAATAAATTGACTGTTTGGTTCATAAACATATATGGGAAGGCAGTCAGCGTATGTGCCGAATAACACAATATCCTGTTCAAAAGTATACAACCCGTCGCTACCAGAAATTACATTATTTTGAGATTTTGCACCCCTTCCTCTGTCTAACTTTGACACTTTTGTTATTTGTGTTCCATGTACCATTTCCATGCTTACAATATTATTAATATCTATTTTTAGATTTCTAAAAAACATATTTCTGTTGGAAAGTGTTCCAATTTTAGTTCTTTTAAAAGATAAATTACCAGCCGATTGATCGCTGAAACCATGCCTGATATTTGCAAAGTTCTCTAGTTTGTTACTTTTCCACATATAAATATAAGAAATTAGCCCAATTTATGAAATTATAAAATATATTATTTTTTTTCCAAAATTATGTTCTGGCTGACCACATCGGTAACACTTTGAAAAAGTTTTGTTGAGCATATGCTAGTGGTGTTTCATAGTCAAGAGACTCATGTGGTCGGTAATTGTTGTATTCAACCAACCAATCAGTTAGATCTTTGTTAGCACTCTCAATATCATCCAATCCCACATCAGATAAAGATAGCCATTCATCTTGTAGTGTCCAGTTAAATCTCTCAAGGGAAGGGTTATCTGTTGGTGTTTTTACTCTGGAATAGATATGGGTTAATCCTAGTAAACTGTAAGAATTAGCAAATGATCCTTCAAATTCATTTCCATTGTCTGAATGAATAAAATTAACATTTCCTTTAGTAAGATACATTAATCCTTCAATAAAATCTTTTGAGAAATTAGATGAGTTGGTCTTGTAGACTCTGGCAAAGGCTATTTTTGTGATGTCTTCAATTGCTGTAAATATAACCTTTCTTACTCCATACCAGTAAAGGATGATCGCATCAATATGCCAGATAAATCCAAATTCCTTATTCCTGGTAATGTTATTGATTAAGGTTTTTTCTTTTCTCTTTCTTTTACCTTGAGTCTGAGACCTTTTTACCTGTCTTTCTCTATACAGTTTGTATTTCCTAACCACTCTTTCAATCTTCCAAGTGGATATATTCTCTTGATATTCATTAAAGTAGAGTTTTTGGAGTTTCTTTTTACCATACCTATACTTAGTCCTTTTCCTAAGAGTGATTATTTGTTCTTCTTCTTTTCTTGTTACCTCCCAAGTTCTTCTCTTAACCGGTGCACGAGATCTCTCCTTTAAAGTTCTTAGGTTTGCTTCATCAAATCTTTTTAACCACTTATGGAGTGTCTTTCTTGATATACCAAAATAGTTAGCTACATATAAGGCATTTTTCTTACCTACCGTCTGATAGAAGATAATCCACTCTAGTTTCTGTTTAGCTAAAGCTGATAGTTCCAGGCTTTCAGCAACTCCTCTGAGAAGAGTGTATTTATTTTTCCAACCTCTCTGGTTATCATGATGTAGGAAATGAACAAGCTTTGCATTCCTGTAAAATCCATAAACTGACATCTAATTACACCTCCTTTCTGAAACTAACTATTTTACCTCGAAGTGTAACCGATGTATCTCAGCCTACTCAAAGATTTTTTACAAAATCAATTATTTATTCTTGAGTTAGTTTTGGGTATACCTTCAAGTATCTCCATTTAGATACAACATCGATTGCAGTATATTAAAAATTTTTCCTGGGCAGGAATTTGGTATC
>Ga0209102_1000168_pt1 | contig 44578 bp, 30 predicted proteins | sample ConPoolayeHmetaG_FD_185483 | JGI IMG/M metagenome (GOLD analysis project Ga0209102, IMG submission 185483) | Hot spring microbial mat communities from California, USA to study Microbial Dark Matter (Phase II) - Cone Pool mat layer H metaG... ...
GGTCGGTGTTGTCGATCGTGAAGATCGAGTTGGAGGCATCGCTTGCCTGATAGACCCCGTCGTCCGCCACCACCTTGACCATGTACTGGGTGCCGTCCGGGACGGAGTTGGAGTCCCAGTTGTAGGTGTACGGCGAGCTCGCAGTGAACCCTCCCTGAATGAGCTGCCAGGTTGCACCTAGGTCGTCGCTGTAGTACAGCGAGAAGGTCAGGGGATCCGCGTCAGGGTCGCTCGCTGTCCACTTGATCGCGATGGTGTCCTTAAGCTTCTCCCCGCCGTTTGGCGAGGTGAGGGTTGCAGATGGGGGATCGTTCTTGTTGTTGACGTTGAAGTCCGCGTCCGAGTTGTCGTAGACGGTTTCGCCCTTGATGTTGCCGTCCTTCGCGACAACCCTTATCCGGTACTTGCTTCCATCCGCGACCGTGGTGGTATCCCAGTCAAGGCTCGTCGTCGTTATGTCGCTTGCCAGCAGCTTCCAGGTTGAGCCTGAGTTGTCGGAGTAGTACACGTCGTACTTCAGCGAGTACGGGGTGCTCGGATCGTTGTCCCCGTCGCCGTCGGAGTCGCTGCCCGTCCAAGTGATGGTCCAAACGCCCTTCAGCCACTCGCCGCCGTTGGGGCTGGTAACCCTCACGGTTGGCAAGACGTTGTTGTAGACCCTGAAGTTGTTGGATGAGTCGGTATCTTCGTTGCCCTCGTCGTCATAACCTCGCACCATGATCCTGTAGTTGTTGGAGTCCGCATGGCCCGGGAAGTTCTTGGTGTCCCAGCTGTAGGTCGTGCCCGTTATGCCGCTTGCCAGGGTTTGCCAGGTTGAGCCCGAATCCTTGCTCACCAGCACATCGAACTTGAGCCCTGCCCCGAAGTTCGCGTGGATCCAGCTCACGGTCTTGGTGCCCTTCCACTCTTCCCCGCCCAGGGGGGCTAGCAGCATCACGAGGGACTTCCTGTCGGACGGGTCGTAATTGCTTCCACCGCCGCCGCCACCACCGCCGCCACCACCAGGCGGTACACCCGGGCCGCCTATCTGGCCGCCGCTGCCGTAGCCGGTGTAGTTGCCGGGGCCGCCTGGGCCGTACTCTCCTTCCGCATTGTTGAGGTACCATCCATCGTCTGAGACGTCCCAGCCCACCCCGCCGCGCCCGTCATAGGCCTCGACCTTGACGTAGTATTCTGGGGGTGAATCGGGCAGTTGGCTGACGTCCCACAGATACCATCTCCATGTGGAGTTTGTTATGGTGGTTATGAGGTTCCAGCTGCCTGCGCCTCGCTTGTAATAGATCTTGAAGGTCATGGGGTCCCCGTCGGGATCGGTGGCATTCCAGACGACGGTGACGTTGCCGAAGAGTATCTCCTGGCCGTTGGGATAGATCACCTTCACGATCGGGTTGCGGTTGTTCTGGATCTCGAATAGGGAGTCGGAGGAATCAGAGACGATGCCTCCCCTGCCGTCGTCGACGGTGACCGTGACTGTGTAGTTGCCGTTGGGCACCGTGCCGGTGTTCCATGCGAGGTTGGACACGTCCACGGTGGAGCCGAGCCTTGCGCCGGTCGCGTATGGCTTGCCGGTGTCGTAGCTGTTCGGCCTGTCAAGGGCGATTCCCAGGTCGGTCACTGGGTTGTCTGAAAGATCCGTGAACCTGAAGTAGAACGCCCATGCACCGCTTCCCTGGGTGACCTTCACCAAAACCCTGTTCCAGCCCTGGTTGAGATGTACAGTTTTTGTGTCCTGGTCAGGCGCGGCCGACCTAGAGATCGGGTTTTTGTGGACCATCACGCCGTTGATGTAGACCTTTATCCCGTCGTCGGATCCCACCTTCATCTTCAGGTCCCTCTCCACCGGGTTGTAGACGTAGGCAAAAGCATAGCCCGTGACGGTTGTTTTCGGGTCAAGAAGGGAGTATAGATCGATGCGGGTGTCGGCATCGAAGTTCTTCCACCAAGTCTTTCCATTATCCTTCTTGCCGGCCCAGGGGAGCGCCGTCGATTCGCCGCCGAGGTAGTCGACATCGATGTTGTTGCCCGAGTATGCCCCTGCGAGCAGCCAAGTCCTAAAGAAGCCTTGCGAGTCGGGGGAGTAGCTGCCGTTGAAGATGGCGTCGGTGCTGTTGTAGTCAACGATGGCGGTGAGACGATCCCTGTACGGGTCGCCCATGGGCGCGCCGCCCTCGGATCCGTCTGCATCGGTCATCACCCATGTGATCGTGTGGTTCCCGCTCCAGACCTCGCCTCCGTTGGGATCAACAACCCTAACCGTGGGGGGCTGGTTGTCGTTCTCAACGCTGAAGGGCTGGTCGGAGACATCCTCCGCCCAGTTCACACCGTCGGTGGCGCGGACCTTTACCAGGTAGTTTATGCCGTCGGGCACCGTCCTCGTGTTCCAATCATAACTGGGATTCGACGGCGAGGGCGGGACGTATCCCGTCACGATCGTACGCCAGGTGGACCCGTCCCACCATTCTATGTCGTAAGTAAGCGGGTCGCCGTCGGGGTCGCTCGCCGTCCAGAGTATCTGCTCGGTCCCCGACAGCCTCATCCTCACGTTAGGCCTCGTCACGGTAACTGTCGGCGGTTCGTTGATGTTGTCGATTTCGAAGCTTGGGGAGTCGTCCTGCGCGGACACCATTGAGTCGTCGGCAACCACCTTGACGACGTAGAGCCCGTCCTGGACGGTGGTCGTGTCCCAGGCCCACACGCCCGTGTTGCTCAGGCCCCTGGCAAGATCGACCCAGGTGATCCCGCCGTTGCGCGAGTAGTAGATATCGATCGACAGCGGATCGCCGTCAAGGTCCGCGGCCGACCAGGTTATGTTCTGTGTTCCCCTCCATTTCTCGGCGCCCGACGGCGCGGTGACGGTGACCAGCGGCGCCCTGTTGAGGTTCCTGCCGCTGACCCAGTCTATCGCGTTTCTAATCAAGATCTTGCGGCTGCGGTTCTCCACCGCCGAGACCGGGTATGCCATGTAAGCCATCTTTGAGCCGGTATCCGCATCCTCGTAGGCCACCATGGAGGTCTTCCACGAGTCCTTCCTGGCAAAGCGGATGTGGTCGAAGCACACGTCTCCGTCGTTCGCCGAGAAGGCGAGGCCAGTTATGCGCGTGCCGGGGGCGATCCCCAGATCTGTGACCAGGTCCAGGCGGTAGTGAAGCCACCTTCCCCAGGGACAGTTGAGGGTGGTCCCCTTCCGGGCCCAGGAGTAGCCGTTGTAGCTTGACTGCACATCCCAACCCCACCTGTGCTCCCAGGATCCTGACTGGTCCTTCACCTGAAGGAGGATGTCGGCGTCCGAATCCATGAAGTAAAACCAAAGGTCTATGAACCTGTACTGGCTCGCGCCCTCCCCGACCGTGTACGGGAACGTGTAGGCGAAGTTGTTGTTCCCGGTGCTCCTGAATCCCGCGCCCCCAGACAGCACAGGGCTGGACACGACGGAGGGGGCCCACGCCCAGTTAAACTGGCCGCTCCGAAGGTCATCCTCGAGCACCAGGAAGTTGGGGTCCGGCGATTCATAGACCGCAAGCTGTGTGGCGTTGATCGGCAGGATCGCGTCAGGATAGGGGGCGGTATAGTTGGACGGGATGTAGATGGGAAGGTTCGTCATCACGGGGTGGGTCGGGTAAAGGTTGATCTGCGGAACCAACTTGGCGCCCGCCCCATCAAGCTCCACATCATCAAACGGCACCATCCTCGCAAGGCCCGGGTCGTAATAGGCGGCTATGTAGCACTTGGTCACGTTCCAGAGGAAGTTGTCAGGGGGGCCCGAGACGTTCTGGTGATGCCTGTAGGCTATGTCCTCGCCCTCGAGCACAAGGTGGCCCCCGGCCTCTATGAACTGTACGAGAGTCCGGGCATCGTTGGTCTCAACGTCGTGGCCGTCGTAGTCCCCGCAGGTCCATGCCACCGCGTCGAAGAACAGCAGGACCTCGAGCGGGGGATCCCCCCTGTCCTCCTCCGACCAAACCGTGACGTGGTACCTCTTCGGATCATCAAGGGCCGCCAGGAACTCCCCAAGGGATGTGCTTCCCCTCACCCCATCCTTCGGGCCAACGTTGTCGTCGGCGACGATCAGGACTCCAGCCGCCGTGATGTACGCCTCCCTGGCGTTGTTGGAAAGGTCGGTCTCGTTCTCAACCGGATCGACCGACATCCTTACCCGCTCGTCCCCATCCATATAGACGAAGCTTATCGAGACGGGGAGATAGTACCCGAGCGGAATGTCGGGCACGACGACCGAGCTTATGTTCCGCGATACGTTTGCCTTGTCCACGACCGCAAGCCTGACCACCACGTTGGACTCGTCCCTGTTGCCTTTGTTGTGTACCAGGCCCAAAACCTCGACGGTCTCCCCGGCGGTGAGGGTCTGATAGGTTGTGTGGAGCGCCACCATCTCGGTGTCATCGTTGGGGTTGTCCTGGGGGTTGATCTTGAGGGGGACGTGTTTCACGTTGTCCGTTGGATCCTCCGGGAGCAGTAGGTCGGGGTCCACCACGGCGTAGATCTCGTGAACGCCCGGCTTGGAGAACGTCCAGGTCGTGGAGGCGACCTGGGTCCTTCCGTTCAGCAGGGTGGAGATGTTGGCGGCTCCGAGGAGGTTGCTCCTGTCCGGAAGCGGTTTGCCGTCGTAGAAGTGGACAACGACGTCATGGGCATCCTTGGTGCCGTAGTTCTCCACCCAGGCGTAGAAGCCGACGCGCCGCCCGGCTATGGGCGCGGGCGGGTCGAAGACTAGGTCTTTCGCCCTCAGCGCGAGGACGAGGGGCTCAAGGTAGTTGGTCCTACCTGAGGGTGGCTTCCCGAGCTTCTTGAGCTCCCGCATCCCCTCAACGGCGTCTGAGTAGGACGAGTACGCACGCAGTATGCCGTTGACCACGAACCTGCCCTTCCGAACCGGGGCAAACATGATGCAGTCGTCAGGCTGCGCCGAGGAGAAACGCACCGCCTGTGCATCGTCCAGGATCAGGGCGAGGGCATAGGGCTCGGCATCGTCGTCGTAGGTCACGATCCATGAGTTCTGCTTCTGGACAGCGAAGGTCGAGTTCGCAAGCGTTGCGTTGGCCCAGGACGTGGAGGGATTGAGAGCCCCGCCCGCGAGATCATCTATGCGGAACTTGTCGTGGGCGGGCCCGTTTATGTTGGATGTCAGCCCGATGCCGTAGGAAAGCCCGTATTCCATGCTGACCTTGGGCTCCACGTTCATCTGCAGCTGCACCTCGTCGAGCTTGACGTAGATGAACTTTGTCAGGCTCACCCTGCTTGTCTCGTTTCTGAGGCTGAGCGTGACAAGGCCCGGATACTGCGTCATAGTGTAATGGTAGACCGATGTCGCGTTCGTCCAGGAGGAGATGTTCAGGTAGTCGGAGAGGCCCGTGGCCAGGATGACGTCGGAGCCGATGTAGGCTGCGCCGCCCTCGATGTATCCTTCCGTCTCGTCGCTTCCGGGACGGACCTTGAATCTGAGCTGTAGCCTCGCGTTCTCCAGGTACAGGTAGTCCCCGTGCACGAAGGCATCCGTCAGGAACAGCTCCTTTTTGTCGTATGCCGTCTGCCCCTGCGACTTGGTCGTCACATCGAAGCTGACCCTGCACGGGCTGAGATCCAGGCTTGTAGGCCTGAAGTCCAAGGTGTAGGTGATGTTCTGCCACATGCCCCGCTCCTCGGCCTGTTCCCGGAGCTTGGAGATCGTTCTGTCAAGCTCCGCCTGGAGGGTTGCACCGCTGGGATCAAGCGCCATGACCGAGTAGACCTTGTTCTCGAGGGCCTTCACGCACTCAAGCTGGAAGTAGGAAAGCTCCTCCTCCACGTTGAGGATGTTGCCCGATGCCGTCTTCTCTATGGCAACCAGGGCCGCAACCAAGATCACCAGCATCACGGATACCAAGACCACCGAGAAGAGGTAGATCGCCCCCCTTCTCTCCCTCGCCAGCGAACCCGTATTTCTCACCTAGCCCCCTCCTTGGGACTTAAACCAAGCCTCCACGCTCAGCTTATCCTCGATGACCGAGTTATACTCCTTCCTGAACTTGATCGCCTGTTGGCAGAGGTCGGCAATGGTGTGCAGGCTCCTGACCGAGGCCGGGTCGGCGAGCCAGCCTTCGGCTATAGCCATTGCATGGTACACCTTGCTCGTCTCGCGAAGCCCGCCCCACACCCCGAAATCCTGCCTGAAGGGCACCGACCGGGAATCGTCGAATACGACCCTGTCCACCTCGGATGAATCGTAGAAGAGCCCCATCCAGACCTCCTTGGGGCCCTGGCGGGAGACGTCAACCTTGAGGAAGTCCCCCTCGGCCACCAGGCTGGTCGTCCAGGAGCCGGAAACCCCTGTGGAGATGACCGGGATCCTCCTCGTCAGGGTTAGGAAGTCGTCCTCGATCCCCACCAACCATAGGGTGCCGCTCTCGTTCCATATCGAGCCCTGTCGGAATAGGTTCCACGTCGTGCCGTTCCAGATGTACGCCTCGTCGTAGACTCCCGCCTCCACCGAATCCCGGAGGACCACCTTGTAGTCCCTGCTGAACGACGGCTTGTTGACGACCGATATCACCCCGAAGTGGTACATGCCGGAGGCGGCCCTGGGAATGGTGGAGAGATTGTACTTCAGCGGGTAGTACGACCTTGAAAGGCCAAGCTCGGGCTGGTAGAAGGTCAGGTTGACCTCGTCCTCGGTCTGCTGCATGCCCAGGATCCATTGCCGCCCGTTGATCGTGAGCGAGTCGCCGATGGTTAGGCGCATGTCGTCAAACTCAAAGTCGCAGTCGACATCCAGGCAGACCCGGTTGATCCTTGGGCTCCACGCCCTCCAGGCGAGGATGTTGCTGAACTGGAACGCTTTCATCCAGGGGCTCCAGTACCCGATGAGGTATCCCCTCCCCGGGTTGTCCTTGATGGGATGGGGCCCGTCGCCCACGATGGCTATCAGCCAGTCGCCGCTTGCGTCGCTGAAGAAGTCGTATTCCAGCGGCACCTGAAGGTCGGTAATGGTCAGGTAAAGGTAGGCGCCGCGGACCTCCTGCAGGAACTGTGGGCTGTCGATGGGCCTGCCCTGCCCCGAGGTGTGGGGGTTGCCGGAGTTGAGGATCCACCAGTCGGTCGTGTCCGGGGTCTCGTTGTGGCTCAAAGCCAGCGCGACCTTCTGCTTGTTCTCCGGGGGCTCAAGCATGCTTCTGTCGATCCTGAGTACAACGGTCATGTTGGATCTATCGCCGTAGACGTCGTAGATGAACACGGCCGAATCATCAGCGGACTCCCCCCAGAACTCGTGCCCCCGGGGCTCGCAGTCCACCACGTAGCCAGTGTAGAGGTACACGTCGTAGGTTCCATCGCCCCCGACCGGGACGAACTTCATCGTGTAGTTCCCGTCGGTTATCATCTCCCCGGCCAGGTATGCCAGGCCCCGCTCGACCGCGTCCTGCGAGGCGCCCGCGGCCATCAAAGCCTCGACCGCAACGGCGGTGGGCGACACCTGGCTTGCCCCCTTGCGACCCAAGGGGAATCCCCCGTCGGGGCGTTGTAGCCTGAGAAGGAAGTCCCGGGCAGCGACAACGCAGGGATCGCCCTGGCCGACGCCGGCAGCCATGAAGGCCAAAAGCGCATGCGCGGTCATATCCACCGAGGATTCGATCCTTTCCTTGCTGCCGTACCCCCCGTCGGCGTGCACGCCCTTCTTAAGCCACGAGATGCCCCTTGAGACGGTCGCGTTCGAGAGGGGGTCGCCTCCCCGCCTCTTGATCCATGCGGACAGCGCCCTAATGCTCATGCTCGTGCACAGGGTATCGCTCTCCTCCCCCTTCACGAACCCCCAGCCGCCGTCGGCGTTCTGGTTGTCCATCAGGGTGCCGATCCTAGACTTGAGGATGTCCTCCGACTCCTGGTCCCACATGATGCTTAGTATCAGTTCGCCGAGTTCGTCCACGCTGTCATAGTCCATGGTCCGGCCGGCAGTCTGGACATAGTCGCTCCTGAGCAGCCGGGCCCGAAGCGAAGGCACAAGCCTCATCGCGTCCCTGGAGAGGTGGAAGATCTTGGCGTCGGTCGCAGCCACCTCCACGCCCTCGGGGGGCACGGTCTTGTCCACGGGCTCGCCGTTTATGAGGAGCCTGTACCCAACGCTCTCGCTCTGCGGCATGCGGAGGAGATCCGGGTCCCTTATCTTGGAGTACCTCTTGAAGGCCTCCGAGGAGCCGGATACCTGGAAGTCCTGCAGGGCCTTCTTCACCTCAACATCCAACTCCGTGCTGTCCCACTGCTCGCCCAGTCTCCCTGCCGATAGCACCACGAACTGGATGAGGGCGATGAGCACGATCAACACCGCGATGCCGGCCTCATAGGTTCGGATCAACTATCCCCACCTACCATACGTTGACCACCAGGGTGCATGGCTCGCCGTCAAGGCCAACCTGCCTCTCGGCCCTTGCAGTGTCGGAGACGGGCACAAGCTCCCCATAGTCGAGGAGGACGGCCCCATCACGATCCCGCGTAAGCCTGAGGTTGAAGTCGTACTGAAGCCCAAGAAGGGCCTTCGCTATCCCGTAGGGAACGAAGTCCCGCAGCGCCTCGATCTTTCGCGTGCTCAGCTCGATGAGATCTCCAACGAACTTGTCCTTGCTCCTGCAGAACAGGGCGTACTCGACGCTTGAACCTGCGCTTACGAACCGTTGACAGTAGCTGTACCTAACCCCGGCTGAGGAGAGCATCCGGACGGCTAGGTCGTGGAAGTGCAGGTCCAGATTCGGCAGTATGAATCCGTCAACGACGTACCCTGAGAGGAGGACCCTCTCCTGGTCGATCGTCCTGACCTGGAAGTCCCTGCCCCCAGCGGTGAATTGCTCCCCCTCCCTCAGCGTTGTGTTGCCCACGAGGATCGTGTCGTAGCGAAGCGCTCCATCCGCCCTGGTATCGGAGACCAGGATGGTCAGCTCCCCTCCCGCGAAGAAGGTTCCGATGTGCGTGGTCGCGTTGTCGACCGATCCCGGGAAGACTATCGAGCCATTCTGGCTCAAGGTATCTACAAGAAACACCGCCTGGCAGACGCCGCCGGCCTCCACGACGGCCGCCCCCTCCTTTTTCAGCGCTTCCACCACGCTCAGGATGGAGTCCTGCCCCGCGGTCTGCATCACCGGATCGGAGGCCGCCGGGACGATGATGTCGAATCCGAAGAAACGGTCGTTCCTGCGCAGACCGAGTGATAGGCTTTCGTCGTTCACCTTTTCCTGCAAATCCAGCAGTGAAACCCAGGCTTCCCAGTCCGTCCTGCCGCCGATCCAGCCGGGCGAGCCCGTGAGGTCATCCACGAGCCTCAAGCAGGCAAGCTTGCGGTTGACCTCCCCCACCTCCACGGCCTTAAGATCCATGTACTGTGTGAGGATGAGGAAGGTGAAGGCGAGGGACAGTATGAAGACGACGAGGGAAAGCATGTAGTCCATCTCCAACGCCCGCTGGTCCTGCCGGAACCTCTGAAGGAGACGACCATATCCCAAGTAGCGACCCCGCTGCCCCGGTCTGTGTGAATAGTTCTAGCTTGGTTTCCGCTATTTAAATATTATTCAGCATAATTGAACTAACTACCGTAGTCCGCGAACCCGCCCGCAATAATAAATACCGAGGTGCGGTCCCAAGCCAAAACTCCACCCTGACTGGCAATGGGAACCATTCAATTGATTCTCACCTGCTCGGGGGCGGCTCAAGGCCCTTGATGGAAAGAACGCACGCCCCAAGGACCACCAAGGCCGCCCCGCCCAGCACGCAGAGATCCCCTGCCAGCTCCCCAAGCGGCAGCCGCGGGGAGGCCGCCGCATTCGCGATGAGCCTCACGAGCAAGAGGTCATCAACGATCCGCGTCGCAGGCCCGAGGTCGGGGAGGCCCAAAAGCAGGGGAAAGATGAGCGCGATTACAAGAAGCGTCAGGTAGAGGTTGCTCTCCTTTGAGGACTCGGATTTCGCGGACACCACAACCGTTGCCCCAATGAAACATAGCCCGCCTAGGTTGAGGAGAAGGAGGAGGGGCCCCTTGTTGAATATCGTGATCCTGCCGAGAAGGTTGTTCTCCAGCAGGAAGATCCAGGCGACAAGCTGCAGATTCGCCAAGCCCAACACGGGAAGGACTTTTCCCAGGATAATGTCGAACCTGGAGACCGGGGAGGCCATCAATATCCCCAAGGTTCCGGCCTCCTTCTCCCCCACTATGGAGTCCGACGTTATGTTCGCCGAGAGCAGGATGGGCAGGATGAGGACCAGGGGAACGATCATGAGGTACATGGCCTCGACGAAGTCGGGCGAGGACATCGGCAGGCTGGACCTGCCCACAAAGGAGGCGGAGACCGAAAGGGACGCTGCTCCCTCCAGGCCAAGGGACGCCACCCGGAGGGAGGACAGCCTCTCATTCGCCTCCTCCACTGCGTTCTCCACCCTGGCCCTCACCACGCTCTCGTAGGGTTTAGAGGGATCGGTAAGGAGCAGAACCGGGATGGTCTGGTCGGAGCGGTTCTCCTCGCCTATCACGATCGCTCCCATTAGCCTGTCGCTTTCCACCTCTCTCCTGGCCGCGTCAAGATCGCTCAATGGCCGGAGCTCTATCCTCTCGCCCACCAAGCAGTCCAGTATGATCTGGCCGGAGGGCGAACGGCTCGATTCGAGCAAGCCCAGTTGGAGCCCCAAGGCGGGCAGGTTGTAGGCAGTCTTGTCAGGGTTGGCCAAGCTGGCAAAGGCGACCCCGAGAAGGATGATCCCCAGAACCACTATGAGCTCCAGCGCGAAAGCGAGCCAGTAGACCCTCTGGGAAAGGATGTCGGCAAGCTCCTTGGAAGCGATGGCACGGACGACTTGAGCATCCAACTAGGTCACCACGAGCAGGGCCAGGAGGTTGTACGAGGCATGGGCGAACGAGGCGGCCGTGAGGGCCAATATCTTGGTGCCGCGGCCCTTGGAGTGTCCCAGAACGACAAGGATGCTTAGCCCGACGTGGACAAGCGGGGCGAGACAGTAACGTGCTAGGACCAGAGGCCCGGTGAGAGCGCCGGTGCCGAGGAGGGCGAACGTGAAGAGCACGTTCTCAACGCAGGAAAACGACAAACCTGACAGCGCCCCAAAAGCAACCAACCTCCCGGCAGCAAGTTTGGGCGAGAGAACGTACACGCCATACGGTTTGAAGTACTCCTCGACGAACGCGGCAAAGACAAGGGCGATGAAGAACCCGAAGCGGCCGAAGAAGGCAACGGATGGCAGCAGGAAAAGGCTTGGGAAGATCATCGCAGGAACCGTGGCGAATGCCGCCATACCGGCGACCCACAGGGCCTGGGACCCGAAGCCGCGCGTCCTTCCCTCCACCCAGGACCTGAGCAGTTCCCTGAATGACGGCCTGGGGCCGAACAAGAACTCCTCCCTTGCGAAGATCGAATTGGAAACGAAAAGCAGGACTGCGGAAATGACCAGTGACCCTAGAAGGGGCGCCGCAGCGCTGGCCAGGTCCACTCGCCCTCCGGCCGCAAGCCTCACCAAGGGAGTGAAGGGACTGATCCATGCCGTTGGGCCTGGCAGGATCAGGGGGCCCAGAAGCAATACGAAGGCCACAACGTAGAGGACTGTGGCGGCCAGATTGACCTCCTTTGACCCCATGCACAAGGTCGAAACGAGCGTCGCGGCGGAGAGGACCAGGAGGGAGATGATCAGGATGCAGCTGGCGACTGCGGGTACGTTCATGATCCTCATGAAACATGCAAGAAGGAACAGCAGGGCAAGAACCTGAAGAGATGAGAGGAGAAAGCCTGAAACGAACTTGCCGATCAGGAAGTTTCTTGGTCGGCTTGGAGCCGCGAGGAGGGCCTCCACGGTGCGGCGTTCCTTCTCGCTGATCACCGACTCGATCAGGATGCCCGAGCTAGAGAGAAGCGGGAAGAACAGCCCAAATGACAGCAAGACCAGCGAGAAAAACTGCCCACCATCGGAACCTGAGTCGGCACTGGTTTTCCCCTCAGGGCTGCCGAAACCTTGAGCCAGGGACGCGGTCGAGTTCAGCCGGTCTCCAAGGTCGCTGGGCAGGGTGGAAGCGGCCTGGATGCTTGAGACCTTCAACCTGATCGGCCGGAGGTAGGAGTCGACGAGCGATCCGACCCCGTTCTGGGACAGATTCCAGTCCCCCGCTGGAGCTTGGGCAGCAACCTCTTGGAGAAGAGTCCTTTGCTTCGTCCTCTGGTACGACGCAAAAACCAGCTCTAGGATCGCCCTTGCCGAGGCCGAGCGTGGATCCCGCTGGTTTACCACGTAGCGAATCGTCATCTCGGGCACGCTCGTAATCCCGACTATCAAGCAGAACCTGCCTGACTCAAGGCCTGCCCAGGCCTCAGCCTCCGACCCGACATGCTCCAGCTTGAGCCTTTTCTCCTCGTGCAACATGGTCTCAAGAAGCGAGCCCCCTTCTCCCCATACTCCGATCGGGGCAAAACCCTCGGCCCTTGACGAAAGAACATCCATTCCCTGGCTGACGTCGCGTGCATACTCGACGAGCATGGGGACCATGATGGCCAACATGAGGGTCTGCAGGAGTAGCGCAACCAAATACCTTCGGTCGGCAAGCGTGGCGGCGGTCTCGAATTCTACGACGGCGAGGAGGCCGTCGTCATTCGGCCTCAATCCCATCCCTCTTCGTGAGCATGATGAAGCACTCCTTGAGGCTCGGCATGACTTGACGGATCGAGATCACGCCGTTCGGCCGCAGCGCACGATAGGCCTCATCCATATCGGCCTCCCCGGTTATCCCATTGGGGATCATCCGGTAGGACTTGAAAACCGAAAGTTGGGCCTCGTTCAGGCTGGGGTTCTCCAGCAGGACCTCGAGCCTGTTTGATTCCGGCCCGCACAGTCGCTTTATCTCGCTGACCGTGCCCGAGGCGACAAGCTTGCCCCCGTCAATGACCCCGACCCTGTCGCACAGCGCCTCGGCCTCGTCCATATAGTGGGTGCAAAGAAGGATGGTTTTACCTTCCTCCCTCTCGGCCAGCATGAAGCTCCTTATGCGGTCTGCCGTGGCCGGGTCCAGGCCCATCGTGGGCTCGTCAAGCATGAGTAGGTCAGGCTCATGCACCAACGCCCTTGCTATCGCAAGCCGTTGCCTCATGCCCTTGGAGAAGTTCCCAACCCTATCATCCGCCCTGTCCCGCAGGCCAACGAAAGACAGCACAGCATCGATCCTCTCTTCAGTCGCCTGGCAGCCGTAGAGCCGAGCAAAGTACTTCAGAAGATCCCGCGCCGTCGGCCTGGGATATAGGCTCGGTTCCTCCGGCAGGTATCCGATCCTCTTCTTCGCCTCGCCGGCCTCCCTCCTCATGTCCAGACCGAACACACGAACCCGGCCCTCGTAGTTGGTCAGTATGCCCGCGGCAATCCTAACAAGGGTGGACTTGCCGGCGCCGTTTGGACCGATCAGTCCGAAGCACCGACAAGCCTCAACCTGAATGGTGACGCCGTCCAGTGCAACGAATCTGCCGTATCTCTTCCTGACATTTTCTAGGTCAAGAACCCGCACAACCAAAGACTCTAATTGTGCCTTTTTCTACTTTTTCGGCTGCCAGCGCGAAAATTCGCGCAAAACTTACTCACGTATCAGGTTTTCACAAAGTCCGGGCCCCCCTGTCAGGAACTCGCCCGGATGGGATCAGTTCTCTTCGTCGCCTACAAGGCCCTCCACTCGTGCCTCATCACCTTTATCCTCATCACGCTGTGCCGGTCCGGAGCGCTTCTCAAGGCGGCTCTGCAGCCCTGCTCGCCGTGAACCTGTCCATGGCCTTTGCCGCGGTATGCAACATCTGGGCGATCATGAGTTGTCTATCGCTATACTACATTTTTCGCCTAGGCCTAGATCGTCTTTGCTCGGGCCTCGGCTAATCACCTCAACTACCACGGAACTCGTCCACCACTTGTCTTGCTTGAGAACGGAGGGAGCTCAAACGCCGCCCTCCTCCACTGACCCCCCCGCTATCCAGCCGTGGACCAACACGAAGACCTCGAACACTGCTCATATGGGCGAGAATACGAGACAGCCCCAGATGCCGGCTCAAATCCTAACCCCAACAATGTCGTGACAAATGTGATGCCGAAAACGAAGAAACGGGAAAAAAGAATGCAAGCCGGGGAAGCGACCATCGATCGCACACCAGCGAAACAGTCGGGTCCCTGGACTGCATTCCCAAGGAGAGAGTGGTTCATGGGCCTTACTCCCGCTTGATCACCAGAACGTCCATTACGCTGCTTCCGCCGGCCGTGCTAGCCGTCACCTGCACCTCCCAGCGTGGCGGGGCCGAGGTCGACGGAGCATTCAACGTGCCTGTGGCTGTGATCACTTGGTTCGGTCTGAGGGGGCTGGTAGCATTGACCGCTGGGAAACTCAATGCGGTAGTCCATGTACCCAAGGCCGCAGTGTTGTGTCGCACCGTGATGCTAGGGATGTCCACGTTTCCGGTATTCTTGATGGAGACCGTGACCGCATCGCCCGTAGATCCGGTGCTGGGACCCAGGATGACAACGGATGGCTGCCTACTCCCCACATTCTGCTGCCTGATGAAGTTGTTGTAGAAGATGTAGAACCCTGCAACCGCTGCAACCGTGATGGCGATCAGCAAGAGAGTCGCTATGACAGGCGTGATTGCGCGCTTCTCACTAAACATCCTTTCTCACCTCCCGCAAACTTGTCGACCACAAAAGCATTGGCATTGAGCCGATATTCGAGTGCTTTTCGGACGCACTATTTTTGGCGCAGATGCCTATTTGCAGCAGAAAATATAAAGGTTTCGCATAATATTCAGGACCCGTTGCTCAAATCTTATCGCGTCAGCCTTCCTTGACAAGCTCGGTCAAGAACCGTAAGTAGCTGGGTCAAGAAACTTCGACTAGATGTCCACGATCATGTTCGTGGGAATCTCTATCCTGGTCGCCTCGCTCACCCTCTCCAGTCCCTCAAGCAGCTTCTTGCTCTTGCAGTAGTAGCTGATGCCGTCTATGCAGGTGATGTAGATCTCCTTCGGCCGGAACGCTCCGATCTTGCTGTGTATGACGAGCTTCCCGGACTCCCTAGCCATCCTCAAGAAGCTAGCCGGGGAAAGCTTCACGAGCATGCCCCCAATGACGACCTTCTCGATGCCGGTCCCAGGCCTGGGGGCTTCCGGGGCCGGCTGGTTGGCAACCGCCGTGGTCGCCTCGAGGTCGTCCAGGACCTCCTTGACGTACAGGCCCTTCGCCGTGATCCTGTACTCCGCCTTCTCGTCCTGCTCTATCAGGTCGCCCAGCTCTTTCAGGTGGTAGCTGAGGTTGTTGGACCTCACGCTGGGGTCAAACGTCCTGAGGTGGTTTAGGATCTCGGTGAAGGTATACGAGCCGCCCGACGCAAGGAGCTTGATGATCCTCTGCCTCGTCGCGGTCGAAAAAACGCTGACGAGCCGGCAAAGGTCGTTCTCGCCGGCCGGCTCCATCACGTCGGTCGACAACCGATCAGCCTCCCAAGCTTCTGATCCTTGCCAGGTACTCGTTTGCCTTCTCCCTCTCGCCGTTCGCCATGTGTATCTGTTGGAGGTTGATCAAGGCCGGCTTGAAGTTCGGCTCAAGTTTGAGGGCCCTCTTGTTCATCTCGATCGCCTTGTCGAACTTCCCGACCAGGTAGTACAGCAGGCCAAGGTTTGCGAGCGGCGCTTTGAGCGATCTGTCGATCTTGATGCTCTCTTCAAGGTACCTCCGGGCCCTCTCGGTTTCCCCAAGCCTGAGGCATGCCGCCCCGTATCCTGCAAGGGCCTTCGCGTACCTTGGGTCAAGCTCTATCGCCTTGCCGAAGTACTCGATGGCTTTGGCAGGCTGGCCTTTGGCCGACCACGCCCTGCCCAGGTTGTAGTAGCACTTCTTTGCCCCCTCGACATCACCGGTCTTGACAAGCACCGATGCGAGGCATTCAAGCGCCCGGGTCGAGCCCGGAATTGCTTGGATGGCGGACCTGTAACATCGCTGGGCTCCCGCGTAGTCCAGCGCGTTTTCCTTCATCAGGCCCAGGTTGACCCATGCGAACTCAACCTCCGATGAGCCCAATGGGGCGAAGGTCGTCACAAGCGAGCTTGCCGCACCCGCGGCATTTGTGCGCCCCCTCCTGAACTCCTCCGGCACCCAACCGAAGTTCGCAGCGAAATGCACCTCAACATCCGGGATCGGGTTGCCCTGGTCGTCGGTGACCACGACGTTGATCAGGTAGTCGCGCGGGTCCAGCTCCATGAACTCCTTCGACGCCGCCTCCTTCCTTCCGTCGGCCTCCGGCAGAACGATCCCGAACGCTTCCTCAAGCTCGCCCGCCTTCACCCGGATCTCCTTCCTGCGGCCGTTGCTTTGGAGCAGGTAGTTGTACAGCCTCTCGGCCTCGGCTTTGCGCCCCGCCTGCTGGTATGCGTAGGCCAGATCGCAGAGCGCGGAATAGTTTGAGGTCGCCTCCATCTGGGTCTGCTCCGCCTCGAGTATCCTGATCGCCTCGGAGAACTTCCTCTCCTCCAGGTGCTTCAGGGCCTGCCCGAGGCGCTCGATGTGCTGCGCCGGGATCCTTTCCTTCCACCCCTGCTCCATGGTGGGGTTCAGGGATATCGCAAAAGAGGCCGGCTTGCCCGGCACGAATTCGACCTCGAGGCTTGAGCTCAGGTCGCCGCAGGCGGCCTTGACGTGTGCCTTTCCGGCGACGCGCGAAACCAGGCGGGCCTCGGCCTTCCCGTCCTTATCCGTCGTCGCAGCCCCACCGTTCTGAATGGTCCCAAGGTCGGTTTGGAAGTTGACCGTCCTTCCGGGGACGGGGTTTCCGGCCTCGTCCACGACGGTGGCGACCAGCAGGCATTCGCTCCTGCCATCAGCCACGACCCTCTCGAGGCTGGTTTGAAGGTCCATCCTAGCTGGGGATGCCGCCTCGAAGACGACCTCGACCGCCGACAGCAAGGCCTCCGGGCCTGCGGTTCTAGCTCTAACCGAGGCTGGACCGACCTTTGTCGACTTCACATATGCGCTTGCCTTGCCATCCGGCCCCGTCGCCACCTGCCCCGTCGGACGGACCTCGCCCAAGTCGGTCTCGAACAACACCCCCTCCGCCTCGACGGGATTACCATACTCATCCTTCACCTCTGCGGTGATGCAGGCCTCAGACCTTCCGTCAGCCGGAAGGGTTGGACGATCCGTCGCAAGAATGATGTTGGAGGGCCTGGATGCCACGAACCTTATTGCGGCCTCGGCGGTGAGAACCTCCTTCTGCCTCGGAAGGCTACCCAGAGCGGGCGGGCTTCTTTCCTTGAGCAGCCCCAGGAAACCCTTTTCCTTCTTCGCCAGATCCGGCGCCACATCGTTGATCCAGCTTCTGTACCGGTTGCTACACCTCACCCTCGCCAGGCCTACCCTCTGGGACGATATTGTCGTGGTGGCCCGGCCCTCCTCATCCGTCATGCAGTTTACCCTGTCCGGATCAAGGCTGCCGAGATCGGATTCGAAGGACACCTCCTGGCCCCTTATCGGGTTCCCGTAGGCATCGGTAACGAGCGCCGAGACCGTGGCCGTTGTGCTCCCGTCGGCCACCACCTCGGATCGGTCCGCCTCTAGGAGGATCTTCTCGGGTTTCCCGGCCTCCAGGGAGACCTTGCACAGCCCCACGCCGTCCGCCCTCTTGGCCTCAATCTTTCCCGCGGCTGCCTTGTTCAGGGCAGCGGAGACCTCGCCCTTCTTCTTCGCCGCGGCGACGTGGCCCGCCCCGACGACCTTTGCCGGAAGCTTGAGGCCCAGGCTGGCAGTTCCCTTTTCATCGGTCCTGATCTTGAGCATTACAAGATCGTCATGCTCAGTCCTCTCAAGCTCCGACTCTCCCAGTCCATACAGCTCGCCCAGGGTGGTTGCAACGAAAAGCCAGACCTTTGAGGCCGGCTTGCCCTTCTCGAGGACCTCCAGTACTATCTTGCTCTTGCAGTTGCCGTCGTTGATCATTTTCTCCGGCATTGCGGACAATCTTATCTCGGTGTCTCCCAAGGCGACCCTCCCCCTAGATGATCGAACCGCCGAAGGTGACGAAAAGGCCGGCGTACGTTAGCGCCAGGAGAAGCAGGGCGTGCTTCAGGCCCGCATATGCGGATCCCTTCTCCAGCACCCCCGCGTACAGCCCTCCGCCGACCGCGGACTCGATCATGAGGACCTTGATGACGAACCTATAGTGCGCGAGCTTTGCGGCCTTCTCGGCAGCTGAGAGCTCCGCGCCCGCCTGGCTGGCGGAGGTCATGGAGAAGCTGAACTGCAGACCTCCGAGCTCCTTCAGGAAGCTTGAGTACACAATGTAGACGACCCCCACGAATATCATGAAGGAGAAGTAGGACATGTAGACGTACTGCTTCATCCCGGCGGATTGTTCCTTCCTTATCATCTGCCGTTTCTCAGCCGCCTCGGCCGCCGACCTTATGGTGGTCGTTATCTCACCTCCGGCCCTGCTTGCGGCAATGATGGTGTATATCGTCGAGGCGATGAACTTGCTCTTCGACCTGACCGCGAAGTCGGAAAGGACCCGTTCGAACGATCTACCCCACGATATCTCGGTGGCCATCCTTCGAACCTCCTTGGTGAGCGCCGAGTAGTTTGAGCTCGCGGTGGAGTAGACCGCCTGGGCCATCGTCATGCCGGCCTCCTTCGCCTCTGCAACGTCGATCAGCCACTCCGGGAACCGCGCCTCCATGTCCATGAGCCTGTTGAATGCCCTGTTTCGATTCCAGACATAGGGGCCGATGACCAAAAAGAATAGGGCAAGCAAGACCTCAATGTAGTACTTCGTGGAAGCGACCCTCACGAAGCCGGGCATCGAGCTGGCAAGCCGCCCGTTGGGGGAGAGGATGAAAAGGGCCAATAGCCCTATGAAACCGATCAGCGCAAGGCTGGAGAGGCCGAGGTGAATGTACGTCAGGGAATCCCTGAGCAGCCCCCGGGACCTCTTGAAAACAATGGGCTTTACCTCCACCGACATTCGCTCACCCCCTACAGATTCGGCTTCACCGCGCTGGTCATGACCATGAAGACCACGTACCCCACCGGTACCAGCAACAGCAGGGCGTACTGCAGCATCTTCATCATCGTCTCCATGGTTGGCAGGAGCAGCATCATTATCACGCTCATGACGAGCGCCAGGATCGGCCCGAGTATGAGGATCACGGTGTAGGCCTCTGAGACCATGCCGAGGGTCTCTATCGCGGCCTCCTGGTCCCTCCTGCTGTCGTCGATGACCTTCTCGGACTGCAACATCAACAGGCTCTTCAGATCCCCGCCGGACGTCATGGTCGTTATCATCTTGTAGAAGAGCGCCCTGAGCTTGGCCGACGGCGTCCTCTCAATCGCCCTCTCGAGGGCCGACTTGATCGTGTAGCCCAGGTTCTCCACGTCCGACACTATCTTAAGGGCCTCCCGGGACATCTCGCCATACCTGTTTCCCTCCGCGATCGTCCTGAACATGTCCAGGGTGTTCGCACCGGAACCGGCCATCGTGGCCATCGCCGAAACCGCGAAGGGAAGGTTCTCATCGATGTTCGCCTTCCTGGTCGAGGCCCTGTAGCTCGGGTACATGAAGAACGCGCCGAACACAACCGGGATCGAGATGATCGAGAGGACGGCGATGAACGGCACCCTGAGGATCAGGCCCAGGACCAGAAGGACTCCGAAGCTCACGCCGAATGCGATGATCATGGTCAGGACCACCGCGCTGGCGTATGCGCCTACATTGATGGGAAGGCCGGCCTGCCTGAGCGAGGTGGCGAAGTTCGGCAGCCATCCCATCCTGGGGTCAACGAATCCCCCGATCAACCTGTGGGCGTACTTGCAGTAGTTCGCGAGAAATCCTCTCTTGGCCCTGTATTCGGGCTTCTTCGGCTTCTTGGCTGACTGCTCGGCTTCTTCAGGCTCCCTCGGGTACAGATTCCTCCCCCCTCTTCTTCCTCTTTGATCTAAACACCCTCTCCAAGGCGAGGTCCGGGGACTTATAGTACTCGGCTATCAGCTCGCTGACCTTCTTGAAGTCGAAGATCTTCTCCTGCCTCATCCAGTCGATGAAAAGGGCCCTGCGCGTTATCTCGTCCCAGACCTCCTTCTCGTCGATCCCTCGGATGAACGCGATCTTGCTGATCAGCGTGCTCTCCCGCGCCACGAACTCGTGGGTGTCGGTCTTCGGGTTCCATCTGAACAGCTGTCTGGTCACCGGGGTTTCCGTCTTGGGATCGACCGTGACCATCTCCGACAGGTTCAAGGTTCTCCTGAGCTTTCTACCCCCGCTCACTATCACGCCCTGTATCATGAGCGCGTTCAAGTGGGATAGGAGGCTCGGAGGCAGGTTTATGGGCCGGGTCACAAGCCTGTGAAGCAGGGATGTCACGGAGTCGGCGTGGATCGTGCCCAGGGCTGGGTGGCCGGTGGCCATCCCCTGGAACATCACGTACGCCTCCTCACCTCGGACCTCTCCCACGACCATGTAGTCCGGCCTCTGCCTCAGGGCAGCCTTCAGGAGGTCGAACATGGACACCTCGCCCCTCCTCCTGCCGGTCGAATCAGCCGGGCCGAACCCGGGCCTCGCGACGGCGGGAAGCCAGTGCTTTATGGGTATCTGAAGCTCCTGCGTGTCCTCGATGGTGACGACCTTGGACTCGGGAGGTATGAACATCGCGATCGCGTTGAGCATCGAGGTCTTGCCCGAGGCTGTAGCGCCGGATACCAGGATCGACCCCGTGTACTTGTGCTGCAGCGCCATCCAGATCAGTGCCAGCATGGTGGGGGAGCAGGTGTTCCACTCCGCCATGTGCACCGGGGTGAGAGGTTCCTCCCTGAACCTTCGTATGGTAAACGTGCCCCCGTGCATCGTCACCTCGGAGCCGAATGTGGCGTTCACCCTGCTGCCGTCAGGCAAGCGGCCGTCCAAGACCGGTTCGGCAACCGAGATGTCCATCTCGCATTTCTGGGCGATCCTCAGTATGGCATCGTCAAGCTCCTTTGAGCTGTTGTATACCACGCTCGTCTTAAGCGAGCCGTGCTTGTTGTGGTAGATATAGACCGGGATGGACACGCCGTCGCAGCTTATGTCCTCGATGGCCGAGTCGTGGAAGAAGGGCTCTATCTTGCCCAGCCCAAGCATGTCCCTCTTCAGATAGTAGGCGAACTTCTCCCGCTGGGCCTTGTCGGTGGAGATCCTGAGCTCGTCCAGGATCTCCTGGATCTTCTCGTCGAAGTAGGACTTCGCCTTCCCCAGCTCGCTGAGCGAGTAGAAGTCCGACTCGATCTCCTCCTGGACGATCTCCTTTATCCTGGCGAGGATCATCGCCTCCTTCTCATCAAGATCGGGCTCGACGACGTAGTAGATGGCTTCCTTGTTCTCATCGTCCCAGCGTATCACAGCCCTTGAGAACGGGTTCTGAAGCCAGTACTCCTTGTGGATCCCCGGAAGGGTGCTGTCCTTCCACTGCGTGGGGATGGATAGGAACTCCTGCGGTATCTCCGTCTCCAGGTGGGCGCCGGCCACAGCCTCGGCCGAGAGGAACTTCAAGGGGCCCTGCTCTGCGACCGTTATTCCAAGGCTCTTTCTAACCGAGGCATCATCCAGCGATTCGACCTTCAAGTCTTCGTCCGCAATCTTCGCGAACTCCTGGGTCGGCATCGTCGCTAGGTCGAGCAGCGACCGTGCGGACTGATCAACCTCCTCCTGGGGCTCCTTGACCCCAAGCTTCTTGAAGAGCCCCAAGGCCTCGTCATCCACAGCTGGCTTGGAGGCCTTCATCTCCAACCGCCTGCGGGCCGCCGCGGGGACGTACCTCAGGAACGCCTTCCTCTCGATGTCCTCCGGGGTACCCGCCTCCGGCAGCGTCCCCAGGGCCCTCCTCATCTTCCTGAGGAACTTCACATTCACTTTCCTAGCGCTACTTCTTTCCATTCCGCCTCACCCTAACCGGGCATACCGAACTCGCCTTTGCGAGAGCTATCGCGCAAGCTCAGCCTTCCTGTTCCGCCGCAAGATCCGTCTGGCCCAGTATGTCCTCCGGTCCCTCCTCGGCCAGGGCCGCGCCGAACTTGGGCATCCTGGCCGGGAGGTTGTCCAGAAGCGATACCATCTCGTCCAGCTTCGCGTTCAGCTGCTGGAGACCCTTGCCCACCTCCTCGCCGAGGCGCTTGGTGACCTCGAGGAGCTCCTTCACATAGCTCCCCTCGGCCTCTTCCTCCTGATCCTCGACGGTGGACACCTGCTCGAAGACAGCTATCAGGCTATCTATCTTCGAGATCAGCAACTGGACCTCGCGGCTGACCGGTTCCTCCATCACTTCTTACCTCCTTGCAACTCCTTTTCGCGATCCTTTGATTCTTCATCCTTGGCCTTCGACCCGCGTCCCAGCGAGAAGGCGTCATCCCCTGCCTCGGGCGCCGGCGCCTCTGCCAATGCAGCTTGGGCCTTCGGCACCTCCTCGGGTGCTGGCGCCTCCTTTGCCACCTTCTCGACCGCGGAGATCCGAGTCGATGCCGGAATCGTTACGCTTTTCGGCAACTGTCCGTCGGACCTGGCGCGGGAGACCGCCAACGAGAGCATGTAGACGACATCCGAGAGGCCGAATTTGAAGCCCTGCACCAGGAAGGTCGGGGGTACGGTCTGCGAGCTCTTGACCCTATTCTGGATCATGTCGGCGAGCAGAAGGTAGGCGTCCCTCACCACAGCCAGGTTCTTGAACTCCTGTCCAGGCACCAGACGGGACTGCGGATGCGTTATTATGAAGGTGGTCCTGTCCGCCCTCTTGGGATTGGTCGCCTTGACCTTGGCAAGGTACAGCGACAAGAGGTAGGCGAACTCGGCCAGGCTCAGCTTCTTCTTCCTGAAAGGTATGAGCGGCGGCACCGTCCGTGTTGCGTCGACGTGGGTGATCACCGAGTTGGCGAGCGATCCGAGCTGGTGGCCCTTTATCTTCTCGGCTATCCTGGTCTCGTAATAGTAGATGCCCACGATGGCAGCGCCGGCCGCGGCCCATAGAAGGAACGGCAGGATCGTCTTGAAGATCTTCTCCCCGATTCTGACCTGGACCGCCTCCAACTCCAACCTATACTCGTTTCCCGCTGCGTCGCTGTAGATCGCAACCGGCGAGAATACGAAGCGACCCTTCTGTTGGACCTTTCCCTTGACCTGGACTTGGAGCTCGTTCAGCGCGGACAGGTTCTCGGTGACCATCACCCGGTCGCCGTCCAGGATCCCTCCCGCCACCGCGATGTCGCCCAGCCAAGTGACCATATCGCCCAGCAGTATCCGTAGGCTGCTCGCCTCGAACGTGCCGTCGTTGCCCAGAACGAGCGAGAACCCGTACTTTCCGCCGAGCCTGGTCTTGGACCTTGCTTCAAACGTCCTGACGGTTAGCATCGGCCTCTTCACGGTCAGGTTGAAAACCCCGATCTTCATCGTGTGCTGCTCCCCCCTGAAGTCGGCGTATGATATGCTGACGTTGATCTTGTCGTAGTTCCTTCCGATCTTCTCTCCGAGCTCGATGCCTCCGAAGACTATGGACATGTCGCGGGATCCACCTTCGGCCAGAACATCCAGGTTGTCCGCCGAGGCCACCGAGACGCCGTCCGGACACTCCACCCTGAACGCCACGTTCGTGAGGTCGGTGTCGCCGGCGTTGGAGACGCTCAGATTCAGGAAGCCAGGCTGTCGGGGCATCACGACGAAGCGGCCGTTGACTAGGCCAGCCGAGATCGAGATCGCGGGCGGCCGGACGAGAACCTCGGCCACCGCCTCCCTTGAGTAGGTCCTTGACATCTCATCGCCGTACCAAAGCTCCAGGGGGAGCTTGGCCTCCTCCGGCCTTCTGACGTCTTTCAGTACTCTCAACCTGAGCGCGAATTCCAAGACCGAACCCGGAGCAATGCCGTTGGAGAGCAGCTTGCTAAGCTCGCCTGAGTTCAAGAGCTCCCATCCAGGGTGGGAGGGTTTCCCGTCGGTCCAACCGGTGAGAACAAGGCCCGTGGACCTGCTGTTGCCAACGTTCCTCACGGACATGCGCAGCTCCAGGGTGTCGTTGTACGTCACGGACCCGGCTGGATCCTGGACGATCCCGCCCTCCCAGACGATGTACGGCCTGTTAGCCACGCTCACGAGCTTCTCGACTCCCGTCGAGTAGGACTGGAACCTGTGGCCGGCCGGATCAGAGTATGTGACCACGGCCGGTTCGAAGTTGGATGTCGCCTCAGCGAAGGACCAGACTGGGTATGTGAAGCTCACCGTCTCGCCCTTCCCAAGGTTCAGCTTGCCGTCCTTTCCCCAGACTATCTGGCTCGTCCCGAGCGATTGGAGGGTGTACAGCCCATCAGGAATGTTCTCGGTCACCGTGACCCCCCTGGCCTCGATCTCGGCCGTGTTTCTGAGCGTTAGCGTCACGTTCTCGTGGATCAAGGGCGAGAACGGCCACTCCTCGCTCCTGGCCAGAAGCACCTGAGAGGTTGCCGACCTTGTGACCTCGATGTAGGGTCTGACAACCGAAAGATCCAAGAATATGCCATCCTCAGGCGTGGACCTCCTGCCCCGGAAGCACATGTACTCCACAGACGCTACGAATCCTCTGAACGAGACGTAGACCTCTCCGGGGGGAAGGCTCACGGCCTGGAACTCCACAACGATCGTAGCCTTCTCGGACTCCCTCAGTAAGTCCAGCACGGGCGAGCTTGCAATCGACAGGCCACCGGGAACCTCGACGATGGCCCGGACCGAACTCAGATCGGTGTCCCCGACGTTTGTGATCTCGATGCGCAACTGCGGCCGTTCGCCCGGTCCAACATAGGAACGCACGAAGGACTTCTTGAACGAGACACCTACCTGTGTTGGCCTTACCTCAAGCTGGGAGGAAAAGACGCTCGCATAAGACCTTCCTTGGGAGTCCCTGTAGCTCAAAGGAAACCTGAGCGCAAAGGAGGCTACCGATGGCACATCCTCCAGAACCAGGACCTTGATCGGGAGCGACAGGACCGACTCGGGCCGGATCCCACTTTCCAGTGCCTCCCTAACATACACCTGGTTGAGGACTATGCACTTGATATCGGGGACGCCCTCGCCGAGCCATTGGCCCATCTGGAGGGCGGTTGCGTTCTGGTTGCCTATGTTCTTGATCTTGACCACGAATGTCACCGTATCGTTGTACGAAACCGGGCCCGACAGCGGCGCGCCGTCCGAGCCCAGCACAAGCACCGGGCCATCGTCCACCAGGAACGGCCTGCTGGAGAGGGCCCAGACATCCAAGGTATTGGATGTTGATTCGTACCGGGTGTGGATTGGGTTGGTGTACGTGACCACGGCCGGCGCGTAGAAGTAGTGCCCGGGGTTTCGCGCCCAGACCGGGTACTGAAGGGCAATCGACTCGTTGGGGGCCAGGGATATGTCCCCCATCTCGCCCCACACGATCAGATCGGAGCCAAGGGTCAGGTTCTCGAACGTGATCAGCCCGGCCGGCAATCGTTCCTTGACGACGACCCTCAGGGCGAGATCGTTTCCAACGTTCCTCAGCGTGAGGGTGACCCTGCTTGCGATCTCGGAGCTCCTGGGCCAGTAGTCGGGCCTTGCCAACAGGTACTCGCAGTCAATGGTTCTCAGTATCTCTATATGGGGAGATAGGACTTCGACGGGAAGCTCGTAGTCCACGTCCGGGATGTCCCGGCCAGACGCTGTTGCAACTATCTTGTTCGGACCGAACTCCTTTCCTTTGATCTGGATGGTCTTGAGCTCATTTTGGTTTGGACCCAGCCGCCCCTCCCAGATGAGATACGTCCCGTAGACCAGCTCCAGCCCCCTGCTGAGGCTGAGCAGGACGCGCGCGTTCTCAACCGGGCTGTTGCCGATGTTTCTGATGGAAAGGCTGATGGTCTCGGTCTCCCCGGCTGATATCTGCCTAGGGGGGTCTATGAACTGCACCATGACCGGTGAGCGGTAGGTCTGGGCCATTATGAGGTGCGAGAGCGCCCGGTACACGTTGCCAAGGACTGGGTTCTCGTCGTAATGGGTGACCATGGCCTGGAACGGGTATGTGCCCTCGCTCGCCGCCACGATGGTCGCGCTGAACTGTACATACATGCCATCCTCAAGGTCGGTCCCGGTCGGGAAGTTCGTGCTTTCGATCACGAAGCCCGGGAAGCTCAAGGACATGTTCTTTGCAATTCTATTGCCGTCGTTCTTGACGGTGGCCGTCACGGTGACCTTCTCGCCCAGGTTGATGAAGATCATCTGCTGGCCACCCTGATCCACTATTGGTCTATCGGCCGTGAACTGTATGAACGCCAGATGGGGGCCCAGGGCGGTGAAGAAGAAGTCGTCAGTGGAGAGCGTATAGGCGTCGTTGCGCACGCCGGCCTTGTAGCAAACGCCCTTCCAATCGACGGTCACGAAGCCGTATGACGTCCTCCCGGGGACCGTGATCGTGGTGGCCTTGAGGGAGTACATCAGATACACCTTGTTGGAGGAGCCGGGTTTGATCTCGCCCCGCCAAGTCTCAAAGTCGGATATCAGGTTGGGCGGGGTGTTGTCAATGACGGTCACGTTGAGCGCGGGGGATCCACCAGTGTTTTCTATCTCTATCCATGCCGCCGCGGGGTGGCCGATGGGAAGCTCCTCCCTCGACAGTCCCTTTGTCACCCGAAGGACGGGGGGCGATGGGTAGATCAGGAACTGGACGGGGATCCGGATCTGGTGGGACTCTGCATGGGCGTCCCGATAGGTCAGAAGCACGTCAAATCTTGCAGATTCCCGGACTTGCACGTTCCTGGGGAACGCGAGGTTGAATGATCTGGTCAGCGTGCCGTAGGTCAGGTAGTATCTTACCGTCTTGTTTCCCACGGTCTTCTCCCTGTAAACTGGACCGAGGGATGCGGTGAGTTCCCCCGGGCTCACGGCCAAACCGTATCCGGTGATGTTGGTGACCTGGATGTTGATGTCATAGGCCCTGGATCCCGCGAGGTTCTGCGCGATGACCTTCTGGACTAGGATGTCCCCCGCGTAGACGTTGTAGATGATCTGCCCAGGCGACAAGCCGGACGGACTGCCCGTCGGCACATCGTTCTTCACGTCGAAGATGGGCTGCTGGAACTTGTAGACCCGGAGGCGGGCACGATACCTTATCAGATCTCCCGGAACTAGTTCCTCTCCGAGGTAGATGATCTGGACATCCCTCCTTCCGCCGACGAAGAACTCCTTGAACTGGTTGCGGGCTGTGAACGTTCGGGTGACGCTGGAGTAGCCCAAGGACGCGGTCACGTTCACCTGCCACTTTCCCCCGTCTTGGCCGATGAAAGTCCAGTCACCTGCGGTCACCTTCTTGATGTAGGTGTAGATCGTGTAGCCCTCGAAAACGAGCCGCTGCCTTGGGTTGATCTCGATCTCGGCATACGGGCCCTCGGGGCGGTATGAGAGATACTTCAGGTTGAAGTCGTAGGCTATGCCGTCCTTGGTCTGCATATCTGTGATGAGTTCGTTGTTTTTCTCGACAAGCGACAGGCTCTTTAGAACGACGGTCTTGCCGCTCGAGTTTAGGGATACCTGACCGGTGAGGAGCCCCGAGTCGCTTAGCTCCAGGTTGAACACATAGCCGGCGTAGGTTATGGTGTCCCTCGACTTCGTCATCCTGTAACGGTGAAGCTGTTCCACCTGCAGGTAGTTCGAGTCATCCACGCCTCCCTCGAACCTCATTCTGTAGGAGATGACAAAAGAACGCATCGTCCCATTGTCGGCCTGGAGGGTCGATGCCTCGTTGCGATTCTTTGAGGCATCGGTTGCGTTCACGTAATAGCGCACCGCGGTGTCGGTCTCGAATGGGCCGATGATTGCCTCGTACAGCTCGTTGTCCGGGTTGTACGTCATGGTCCTCTCAAACCACATGCCGGCCTTGTCGTAGTATAGGACTACGGACCCTACATCGCTTGGATCGGTCACTGAGGCCCTTATTATCAGGTGATCCTCGCTCTCGGTGTAGAGGGGCATCGCTTCGAGCTGTATCTCCGGCCCCTCCGCGTCCTCCTTCAGAACGGTGATGGTCGTGTTAACGTAGGTCTGGGTCCCCTTGTTTGAGTATACGTCAACCGCGGTGATGTTGAGGATGAGCACGACTAACTCCGACCTGGAGCCGATGTCGTTGTTCAGGTAGGTCCACTCGTACCTGTAGTTCGCCTTGAGAACCATGGGGGCCAGGTAATCCGTTCCGTCGACCCGATAGGCGATCGTCGCGGATTGGACGCCGCTGGAGTCGATTATGTCCGCCTCTATCGTGACCTTAACGCCTTCAAAAGTGATGACCGGGAATCTGGTTATGAGGTTGATCGTGGGGGGATAGACGTCGTCCTGCTGAGCGAGGGTCCCGAGGATCGGCAAACCGGCGAGCAGGGCAGACAGATTGAACGCGATTCCGACGAGCGCGAATGCGGACCTCAGGTTCATCTCGTCTCCATCCGGTTTCGGCAATAATAGCGTTGGCTGTTGAGGCTGGGTTCAATTATTATAAATATATTTCTCAAAACGCTTCCGAATGTTGCAGTTTCTAAGCATAGCCCTTCCTATGTGTGCAATCCTTTCACTCATGGATTCCGGGGTCCGCCCTCTTTTTGTGTTCGTAAAGACAGACCATACCTCCGAGGAAGGTGGCCTTGAACTCCCTCCCGAGGCCCCCAGCAGCCTGCAGCAGGCCTGAGATGTCGCGGTCGATGTACGTGTGGCAGAAGAATCTCGAAAGCGGCACGAGCATGTGGTAAAGCAGCCTAGCAAGCATCCCCGACGGTGCCTCGCTGTCTAGAAGGATCAGCCTTCCACCCGCTCGGAGAGCTCGCTCGAATTCCCAGATAGCATCCTGGGGCTTGGCCACGGTCGTGATCGAGAACGTGCAGATGACCGCGTCCAGGCAACCCGGTCTCAGCGGCAGCCTGCTCACATCTCCTAGCACGACCAAACCCCTCAAACCGAGGACGCCCACCTTCCTCTGGGCCCTCTTTACCATCTTCCTAGATGCATCCACCGCAAGCAACCTGCCCTTGAAGCAGACCCGTTGAAGCTCCTCGGCCATCCTGCACGTCCCGCAACCCGCATCCAGCGCCCAACCTTCCATGTCCCGCACTCTCTCGGCCACCCTTGCCCTCCATTTTCTCTCCTGCCTCCCAAGGGGGCCGATGGTGTCTGCCAGGTCATAGAAGCGCGACCACTTGTCGTAGCGGCTCGCTATCTTCCTGGTCGAAGGCCTCGGCGTAGCAGCCACTCTCACTTGCCGAAGATCGAGAAGCGACGGGAGCCCTTCTTCTGCTCGTTCGGCGCCGCCGCCTCCTGCCGCGGTGCTTTCTCGCCCGGCCTGCCCGCGATTCTCTGGGCAAGACTGAAATGTGCCGCGGCCGCTGGGCTTTCCTTCTTCTTCATCACCAGCGGAACCTTGAGGCTTGCAGATTTCCTTATCTCATCATCCTCGGGAATGACCGCAAGCACATCGAGCCCCAGCATCGAACCTACCTCACGCGGGGCAAGCTCGGCCTTGCTCATTCCAGCTCTGTTCACCACGACCCCGCCCACCCGTGCCCCGATCGCGTCGCACATCATCCTAACCCTCAGGGCATCGGCTAGGCAGATCAGGTCCGGGTTCACGACGAGCATGACCTCGTCAACCAAGGCAAGCGGTATCGTGTTTTCCTTGGAAAGCCCCGGGCCGCAGTCCAAGATCACAAACTCGAACCTGCCGGACAGCTCTTTGACCACGTCTCGCAACCTATCCGGGTTGGCGCGTGCGTACCCGCTGAGGGATAGTCCGCTCGGCACGATCTTACACCCAGCCGGCCCTTCGTAGATGGCCTGGTCTATGGAAGCTTCCCCCGCCAGCACCTCGTGCAAGGTCACGGGGCTCTTCTCCAACCCCAGGTAGAGGCCGAGGTCGCCCATGCCAAGGTCCCCGTCCACGACCACCACCTTTCTGCCCATCATGGCCAAGGCGGTTCCGATGTTGGCCGCCACGATCGTCTTTCCCGTTCCTCCTTTTCCGGAGACCACGGCAATCGCCTTTGCCGGACGGCTCTCCGGACCTGGGCCAACTTCATTTGCCTGTTCCAAGTTCACCACCTGTTTCGGTAGCTATTCCGTCCGTCATCTTCATCATCTTCCTGTGTCAAAGCTAGCGATCAGCATCAACACCCCCTAGACCACCGGCGTTAGTTCTGGGACCGGAAAGCCGCGGGAGTTGTCCGCGGCAACGTTGTAAAGGCCGGTCCTTGGCATCTCGCCGTAGACATAGCACGCACCGAAACGCTCGATCATCTTCAGGTAGAGGTCGGACATGTTCCTCAGCTGCCTGGTCGCATCCATCGTCGGCCTGAGCGTGATGATGGTCAAATCGCCGCCAAGCTTGCCCCTGGATATTGCCTGGGCGCACTTGCGGACGGTCCTCGGGACGCCAAGGGTTTGCTCGAGGCGGTCGGCATTCATTACCCGAAGCAGATGCCCCCAGCTCTCGCTCCTCTTTTGCTCCTCGACCTGGAGCCAGATCTTCTCGTCCTCCTCCTCGGACTTGCCCCAGTTGTTCAGGACGTAGGGCAGGGAGTTTTCGTTCAGGCTATCGGCAAATATGGTGACGTAGGTCTCGAACTTCTTCTCTGGGATGTACTTGGTCAGATCACGCCTGATCTGCTCGGGGGCTAGCTCGCTGGGCGGCACCATTATGACCCCTCTGTCCTTCGCGATGAAGTTGAGCACGAAGGGACGGATCAGGAGGTTGGCCCACTCGTAGGGAACGTTGTTGCAGATCTCGATCATGATGCATCCGCCCTTCAAGCTCTCTCCAACTGCCTCATCCAGCTCTGGAGCCCCGCTGTAGAACGGACATTTCTCGTCCGAGAATGGGATCCAAGGCTTTGGCTCGTCGGGCGGCTTGATCCGCAGCGGCGGAAACCTTCGAAATATCCCGTTCTTGAGCGTGTAGACGTACTTCAGGTTCTTGATCTCGCACTCCCGAAGCTTGTCGAGCCTGACCTCCCTCACCCTCCTGCCGTCGATTTCAGAGTCGGAAAGCGTCACGACGCCGTCGACAAGGAACTCAAGCACCCTGGTGTCCATGAACTCGCTGACAAGGACTAGGGTCAGGTTCTTCTGGCGAGGCCAGTCGGTGAGCTGTTTCTCCGTCTCCACTGCCCGATCCCCAAGCGAGGCATGGACGGCATCCCATGTGTCTATTATTACGGTGGGGTCTTTCAGGCCCTCGACCTTGGTCTTGATGTCCTTGAGGAACTGGAAATCGCCGGCCGACTCACCCGAGTCGAGGGCCGATCCCTCCGAGCGAATGCCGGACAGAAGCTCGGTAGCATCGATTATGTTGTCCGCCTTGACGTACTTTCGTGCCCAAGGAAACTGTTCGTACAGTTTGTCGGGCTTCACCCTGGTCGAGACGTAGAAGCCGTTCACGTTCGCCTTCTCCACCATTAGCGTGAGTGCGAGGGTCGATTTCCCTATGCCGGGTCCTCCCTTGACTAGGAGCGAGTATCCCTTGGTCTTCTTGAGAACTTCTGGGATCTCGTCGGGGATGAGAACCGACATCTGGGAACCGCCTGGACCACAGTCTATGTGCGCCCGCTTAAATTCTTATCAAGATACTCCGTTGACGCTGAATTCTCTGCAATATTACTGAACTTTTCCCAGCGAAAACGTGGGCTGGAATGGGACGACGGCCACCGAGGAAGGATACCAAGGTTTCAGTTAGGTCCAAAGAGATTGCACCTTTGGCAAGGAATCTAGGCAGGTCGCAACGGCGGCAGGACGATCCGCTTTCGGAAAACCAGCCCCTAGATCACGGGGGAGGTGCCCGTCCCTCCCTCATAGACCTTGTCGATGACCGAGACGTCGAGGTCCCTGATGCCCTCCTTCTTCCTGAGCGTCTCCATCAGGTTGATGAGCTCGCCCGAGTTCCGCGTCGAGACTATCGCTATGATCTCGTTCTTGCTCTCGCACCGGGCGATCAGCTCACCGCTCCGCACCTTGGAGAGCTCCTGTACGACCTCATCGACCTTTGCCTGGGTGAACATGTCGAGGAGGTACTTCTCGATCTCGATCCTGAGGAGGGCCCTTACGGTGTACCCGAGCTTCTCATGGTTAACGAGCACGGTGAACTTCCTTATGATCTCGTTCTCGATCAGTTTCTTGACCCTGAAGTGGACCGTCGTATCCGGGATTTGGAGCTCCTTTCCGATCTTGGTGAAAGGGGTCTTGGCGTCCTCCTGCAGCTTCTGGATGATCTTGAGGTCGATCTCATCCAATTGGTACAAGGACGATCCTCCGAGCACGGCCGCGCCATCGGGCTCGGCCGCGAAATTCGTTGATCGTGTCAAGGAATTCGCATAATGCTACTATAAATATGTTATGTTCGCAACAACGATGAAGAAATCCCGCAATAGAAGGATGCCGGATTGTACGAAGGCCCAATGAGTAGCACTGTTTTGTGTGAAGAAGACCACGTGGCTACGCGCCCGGCAACTACTCCTTCACCAGGACCTCCAAGCCCCTCGAGCCTATCTGGATGGGATACTTCTCCATCTTGTGCGCGGTGCGCCTCATCTTCACGACGCGGAGGAATCTCTGGAACTTCCTCTCCTGAACCTCCTCCAACGACAGATGGATGACCCCGTCGGCTATGTATTCCTCGACTCCAAAATTGCTGAACTCGCTTCGCGGCCCGGCCTCCGATATGAATATCGAGGTCATTCCCATCTCCTTCAGCCTCGAGTTCAGTATATATAGGCTCTTCCTTGCCTGGTAGGCCGTCTCGAACAGCACCATGAGGGCTGAGATCGAGTCTATGACGAGGCGTTCGGCGTTCACCGCGGCCTTCGCCTCCTCTATGCCCTGGACCGTGTTCTGGATATCAAAGGTACTGGGGGAGACGAAGAACCTGTGGGGGATTGCCATGAGGCATTTGAAAAGGCCCTTCTCCTCCATTTCCTCAAAGCGAAAACCGAACTTTGCGCTCTGTTCGAAGAACTCGGATTTGGAGGCCTCAAAGCTCACGTAGATGCCCGCGGATCCCTTTCTCATGCCAGCATCCAAAAAGTGGCTGCCAAGGAGCGTCTTCCCCGTGCCTGGGTACCCGCTCACCAAAATCGTCGAATGGTCAGGGTATCCCCCGGACAAGAGCGCGTCCAGACCCTCGACGCCCGTTTCCAACCTCTCAGAAGCCTTCGCCATCAACCATCAACCTTCCAATCCGGATCGGCTTGTAGGACATCGGGCAGCTCTTCCCGATGTTTCAAATTAGGACTCCGTCTTTCGAATAAAAATCGCCTCTATTTAAATTTTTCCCACAATCGGCCTTCATTTTGGGCATTTCTGGCAGAATTTTGCTGAACCTGCCGCGCAGACCGGCCGGCAGAAAGATTTCTTCGATTCCCTGGACCGTCGTTGGCGCCGGACAGGCACCCGTCTCACAAGTCCCCGTCGACGATGGGACCCAGCCCTAGACGCTCGATCGTCGCTCTCGTCGGAATCCCGTTCTCGTCCCAGCCCCTGATCGAATAGTACTCGTTCAGCATGACGTCGAGTTCCACGACGTGCCCCCTCCCCGGACCGTCCGGCATCGGCTCCTCCAAGCACCGCTTCGGCAGCGTGTCATCCTTCCGGGCGAAGCCCTCCCTCTGATTGAAGAGCCTGGTGAGGTTGAACACCCGCTCCCCAAGCACCTTGAGGTCAGCTGCGTTCCTAAAACCGTACCCGGTCGCCGCGTTCACCATCCGGTAGATCTCCCTGAGGGTGAAGCCGAAGGTGCCGAAGAGGCAGATGTCGCAGGAATCGACGACCGCGATCTCGTCCTGGCTGTCGATGACCAGCTGTGCCTTGCCTTTGGTCTCCAAGGGATCGGCCCCGCCCCGCATGCCCAAGAGCTCCTGCATTGCCGGGTATCCCCTCAGGTGGCATCCGCCCCGATCCGACGTGGCGTAGGCAAGCGCCATGCCCTTGGATGCCCTCGGAGCATAGGCGGGCAACTCGAGGCCCTTGACGTGCATCGCAAAGGCGCCCGAACCCGGGTGTTCCTCGCTGAGCCTCTTTACCCCCCTCGAAAGCATCGAGCCCAGCTCGTCCATCCTCCCCATGGCTTCGACCATCCCCACCATCGCCTCCGCATCGCCCCAGGACGGCCTCATCCCGCCGATCTCCTCGGGCCGAATCATCCCCCGCTCGTACATCTCCATGACGAAGCCGATGATGTTCCCGGCGCTTATCGTGTCGATGCCGTAGTCGTCGCAAAGCTTCTCCAAATGGACTATCAAGGATTTGTCGGAGTTTCCGCACTGCGGCCCGAAGGCCCAGACGGTCTCGTAGTCAGGACCCTCCGTGGAATCGCCGCTGAACCTCCCTTCCCGAATCCGGGAGATCTTGCTGCACGCGATCGAGCACCCGAAGCAGGCCGAGTCGCGGATCCACACCTCCTCCCTCCATCTAGCGCCCGACAAGGCCTCGGACGACTCAAACCTGCCCGTCTGAAAGTTGCGAGTTGGCAAGGCACCCGCCTGGTTCACCGTTTCCAGTATGTTGCAGGTCCCCTCCATCGGCAGGCTACGAACCGTGATCTCGCTCATTCGAACCATGCGGTGGGCCGTCCAGCACGCCCTCCTCATCTCGGCCGGATCGGCCACACGTATGGTGTAAGAGCCAGCCCTCACGCAGATGGCCTTGAGGTTCTTGGATCCCATCACGGCTCCCGCTCCGCCCCTCCCGGCCGCGCGCGTCCCGCTGTAGACCCCGGCTATGGTCGAGAGCCGCTCACCCGCAGGACCTATGACGACCTTTCCGTATCCTTCCCCAAGCAGGCGGTCAAGCTTGTCTTGGCACGCCGCTGTGGTCGTCCCCCAAAGCTCGCCGGCGGGCATCAATCTCGGCCCGCCACCGTCAACGACCAACACGGATGGCTGCTCGGCCCTCCCGGTGACGATCAAGCCATCGTAGCCAGCGTACTTCAAGGCCGGTCCGAATGAACCTCCACAGTGGGAGTCCAGGAATGTTCCCGTGTGGGGGCTCTTGGTGACGACGCAGAACCGATTGCTTCCGGGCGCGATCGTCCCGGTGAGCGGGCCGGTCAGAAAGAGGATCATGTTGTCGGGCGAAAGCGGGTCGGTCTTGGGCTTCAGGCCATTGTACAGCAGGTAGGCCCCCAGGCCTTTTCCTCCAAGCAGCAACCGCGTCACCCTGGGATCCAGTTCGCGTTGGGAAAACGATCCCTTCGAAAGGTCGGCCTCAAGCAACCGGCCCATGAAGCCATACCAGTCGTTCGGCATAACCATCACCCACCCGCCGAGCTGAGGACCTGCCTCGGGCACCACTCTTCGCACTCGGGAATGCCCCCGCAGAGGTCGCACAATAGCGGCCTGCCCTCCCGCATCCTGATCACTCCCACCGGACAGGCCTGGGCGCACAGCCCGCAGCCGTCGCATCTGGAGGCGTCCAAAGCCACGAAGCCCAGCCTCTCGTCGACGGAAAGAGCTTTGCTCGGACAGGCCTCCAGGCACTTCAGACACTGGGTGCACACCGTTGGCCTAAAGCCATCGCTGGTTGCGCGCACGATCAGCCTCGCCGACTCCAGGTCGTACCCTGGTCCATGCGCTGCGCTGCACGCAATCTCGCACATCCGACAGCCCGTGCAATCTTGCGGGCGAGAGACCTTCAACCTCATCGGCCCGACGGCCACCGGCCGTGTAACCTCCCTCGCAGACTTGCCACCGTGAACGACCTGGCATATCCTCCTCACCATGTCCCCAGGGTCCGGGGCCTGCACGACGTTCCGGCCGAAAACTGTACCGCAGGCGCCCGACTCCAGCGCCTCCTCCACCACCTCGAGGGCATCCCTCAGGGTCTTGGACTTGGCCCCTCCGAGGATAAGGATCGGAATCCCAGCCGATCTTACGATCTCCCTGTACATCTCCACATCGTTCGTGTAGGGTGCCTTTATGGCATCTGCCCCTATCTCAGCAGACATCCTGATAGATATCCCAACCAGTTCATTGTAGTTGGCGCCGGTTATCCTTTCGCCCAGCGGGATCGGCTCAACTATCAGGGGGAGCCCGATCTCCTCGCACTCCCTCGCATATCTGGCGACCCTTGACACATGCTCGGCTTCCTCCCTGTCATCCGCATAGCCGACGAAGAAGTATATCACGATGGCGTCTGCCCCCAACGCAAGTGCCTCGCTGGGCGAGGTCATGTACCTGTGCTGCACGTGCCTTGACGGAAGGGTGTAGGTCTTCGTCCTGAAGGCGTTAGTCCAATCCGCTCTCACAAGCATCGCTGGCCGATCCCTGCCTTTGAACAGGTACCCTATCCGGGCCGCCTGGCCGGGGCTCACCAGTATGCCGTCCGCGCCGCCTCCCGCAACGGACTCGATGGTCTTCGCAAGATCCACCACCCCGCTTATGGGACCCAGCATGTAGCCATGGTCAGCCGCGATCACGACCGCGCGGCCGTCGCCGGGATCGATGATCCTGCTGAGCCGTATCTCCTTCCCCGGACCGGTCATCAAGTCTACCCACCCCGGCCGAGAAGCCGCGAGAGGCCCGCGATCGAGGGTCCTACGTCTTCCCCTAGCCCCGTGGCCTCGATCACGACCCCCTTGACCCCGGCCCTCACCGACTCCGAGATCCCCTCTCCATCCTTCACGCCAGAAAGCAAAAGAAGCACCGGCGCGGCTCCGGCAGCTTCCACAACATCGCGCATCGAGCGCTCCGATCCTGCATACGGCACGATGATCCCGTCCGCCCCGACCTCGAGCGACATCCTTCCGGCCATCTTGAGCGAGTCAAGGTAGTTCTGCTCCGTGATGCGCTCGCCAAGAGGCAGCGCCTCCACCAGAAGCGGGAGGCCGTACTGTAAGCACTCGGCAGCCAGCTGTGAGACGGACTGAAGGTTGTCCGCCTCATCCTCGTCATCCTTGTATCCGACGTAGAAGCTGGCAACTAACCCATGCGCTCCGAGGAACGCGGCATGCTTTGCCCCAGCGACCGCCACGTGGGTCATCCTTTTCCAGGGCAGAGGGAAGGACTGGGTTCTTGCGACGTTTGACCAGTCTGACCTAACAAGGAGCGCGGGCGCCCGCCTTCCCTTGAAGAGATGGGCCTGCTTCGCAGCCTGGCCCGGGCTGAGGATGACGGCGTCGACCCCGGCCGAGACGATTGCCCCGAGGCCAGACGCCATTTCCTCCAACCCGGGCACTGGCCCCAGCGCAAGACCCTGATCGGCCTTCACAACGATCGCCGCACGGCCCGACGGGTCCAGGAACTTGGACAGGCGAATCTCCTTTCCCATCTGGGAGGACAAATCCATCGACCGCCCCGCCTCCTGCAGGAGTTTCTCTTAACTCTTAGCTTGTCCTGGTCCGTGATGGGCGAATGGGGCGCTGCACGTGCCGTGAGGGACTCCGGACGCAGGTCCCCCTGAACGCCGGGAGACTCGCAGCCAGCCGTCGAAGGCTCCGCGCTGAACTCCAAGGTCCGCCTGCAACGGCCAGAGGGCAAGGAGCTCCAGCGAAACATAATCGCCCGCACGGTGGCGGATGGACCTCGGTGCACGCGGAAGGGAGTTTCCACGCTGCCAGACGCACCGAGAAAGACTTTTATCCCGTCTTTGGAGTTCAAAACGTCCTTACCGCCGGGTGGGTGCGAAATGTTCGTCCTTGCGGGTGACATCGGCACCGGGAGCACAAAGACCATCATCGTCGATGTTGGATCGGGCAGAATAGTGGCTGAAAGCTCCGTGGACTACAAGCCGGGATTCACGGTTCCAAAGGAGCACCCAAACGGGGCCGAGCAATGGCCAGACCCATGGTGGGAGGCCGTCAAGTCCACATCCACACAAGCGATCAAGAAGTCCCGCCTCGACCCCAAGGACATCGGCGCCGTATGCTTCTCCGGGCTCTACGGCGGATCGGGCATCCCGGTCGACGCGGAGATGAGGCCCATAAGGCCGTGCATGATATGGTTGGACCAAAGGGCCTTCCGGGAGTGCGACATCCTCAGGGAGGAGATAGGCGAGGAGGTGTTCGGCGGGGTCTCCGGGAACTACACCATCCACTCCTACTACGGTTACACTAAGATGTTCTGGTTCATGGTCAACGAGCCGCGTCTCTTCAAGAAGACCAAGCACCTCGTCACCCCGAATGGCTACGTCATCGAGAAGCTCACCGGGAGGGTCGTCACCGACTACTGCTCGATGGGCAACTTCGCAGGGGTCTTCGACATACGGAAGTACAAGATATCCGAGGAGGTCCTATCCATGCTCACGAGATCGGCTCGCAAGAGGGTGTCAGCCGAGTTCAAGGACATCGACCTTCACCCCGAGATCTTCGGCGAGCTGGTTTCCTCGGACGAGGTCGTCGGCGAGGTCTTGCCGGAGGCTGCCAAGGCCATCGGCGTCCGTCCAGGGACCCCGGTTGTGGCGAGCGGGATAGATGCGCCAGTCTCGCTCGTGGCCACTGGTGGCGTGGAGTCCGGGTTCAACGGCCTGATGACTGGAACCAGCTGGTGCTGGGGCATCCTTCAGGACCCTGCAAAGGCATCCTTCGCCAAGAGGCTGATCAACTACCCGCACGCCGTGAGATCAAGGGACCTCATCTACTCCTTTGGCGGCGGTGCCTACCCCGGCGGCGCGGTCGATCCGTGGTTCCGGACGAACCTCGGCGGACGCCTGAAGCCCAAGGAGCTCGACGAGTTGGCTGCAAAGGTCCCACCGGGCAGCCTTGGGATCATCTTCCATCCCTTCCTCATGGGCGAGAGAACGCCGATCTGGAACACGGCTGCGACCGGAGGTTTCTTCGGCCTCAGACACCTTCACGACACGGGAGCCATCTACAGGTCCGTGCTGGAGGGGGCGGCTTACCTTCACAAGTGGAACGTGGAGCAGGCCGTCCAGTCGGGCGTTACCCTCGACAAACCCACCCTCCTCGTGGACGGTGGGAGCAAGTCCCCGGTCTGGAGATCCATCCTAGCGGACGTGCTGGAGACGAGCATTGATTTCATGGCCGAGTTCCCAGGCACGCCGTACGGGGACGCGCTGATCGGTGCCGTGGGCGTGAAGGAGGTCAGGCCAGAAGCCATCCACTCGTGGCTGCCGAAGAAGCAAACGGTGAATCCGGACCCAAGGAATGCAGCCGTCTACAGGAAGGGATACGCGCTCTTCAAAGCCGTCTACGAGAAGATGGCGACGATCTATCCGGACTTCTACGAGCTCTACGGAGAATCCAGAAACCTTGAGACGTGATCCATTCTGAAGGAGCCAGAGGACCCCTGGGACCATCGCGCGGGCATGGTCAACCGCATGTCTAGGATCTTCGGGACCGACGGCAGGACGCTGATAGTTGCCGCGGACCATCGCCAGCGGGGCGTCCAAGAAGGCCTGACCGACTTCTCGCGCTTAGCCTCGACGCTCTTCTCCGTCCTGCCCTTCGCAGATGGGCTGATCGCCACCAAGGAGCCGATGCGCCACCTGATAACCTCATGGCCCAAGGAACTACCTCGGAAGGCGCTACTGCTTTCCCTCAACCGCACCGGGCTTTCCCAGTCTGCATTCGAATGGGACGACAGGCTTGTCGCACGACCTCAGACGGCCGTCCGCTGGGGTCTGGACGGGGCAAAGCTCTTGCTCAGGATCGATCCGACGAGCCCGGAAACCTCTCGCCAACTTGAGATGTGCGGCGAGATCTGCGAGGTCTGTGAGAAATGGGACCTACCCCTCGTCCTGGAGCCGCTTTACTGCGTCCGGGTCGGCGGAAAGCTGAAGGTCGACTCCCGCCCGGATAGGATACGCTATGCTGCAATAGTGGCGGCCGACTTCTCCGTGCCGGCCTTGAAGATCCCGTATCCGGACGGGCGGTCAAGGTCATCGCGCCGGAGGAGCTTCCGGGATATCGTACGGTCGGTCAATGCCCGGGTGCTCGTGCTTGGTGGAAAGAAGGTGTCCGTCAAGGACTTCCTGGAGCGCAGCCACGATGCCATCTGCGACGGGGGCTCCGGCCTTGTCATCGGTCGCAATCTCCTCTTGGACAGGTATCCGGCCTTGCTGGCTCGCGCGCTGAGACGGATCGTGCATCAGGGCGAGGATGCTGAGGCAGCTTTCAAGGCCGCTTCTCGGGAGGCTTTGGCTTGAGTGAACCCTATTTTGCCCACCCGACTGCCGTCGTATCCGAGAAGGCAAAGATCGGGGAGGGGACCAAGATCTGGCACCACGCGCAGGTGCGCGAGGGTGCCGTCATCGGGCGGAACTGCATACTGGGCAAGTGCGCCTACGTGGACGCCGATGTGCGCATCGGCAGCGGGGTTAAGATCGAAAACAGGGCATCGATCTTCAGGGGCGTCACCGTTGAGGACGACGTGTTCATCGGGCCCCATGTCGTCTTCACTAACGACAAGTACCCAAGGGCCTTTTCGCGGCAATGGGTGATAGTGCCGACGTTGGTGAAGCGGGGCGCATCCATCGGTGCCAACTGCACGGTGATCTGCGGCGTGACCGTTGGGGAATACTCCATGGCTGGGGCTGGATCCGTGATCACCCGCGACGTTCCGCCGCATGCCCTAGTCGTCGGGAACCCCGCGCGGCTAGCCGGCTACGTCTGCAGATGCGGCAATCGGATTCTCGATGTGCAACAGGCAAAAAAGGTCAGCCGCGGATCCAAGGTCGTCTGTCAGAAATGCGGAGAGACCACGGTCATCTAGGCTCGCCCGGGCCGACGGCTCGGGACGGGACGGGACTCTCCAAAGACTAATAAGCAAGAAGGCCACCGCCGTCTGGGGCGATGTTGGTTTGAGCCACGACGTGGACAAGGAAAAGAAGCTCCAAGCAAACATCAAGAGGGACAAGAACGCCGTGTTTTCCACCGACGCCATGGTCAACCATTCGGCGACGGAGTTCAGGGTAACGTTCTTCGATACATGGATGACCCAGCCGGCTCCGGGCGGAGGGATCAGCCAGAGCAAGGACGTTGTCGCGGAGGTAGTGCTTACGCCGGCACACTTCAAGGCGCTCTGCAATGCGATGTCAGAGAACCTGAAGAGGTACGAGTCGCGGTTCGGCGAGATAACGATGCCCAGTCCCAGGATGGTCCAGGCAGGGCCAAAGGATCAAACCGAGAGTGCCGCTTACGGCTAGGGAGAGCCCTTGGCCCGCCTCGAAGCCCGGCGCCATCAAATGCGGTCGGCCTGACCACTTCTGGCCAACAACGTTTTATCAAGTGCACAGCTGTAACGGATCCAGCGACGAATTGAGGAGAGAGAGTTGACCGAAAGGAAGGACGCACAGGAGATCGCCGAGATCTTCTCGGCGCTGCGAAGCGAGGTTCCAGGGCTGATTAAGGACCTGATTGACGCCGTCTACTCGCCGGAGACCGCCGCGACGATGGCCAAGTCGATTGCGACCTTCTACAAGACGTTGGTCGAGAACGGAATAGAGCAGAAGGAAGCCCTCGAGATGTCCAAGGGGCTGGTGATCGACTTCAGGAAGATCTTCCAAGGACTGGGACGAAAGAACGAATGAAGAGCTTCAGCATGTCGAGCGTTTCTCGCTTGCGCCGAGGAGCCTCCCTGGCAGGAGCTGCGCTGGGCCTGGCGCTTGAAGCAGGCAAGGTGGGCGCGCTGTACCTCACTCAGCGAGAGGCCTCCGCCAAGGCCTTCAGACGCGCGCTCGTCGAAGAGAATCTCCCGGCCCAGGCCGTAAGGGAGCTTTCCAAAGCCTATAGATCCGGCCAGATTCACCTGAGGGAGATCGTGAGGGGCCGTGGCCTCAGGTGACCAGCGACTCAGAAGGCTCGAAGAGCAGCTAGGCAGGCTAGAGGACAGGCTCGAAAAGATCGAGAGCCTTCTTGCATCCCAAGAATCCCAGATGGACGAGGTGCGGGGTCTCTTCGCCTTCTTCAGAGGAAGCATCCGCTTCTACGACGAGGTCTCGCATCTCCTTTCCTACATCTCAAGCTTCAGGAGGGCCACCCAGGACGCGTGGATCTCCAAAGACCAGCTCGCAAAGGACATCATACTATCTCTCGCGAGGAAAGGGCCGAGGAATATCTCCGAGCTCACCCGGGACATCAGACAAGAAAGGGGCAAGGCATCCAGGAGGATCGTTGCCAGCCGGGTGAAGCAGCTCATGGAAAGCGGAGTGGTGACTGAGACGAGGACGGGAACCACCCGGAGGATCCAGCTTGGATCGGAACGCCGGGATTCCGCCATGTAAAGCAAGGTCGTTCCGAAAGTCCGGGAAAACCAAATTTATGCCTAGGCCCCCAATGAGCCTTCCGTTGCAACCCAAGGAAGCTATCTACCAAGACCTCTGCGAGATACTTGAGGATCTAAGATCGCTGCCGCTGGATACGTCGATACTGGTCGAAGGGCCCAGGGATACCAGCGCACTTAGGAGGCTCGGCATCAGAGCCCCCATCATTCAGGCGAGCACGAAGCCGCTCTTCGGACTCCTGCCTATCTGCAGCAAGGTGGTCATCCTCACGGACTACGACCGCGAGGGCAGAGAGATCGCCCGCGCGGCCGAGGCGGCTGCTAGGTCGCTGGGCATCGCGCCCGACCTGGAATACAGGAGGAGGATACAGAAAGCCACCATGGGCGAGATCTCCCACATCGAAGGCCTCTATACCTATTTTTGCAACCTCGAGGCAAGGATGACCGGCAAGCCCCCCGCCTCCCGCAAAGACCCGGCGATCTAGCCGGTGCCTAGGTAGTCAACGGCAGGCCGCGACCCCCAGCCAATGCAACAGCCTCACCTGCTTGGTTGGTTGGTTGCCATAATCTTTTTATCTTCATACGGCATGCAGAACGCGGAGGTTTGTGGGCGTGAAAACGGCCCTCAAGTACTCTCTAGTTGTGGTTCTAGCCGCAGTGTCTCTAGCGACAAGCGCATACGCGCAGAAGCGCCTCACACTAAAATGGGCTTCGAACGTGACAGCCCAGACGGGCCTGTACGAGAGCGTTCTCGGTGGGATGAACTACGCTGACATCGACGGCGACGGAACGGTTGATATCCTCCTCTGCAGGAGAAAGGGCCTCCAGCAGATGACCGACAGGCTGGTCTGCCTGAGCGGGAAGACGGGTGCGATCCAGTGGATCTATCCCCCGCCCGACAAGGACAACCTTCCTGGCGACCCAATGTGTGTCCCGGCGATAGATGACTTGGACGGCGACGGGAAGCTCGAGGTTGTCGCCATAGGCAGGAACAACTGGGTGCACTGTTTCAACGTTATCGGGGGCAGGCCCCAGCTCAAGTGGCAGTTCACCCCTGAGGCAGGCTCGGACAACAGCCCGACGATCTTTGACATCGATGGTGACGGCAAGAAGGAGGTAATCTTCGCAACAGGGGGCGTTGGCTGGCTCTACGTCCTCAGCCACGACGGCCGCGAGAAGTGGAGGTTCCAGATGGCTGAAGGCACGAACAGTGGGCCCACCGCATGGGACGTCGACAAGGACGGCGAGGTTGAGATCCTGATCCCGTGCCAGAACGGAAAGATGATCTACTGCTTGACCAGCTCCGGGGTTGAGAAATGGCGCTTCAATTTCGGCAACAAGCCCGGGCAATCGACCGCAGCGGTTGGCGACATCGACAAGGACGGCGAGTACGAGATCCTAGTTATGGTGCCAGACGAGCTCAAGCTATACTGCCTTACTTTCTTTGGAACCGAGAAATGGACTTTCAGCCTGGACCCCACCGCCGCGATGACGGGCTGGGCTTCGGAGAGCCCGTCCATCGGGGACATCGATGGCGATGGGTTCCTTGAGGTCTTCGTCTCTGACGTGGGCATCGGACCAACAGGTCTGGCCCTTCACCTCTACTGTCTGGACTACAATGGAAAGAAGAAGTGGACGGCCCCAGCGATCGCCTTCACCTCGCTGATCGGTGACTTCACCGGCGACGGAAAGATGGACGTTGTCGGCGGCAGGGCGACGACGCTGATCTTCTCGATAGACTCGAAGGGTAGCATCGAGTACGCATGGGACCAACTCTGGGTTAACCCGAACATACCAGTGGACCCCACGGTCGGTGCGCCGTTGTGGGGCCCGGGCGATGTCAAGCAGATAATGGGAGACTTCGATGGCGACGGCAAGGTCGAGTGGGCGTTCGTCTGCTCCGAGGATACCGTCGTCTACTGCTTCACGGCGGGCGGGGCGTACAACGCGAACAACATGATCTGGCCGAGAGGCTACAACACCATGGGCAACGTGGCAGTGATCCCCATAATCGAGGGCGCCATCCTGCCCCTAGCAGCATTCGGGCTCCTTGCAGCCACCCGCAAGATCGCGCGGTAGAACCCCTCATATCTCCTCTTTCTTTTTTCCCTCCGTTCCCACGACGACCTCGGGAAATACTTTTCAGAACTCTTCCGATCCAAGAGGGCCCATGCCAAAGATCACCAGCGTTGAGATCTTCCCCGTCGAGATACCGTTTCGCGAGCCCTTCCTCCTTTCGCGCGGATTCGTGGGCGGGCCCGGCAAGCCTGGGCAGCACGTCTACCTGAAGCTCACCACCTCCGACGGCGAGACCGGTTGGGGCGAGTCAAGGCCAAACCCCACCTGGAGCTACGAG